>Ga0307477_10000011_pt1 | contig 310068 bp, 244 predicted proteins | sample atmos_gasesECM2C_FD_203316 | JGI IMG/M metagenome (GOLD analysis project Ga0307477, IMG submission 203316) | Hardwood forest soil microbial communities from Morgan-Monroe State Forest, Indiana, United States - atmos_gasesECM2C_515 | ecosystem: Environmental > Terrestrial > Soil > Temperate...
ATGCGCGAGAACGAGCTGTCGGCCATCCTGCTTACCCCCGGGACATCCCTTGCCTACTTTACCGGCATACGTTGGGAGGGTGGAGAGCGCCTCTTTGCCATGGTGTTACCCGCCAAGGGCGAAGCGTTTTACGTGTCTCCGGCGTTCGAGGAGGGCCGGGCGCGCGAGCAGATCGCGCAATCGCCCGATGGCGGCAAGCCCGACCTTCGCGTCTGGCAGGAAGACGAAAGCCCCTACGCCCGCGTCGCGCAGGGCCTGAGCGACCGCGGAATCGCGAGCAGCGCCATCGGCGTCGAAGAGACGGTAAAGTTTGTCTTCACTGACAACCTGAAGAAAGCCGCAGCCAGCGCGACGTTCACCAGCGCGACTCCGGTCACCGCCGGATGTCGCATGATCAAGAGCCGGCACGAAATCGACTTGATGGGGCTGGCATCGAAGGTCACGCTCGCCGCCTACGAGGCAACCTACCGTTCGATGAAAGTGGGCATGACGCAGCGCGATGTCGAAGACCTGCTGGAAGCGGCGCACCGCAAACTGGGATTCGAGGGCGGCGCCGATGTACAGGTTGGCGAGTTTTCCGCTTTCCCTCATGGTTCGGTCAAGCCGCAGGGCATTCGGGAAAGCACGATCGTGCTGATCGACGGCGGCTGCTCGGTGGAAGGCTATGCGTCCGATATCACGCGCACGTTTGTAGTCGGCAAAGCCAGCGACAAAATGAAACAGGTATTCGACATCGTACATCGAGCCCAGAGCGCCGCCTTGGCTGCTGCAAAGCCCGGAGTGGAAACCGGTTCCGTGGATGCCGCCGCGCGCAAAGTCATCACCGACGCGGGCTACGGTCCCGATTACAAATTCTTCACGCATCGCCTGGGACACGGCATGGGTATGGACGGCCATGAATGGCCATATCTGGTCCGCGGCAACTCAACGAAACTTCAGTCCGAGATGACCTTCAGTGATGAACCGGGCATTTACATTCGTGGAGAGTTCGGCATCCGTCTGGAGGACGACATGCACATCACCGAAGGCGGAGCAGAATTGTTCACTCCGCAAAGCCCGTCTTTGGAGAACCCGTTCGGGAAGCCGTAGGATTAGGCGCGAAGCTGGGACTTACTATTTCAGCGGGACGCTGTAATGGGAAGCAATCACTTCCCAGCTGTTCCCGACCTTGACCCACACATCGGTCAGCCGGTCGTGATATTCGTAAGGCTTGTGGTTGGACGTTCCCTTCTCGTGATAGGCGCCCGTAACCACAGCGATGTTGCCATGCACCCGCACTCGCAGATCCGACAATTCGGCGACTTCTACCCGAACCGAAGTATCGGCACTGTGCGTGATATAACCCGTTTTGCTGTAGGTGCTGCCATCTTCAACCGTAATTACGAAGTCCTCGGCTAGTAGCGAAGCCAGGAGACCAATCTGCCGTTCCTTGTAAGCCGCGGTCCATTTTTCTTCCAGCTTGCGCACTTGCGAAGCGGCGGTTGACGGATCTTGCGCGGCCATGCGAATCGTCAGACAAACGAGCAGCCCGAAAGTCAGCCTCGACGCTGTGCGGATTCCCATGACTTCTATGTCATACCAAACCGGAGAGCTGTGACAAGTTCCTATTGTGGGCCCTGTCTGCTTCTGGGAGCGCGGAAGTGCGCTCGTTGCCTGAAGCTCATTCCACCACCCACTCCCGCATGCGGCGCAGCAGCGAGGCTGGCGCTTCCGCATCCAGCACCACCAAACCATCCTGATACTGACGGGAATAGATGCGCGCGCCAGCCTCAAGCTGGGCCAGCATCTTGCCTTCCTTTTGGGGAATGTGCAGCCGAACGCGTTCGGGGCGGTCTCCTTCGAGTACGGAATCGATGCGATCGAGCAGAGTGCTTAATCCGATTCCTTTCGCAGCCGAGACGTGAATGATCTGATCGTTGTCATCGAGATCGCTGTCGCGCAGCGATTCACGCTGTTTGGGAAGCAACAGATCGATCTTGTTCATCACTTTCAACCGCGGCTTCTTGTCGGCTTCGAGTTCCTTGAGGACACTTTCCACTTGCGCGTCTTGCTCGGCAGAAACCGGACTGCTGGCATCGGAAACCTGCATGATGAGTGTCGCGCGTTGTACTTCTTCGAGCGTAGCGCGGAACGCCGACACCAGCGTATGCGGAAGATGCCGGATGAAACCCACCGTGTCCGAGAACAGAACTTTACGTTTTGACGGCAGCGCAGCGCCTCGGATTGTCGGATCGAGCGTGGCAAACATGCGCGACGACGCCACCACGTTGGCCTTGGTGAGGGCGTTGAACAGCGTGGACTTTCCCGCGTTCGTATATCCCACCAGCGCCACCGTAGCAACAGGAACCGATTCGCGCCGTTGCCTCTGCTGCGCCCGGATTCGGCGCACATTTTCGATCTGCTGTTTGACGTGGCGGACGCGGCGGTAAATTTTTCGACGATCGGTCTCCAGCTGAGTTTCGCCCGGTCCGCGAGTGCCGATGCCGCCACCAAGCTGCGACATTTCAACACCGCGCCCCGCCAGCCGCGGAAGCATGTATTCGAGTTGCGCCAGTTCCACCTGCAACTGGCCTTCACGAGTGCGGGCGTGGCGCGCGAAGATATCGAGAATCAGTTGCGTGCGATCGATGACGCGCGTGTGGACCACGCGCTCAATATTGCGTTGTTGCGAAGGCGACAGGTCGTGATCGAACAGAATTACATCCGCGGAAACCGAGGCGGCCGCGCCCGCAATTTCCTCCAGCTTGCCCTTGCCGATCAGCGTGGCTGGATCAGGCCGATCCCGACGCTGCGCGAATTCGCCGGCGATCTGTGCGCCCGCGCTCACCGCCAGCGAGCGCAGTTCGTCGAGTGATTCCTCGGAACTGAAATCTGGAGAATCGGTCGGCCGGGACGAGGACAAGGACGGCGACGGGGCGGTCACGCTGGTGGCATGATCTCGAGCCGCCTGGGCGCCTGGAGTGATACTTGCAGAACTGGTCTTTCCTGCGTGACCTGCGCCTGCGTGACCCGCGCGTCCCTTCGTGCGAAACTCCACCCCCACCAGGAACGCCCGTTCCTGAAGCTCCGATGGATTCAGCACCGCCTTGGGATCTTTCCGCGAACTGCCGCGGCCGCTCAGTCTGGAGTCATCTCGGTGCAAGCGAACTCACTTCATCCTTCAGTGCCGGAAGCGGGGCTTGGGATCGACGACTCCCCAATGGACGCCACCGCCGTCGGCTTCGAATCCATGTGGCTGTGGGCCGCGCGTGAAATGACGACAGTCGAAATCGCATGCTTAAAGATGAGTTGCTCCTGGTTGCTGGTTTCTAGTACCACCGAGTACTTATCGAACGATCGGATACGCCCCGTCAGCTTCACGCCACTGACAAGATAGATCGTAATATTGTGCCGTTCCTTTCGTGCTGTGTTGAGGAAGGAATCCTGAATGTTCTGCTGTGCCGGCTTGGCTTCCATTTGCCGATCTCCTTCTTTCTGGTTAGAGGCTGCGCCGCGAGCTCAGGGAAGGGCAATCGGCGGCAACTCTCTTCCTATCGGCTCCTACAATACGGCCTTGTCAAGCGCTTTTCAACTTCCGGCCCAATAATATTCTCCGTCCATCCCGAGTTCGTCCGCCCCAAAAATCGCCCTTGTTTCATTTCCCGCGCCAGCCATCTACAATCGTCCATTCCAGAACAGAGTTTCAGAAGAGGAGCCCCGACCTTGATCGACATCAACCTACCCACCGACTTCCAAACAAACCTCCTGATGCTGTTTCGTTGGTTGCATTTTGTCGGCGGGATAACCTGGCTCGGCCTGTTGTATTTCTTTAATCTGGTTAATGTTCCGTTCATGAAAGAACTTGATCCCGCCACCAAAGGAAAGATCCTGCCCAGCTTGATGTCGCGCGCGTTGTGGTGGTTTCGCTGGGGATCGGTGCTCACTGTATTGATGGGCTTGGCATATTGGGGCAGCATCGTCGCCGCGGATGCCAGAAACGGCGCCGCATCTTCCGGTGGTCCGATGGGAACTTTCTTTCTGATCTGGACCGTCGCCTGGGCGCTGATGTACGCCTGCCAGATTCCCGGTAAGGGCGCGCTCGACAAAGGGCCCGTGCTTGCCCTGATTTATACCGTCATCGTCGTCGTGGCCTCCTGCTTGTTTCTGCGGCTCAACGATCATGGATGGGAGAGCAATCGCCTACTCGCCATCGGCATCGGCGGCGGAATGGGTTGGGTGATGATGCTGAACGTCTGGGGCGTAATCTGGCGGGCGCAGAAAAAAATCATTAAGTGGACGGCCGATAACGCGGCCAATGGCACAGCCATTCCCGACAAAGCAAAATATCTCGCGCGCCAGGCGTTTCTCACATCGCGTGCGAACTTTGTGCTGTCGTTCCCCATGCTGTTCCTGATGGGAGCCGCGAGCCACTATCCGATGTTTGGGAAGTAGAAGGGCGATTACCACAGTGGACACAGAGGTAGCACAGAGGAAGACAGGGTAAAACAGATTCTCCCTGTGTTCCTCTGTGCTACCTCTGTGCCCCTGTGGTTAGGATTTTGTCTGCGACGCCAGCGTCCAGGGCTTGCCGTCGAAATGCGCCGGCAGCGCGAGGCCGAACAGTTTCAGGATCGTCGGCGCCACATCCACAATTGCCGGCTTCTCTTCGATGAATTTGTGGCTCGAAAATAAAACTCCAGGAACAAGTCGCGGGTCGATGCAGTGGTCGCCGCTCCAAGCTTTGATATTGTCTTCGAAAATCTGCCCGGTAACTTTTCCCATCACCGAGTCCCACGACGCCCGATAGCCCGCGCCGTAGCCAACAATCAAGTCCGGCGAATTCTCCGTATAAGGACCGCGATAAACGTTGTCCGCAATAAACACGCCCGTGATCCCCACCGTACCCGACGCCGGATCGACCAGCCCATTCAGCTTCTTTTGCAGCTCATCTTTCAACGCCTCGGCTTCGGTGGGATCGACAATTCCCTGTTTCTCGCGGCCCTTTATATTCAGATAGAGGCCGTTGAGGCCCATCGTATAGGCGCGGGTGCGCGACCAATCCACGTCTTCGAACCAGTCGCCGCTCTCAGTCTTGCCGTCCTTTAGCGCGAGATATCCGTTCTGATGCAGCCACGCATTCAGGTTCATGCAGCGCGCGAACGACTTGAATCCATGATCGGAGATCACCATCAACAGGGTGTCATCGTCAATTTTTCCCATCACGCGCCCGATCAGGCGATCCATCCGCTCGTATAGATCCTGAATCACCTTGGGATGCTGGCTGTGCGGCACATCGCGCGCCGCCGGATGGTCTTCTTCGAGATACCGCCAGAACATGTGCTGCACGCGGTCGGTCGTATCGAAGACGCAGGTGCAAAGCCCCTGCTTCGTTTTCTCCAGCGCATCAAAGAGCATCCGCTCGCGATCTTCGTGATTGCCGTAAGCCTGCGCCAGAAAGGCATCATCATCCAGCACGTGCTCGTTGAGCGCCCACGTATCTTCCGCGAGCCCAAGTGTCGCATATGGACCGAAAAGCTTGGCCAAGTAAATTGAATAAGTCACCGGGTGCGAGATCGGCAGGTCGGGATGCCCCGGATCGATGTTCACCGGCGTAACATAGACTTCGACTTCGGGCGAGAGTTCCTTGAGATAGAAGCGGCAAATGCCGTGCGCCGTGAAGCCCATGCCAGCCTTGAATTCCGCCGGAATCCACTCCGAGTACTCCCCGATCTTCAATGTAAACTTTTCAGAACCTACCGTGATGCGCGCAGACTTTGATCCCGGCTCTGGCCGAATTTCGAACGCAACCCGCAGTTCAGTGCCAGCTTTCTCCGCCAACGGGCTGTCGGGCCCGGGAATGTAGGATCGGCAGACACCGTTCGTGCGTTCGATGGGTACGCGCACCCCGCCTTCGCGAAACTTGTCATCGGAAGCTCGGGTCGTACACAGGCAAAACGTGCCCTGGCTGCCCTTCAGGTCGGGCACGCACATTCCGGAAAGCAGCACGCCCTGAAACTTTTCCGGAGGAAACGTTACGGGAACGCGAATCACCGAACTGAAAATTCCGGCATTGCCCAGCCAGTGCCAGAACGGCGTGCCCTTACGCATAGCTTTGACTTCTGTTTTGCCGAATGGAATGGAATACTTGCCAATCTTTAGATGCCGCTTCGGCCCCTTGATTTCAGCCGACGAAAGATAGGGAAGATAGTTGCTGGTATCGCGCGCCAGGAAATCGTAGATGTTGTGTTTGCCTGGGTTCACGCCGGTCATGAACGTTGACCAAGCCACTGGAGAAATCGCCGGAAATGTCGTGCGCAGCTTGCTGAAAGTGCCTTTGTCGCGCAACTTCACCAGGTTCGGCAGCCTGCCTTCGTTCATAAAGCGATCAGCCAGATCCGGATCCATGCCATCAAATCCCAAAATCACCGCTCGCTCAAATGTCGCCTTCCCATATGCGTTGCTCCGCCGCATGATACGGAACAACTGACGGAATGGCCAAGTCATCAAGGCGTAGAACGAATAAAGGAACGCGACAAAGATCGCCCAGAACGACGACAACACCGCGAATCCCGCGCCCGGCCCGGCGTAGGCATGAGCCAGCGAAGGCAAGAGAATGAGAGCGATCAGCAAGACCCGTGTGGCGCGGGCGCCCTCGCCCGCGAAAAGCTGGCGCTCAGGATTGAGCAACGGGCGTCCCCTCCCGTCTCGCAGCTTGACAGCCGATGCACGCAAGCGGACGAGGGCGTCCGCTCCACACAATCTATTCATATTTGAATCCCTAGTAGTTCCTTGAAAATAAATCCTGCAACCATCGACAGGATGAAGAACAGCCAAATCCAGTTCATGCCGTAGCCCGCGACCTCGATATCGCGATCCGGGTAATTGATCGAAATAGACTCGACCGGACTATTCTCCGGGAGCGCCGGCTCTGCCGACGAGAACATACGCTCCAAGAAATGCTCACGCAAGCGGACAGTCGAAATTCGCAGCAGGTCACTCCCCACAGAAATGCTCTTCGCAGCGCTCTGTCCAGCCACGAGGATCGTCACTTCATATTTTCCCTCTTTTGAGCCAATCAGGCGCCAGACAATTTCTTCTGTTGAAGGAACATGCACGGGAGGCGCGCCCATCGTGATCTCGGGCGGAAGATCGAGCGTCGCGTCATTCAGCGCATCGCCACCGGTCGTGCGAACTGTCAAAAGAAACGGCGTGTTCGGAGGGATCGGCGTTGAACCCAGATAACGATCGATCTGCACCACGAACAAAATAATCGGAATGATGACGTACAGCAGCGGCTTGAATGCAAGTTTCAGGTAGCGCCCTGTACCGCGCAGGATCTTGCCGTACGATCCCATCACCACCGGAATCTGGTCGCGATACAGGCGCACCGCCAGCAGATGGGCCTTCAGTTGATTCTTCGCAATGCCGATTGACTTCTGATCCGACGTGTAACCGAACAAGACCACCATCAGCAATCCAACCACCAGCGATATGACAACCACAATCGCCAGCGGACTCATCAGCAGGGATAGATTGAATGCCGCGTTTGCCGGGGCATGTGAAGCCATCGCCAGCGGATTGGAGAGAACATTCAAGCTACTCGATGTACCCTAATCCGCGCAGCCGTTTCTGAATTTCTTCTTTGGACGCGCTGCTCTCACCCGGCAGGATTTTCTTCGTTTCTTTTTCCAGCATGTGGATCACGAATTCGTCGATCGATTCGTATCCCGCGGCATCGGAACACTGCTTGACCTTCTGCAGCAGTTCGCCTTCGATCTTCACCTTGTGTGAACCAAACATGATTTCTCCCGTTCGTAATTGCGGCGCCTAACAAACGGTGCTCTCCAGCGCCTAAAGGCGATTTCATTCTAGAACGCTTTCGGCACGCCTGAAGGCGTGCCCTGATACGAATCACGCGTGCTCCGCAGCGCCTAACGCGACTGAAACACCGATTGCCCCATCATATCCTTCGTCTTCGCGATTCCGAATTCAGACAGAATCGTGGGTGCGATGTCGGTCAGCGCCGGAGTCTGCGCGTCAATCTTGCGGTTGCTCAACAGCACTCCCGGTACCTTTGTGAAGTCCATGCAGTGATCGCCGCTCCATGCATTCGTGTTGTCCTCGAGCACGTCCGCGGGGAACGCCCCCAGAATCGTCTTCCATCCCGCGCGATACCCGCGGTTGTAGCCGACAAGCGCATCCGGACCTGTGCGCGCATAGGGCCCTTGGTAGACTTCGCTCGCCAGATCGATTCGCGTAATCACCTGAGAACCATCCTTCGGATCGCGAACCTCCAAAAGCTTCTGCCGGATTTCCTGCAGCAACGCGTCGGCCTGAGCGCCCGGCTCGACAATCCCCTCACGCTCGCGTCCGCGCAGATTCAGATAAAGTCCGTTCAACCCCAAACCGTACGCGCGGGTGCGGCTCCAATCCACATCGGCGAAGGGCTCGCTCGAATCTCCGCTGGCGCCAGCTCTCCTACTGATGTAGCCATTATTCAACAGCCACGTGTTCAGATTAAAGGAGCGCCGGTAAGGAGCAAACCCGTGGTCGGAAAGGACAAGCAGAGTCGTATTGTTATCGATCCTCGGCATCACTTCGCCAAGCACCTGATCAATCTGCTCGTAAAACCCCTCCAGCGATGACCCGTACTGAGAAGCGAGCGCCGCGTCATACGCCGGATGAGAAGGATCGGTCAGCCGCCACATCATATGCGCGTTCAAATCGAGGCTCGAGAAATAAAAGAAGAATAGTCCCTGGCGAAATTTCGGGAACTCAAAATCGAATGCGCGCCGATGTTCGGCGAGCACTGTTCGTGCCTGTTCCAGATACTCCTTGTCGTCGAGAACACCGGCGGTGAGCGCCTTCGTATCTTCGGCAATCCCTTGAGTGTGGTATTCGCCGATCTGTTTCGCTAAATCGCGCGAGTAATTCGATGGCGTGGAAATGGGAAGCGCGGGATTTGACGGGTCAATATTGATGGGCGATACGTAAAGTTGAAAACGGGGATGCGCCTGCTTGAGATAGAAGCGGCAGATCCCCTTCACATTGCCAATTACCGGCATAAGCTGGAACTCCACCGGAACCCATCCACTCCATTCGCCTTCCTTCAGAACGAACTGCTGGTCCTGCACGCCGATGCGCGCCACCGGTTCCAGCGGATCAACATCAACCGTGAAAGGCTCGGTAGAGGGAGGCGAGTTCTTACGAAATGTGTCGTCAGGCCCGATCAGATTGTTTGTAACGCGATTATTCTTCACTTCAATCTGCACCACTTCCCCACCCTCGACGGCTCCCACTGCCGCTGTGGGATCATCGGTGTAGAAAGTGAATGTGCCATACGTGCCGCGCAGATCGGGTGTGCCCATGCCGGACAGAGTCTTCCCTTTCGCGGTGATCGGAGGGAAATTTGCCGGGATGCGGTAAACGTAGTTGGGCACGCTGTGTTCGTCCAGAATCTCCCAGAACGCCTTGCCGTGCCGCAACTGTTCCGCCGAGCCGCTGCCAAGCGGAATCACCCAGCTCCCGAGGTGGAAGCTATGCTTGGGGCCTTCTACTCGCGAGGTAGAAAAATAAAGCTGAAAGGTTTTCGGATCGCGGTGAATGAAATCAAAGATTCCGTGCTCGCCGGCATTCATGCCCGTAATCAGGTTCGACCACGCGACGGGGCTTTGCGGCGGGATGCTGGTCGTCAAACGCCGGAACGATCCCTGCTCGGCCAGCCGGGCAAAGTTCGGCATCTTGCCCTCTGCCATGAACTTTGTGAGCAGGTCCGGGTCGAGCCCGTCAATACCGAGGATGATCAGCTTCCTGGATCCAACCGCTCCGCCTCGCGCGTGATGGCAGGAGAGAAGCAGGCAACCCGCGGCGCAGAGAGCCAGCAGGCATACCAGACGAAGACGTTTTCTGAAGGGCGCGGTCACTTCGAAATATTGTCCGGCTTCCTGGTTGGCTTCCTGGCTGGCTTCCCCGCTACGGATGGGGTGGTGATCACGACATAACCATGAGACTGGATATCCCGAGGAGCAGGTAGATAGATTGTACGCGGAGTTGCATGGACGTCAAGACTGGCGGCTTTGAGTTTTGATCAATGACGGCGCAGCTTCTACACTTACTGTCATGAGCTGGAAATCGATTGCCGGCGTGAGCCTGATCTTTATTAATATTAGTATTAGTGCTAGTTTCGCTTTCGCCGCAGCCGCATCCAAACCCAACCTGGTGCTGATCACCCTCGGCTCCACCCGCGCCGACCGCATGGGTTTCCTCGGTGCCAAAAGTGCGCTTACTCCGAATCTTGATCGTCTCGCCGCGGAAAGCATCGTCTTCGAGCATGCCTACGCCCAAGCGCCGGGAAGCGTTGTTTCGCACGCAACCATTCTTTCCGGAGCCTATCCTCAGAGCACCGGCATGAGCGACATTGGAGGCACGCTGTCGTCATCGCTGCCATCCCTCCCGGAACTACTGAAGACCCAAGGCTACCGGACTGCCGCCTTTGTTGGCTCCAGCGATCTGGACCCATGGAACGGGCTGGCACAGGGATTCGACCGCGGTTTCCAGTCTTACGATGCTGGCGTTCGGCCAGCCAGTGTGGGGACGGGCGGTCAGCGCCCTTCACCTACTCAGCGCCGCCCGGATCAGGTAGTGACCAGTGCCGCAACCTGGCTGACTCACAACACTCAAGCCCCATTTTTCCTCTGGATTCAGATCGACCCGCGCCTGGCCGCCGCCTCGTACGACGTGGGCATCGCAGCGGCCGATACGGCCATCGGCAAACTTCTGGCAATTTTGCGCCAGCAGAAGCTCGACGCCACCACCGCTGTTGTCGTCGCGGCCAGCCAGGGCGAGAGCCTCGGCGCTCACGGCGAAGAAACCCATGGCATCTTCCTCTATGACGAGACCATCCACGTCCCACTCGTAGTGAGACTCCCGGAAGCCCATCCCGCCGCTAAGCGAGTAGCTGCCAAAGTTAGGCTCGTGGACATTGCTCCTACTCTGCTGGAGATCGCCGCGATCCCGGTTCCCTCACAAATGCAGGGACAGTCGTTATTACGCATTGCAAAATCAACGACCAGTGGCGGCAGCAGTGGTGACCAGCCCGTATATTCCCGCAGCGATCTGCCCCAGCGCGGATTCGGCTGGAGCCCTCTAGAATCGTGGCGCGCCGGCAAGTATCTCTACATCCGCGCGCCCAAGCCCGAACTCTACGACTTAACCGCGGACCCGGGCGCCGCCCACAACCTCGCCCAGAGTTCGAAGGCCACGCTCGACACGATAGCCGCGCAGCTCGATGGCTTTGACCGACGCTTGAGCGGCGAGGCAGGCAAGTCTTCCGCGGAGTTGAGCTCTTCTGAGATGCAGAAACTGGCGTCGCTCGGCTACGTCGGACTTCAAAAGTCGTCGGGCTCTGCCGCCAAGGTTACAGGGACCGATCCAAAAGACAAAATAGCGACCGCCAACAAAGTAATTGAAGCAGTCTCGGCTGGCGACCGGTCGAAGCCAGACTTCGCCATCGCCCGCGTCATCGCCACTTTGGAGCCCGTCGTCGTAGCCGATCCTAACCTCTACCTGGCGCAGTACACGCTCGGGGTGGCACTGGCTCGAAAAGCGCTATACGCCGAGGCGGTCAAGCATCTGCACAAGGCGATTGAGGTCCAGCCCGACTCGGTCTGGGCGCACTACGAAATCGGCGCCACGCTGCTGAAGACGGGCGACTTCAAAACCGCCGCCGTACACTTGGAAATCGCGGCCAGTCACCTGCCCAGCTTTGCCTCCGCCCACGCCGCCTTGGCCCAGGCTTATACCAAAATGGGCCGTAGCGACGATGCCCAGAGGGAACTAAGCAAGGTGGAACAAAAGTAAGCCGCCACGCCTGTCTCAAATAAGCAACAGAAGTCGCGACGCTGAGGTAGGCGCAGTCTCAAAACAAGTCTGAACAGATTCGTCGGGCGAGACTTCGAAGTATCCAAAAAAGAAGGCGTCTCGTTTTCGCGAGACGCCCGTAAAGGTTAATTCAAGCGAGCTTAGAAGTAGAACTTTGCACCGAGTTGTACGGCTCTACCCTCGCCACCGGTTGAGATCGTCTTTGTGGAGTATACCTTTCCGAAAACGCCAAATATGCTCTGGACGTCGTCACTGTTGAAGAAACCGGGATCGCTGGGGTTGGCAAAGTTGGCGTGGTTAAATGTGTTATAGGTTTCAAAGCGCAGTTCGAAATAACGCGACTCGTCGATATGGATTCTCTTCTCGATCGCCATATCGCCGTAGTTGATTCCCGGGCCATAGATCGGGTTGCGGCTGGCGGTGCCCAGAGTCCCGGAAGCAGGATGCACGAAAGCCGCCGGATTGAAGTAGAGGTTATTGGGATTGTTACCGTGGTTGTTTCTCGGGTCTCTGATTGCCACAGGGCCGACTTGGCTGGGTACGCCCGGACAGGTGAAGAACCCAACGTTATTGTCGCAAGTGAGCGCGTAATCAAGGACGTCAAACAGGCCAACGGGAGTGCCGTGCTGCAGAGTATAGATGCCTGCGAGATTCCAGCCGTCTGTCAGGCTTCTCCACTTATGCGTGAGCGAATAGATCGGCAGTGCGTAGGTATAGCTCACCACGAAACGCTGGGGTGCATCGTTTGCGGAAGGAGCATAATTGCAACTTGAGCAGAACGGGTTGATTCCGGGAAAGTTGAAAGCGTTGTTTTCGAAGCTGGACGTGTGGTCGAAATAGCGTGACCAGGTATAGGCCGCCAGCACCTGCAATCCCTTGCTGAAGCGCCGGTTCAATGTGACCTGCATTGAATTGTAATTGGAGTTGTATCCGGTCAGGTCCAGGCCCGGATGCCCGTATATGCTAGCGTTCAACGGAACCGCACCGGGAGGAGGGGTCCCATTTGTCCAGGTGAGGTCTGCGTTTTCAGTGATGCCGGTTATGGGGCAGCGAGCTGGGTTCCCCAAGTCGGTTCCGCGTCTACAGGGCTTTGTGCCACCAGTATATGCTGCCGCAGCCGGGTTGATGCCGGGAAACTGGCCGACTTGATTCTGGACGATTGCGCCCTCCTCGTGGCGTCCCACATTGCCGACATAAGCCACGGTGAGAATGGTTGCCTTATCGAGCTGCCGCTCGATGGACAGATTGAAGTTCGTCGATCTTGGCGCGGTGAAGTGGGAATCCAGGTTCGACCAGCTAAACCCAATAGGAGCGAACTGGGAGAAATCGATGTTCTTGTCGCCCGCCGGAAACGGATGGAAGGGGAACGGATTGCTGACGGCCGCTGGGCCCGCATAGCAGGTGCTTCCTGTAGCGCTAACCCACGGGTTTGCAAAACCAGGCGAACAAGCTAACCCTCCGCCGTTAGGGAGGCTCGAAGTTGCTGTTGTGCCAATCCCGGTAATTGCAAAAGGCGCATTGATCAAGGTTTCCAGTGCCGTTTCTTCCTCGCTGCGGTTGTAGTAGAGGCCGATGCCGCCGTGGATGCTCCAATTACGCGAGGCGCCGGGACTCCAAGCGAAACCGAACCGGGGAGCGAACAGTCCGTACTTGACAGTTGGGCCACCATACTCGTTGATCCCACGATCGCCGGGATAAACAAATCCTGGAGGCGCTGTCGGGAAGACAGTCGATTGCTGACCAGGCCGGAAGGCCCCCATGATCAAACCTTTGTCAAAGTTGTTCTTCCAGGGTGTGAACACCTCATAGCCAGTTCCGATAGTGACGGTTAGATTCGATCGAATTTGCCATTGATCCTGGGCGTAGGCATAGATCTCATGCGCTTTGGCGTCGACAATGGATCCGCTGCCTTGCGCGTAGGTGTCCGGGAACCCCAGCAGAAAATCCAGAGACCCGTCTCCACTGGAGTAGGGTCCAGACCCACTGAAGCCGAAGTTGCCGCCGAGGTTGTTGAAGAAGGGATTGCCGATGGACCCCCGGTTAAAGTTAAAGCCGGCCTTGAACGTGTGGTGGCCCCAGACTTTACTGAAGTTATCGGTCAACTGATAGGTATTCTGGATACGGGGTTGCGGGCCGTTGGCGCTGAATCCCAGTGTAAAGAGCGGCGTGATCATGACCGGTAAGGAAGCCGCTGCAATATTCTGAGGCGTAATCCCGGTGAAGCCGTAGGTGGTGGGGTTGATCGGGTTCACAGGCGTTACCGCGGCAAAGTTAAAGCGGGTATAGCCAAGCCGGAACTCATTTAACGTGGTGGGCGAGAACGTATGGGTCCACGAAACCGCGTCTTGCCAGTAATGACGAAGCGCTTCCTCCGGCTGACCCGGTATGGTCGCTCCCGTGAACGGCAGACTATCTTGCGAGGGGTGTGTCTCCCACAGACCATAGAACCAGAGCGCGTCGTTATTGGTAAGTTTGAAGTCCATTCGGCCCAGGAACTGGTGTTGGTGGCCGGTCGTTGTCGGATTAAAGGTAAGTGTCCCCGAGGAGTCAAAGGCATTGAATTGATTCACCAGCTTAGTCGACAGTGCGCTGAAGTCCTGAGTGGGGACGAATCCCGTCGAGAAGAGGCTACTGTATGTTTGTGAGAGGGCTGGGCACTGAACCCCTCCGCTCGCCGGGCATGGCGACTTGCTATCCCCATACAACGGGACGGGATTGGGGTTACTGCTCCACGACCCTAGGGTAGCCAAGTTTGTAGTGAAGTCTCCATTCTGGAACTGGGCCGTCGTGTATACAGGCGATTGGTTGGCGGCACCGGATTGCGGAATTCTTTGTTTAAATCCCTGGTAGGAGAAAAAGAAGAAGGCCTTGTCTTTGATGATGGGGCCGCCTACGGTGCCACCGAACTCGTTCTGGTGGAAAGGTGAGGCCTTCACTTCAAAGTAGTTCTTGGCGTCCAAGAAGGTGTCGCGATAGAACTCGAAACCGCTACCGTGGAACTGATTTGTGCCGTTCTTGATGTTGGCGTTAATGATGGTTCCCGAGTTGCGTCCGTATTCGGGATTTATCGTGCTGGTGATCAGGCGAAACTCGCCGATCGCATCTGGACTTGGAATCACAAGGGCGGTGTTCAGGGAGGCGTCGTTGGAATCGACTCCATTGATAAGGAAGGAGTTTTGTTGCGTTTCCGCGCCGTTGCCCGAGTACGCACCGTTATTGCCACCAAACCGGTCGGAGGTACCCACGATGCCGGGCTGCAACTGCTGGAGTTGGGTCCAGTTGCGGCCGTTCAGGGGTAAGTCCACGATCTGTTGCCCCGTTATGGTGGTGCCCAGTTGCATATCCGTCTGCTCCACCTGGACCGGGTTGGCTTCGACGATGATTTGTTCGGAAGCTGCACCCAGGGCTAGCTTTACGGGCAGGTTGTATATCTGGTCGAGGTCGAGATGAATGCCCGATGCCTGGTACGCCTTGAACCCGGATTGTTCGGCCTTGAGCGAGTAATCGCCGATAGGGAGTTGCAGGAACGTAAAAGCACCGCTGCTGCTCGAGGTTGTGGTGTATGCGATTCCCGTGCTCGCATTGGTGGCGGTCAACGTTGCGCCGGAGATCACAGCTCCGGTCGGGTCCGTCACCGTACCGCGAATGCTGGCATAGAGGTTATCGGCGCTAGCGGAGACCGAGAGTAGACCGACGACAGCAACGGACAGCAGGGCTAGCAAAGCCAGTTCTCGAATTCTGTTAAATCGAAATTCGGATCGCATGTATTTTTCTCCTGAACCTATCGAATCCGGTGAATCGTTCAAATGTTGAGCCAGCCAGAAGGCGAGCCCCTTGATCTGAAGAACCCTTGGAAGCTGCAACCCACATTCCAAAGTGGATCGAACGTAACTAGTTCATTTATTGAGCCTTATAATCCATGGAACGAGATAAATACTACTTTCGGAAGGTTAATGTCAACCAGAAATATGAGAAGTGGTATTCCGTACAGCAACAGATGACAGCGGTTGGAACTGCACCCAAGGCTTGCTCCTCGTGAAGCTTTATCGGTCAGGACACCAGAGTATGCAAAGAAACTCGCTTCGGCACGGCGTAGCGCTCTTCAACCGCGCCCACTTTTTCGACGCTCATGAAGTTCTCGAAGACGTCTGGCGCTCCGTGCCGCGCGACTGCGCCTCGCGCCGGCATCTCCGTTTGCACCTCCAAGGTCTGGTTCAGTTGGCGGTCGCTTTTCATCACCAATCCACTGGCAATCATGTCGGCGCGAGCTCGGTTCTGGAGCGTGCCATGCGCAATCTCAATGGCGCGGACAGCTCGTTTCCCGATCTCGATCTCGAGCGGCTGCGCGCCGAGTTGGAAATCTGGCGGCAGCATCTGGATGATTCCAAAGGCGCGAGCGAAAAAAAATTGCACGGGCGGGACGTTCGTCGGCATGACGTCCTTAAAAGCAGTGCCCTACCCCTGCCGAAGATTATGAGGCGCCGCTAAATCGCTGCCGGATCGTGGTCACATACTGACCGCGTCTGACGGACCGCGCCTGACTGATTGCGCCTGCTAGAATCTTCTTCCTGTGAAGTCCAGTCTTTCATCGTCCCGCAAGACGCCACGAACGACGCCACCGAATCGCGCGCCCCAGTCCGTTCCTCTCGCTGCGCCGCTCGCTGTTCCGCTCCTCGACTTGCGCCGCCAGTACGATGGCATCCGCGAAGACGTGCTGGCCGCCATCGAGCGCGTGTGCGATTCGCAGAGCTTCATTCTCGGTCCGGAGGTCGAGGCGCTCGAGCGTGAGATTGCTGCGCTGACGGGAGCAGCCGCCGCCGTCGGTTGCGCGTCCGGAACGGAGGCCCTCTGGCTGGCGCTCGTCGCTGCGGGCGTCAAGCCCGGAGACTCGGTCATCACCACGGCATTCAGCTTCTTTGCCTCGGCCAGCGCAATTGTGCGGGCGGGCGCAACGCCGGTTTTCGTGGACGTCGATGCCGGCACCCTGAATCTGGATGCGACGCTAGTCAATCAGCAACTGCGCGCGAAGCGACCCGAAAATCTCCGCGCCATTCTTCCCGTGCATCTCTACGGCCAGTGCGCCGACATGGACGCATTCGACCGCATCGTTAAGGAAGACGCTAAGGAACACGCTCCGGAATTCGGAGTTGCAATTGTGGAGGACGCCGCCCAGGCGATTGGCGCCGAGTGGAGCGGGCGCGGTGCGGGCGCGCTCGGGGTAACTGCCGCCTTCAGTTTCTATCCCACCAAGAACCTAAGCGCCTACGGAGACGCGGGAATCGTCACAACTACTCGTCCGGAGATGGCCGAGCATATGCGGCGGCTCCGCAACCACGGCAGTCCGCGGCGCTACTACCACGACGAATTTGGCTGGAACGGACGCATGGATGCTATTCAAGCAGCGGTGCTCCGCGTGAAACTGACACACATCGCGGACTGGAACCAGCGCCGGCGGCAGCACGCTGCGACGTATGATCGGCTGTTTGCCGACTCCGGGCTGACTTCCAACAAAAGCGAAGCGCCGGTGCGCTTGTTGGCGCGGAGTCGGCAAGCTAAACATGTGTTTCATCAGTATGTGATTCGCGCCCAGCGCCGGGACCAACTGCGCAAATTTCTCGCCGAACGAAAAATTGGGTCGGAGATCTACTACCCGCTGCCGCTGCATTTGCAGCCGGCCTTTTCTTACCTCGGGCTGAAGGCAGGAGACCTGCCAGTCTCCGAGCAAGCCGCCCGCGAAGTGCTGGCCTTGCCGATGTTCCCGGAGTTGACCGAGGCCGAGATTCGTTGGGTCGTCGAGAGTATTGCCGATTTCTACGGCTAGGTCTTCACCACGGCTTGGGTCTTCACCACAGAGAGCACAGGGGACACGGGGAAACACAGGGGGAAGCAACTCTCGCTATATAACTCGCCCTCTTTGGTAAGGCGCTTGGCACTATCGCCTCCGTTTCTTTTTCCGAGTTGCAGTCCGCTGCGGCTGTTCTCCCGCCGCGTACACTCTCCGCACAATCGGCGTGTTGAGCTTGTATTTGCGCTCGGTGACGTTGCCGCTTTCGTCCTTCACGCGAATAACGAACGCGGGCAACACACCTTCTTTCTCGAAGTTTTCTTGTGAAACGGTCACGGGCAGTATGCCTTCCATCCGCTCGCGATAGGCTGTCTCATAACGATGGCGCCTCACGTTCCAGGTGAAGACACGAATCTGATTGAAGTCAAACGGCAGGCCATCCTTGGGTTCGGTGAGGACGGTCAGGTACTGCGCGACTTTCCTGTCTCCATCCTGAACCTGATTCAGCACGAAGAACGCGACAATGCGCTGGCCTTCGGCGTATTGGGCGATATCGAGCGGGACGTCGAGATCGATCATGCGGGCCAGCACCCAGCCGACACGGTTGTGGGAGTCGCGCACCAGCCACCAGTCTTCAATCACCGGAACCGGCTTCTTGTCTTGTTCATTTTTCTTGCTGCCCGGTTTGGCGGAGCGCGATGGCACCGCAACCGCGCCTGGCTTCTCCGCCGTGCCTCGCTTCAGCAGCGATAGCTTCTCGCCGGAAGAAATCTGATAGAGATGCTCGGTATCACGCCCCGGTTCGACATGCAGATTCGTGTCATTGCGCGTCGCGCCCCGAGCCTGCACGGGATCGTTCTGGTTGTCGGCAGTCAGCTTCTGGATCTGATCGAAGACTTCCTGGCTGACGAGGTAGCGCTGTTCCATCCATCCCGTCGTGCCGTCTGCGGTGCGCACTTTTACGAAGCGGCGGTCATGGTCGAGCACTTCAACGCGCTCGCCGTTCTTCACCACTCCAGCTTTCTCATACACCGCAGCCACGTGGTCGCGCAGTGTGGCCTGAACGCCGGAAACGTAGGCGACCTCGAGCACGCGCCCACGGCCGCGATTGCACGCCGACGAAAAGAGCAGAATGGAAATCGAAATGCACAACGAAAACTGCTGGCGGAAGCGTTTCACGGGCTCGCTATCCAATATAGCGCGAGCCCGCTTCCCCCGTTACTCGATCATTCGTTACTCGATCATTGAGTTTGCAGCACCCAAGTGCCGTTCAAAAGGTTCAGGCCATCTTTCCCGCCGAACACGACTGTCTGCTGATGCAACTCATCGAAGGCCATCCCGCCGCAAACTTTACACGGCGGTGGAATCCCAGATCTCGAAAACCGCGACACGCGGGGCACCAGCAAGCCAGCTAATTCACGGAGAAACAGTCAGCGTGGCTGTTGGAGACGTTACGGTTCCCCCGCTGGGGCTCGGATAGGTCATTACGAGTTGATATGGGGCGATCGTGCTCGCATTTGAACCCGCTGTGCACAGTTCGTCCGGGTTAGTATTGGTATCAACCGAGACTGTGCATGTGATATTGCCATCGGACGGTGTGATCGTCAATGTGCCGCCATTGTTAGCCGTGATGAAAGATGGCGGGCCGGGAGTCGCCGCAAAGGTAAAGGATGCGCCGCCCCCTGATATTTTGGCGTTGCCGGATGCGGGACTGACAGTAATGGCGGTAACGTTTCCGATCACGGTGGCGGTGGCGGTGGCGTTGAGGGCCTGAGCGCTTGCTGATATGGTTGCGCTACCCGACGTTACCCCGGTGAGAGTAGCGCTGCCAGTGCCAGTAACGGTGGCCACGCTCGGCGGGACGCTTGACCAGCTTACTCCGCTCGTTACTGGGCTGCGCGTACCATCGTCGTAGGTTCCGAAAAGCTGCAGGTTTATGGTTTTATCCACGTTGACCTGCGGAGCGGTCGGATTGATAGCGATCGACTGGAGAATAGGTTTCGGGAAGAAACCCCGGCAGCTGACCCCAAAGGTCAGTCCAACCAGAACCGTAAAGGCAAGCGTCAACGCCAGTTTGCGCCCAGTCAACATAAACATAGAATGATCGCCTCGAATAGCGTGATTTTAGCAGAACGCACGGCCCTCGCTCGGTCCCCGGTAGTGCATGGCTTGGGTCGTGTCGTGCCTTTTGCACACACGTGGTCGCCGCGCTCTCGAATATAAAGAACGGATCGCGATCCTGAACTTGCGCGATGTTTTCCAGTTGGTTGCGGAAAGGGAGATTTTCGATGCTGAGCCCTGAAGGGGCATCCTGATTTTCGAAGAACTTTCGGCATCGCTAAAGCGATGCCCTGATACGAACCAGATACGAACCTGGCTTTATTTGAAAACCGACTTTACTGACAGCTGATAACTGACAGCTGAGAGCCTTGCTCTACTTCGGCCGCTTCTTGCCCGCGTTCGCGATCCGCTCGTCGATCGGCTTCCGCGCGGCGAAGCCCTCGCCTGTTCCGTGCCAATGCGTGACCGTGGGCTCGCCCAGTTTCCAGCACAGCAGGAGGATCTCGCCCTCCACCTTGCAGGGGAAATCGAGCAATCCGATGTCGAGATCTTTTACCTGCACGCCGGTCGCGTCAATTTCCGCGAGGGCATCCTTGACGCGCCGAATCGCCTTTTCGCGCTCCGCCTTGCGCCGCGCCAGATGGACCACATTCAGCATCATGCCCCCGTTCAGAAAAACACGGTGCGCGGTTTCCTGCAACTCCGCGTCCACGCCTTCAATCAGCTTCTTGCCGTTAATTGCCTGTTTGAGCAGCGACTCCAGAATCGGCAGGAGTGTCTGCGCTTCGTCGAGGGTAAAGGTGCGGTCTGACATGTACGTCCATTCTACTGGAATTAGGCCGAGAAGGAATGTGCAGATTGGTCTACAATAGTGATCAATCTAGCCAAGTACGGGGAGACTCGGTAATGGCCCACACGCGCGTGTTGTCTACCATCCTGCTTACCCTCACCTGTGGCTGCACCATCGGAGTTCGGATTGAAGCTCAAGAAGTTCCCATCCCTCAACTCACTCCGGGTTCCGCGCGCAAACCTGCAGCCGAACCAAGTAAGCCAGCCGAGCCCGCGCCGCCGCAGACGGTTGCCCTGACGGTAGCGAAAGGCGCACCTTTGCAAGTGGCGCTGGATCAGGAAGTCCGAGTGAAGAAGGTAGGACAGCCGGTTCATGCGCGCATCGTGGAGCCGGTATATGCGTTCGATCACATTGTCGTGCCCGTTGGTTCCGAGGTCATCGGCGAAATCACGAACATCGAGTCGCTCTCCGAGGGCAAGCGTACTTTAGCCGTGCTGAATGCGGACTTCACGCCCCTCCGCAAAGTCGAAGTCGGCTTCCATGAATTGGTGCTGCCCGACGGAAGACGTTTCCCGCTGCATACCAGCGTCGCTCCCGGCTCCGGCCAGGTCATCGAGTTAGTCACGTCGGCCGACGAAAAAGAAAAGAAAAATCGCGTAAAGAACATGGCGTCCCAAAAAACTAAAGAGGCGAAGCAGCGAGCCCACGAGCAATGGGACAATGCCATGAAGGAACTGAAGACGCCTGGGAAGGTTCGCCGCCTCGAACGCTATGGGGAGGCGCAACTGCCGGTTCACCGGCAATATATCCCGGCCGGAACCGTGTACTTCGCCGAATTGGTCGACCCGCTGGATTTCGGGAGCGTGGTGATGACCGCTTCCATGGCCTCCTCGATTGGCGCTGAACTTCCCGAGGGAAGCGTGGTTCACGCTCGCCTGGTCACACCGTTATCGTCCGCAACCTCCCACAAGGGGCAGGACGTGGAAGCAGTCCTCTCGCAACCGCTGATGGATGGCGATCGCTTGATCCTTCCCCAAGGCAGCCGCCTGAAAGGCACGGTCAAGCTGGCGCAACCGGCGCGTCGCATGAAGAAGAACGGGCAGCTGCGTATCGCATTCTCGGAACTTGTGCCTCCCGATGGCATTGAGCAGAAGATCGTGTCCACGCTCGAAGGCGTGCAAGCCGGGAAGAATGCCAACGTGAAACTGGACTCCGAAGGTGGCGCCGAAGCGACCACTTCGAAGTCGCGGTATCTGGGAACAGCCGTGTCGCTCGGACTGGCCATGATGTCAGCGCAAGAAGGGGGCGATCGTGACGGAGGCAAAGTGCACGGAGACGGCGGCAACGCCGCCGCTGGCGGTCTCGGTGGCTTCAAGCTGGTTGGGATGATCTTGGGCGCCGCTGTTCGCTCGCGCGCCTTCGGCACGACCATGGGAGCTTACGGAGCCGCGGTGTCGGTTTACACGAACTTCATCGCGCGAGGACACGAAGTGGTATTCCCGAAAAATACCGCCATGCAGATTGGAGTTGGAACGCGCGCGGGGACGACAACGCCACCAGCCCCGCAAGCGGCGCCGCCCGCAGCGCCCTCGGAATCAGCCGCTCTGAATTAAGCTAGCCACTGCTGTCGATCCCAACATTGCCTATGGAGAGCCGGGCGCCCCGCCCGGCGTACGGGCGAGGGCGCCCCTCTCTCCACTGTTCTGGTAGGAACTCAGTTCCAATGTTTGAGCCGCGGCCATAACTCCGCCAGTGGTACCTTCATTCCGCGGCAGAGGAGGATGGTGAAATGCTCCTCTCCCATAGCCCACGCCGGATCGAGCGCCGGCCCCAGTTGCACATCGCGGCAAAAATTCTGCGCGTCTTCGAGGTCCCACTGCAAGAGAATCAGACTTTCGCCCGTGTATTGCCTCGGTCCCCAATAAAAGTAATTCTGGTGAGCGCTGACGGACTTCGGCAGTCCATACTGCGGACCAAAAAAATCGATGGCGCCAGCTTCCCCGTAGTTCCCTGCCAGAATGCCTGTCTTGGCCTCCTCTTCTGGCGGCAATGAGTGATAGAACTGAGCGACGGCAGCAACCATTTCGGGCCAGCCGAATTCATCGCTGAAGTGCTGCGGCAGCGGGCCACTCATGTGCGTTTCCGTTTTCGGCAACTTCAAGCCGAAGGCTTCCATGTAGGGTCCGACTCGCTCCGGAGGAAGAACTGGGATGACGAACGGGACGGCCGGCACACCCAGCACCAGCACGAGGCCAGGTAACGCCACCTTCATCCATCGCCATTTGGCGTGTGCGGCGATGAATGTTTCCCAGAACACTCCTCCCGCGGCAAACAGCATGAGATAAATCGGTGCGAGGTAGTAATCCTTGCCGTGCAGCGCCATCATGATGGCGAGGAACACCAGATAGGTCACTCCCAGCACGCGGTAACGTTTGCCTTGGGCATGGAACAGCAGGAAGCCCAGCCCGGCAATCCAAACGATCACGCTGACGGGCAGCAACATCATGACCTGTTGCAGCAAGAATTGAAGTGGCGGCAACTCCACATTCTTATGGGTCCTCTTCACGTTGCTTAGATCGACCCAGGTCGGAAAACCGTGCTGGTATTGCCAGATAAGGTTAGGCAGGCTCAGCAGAACGATGACGATGGCGGCAATCCAAAGCCACTTACTGCGAAACCAGCGACGCTCGGGAGTAAGGAGAAGACCGGCGGTGAGGCTGATAAGAAAGAACGCGGTCGAGTGTTTGTTTTCCAACCCCAGCCCGAGCAGCACGCCGCACCACACCAGCAACTCCGGCTGATTGCGGTTGATCGCGCGCAGCAGAAAGTAAATGCTGCCCATCCAGAACAAGGGCTCGAACGGGTTCATCGAAAAGCGGGTGCCATTGCCGAGAATCACCGGAGCCATCAGCACTGAGAGGCACGCCAGCAAAACGGCGAACCGCTTGCCACCGAGTTCCCGCGTGATCAGGCCGGTGAGCACGATCTCGGCGCCATTGGCCAGCGCTGGCAGGAACCGAATCGCGTGCAGGGAATCCCCAAACAAAAGACGGCTGACGCGCAGGAGGAGCGAGGCCAACGGGGCAAAGTCTACATAGCCCCAGGCGAGATGATCGCTGGTCGCGATGTAATAAAGTTCGTCGCGAAAGTAGCCGTAGCGGCCATTGGTCGCCATCTGCAGCAGCACGGCGGCGGCCGCGAGTAAATACGCTATGGCCATGCCGCCGGAAAACCATGACTGCTGGCTAATAACAACTTCTCGCTGGAGAACGGGAGATTCTGTTTGTAAAGTTGCTTGCGGATTTGTCATAGCAGTTTGGTCATAACAGATTTTTCTCACGCCGAGTTTAGTGGACGGTCGAGCCTTCCCAAAGTGAGCAGCGCTATTAATGTGGGGCCTTGCACGCGATCCCGCGCATGCCACGTCGGCATCGCTGCGCCATGCTATTTTTTACAGACGGACATGGCCACGCCGCCCCTACCGCTTTCCCAATCCACCCCCAGGAATATATACGCATTCGGCCTGACTTCGTTCCTCAACGACACGGCCAGCGAAATGGCGTACTGGGTGCTGCCCGCCTTTCTCGCGTCGATCGGCGCGGGAGCGGCGCAACTTGGGATTATCGAAGGCATCGCCGAGAGTGTGGCTTCCTTTGCCCAGCTTTTCTCGGGCTATCTGGCCGATAAAGTTTCGCACCGCAAGCCCATCGTGGTCGGCGGATACTTCGTGGCCAACGCGGTGAAGCCGCTGCTGGCGCTGGTTTCTTCGTGGTGGCAAATTCTGGGGATTCGTTTTGCCGATCGCTTTGCCAAAGGTGTCCGCGGAACCGCGCGCGACGTGATGGTTGCCGAGTCGGTCGACAAGTCAAAGATCGGCTCAGCCTACGGTCTGATTCAGGCCATGGATTCCGCCGGCGCTATCGTCGGCCCGCTGCTGGCGCTCGCTGTGATCGGGCACTTCGGGATGCGCGGCGTGTTCGCGTCCGCAGCGATCCCGGGAGCTCTGTGCGTGATCGTGGCCTGGGTTGGAATCCGCGAGGTTCACCGAGGCGGCAAGCCGTTAACGGAACCTGGAGCCGAGCTGCGCTCGGCTGGACAGCCGAGGGCGGCTGTCCCTACGCGGACGGGCGAGGGCGTCCGTCTCTCCACTGGCGTGTCCGAGTGGCTCCCAAGATTGCCTGTTGGTTTCTATTACGTGCTGGTCGTGGTCACAATGTTTTCGCTGGGAAATTCCAGTGACATGTTCCTCGTTCTGCGCGCCGGAAATATCGGCATTCCGGCATCTCGCGCGCCATTGCTGGGACTGGTCTTCAACATCATGTTCACTTTGGTGTCATGGCCGGCCGGCAAGTTCAGTGACCGTTTCTCGCGCTCGGCCATCGCCGCCGCCGGATATTTCGTTTTCGCGATCGTCTATTTTGTTTTCGCACTCGCGCCGTCCCAACTGGCGATCTGGCTGGCTATGGCCTTCTATGGACTCTTCTATGCGCTGACCAATGCCGTGCTCAAGGCACTGATTGTCGAAAGCGTGGACACCGGCGTTCGTGGCCGTGCTCTGGGGATTTATTCGTTTTGCATCAGCGTCACCACGCTGCTCTCGAGCGTCATCACAGGAGCGCTTTGGAAGCTCTATGGACCAGCGGTCCCATTTTATTTTTCGGCGGGGATTGCGACCGTCTCGGCATTCGCCCTGCTCGGTCATCGTTCGCCGAAGCGCGACTGATCTGCAGGGACGGGGCTTGCCCGGTCTCGGCTTTCGCGCGGCCATCGGGAGACGCGGCAAGCCGCCTCTCTACGGGTGGTCGGGTGCAACTTCGTCCGACCGGCGCGACCAGAAATACGCGACCAGCAGAAATACCAAACCCGCGATGCTGTCGAGCACAGCATCCCGCCACGTTCCCGTCCGCGATGGAATAAAGCTCTGGTGCCATTCATCCATCGCGGCAACGAGTACGGTCCCCAGCCAAGCCAGGAGCGCCACGCGCCACGACCAGACATCATTGTGAACGAGAGTAGAGTGCCAACCCCGAAGGAGCAGAAGACTCAACATACCGTACCCGATGACGTGCCCGGTCTTGCGCAGATAATGATGGAAGACGAGGAACTTGTAGAAATTGATGTCGCCGAATAGGCTCGTCAACGCCGTATACAGCATCCTGCCGGTGTGCTGCGCCGAGAAGAAATCGGTGGACTCAAACGCAATCAGGCCGATCCAGACAAGCGCCGGCCACCAGGCGCGCAGAAGATTGGGACGGGACGCAGTCAAATCGGTCGTCAATCGGCCTCGTCCCTTATTCCGCCGCGTAATTCGGAGCTTCGCGCGTGATCATGACGTCGTGCACGTGGCTTTCGCGCAGGCCGGCGGCGCTGATGCGCACGAATCGCGCCTTCTGCTGCAGCTCGGCCACCGACTGGCATCCGCAATAGCCCATGCCCGACCTAAGCCCGCCTACCATCTGGTGGACAATCATCGCTACCGAACCACGATACGGCACGCGCCCTTCAATTCCCTCCGGCACCAACTTTCCCAGCCGGTTCGAGTCTTCGCCGATTACAGGCATCGCCGTCGACGAATCTCCGTCCGAGTTCTGGAAATAGCGCTCGCTCGAACCCGCCGCCATCGCTCCCAGAGATCCCATGCCGCGATACGACTTGAAGGTGCGGCCCTGATACAGAATCAATTCACCCGGGCTTTCATCCGTTCCCGCAAACATCGATCCGATCATCACCGCGGAAGCTCCCGCTGCCAGCGCCTTGCTGATATCGCCGGAATATTTGATGCCGCCGTCGGCAATCACAGGAACGCCCGAGTCGCGGGTGGCGCGCGCCGCTTCCGCAATCGCCGTGATCTGTGGAACGCCCACGCCGGTTACGATGCGAGTCGTGCAGATCGAGCCCGGCCCAATGCCGACTTTCACTCCGTCCACTCCCGCGCGCACCAGGTCGCAGGCGCCGTCAAATGTCGCTACGTTACCGGCAATCAGTTCTATCTCCGGCAACTTCGCTTTCACTTTCTTGACTGCTTCGATCACCAGCGTGGAATGCCCATGCGCACTGTCGATTGCCAGCACGTCGACTTTGGCCCTCGCCAGTTCCTGTGCGCGCTCCATGAAATCACCCGTCGCTCCGATCGCCGCACTCACACGCAACCGTCCCTGGTTGTCCTTGGCGGCGCCGGGATATTTCAGTTTCTTCTGGATGTCCTTAACCGTGATCAAGCCCTTCAGGTTGTATTTGTCGTCGACGACGAGAAGCTTTTCGACGCGGTGTTCGTGCAAGATCTCTTCGGCCTGCTCCAGCGTCGTTCCCACGGGCACCGTGATCAGGTTCTTCTGGGTCATCACCTTGCTGATTGGAATATCGAAGCGCGTCTCGAAGCGCAGATCGCGGTTGGTCAGAATGCCGACAAGTTTTCCATCCTTCAGCGTGATCGGCACTCCTGAAATCTTGTATTTCTGCATGACTTCCAGCGCATCCGAAACCTTGGCATCCGGCGACATGGTGACCGGATCCACGATCATGCCGCTCTCCGACCGTTTCACCTTGTCTACTTCATTGGCCTGCTGGTCAATCGTCAGGTTGCGATGAATAATCCCGAGGCCTCCCTGCTGCGCCAGGGCAATCGCCATGTGCGATTCGGTTACCGTGTCCATGGCGGCGCTGATGATTGGAATGTTCAACCGAATGTTGCGCGAGATCTGGGTCTGCGTGTTCGTGTTAGCGGGCACGACTCCGGAATGCGCCGGCAGCAGCAACACGTCATCAAATGTGAGAGCTTCGGGGACTGGAAAATGGATCATGGGATTTTGGAATGAACTTCTATTGTAGGGAGCGGGCAGACATCAGGCAAATGCGGTTAACGACACCAGCCACGTTTCTAGCGAACATGCTGCCACAAGAAAAACGTCTGGGGTAAGGTTAAGTAGTTCGCAAGTAGTGAAATCGTGGACGTTCTTCCCAGCACGAGGGTTACCGTCTTCCTTGACCACCAATGACCGCATATATCGATACAAACGACGCAATGGACGTAATGGAATGAGTCTCCTGCGACGAAGGATTGCCATGATCGTCTTCTTCTTGGTCGCCTTCGGCATTCCGTGGGCCACTTGGATTGCGCTAAGAATGAAGCAAGTCACCTTTACCAGGGGCACACCGCTTGCCTTCATGGCCGGTGCAGCTTTCTGCAGTGTGGGAGGCGTGGTGGCCGCAACCATAGAAAACGGACGCTCCGGTTTGAAGGATCTTGCGCGTCGATGCATGCTCTATCGCGTGCCCGTCGCTTGGTGGCTCTATGCTCTCTTCCTGGCGCTGGGTGTGCATGCCGTTGCCACAGTCATTTACGGCGCGGTACACGGCAGGGTTGGTCCGATCAAACCGATGGAGTTGTTCCGCCAGTGGTGGTTGTTTTACATGTTCCTGTTCGGCCTGTTCCAGGGGCCGTTGGCCGAGGAACTTGGGTGGCGCGGTTTCCTACTGCCACGCCTATTAAATCAATACTCTCCTCTGGGAGCGAGCGTGATCTTAGGACTCGTCTGGGCAGCCTGGCACATCAACGTGTTTTTCTCACCCATTTCCACGTTGGCCTTGTTCACGGCAAGTGCAGTCGCTCTCAGTATCCTGATGACAGTGTTGTTCTTGCACACGCGCGGAAGCGTTCTGCTTGCGATTGTCATGCATTGGAGTGTTATGCCTGGGAAAGATATCGCAAGGATCACATTCCCACCTGGCCAGGAGCCACCAGATTGGCTCAGAGCTGTTGTAGTTATCACGCTTGTGGTCATCATCGTTGCCGTAACGGGCGGGAAGCTCTCCATGTCGGGTTCAAACAATCCAAATACTTGAGACTGTTTGCCAAACCCTTCGAAACAATATACATTCCGGGTATTCCCCGAGTTCCGATGCACCTGCGGAGGCTCTATGTTGTGTAACCTGCCCTTTCGGATCGTAACCATTTCAGCCCTAATTCTGAACATGGCAGCCGGTCCCACCATTTTGAGTGCCCAGCAGGCACCAGCCGATGTTCCGACCATCACTATTCGCGCCAATACCCGGCTCGTCGTCGTGGATGTGGTCGTAACCCACAAGAACGGCCAACCGGTCGCGGGCTTGAAGGCCGAAGACTTCACGCTTGAAGAAAATGGTAAGAAGCAGAAGATTTCCGTGTTCGTTCCGCCGGGCATTACCAATCGCACCGCCGCGACACCCACGCCAGCCGGGATTTTTTCCAACCATCCCGAGAATTTAACCCCGGGGGGCATTCCGACTGTATTGCTTATCGACGCGGCGAATTCCCCTTTTAAGGATCAGTCCTATGGACGTTCCCAGATGCTGAAGTATGTATTGCAGCAGGGGCAGTCTGGCCGTCCGATGGCCGTGGTGACGCTGACGGATCGCTTGCGTGTGCTGCAGCAGTTCACGAGCGATCCTCAGGTGCTTCTCACCGCCATCAAGAATTTCAGGCCCCAGGAACAGATTCTCGGGCCCGGAGCGGCAGCGCCGGAATCCCATGGCGTGGCGGACGCACCGAGAGGGACGGCTGTGTCAGACAGTATTGCGCAGGCTGGGCTGGCGGTACAGGCATTTGCCGATCTCCAGCTCGGCTATAACATCGAGCGCCGCACCATGATCACGCTCGATGCTATGCGCGCGCTCTCCCGGATGCTGGGCGGTCTACCTGGCCGGAAGAATGTAGTGTGGCTCACCGCGAACCTTCCGTTCGACCTGGTTCCGGAAGACCGCACCATAACCGACGCTGAACTGTTAGCGGATCTTCCCGGTCAGGGCCGCCAGCGGCCGGTAGGTGTCAATGCTGCGGGTTCCATGGCCGCTGAGCAGCGCAACCTGCATGGCGAGGCAATCCGCGAAGCAGAAGCGCAGTTGGCGAGCGCCAGCATTGCGATCTACCCCGTGGACCTCAATGGCCTGATCAGCGGGATGGAAGGCTCTGCTTCCGCTGGAGGCTCGGTCTACAGCGACAGCGCACTGAGCAACAGAGCCATAATTCAAGTTTCGGCCCTGCAAGCCAGTCAGGGCACAATGGAAGAAGTGGCCGCAGAGACTGGCGGCAAGGCCTACATCAATCAAAACGAGATCAAGGATGGCATTGCGCTCGCGGCATCTGACGAAAAGGCCTCCTACTCCCTGGGTTACTATCCCGAGAATAAGAAGTGGGATGGAAAGATGCGCAACATCAAAGTGAAAGTGGCTCAGGGCGATATCCAGCTCCGCTACCGCAAGGGATACTTTGCGATCGAGCCCGGTCCGACAAAAGACCACAACTACGAACAGGATGTGGCCGCCGCTATCGAGGTCAATGCTCCCGCCACTCAAATCTCGTTCATGGCGCAGGCCAAGCCCACCAACCCCGGCAAGATTCGGGTCGTTTTCCTGGTGGATGCCCACACCCTGACGGCAGAAGACTCGAGCGGAAGCAAGAAGATGAATGTAAATCTTTACGCCACTGTTTGGGGCAACGGCAAGAATCTGGGGTCCCGCAGCATTAAGGTGGATCGAACCTTCGACGCCGCAACCTATCAGCAGATCGTCGATCACGGCATGATGGTCCCGATCGACATGGACATTCCTGCCGGCGGCAAGGAACTGCGCCTGGCAGTGCTCGACAACAAAACCGGCTTTATCGGAACCGTGAGCGGACCGTTGGGACAATAGGTCAACAGGGCAGACACAATGACGAGAGGACGTCCCGTCGCCAGACGGTTATGAAATACGGAGTGATGTTCAGAAATCTCCCACGGACGTTTACACCAACGACCCGGTTGTTGGTGCAATCGCGGTTTATCGCCAATAACGAGCTATTCTCCAGTTGGCGCGTCTTCCATTTCTAATGCAGCAGGCACCAGCAGAGTTCTCTTTGCGGAGCTCTCTATTTTCCTGACGGTCGCCAGTTCAGAAGCATTGTCAGAGGTGAGCCTTGCCGTGGGACATAGCGGGACAGATAGATGCGGCCGTCGCGACCAATGTCGTAGAAGTCCCAGGCGGGATGAAGCGCAAGATCAAACAATTTGCGCACATTACTCGACTCAAGTTTTCCTGTTTCCAGATTGACGCTCGTCACATATAAAGTCGTGCCTGACGGGTTGACAAAGAACAGTTCCTTACCCGTGGGGCTCCATCGCGGCTGGCATCCGCCTTCAGTGCTGATCTGCCAGCGACCACTAGCCACCGCATTGGCAGACGTTGTAAGGGGGTTGAAGGGAACCACATAAACCTCTAACCGTCCAGATTCCTCGGACGTGTAGGCCAGCCACTTGCCGTCGGGCGAAAGGTCGGTACCAAAGGAACTGATATTGCGCAGCAACAGGTGCGGTGCCTCCCCCGGTTTAAGTGGTTGCACCCAGACTTCTCCGGGACTATTCGGATCATCGGCATGATGCTCAAACACGATGTAGCCATCCGCCGACCAGCCTCTGGGTAACAAGTCCCCCTGCATTTTCGCGACCACCTGTTCGCTACCTAGCCCGTCGCTGGTACGGACGACAATCGAATCCCCTCCAATACCATTTTTGTATGCTACTCGATGGCCATCTGGCGACCAGATGCCAAACGCTCCGCCCTCGCTCTCAAGGCTGATGCGGGTGCGGGTACCACGGGTCAACTGCGCCACCCAAACATCACTCCGTGCTCCCTGCGTTCCGATATAAAGAAGCTGGTCGCCGTTCGGCGAAACCCGCACGGACGTGTCGTTGGCCATCGCCGGCAGCCTTCCGGTTTCTTTTCCTGCACGATCGAACCACACCACCTCGTTGGCTGTGGATCCTGATCCTTCCTCGTATGCGATGGACCCTTGGGGCGAAGCACTGAATGCAGCGTAGTTGAACTGGCCATCGTATCCCACAGGTTTCGCGATGACTTCGAGGTCTGGTTCGAGAGAGAGCCGCTCAAAATTGAAGCGCTGTGCCAGTAAGGTACCGTCCGCGCGAACATGGAAGATGCGCCCTTGACTGAACGCCACATTGGAGATAACTCCCGCCAACGCCGCCGGATGCGGATCGTGCAGGGAAATCACGTAGACTTGGGCCAACAACGGCGATTGCACCACGTAGGCCACATGCTCGCCATCCGGCAGAAAGACTGGAAATCGGTGATTGGCTTCTCTGGCCGTGCGCCTCGTGAGCGGGACTGGAGTGCCGCCAGACGTTGGCACTCGAAATAAACCGGTGGTGCGGGTTCCGAAGACAATCTCGCCGCGATTATTCCATGTGCCACCGCGGCCCTGCTCTATGGTGCACAGGTCTATAACCGATCGTCCAGCGACGTCAACGATCTTTAAAGCATTGCCAGTGAAGAAACCGATCTGTTTGCTATCCGGCGACCAGAAAGGAAAAGAGGCGCCATCAGTTCCGGGCAGCGGCATAAGCGGGGTGCGGTCGAGTGAGCGCAGCAACAACCTACGAGTGCCGCTGCTGTCGGAGCCCACGACGATAATGCGAGCGCCATCGGGAGAAATCGCCGGCGGGCCATACAGGCCACTGAAATTCAGGGTGAAACCGGGCGAAGGAAGGATGGCAAGCGCGGCCGGTTGAGCCGGCGGTGTTGTGGACAAAAAATCGACAGCCAGTCCACCAAGCAGCGCGCCGATTAGCAACATCGCCGCGAGCCACAGTTTCGAGAAGGCAAGTATTTGTTTGGGACGCTCGTGAGCTGTTTCCGAAATCCATTTCAGCTCCGCGGCTATGTCATGAGCTGAGTGATACCGATCTTCAGGAATTTTCCGCAGACATGTTCGGACGACGTGCTCGATTGCCGGAGGCAACCCAGGACGAAGCTGTGAGACTGGATGAGGATCATCTTCCAGGATCGCCGAAACTACCTTGATCTGCGTCTTGCCGGAGAAGGGCCGTTTACCCGTGGCCATCTCATACAGCATCGAACCGAAGGCAAAAATGTCGGTACGCGCATCGGCCTCCTTGCCCTCGAACTGCTCGGGCGCCATGTACTGCACGGTTCCTACCAGTGCTCCTGAGGTCGTCAGCGGAGATAGTGGAGTTGGAGAAGTGAGGGTCATGGCCGCCGAAAACATGGGTGCAGAAGTTTCGGTCGCTGATGTGCCTGCCACCGTGGGCTTGGCCAGGCCAAAGTCAAGCAGCTTGGCGCCGGCTTTCGTCAACATCACGTTGCCGGGTTTCAGGTCGCGGTGCACCACGCCAACGCGATGCGCCTGCTCCAAACCACCCAGGAGATCGATAGCGATCTTCAGGAGCTCAGGAACAGCCAAAGCGCCTTTGGCTAAGCGTTGCGCAAGCGTCTCCCCTTCCAAGAATTCCATGACAAGAAAATCGGTACCATCCTGACAGCCGACATCGTGCACGGTGCAAATGTGCGGATGATTGAGCCGGGAGATGATGCGTGCCTCGCGTTCAAAACGCTGCTTCAGCTCGGAGGACGACACCACGGTGGAATTGAGCACCTTGATTGCGACCGTGCGCTCGAGACGTGTATCGCGGGCGCGATAGACTTCGCCCATCCCGCCAGCTCCGATAAACGCGACGACTTCGTACGGCCCGAGCTTTGTGCCAGAAGGGAGCGCCATTGATGCGCGACATTATAGTCGGAATAAAGAGCGTGGAGCGAATTGCTGATGGATCGTCGGCCAACCGGAGGTTAGCTGTTGTAACCAGCGTTTACACTAAGCGAGAATTGTTATGAGGCGATTTTTCAGTGCATGGTGAACTGAGACCAGCATGATGGACCACATCATTAACAACCTGTGGCTCGGCACCCAGCAAGACGCAGACGAACTCGTCCGCAACAATCCTGAGAAGATCACAGCAATCCTCAACGTTCGCGGCGCCGACGCATACAAGCCACCAGGACGAGACCAGGCTTCGGAACATCCCGGCAAAGCGTACAAGTGGATTCCGGCTCCCGACAATGGATTCATCTCTCCCGAACATGTGAGGGAGGCTTTGGTTTGGCTGCAAGAACAGACGGACAAACACGAACGAATATTGATCCACTGCAAGCATGGCATCTCCCGCTCCCCAGCCTTCCTCGCGGCGTTCATGGTGGAGAGCGGCATCTCTTCGAGCCTGGAAGAGGCGAAAGCTACGATCTCGGCTCATCGGTCGGTTCAGCCAGCTACGCAGATTGTGGAGCCTGTCAGGCGCGTCGTGTTAATCTCCGCGCTCACTGGATTGCCTAACCGTCAGGCCTTCGACGAAGGGAAAGCGAGTCCGTTCATAGCCATCGCCGACGTTGACCTCATGCGGGCTTTCAATGACTTCTACGGTCAGATTGCCGGTGATGCGCTCTTACAGAGACTTGCCCACATACTCATCGGCGTTGGGTTGGACGCATACCACTATCAGGCGGATGAATTTCTTTGCAAGGGAGAGTCCGGCGAGGAATTGAACGCCAAACTTTCTCAGGCGAGGCAGATTTTTAGGGAGCCCTTTCAGGTCTACGCCGAGGGTCGCATCCAAACCATCGAAGGGACGGATTTTTCATTCGGGATCGGCACGTCCCTGGAGGAAGAGGAGGCTGCCCTGTACGAGGCAAAGGCAACAGCGCGGAACGGGTCACCGGAATGGCTACGGAAGATTATAGGGACGGGCGGCCATGGGCAAGTTTGGTAATCCGACGTTCACTGATCTTTTCGAGGACGATCCCAAGTCGATTGCTATAGTTCCCAAGTTGCCCAAACTGTGATCAGAAAGCCAGAGCTTGCGACGCCGCGGCCCACTCCCAGGACACCTCAAACCGCTGGTGAACGAGTGATCGAATTTTTCCCGTAGAGTACTTTCCCGCACCCGTCTTGGCCCAACTTCTTGGAGGCCTAGATAGCCGCATCCCCTAGCCATTCAAAAGCATCTAAACCTTGACAACGATTCGCTCAGGTTATAGCATGGCCCAGAGCGTAATCATCATCACACTGATTATAAAGCACTTATATATTTTGGAGGAACGTTATGGGAAAGATTATTGGAATTGACCTCGGCACAACCAACTCTTGCGTAGCTGTTATGGAGGGCGGAGAGCCAAAGGTTATACCGAACGAAGAAGGAGGCCGGACTACGCCTTCGGTCGTCGGATTCACGAAAACCGGGGAACGGTTGGTGGGGCAGGTCGCCAAGCGGCAGGCTATCACCAATCCAGAGAATACAGTTTACTCGATCAAGCGGTTCATGGGACGCCGCTACGACGAGGTCAGCGAAGAACTGAAGATGGTCCCCTACAAAGTTGAGCGCGACGGCGACAACGTGGTGATCGTGGCGCAGGGCAAGAAATACACTCCGCCCGAGATCTCCGCGATGATTCTGCAAAAACTGAAGAAGGCGGCGGAAGACTATCTCGGCGAAAAAGTTACCGAGGCGGTCATCACTGTGCCGGCTTATTTCAACGACGCACAGCGGCAGGCTACTAAGGATGCGGGCAAGATCGCCGGGCTTGACGTCAAGCGAATCATCAATGAGCCGACCGCGGCCGCACTGGCCTATGGGCTCGACAAGGGTAAGGACGAGACCATCGCCGTGTACGACTTCGGCGGCGGCACGTTCGATATTTCGGTGCTCGAAGTTGGCGAAGGCGTGATCGAAGTAAAAGCCACCAACGGCGACACCCACCTCGGCGGCGACAATATCGATCAGCGGCTGGTGGATTGGCTGATTGATGAGTTCAAGAAAAACGAAGGCCTCGACTTGCGCGGCAAAGGCAACGAGATGGCTTTGCAGCGTCTGCGCGACGCCGCGGAGCGGGCGAAGATTGAGCTTTCGACCACCATGGAGCACGAGATCAATCTGCCGTTCATCACGGCGGATGCTTCCGGTCCGAAGCACCTGGTCATTAAGCTCACACGGGCCAAACTCGAATCGATGGTCGAAGACATTTTGCAGCGGTCGGTTGGCCCGTCGAAGCAATGCATGAAAGATGCCGGCGTCGATGCCAGCAAGATTAACGAAGTGGTGCTGGTCGGTGGACAGACGCGCATGCCGCGCATTCAGGCGATCGTAAAAGAACTGTTCGGCAAGGAAGGCCACAAGGGCGTGAACCCGGATGAAGTCGTGGCAGTCGGCGCGGCGATTCAGGGCGGCGTGCTTGGGGGCGAAGTTAAAGATCTGCTGCTCCTGGACGTTACTCCGTTGACGCTGTCCATTGAAACCCTGGGTGGGGTTGCGACGCCGATGATCCCGCGGAACACTACGATTCCGACGAAGAAGACGGAGACGTTTTCGACCGCAGCCGACAGTCAGACTTCGGTTGAAGTTCATGTGCTGCAGGGCGAGCGTCCGCTGGCGGCGCAGAACCGGACTTTGGGTAAATTCCATTTGACGGGGCTGCCACCGGCGCCGCGGGGCGTGCCGCAGATTGAGGTGACGTTCGACATTGACGCGAACGGCATCCTGAACGTGACCGCGAAAGATATGGCCACGGGCAAGGATCAGAAGATCACGATCACTTCGTCTTCGGGCTTGTCGAAGGAAGAAGTGGAGCGCATGGCGAAGGAAGCCGACGCGCACTCGGCCGAAGACAAGACTCGGCGCGAAGAGATCGAAGCCAAGAATCAGCTCGACTCGATGGTTTACAACATCGAGAAGATGCTGAAGGAGCATGGCGACAAGATCTCGGGCACGGAGCGCGGAGATGTGGAGAACGCATTGGCAGACGCGAAGAAGGCCATCGAAAGCGGCGACAAGTCGCAGATGGACTCGGCGCGCGAGCGGCTAACCACGGCGTCGCACAAGCTGGCGGAGCAGATGTACAAAGCAACGCAGGCAACTGCTGGCGCGGCATCGGGCGCGAACGGCGCGGGCCCAGTCGACGGGCCAGATGGAGCCTCCGGCAACAACGGCGAGAGCAAGAAGAAAGACGAAGGCGTGATTGACGCCGAGTACGTGGATGTCGAAGACAAGAAGTAACGGCGCCTTGCGGGCGTGAGCGAAGCGGGAGCCCGCAGCCGTCATCCCGAGCGCGGCGAGGGATCTGCTCGGTTTGGCGAGTGGCACTTGAGTGGGGGCGCGAATGCTCCCCCACTTCGCATCAAACTAAGTGGGGCTTGTGATTCAGAGCGGGATTGGGATCAGCAGTCGGGCCAGAGAGAGGAAAGCAAATTGAGATTCGAAGTCAATGGACAGATGTTTTTCGTGCACTTCGTCCCGGAAGAGGGACGCTGGTATTGTTCCGCTCCAACGGCGACCGGAGTGCAGCGGATTCCCGTGTCGATAGACGCGTCGCCGTTTGAGGCGTTCACCGTAGCCGTGGATGAGCAAGAGAAGGAAGTAGTGAACTGAGGAACCAGTTCCTGGTTCTCAGTTCTCAGATTATGCTCTAGGTGACAATCGATCGCTAGAAAGTGGTCAGCACGGAAGATGAAGAGCTGAATGCTGACTGCTGAGCGCTGACCGCTGATCATGGCCACCCAAACCAAAGACAAAGACTATTACGGCGTTCTGGGCGTAAAGAAGTCCGCCTCCACCGACGACATCCGCAAAGCCTTCCGCAAACTTGCACGCAAGTATCATCCTGACGTCAATCCTGGCGACAAAGCCGCTGAAGAAAAGTTTAAGACGCTTTCCGAGGCGAACGACGTCCTCAGCGATCCCAAGAAGCGGAAGATTTACGACCAGCTCGGGTTCTATTCCGACAATATCGATCCGGCCACGGCTGAGGCCTACGCGCGCGGCGGCGGACAGCCTGGGGCCGGCCCCGGCGACTTTGGCGGAGGATTTCCGGGAGGCCGGCCGGGGGGACAAGGGAACGTTGATTTCGGCGGCTTCGACTTTTCGGATCTGTTCGAAGGCGGGCGCGGCGGTGGACGCAAGGGGTCAAGTAGCGGTGGGTTCCGCGATATCTTCTCCAGCCTTTTCACTGGCGGCGGACGCGGTGAGGCGGCCGACGAGGGTCCGGAACCGGGCAGCGATCTTGAGTACCAGGTCAACGTACCCTTCTGGACGGCCATCCGCGGCGGAGTGATGAAGCTGAATATTACCCGGCGCGATGTCTGCGGAAATTGCCACGGCAATGGATACATCGAGGCTCCGGGAGAATGTCCGCAGTGTCATGGCAAGGGAACGATCGAACAGACCGGCGGCCGGATGAAGTTCAACGTCACTTGCCCGCGCTGCCATGGGACGGGTAAGAATATTTCCACGTGCCCGGTCTGCCATGGCGAAGGCAGCCTCGAGCGCACCGCTCCGCTGGAGATCCGCATCAAGGCCGGAACCCGCGACGGGCAGCGGATTCGGATTGCGGGAAAAGGCAATGCCGGGCTGCGGGGGGGCGCGGTCGGCGACCTCTACGTGATCATCCGCATAGATGAGCATCCACTGTTCCGGCGCGAGGGCGACGACATCTACATCACGGTGCCGGTGACGGCGGTAGAAGCGGCGCTGGGATCGAAGATTGAAGTGCCAACTATTGACGGCCGCAGCGTGCTGAAGATTCCTCCGGGGACGCAGTCTGGACAGAAGCTTCGGCTGCGGGAGAAGGGCGTGCCTTCGGCTACTCAAGACGGCGTCCGGGGCGACGAGATTGTCGAGGTCAAGATTACCGTGCCTATGCCGCGCGACGAGAAGACCAAAGAACTGTTGCGCGAGTTGGCTAAGCTGAATCCAGAGGACCCGCGGGAGGAACTCTGGAGTAAAGTCTGAGTCAAAATCTTTACCACAGAGGACACAGAGGTGCACAGGGAAACACAGAGGAAAACATGACTTGATGGTTCCCCTGCGCTTCCCTGTGTACCTCTGTGTTCCCTGTGGTAAAGAACTATTTCTCCCAATCCCGTCCGTCCACCAGGCGCTTAATGCCTTCTTTCATGCGCGCGACATGGAAATTGATGAGTAGTCCGACGTTCTTCCCGCTGAGACGCAAGTACGAAAGCAGTTGAGCTTCATGGACGGGATGGATTGCCTCTACACATTTGATCTCTACAATCACCAAATTTTCTACCAGCAGGTCGATCCGATATCCCAAGTCGAGTTTTTCGCCCTCGTAGACCACCGGCAAGCCTACTTGCGTTTCCACCATCAAACCTCGCTTCCGCAGTTCTTGGGCCAGGCAAACTTGATAGGCACTCTCCAGCAGACCCGGCCCAAGCAATGAATGAACTCTCATCGCGGCGGTAACAACTATGCCGGATACCTGATTTATGCGAGGCATGAGAACGATTGCGGGGCTGGTCATTGGCTTCTCCTGGTTAGATCACTACCAGCCGCGGACTGTCTCGTCTGTGATCGCCGATTGTCTTCTTGGTGATGAATACGTCACGACCTTTAACCACAGGGAGCACAGAGGAACACAGGGAAGCACGGGGGAAACCTGCTTTCGCTGTGTCCCCGGTCGTAAAGATCTTTGGCGGCGGTTAGAAAGCTTCCGCGGCCATTACCTCTGTACCACCCTTCCTGACAAAAATTTTCAAGAATATTCTTGCATCTCCGCGAATTTCCCGTAATCTCACACATGCGAACTAACTTCGCCGAAATGCCCGGGAATCGCCGTGCACCCTGGGAGCCGCGAACAGAACGTCGTTTTTCCGAAACTCCGGAGACGCGGTGGTGAGAGTGAGTCGCCTGAGGAGGAAGCCATAGAAATTGGCAACAGCTACCGCAACCTCTAACCTTTCGCAGCCTGGCGTGATTCCTGCCGCTCCCCAGTTCAACAAGACGAAGAAATCTATTCGCCTCACGCTGTGGCCCCTGGTCGCCGCAACCTTCTTTATGGTTTCCGGCGGAACCTACGGCACTGAAGACATCGTGCATGGCGCCGGGTATGGCAAAGGGATTCTCATCCTGCTTCTGACCCCGCTTCTCTGGAGCCTGCCGACTGCGTTCATGATCGGCGAGCTTTCGAGCGCTCTGCCCTTTGAAGGCGGCTACTATGCCTGGGTGCGTCGCGCCATGGGAAATTTCTGGGGATTTCAGGAAGCCTGGCTGTCGTTGGTAGCTTCGATTTTCGATATGGCGATTTATCCCACGCTGTTTGTCGCCTACCTCACGCGCATGTTTCCTTATTTTCAGGAGAACCATCGCGGCGTAGCCGTCGCGCTTGGCGTGGTCATCGTCTGCGCGATCCTTAATATTATGGGTGTGAAGGTCGTCTCGACCACTTCGCTGTGGTTGTTCTTCGCCCTGTCAGCACCCTTCGCCGCCATCTTTGTGCTGGCTCCGTTCAAGATTCACGCGCTGGCAAATGCGGTGACCAAGCCGACCACCTCCAACGTCGATATTCTCGGCGGCCTGCTCATCTGCATGTGGAACTACATGGGGTGGGACAACGCCTCCACCATCGCCACCGAAGTGGAGCGTCCGCAGCGAACTTATCCCCGCGCCATGCTGGCCGCGGTGGTCATTGTCTGCATCACTTACGTCCTTCCATTTGCCGCCATGTGGATCACCGGCCTTCCGGCCAGCGCATGGGAAACCGGCGCGTGGGCTGATGTTGCGCAGTTGATGGGTGGGCCCGTGCTTCGGATCGCGCTGGTGGCGGGCGGCATGATGAGCGGCTTCGGAATGTTCAATGCGTTGGTCATGAGCTACTCCCGGCTGCCGCTGGCCATGGCGCAGGATGGCATGCTGCCGAAAGTTTTCGGCAAGCTGCATCCGAAATCGCGAGCACCGTGGGTTGCGATTCTGGCGCTGGCGGTGGGTTGGGGCCTCGCTCTGAATCTCGGATTCGAACGGCTGGTCACGCTCGACATAATGATTTACGGCGCCAGCCTGACGCTCGAATTTGTAGCGTTGATCTGCCTGCGCATTCGCGAACCGGAATTGAAACGTCCGTTCCGTGTGCCGGGCGGCCCGTTTGGAGCAATTGCGGTTGGCATTCCTCCCGTTCTGTTGCTGGGATTTGCCATCGTTCGCAGCGAGCATGAAGTTGTGCTCGGGATGAGTTCGTTCTTGTTTGGACTGATTGTGATCTGCGCCGGAGTAGTCGCTTACTTGATCAACCATGCGCTGAAGCCAGCGGGCTGGACGCCGGCCGAGCCCAAGCCAGAGATGGCGGCTTAGCTTTTCAGCGGCTCAACTTGGCGACGTCCGCAAAACCCTTTACCACAGAGGGCACGGGGGAACACAGGGAACCACAGGGAAAGGGAACCACAGGGAAACGTGCGGCGTGCCTGTTTTGCGGCTAGTATTGTTCTGTTAAATCCTGGCATGACCAAACGTAAATCCAAAGGCGCGTATATGATCTCGGCCGTCGCCGAGATGTATGAGATTCATCCCCAGACCTTGCGCCTCTACGAGCGCGAAGGGCTGCTGAAACCGAGCCGCACCGAAGGCAATACCCGGCTCTATACCGATGAAGATTTGCAGCGCCTCGAGTTCATCCTGTCTCTCGCGCGCGATCTGGGCGTTAACATCAGCGGCATCGCCATCATTCTTCAAATGCGCGAACGCATGGAAGAAATGCAGCGCCAGATCCAGGAGTTCGTGCAGTACATCCAGCACGAGGTGCTGGCGCGGGCTTCAGCTGCCGCCGATCCGTCGAAAGGCGCGATCGTGCCGTTACGCCGTCACCTGGTTCCTCCCGTCGATTCATCTCGCCGCAAAGACTCGTCAAAGTAAGCTGGTGCGTTCCCTCGTGGTCCTCTGTGACCTCTGTGGTGAAGAACTCCACCGCTGAACCACAGAGGTCACGGAGGGACGCAAGGGAATTCCACAGAGAATACCGACCCCCGGAATTCACCGAAGTTTCATCTCCGAGCAACCAACCGTCTTCTATCAGCGACTAACCTATAGCCATGAAGTCCGTAAACCAAGTCGGTATGCCAGACACTGGGCTTGCCAGCGCGCCATCCGCAACTGACCAGAGAAGCTACAAAACAAACAAGAAAAAACTTAACCTCACCCTGGAAGCCGAACCTTCCGGTAACGCCATCGTGTTGCACTGTCAGGGCCGGATCATCTTCCGTGGCGACGCTCAAACATTTTCGACCATCGTGGCCGAGGTGCTGCCCTCCGCGCGCCGGATGGTGGTGGATTTAGCGGGCATCGATTCCGTCGACAGTGGCGGATTGGGCGAACTGATGCTCACCCACATGTGGGCGGAGGCGGCGGGATATGCGCTGAAGTTTGCCAGCCCCAAGAAATCAGTACTACACCTTTTCGAGGCGACCAACGTTGTATCGGTCTTCGATGTATACGCCAGCGTCCCCGAGGCGATCGAAGCGATGTATCAGGAAGAAGCACCATTGGTATAGGCGCTACTGTCCCCGCTGGAAGCGATACCGCCCGCCTCTGTCCTTTGCCACCTGCTCTGCCACTTTCAAAAACGCTCTTCCCGCGTGCGACAGTGTGGATTCCTGCCGATACACCAGCCGCAGCTTGCGCTGAAAATGCAGATCGCGCACCGGAACGCGCACCAGGTCTCCCCGGCTGATCTCGTTTTCCACGCTGATCTCGGGCACCAGCGCCACGCCGTTCCCCATGCACACGAAACGCTTGATGGCTTGCAGCGTGGGCAGTTCCACGTCCATGTGCAGCGGCGTCTTATGGCGGCGGAACGCTTCGATCACTTTATCGCGATACGGAGACGCGACGATGTGGGCGACGAACGATTCCGCGCCCAGCTGCTTAATGCTGACTTCGCCCGCCGCGGCTAGTGGATGGCCTGGAGGAACAACAAATACCAACTCGTCCAGATAAACCACCGCCGATCGCAACTGTGGCTCCTGCGGATCGAAAGAAAGTACTCCGAGTTCCACGTTGTGCTTGAGCACATCGTCGGGAATGTGGCTGCCGAGCGAACGCCGCACCGTGATCTTGATCGTGGGGTGTAGGCGGCGAAACTCGCCCAGCACCGGCAACAGGTAGAGCGCGGTAAATTCATTGGCGGCGATGGCTAGCTTGCCCTTCTGCAATTCGCGCATCTCGACCAGCGCCGCCTGCGCGTCCTGCCGGAGGTTGAGCAACTTCTCGGCGTATTCCTGCAAGACACGTCCAGCGTCTGTGAGCACGCCCTCGCGGGAAGAACGGTCGAACAGCGGCTCGCCGATCTCCAACTCAAGCTTCCGGATCGTCTGGCTAACCGCTGATTGCGTGCGAAACAGCTTTTCGGCCGCGCGGGAAAAGCGGCGTTCGCGGGCTACGGTTAGGAAGACTTCCAGTTGGGATAGGTCCATGGGGATTAGGTCTCAGGTCTCAGGTATCAGGTCTCAGGTGTCGAGTGCCCGCAAACGGTTCCTAACACTAAAGTCTGACCATTTATCAATTATTGATAACCCATAAGCTTATCTAATACTATCATCACTACTAATGCTTCTGTAAACATAATAATCTTCTCTTTCACTCCTGTTCACCGATAAAGTAAAGAGGCAATCTTCCTGGAGGTATGGAATCAATGGATCGGCCGCGCATCACCATTTTCGACACCACGCTTCGTGACGGTGAGCAGTCGCCGGGTTGCAGCATGAATGTGCAGGAAAAGCTGCGCCTGGCCCAGCAACTCGACCGCCTCGGCGTGGACGTGATCGAGGCCGGATTCCCCATCGCGTCCGATGGCGACTTCGAAGCGGTGCAAGGTATCGCCGCCTCGCTGCGGCGTCCCATCATCGCCGCTCTGGCTCGTGCTTGCACCGGCGACGTCGACCGTGCATGGCAAGCATTGCAGGGGGCCGCGCACCCGCGCATCCACGTTTTTCTGGCGACCTCTGACATACATCTGAAATACAAATTGCGCATCACGCGTGAAAAGTGCCTGGAGCAGGCGCGGGAAGCGGTTCGACACGCCAAAGCTCTCTGCGCCGATGTGGAATTCTCGCCCGAAGATGCCACCCGCACCGACGTCGCGTTTCTTTGCCAGGTGGTCGAAGCGGTGATCGCCGCGGGCGCGACCACCGTTAACATTCCCGATACAGTCGGTTACAGCATGCCCGAGGAATACGGCCAGCTCATCCGGACGCTGCGTGAGAGAGTCGCCGGCATCGATCAAGTAACGATCTCCACTCACTGCCACAACGACCTCGGTCTCGCGGTTGCGAACTCACTCGCTGGAGTGCAGGCGGGCGCGCGCCAGGTCGAGTGCGCCATCAACGGAATTGGCGAGCGCGCCGGCAATGCATCTCTCGAAGAAATCGTCATGGCCATGCGGGTGCGCCCCGACCGCTATCCTTACGAAACCGCTATCGCCGGCGAGCACCTATATCCTTCCAGCCAGATGTTGGCGGAGATCACGCGGGTTCCCGTGCAGCCCAACAAGGCCATCATCGGCCGCAATGCGTTTGCGCACGAAGCGGGAATTCATCAGGATGGCATGCTCAAGAATCCGCTGACCTACGAAATCATGACGCCGCAGTCGGTGGGCGTGCCCGATTCGCGGCTGGTGCTGGGCAAGCACTCCGGCCGTCACGCGCTGGCTCTGCGTTGCGAACAACTCGGACATCAGTTTGAACGCCGCGAACTCGATGAGATCTATCGCAGGTTTGTAGTTCTTGCCGACCGCATCAAGAAGGTTCAGGACAGCCATTTGCTCGAACTGATCCAGGACGTCGCAAGCGGCGGCGTCAGCAAGAGTGATGGCGGCGGCCAGAGCAAGAAGTTTCCGCCCGCCGCAGCCACTTTGCATTTCCCGCGCGCCGTTTCCGCTGCCGCCGGAGCTAATGCCAATGAGTCGCATCCGGCTCACATATCCGGCAGCGCCGGCCAGGCGTCGGTGTCGATCCCCTTCACCGATCATCACAGCGAGCAGGAAGACTATCTTTGGGGTGTGTAAGCCGGGTTCGTATCAGGTTGTAGGAGAGATAGCTTATTCACCGAAGTCAAAGTCTTCACCACTGGGGGCACAGAGGAACACAGGGAAAACCTCACCCCTTTGCCTGGGTTCCTGGTAGGCCACGCTAGGTGTGGCGGCCGTTGAACCGGGCTACCACAGCGGTCGCGTCCTCATTTATCCTTTTATTCTTTCGGAAACGAAAGAGGGCTCCATGCAACTCCGCGTCACTTCCCTCCCCGGCGACGGAATTGGTCCCGAGGTTATATCCCAAGCCATTTGCGTTCTGGAGGAAGTGGCCACCGCTTTTGACCACGATCTCGAACTCGACGAAAAAGAGATCGGCGGAGTCGCCCTCGAAAAGTTTGGCAATCCCTTGCCGGACTCGACCATTCAATCCTGCCTCGCCTCACAAGCGGTGCTGCTCGGAGCAGTCGGTAGTCCGGCCTTCGATCACAATCCTCGCGAACTTCGCCCGGAAGCTGGACTGTTGCGCCTCCGCCAGGAACTCGGAGCTTTCGCCAATCTCCGTCCCGCTGTTTTTTATCCGATGCTGGCCGCCTGCTCGCCTCTGCGCGAAGAAGTCGTCAAAGGAACCGACATCCTCATCGTGCGCGAACTGCTCGGCGGATTGTATTTCGGCGAGCCTCGCTCCATCGACGGCGCGAACGGCGCGCGCCACGCGCTCAACACCATGCGCTACAGTGAGCCGGAGATCGAGCGCATCGCCCGCGTCGCATTTCAACTCGCGCGCACCCGCCGACGGCGTCTGCTCTCCGTCGACAAGGCGAATGTTTTGGAGTGCTCGCGTCTCTGGCGCGAAGTCGTCACTCGCATCGCCACTGATTTTTCCGATGTCCAGCTCTCCCACATGTACGTGGACTCGGCCGCCATGTCGCTCGTCCTCAAGCCCGCCGAGTTCGACGTAATCCTCACCGAAAACATGTTCGGCGACATCCTCTCCGATCAAGCCGGTGGAGTCGTGGGATCGCTCGGCCTGCTCGCATCGGCCAGCATCGGAGGCCCGGTCGGCCTCTACGAACCCGTCCACGGCTCAGCGCCCGACATCGCAGGCCAGAGCGTCGCCAATCCCTTAGGCGCCATTCTCTCGGTAGCCCTGATGCTGCGCCACACCTTTCAGCTACCTAAAGAAGCGGAGTGCGTGGAAGCTGGCGTCATCTCGACTTTGATGGGAGGCTTCCGCACCCGCGATCTGGCGCGTCCCGGTGAGCGAACCGTCTCCACCGAAGAAATGGGCGCGCAGATCGCCGAGTTCGTGCGGGTAGTCTAGGGTCGGGATTTGTGCGGCGCAAAGGTGTTTGAAAACACTCTTCGAGATTGAGCACTGCGTTACTGGTTTTCCCAGTCCAGCGCATACACGTCTTGCGTGCCGACATTGCGCAGCAGCAGTGGAGAATCATCCGGTGCGAGCGTCAAGGAATTCCCCCAATAACCCGTCAGAGAGATGTCTTTGAGGTTAAGGACACGTTCTATGGTGCGATCACTGCGGCGAATTTTCACCACGGCTCCGGCGGCAGAGGATGCGTTGTCGAGGGCGAAAAGGTATTCGCCAGTGTTCGACCAGCAGAGCCAGCCCTCCAAGTTGCCCTTGCTTATTTCACTCCATTTTTGAGTCTTGAAATCGAAGAGGGAGAGTCTTGTGGAGTCGGCCGAAAGAGCCGCTACATAGCGTTCGTCGGGAGACCACCGCGGCGAGTACAGGCCTGTGGAACCCGGCAGAGTCTGGATCTGGTGGGTCGTGAGATCAAGTGTTCTTATCGTCGCGGCTGGATCACCAGCGCTGCCGCCGAACATGATCTTGCTGCCATCAGATGACCAGGTCGGATCCTGCGGGTGTGGATCATCGATCGCTAGCGGTCGCGGGCTCCCGCCCTCGGGCGAGACCTCATAAACAGTCGAATGGCCGTCGGGGGAAAGCTCGAAAAAGACGATCTTCTTGCCGTCCGGAGACCATCGCGGAAGGAAAACAGGATTCGCGTCCGTCGTAAGTTGCAGCCTCTCGCTGCCATCCACTTTGCTGCGCCACAGCTTGTTTTCGGGGTAGGCGACGTAGGCCACCCACTGTTTGTCCCTTGAGAAAGCCGTGAACTCCGCCGAAATGCCTGCGAGGAATGGTTCCAACCGCCGCGACTTCAAGTCGTAGCGCGTCAACTGGCCGCGGAAAGTCTGCCCGACTACGAACAGTTTCTTGCCGTCCTTGCTGGGAAGAAATGATTGCAAGGATAGCGGGCTCGAAGTCAGTTGAACGGGTTTGGCCGCGGAATTGACGAGGCCGTGTTTTCGAGGGATGCCCCAAACTTGTCCCTTGGACTGGTACAGGAAGTAGTTGCCGTCCGTGCTCCAAACGCCGCAGCACTCCGAATCCGGCGGCTTGGTCCAACCGGGAAGCAACTGATGCGCGTCCGTATGATCGAGGGAAGCTTCCCAAAGCCAGGAGACGATGAAGTTTGTGTCATCGAATCGCAGGAACTTTTCGTCCGGTGAGAAAACGGGATTGAAGATAGCATCCAGGCCTTTTGCGGAGGCGACTTTACGCGACTCCGTGCCGTCACTTTTCGCGACAAACAACTCGTTGACATTGGAGTAGGCGAGCATTTTGCCATCCGGCGACCATCTGGCATCTACCGCCTCAATGTCACCGATACGATGGGGAGAACCGCCGAGGACGGGGAAGCTCCATAGTGGACCGATGGGAGGAACGCCATGTACGTCCGTCGCCAGAAGCTCTGAACCGTCCGGCGACAGTGCCAAGGGCCTCATGTTTGCAGATGGAAGAATCGTCGATTTTCTTGGTTCGCCTCCAGTGACCGACATTTCCTCCATGCCCTGGTATTCGGAGCTAGCTTGATAAAGGTACAGTCTCGATCCATCCGTTCCAACGATCCCCTTCGGCAAGCCGTCCTTCGTGAGTTGAGTGTAGTTGGTCAACTTGGGAACTGCGGGAGGCTGCATCCACAGATAAGCCACCACCGCCGCGCCCGCGACGCCGACCACTGCCGCTACCACCATCATCCAGCGGCGACTAGGCCGCCCCTCCGCCGCCGCGTGAGGTGAAGTTCCCGGCGCGGTGCCCGAATCAGACAGCGCCTCTAACGCGAATGCCAGGTCGGATGCCGATTGAAAACGCTGATCCGAATTTTTCTCGAGACAGCGATTGATTACCCGAAGCAGACCAGGAGGCGTAGTCGGCGCCAGTTGCGAAATGGAAGCCGGTTCCTCGTTCAGGATCGCCGTCATGGTTTCCGCGGACGTGGGCTTGTGAAACGTCTGCTTTCCGGTGACGAGCTCATACAAGATGGTGCCGAACGTGAAAATGTCGGAGCGATAGTCAACAACTTTCCCGCGCACCTGCTCGGGAGACATGTAGCCGACGGTTCCCATCACCATGCCAGGTTCGGTGGCTTGGGCAAGCGTCGGTTCAGAACCCGAAGTGTCTTTGGCCTCGCTGATCTTGGCAAGCCCAAAGTCTAAAATCTTCACCCGCCCCTGATTGGTGATAAACAAATTTTCGGGTTTCAGATCGCGATGGACAATCCCCTTTTCATGTGGCGCCGCCAGGCCGTGCGCGATCTGCACGGCATAGTCGATCGCCTTGCGCAAAGGCACGGGGCCGCGTCTTAGCCGCTCACGGAGGGTCTCGCCTTCGAGTAACTCTGAAACGAGATACGACACTCCGTCCTGTGTCGCCATCTGATAAACCGCCAGTATGTTGGGATGATTCAGCGCGGCTGCTGCGCGCGCTTCCTGCTCAAAGCGACGTAAACGGTCAGGGTCGGAGGTGAGTGACGAGGGCAGGACCTTTACAGCCACGTCGCGATCCAATCGGGTATCACGTGCGCGGTAGACTTCGCCCATTCCGCCGGCGCCAAGAGGTGCGCGAATTTCGTACTGGCCTAGTATGTTTCCGGGCGCAAGAGGCATGGTGTGGCAAGGATTATACCTTCGATTCCCGAAGGGGATGCCGCTGGATCATTCGAGGCGAAAACACTGAAGGTTGTGGCGATTACACCGACTTTTCCTTGGCAATTAAGGGATTAGAGTTGCCCGCCTCGCTCCTTAGCTCTGGAGCGCTTCGGGCTTGAAGATTACTCCTTGACTGGTGTGGCTGTTCATCACGACGCGGATCGGTTCCGCAAACCGTAGGTGGCGGACACAGCCTTGCTCTCCCACGGCCGGTTGTTCCGTCAACCATTGCCAATCGATTGAGCCTTCGCCGGCGTCGGGATTCACGGTGAAGTAACCGATGCGAAAGGCAGTGAGATTCTGGAAGAAATGGCTGCCCTGCGATGGGGTGACACGAAAATCGTGGAATCCCGCCTCAACAATCACGCGCGCGCCGGAGATTTCATCCCATTCGACCGGAATGCCGAGCCAGGGTTCGTTCGATCCCCAGCGACCAACCCCGATCAGTAGATAAGGCCGGTTCTCCCCGCTAAGTAGGCGATTGAAATGAGCAACTGCTTTGGCTACTTCCTGGCTGCGACTGCGTTCGAAGCGCTGCGAATCGACCACTACGATATCGTGAAGATTTTCGACGCAGCCGTTGCCCAGAACTTTACTGCTCAGGCAGATCAACCGCTCGGGCTGCACATCGTCAAGTGCTAAGTCCTCGGTGTCGCGCGCGAGCGTCAGTGGCCGGATCTGCAGGAAACCAAACTCCGCCACCTGTCCAGACACTTGCCTGAATGATGGGCCATCCTGCTGGGGCAAGCGCACGGCAAATTCGATCTCCACGGGATTGCCTAGGGCATCCTCACCTGCCCGAACCAGGTCATCGAGAATCTCAGCCAGCGGGAAAGTGCCGTGCTTCAGCATGGGGGCAAAGGTCACAATGCGAGTGCCCGCCCGGCTCACTCCATCGTAGACGGCCTGGTTGTCCCTGGAGTAGGTTGAAGCCACCGCCTGCAGTGTGCCGTCGCTCTCGGCGGCGTCCAGACTGAACCGCCTCTCGTGCCAATGCCCGGGACGGCCTTCTGAAGCGCCATCCAACTCCAGCGCCCAGAATTCCGCTTGTGAGTTGGCCAGTATGTCTTCGACCGAGGAAAACTGCACCAAATTTTGGGGATAGCGCGGGCAGAAAGTCAAACACTTCCCGCCATCCACCACCGCCCGGCCCAGGCCAAGAGCGATGGCCGCGATGCCGTCTTCGAAAGTCATCGGAGGCACGGGATAAAAATTGCGCGAGCGCACGACTCCAGAAAAATCCGGATAAAACCGCTGCCCGTGAGGCGTGCCCACAACCTGCTGGAGAATCACCGCCATCTTTTCCTCTTCCAGGCGATAGGGCGTAGCCCGCACGTACGCCTTCGCGTGGCGACTGAAGGTGGAGGCATAGACGCGCCGGATTGCCTCGCTCAATACCGTCAGCCGGTCTTCTGGATTTGCTTGCTGGTTGCCCAACATGAAGGTCTCATACACGCCGGTGAAGGGCTGGTATTGCGAATCCTCCAGCAGACTGGACGACCGCACCGCCAAGGGATGGTTTACCTCCGCCAGAAACGCTTTCAGGTCTTCGTCGAGGGAGGTGGACAGCTGCGCGGCCAGGAACATCCGCTGAATCTCAGCGTCATCTTCGCAATGCAAGGCAAAGTCCAGGAGGTTGTTTTCGACTACGAATTGATCGAACACATCCGTCGCCAGAACAACGGCTGGAGGCACCGAGATGCGAATGCCGGGAAAGCGGCGAGTAATACGGCTCTTGCGCAAAAGGTGGCGCACAAAGGCTAGGCCGCGAGCTTTCCCACCAAGAGAGCCGGAGCCGATTCGCAGAAAACTTGATTCCGAAGGCTTGAAGGTGTTGGCCTTGAAGTCGCCGATCAGTACCTCGCCCTGTTCGCGGCGATATTCGTGGATCGACTCGATCAGATCGCGCCTCAAATGTTCCGGGCTGGCAAAATCCGAAACTTTTCGCGGGCGAAGCTTCGCCGCTAACGCAAACTCGGTGCGTGCCACCAGCCAATGGGAGAAGTGGTTGCTCTGCGCGTGAAAGACGATGCTTTCCGCCGGAACCCTCTGCAATTGTTTCTCCAGTTCATTCAAGTCTTTGGCCCGCCCGACTTCGCTCGCATCCGGCAGACGAAACACGAAATCGCCAAACCCGAATTGCTCGGTCAATATCCGGCGCAAGTCCTTCAGCAGCGTGGGCGAACGTTTGCGCAGGAACGAATAGCCCTCGGCGTGCGCCCGCGGCCGGAACTCGGTGCGGCTGCTTTGCAAAACCACAGGCACGTCCGGCACCAGGCTCTTCACCATGCGCGCCAGTTCAAAACCCGCCTCCGGACTCAGCTTGCCCTCCCAGGGAAACTCCACGTCCGATACCAGGCCGAACAGATAATCGCGATACTCCTGCACCAGCCTGGCCGCGTCTTCGAAGTTCGAAGTCAGCAGAATTCTCGGCCGCGCCTGCATGCGCACCAGTTTGTGCGCCACGTTGATGCCTTCCTGGATCACGCGCCGCGACTGCTTGATCAACTCGGTATAGATCACGGGCAGGAACGAAGAGTAGTAGCGGATGTTATCTTCCACCACTAACAGCACCGGCACGCCCATGGCGCGCGTGTCGTGCAGGACGTTGCGCTTGTCCTCGATGTACTTGACGATCGCAATCAGGATGCGGGCATTGCCCTGCCACAGAAAAACGCGCTCGATGTCGGTGACTGGATTCCGAGCCACGAAATTCTTGATCTCGCGAGAGTCATAGCCCAGCACAACGACGGGAACATCGAGCCCTGCCTGCTTCACCTCGTTCGCCAACTGCGCGGCGTTCATATCGCCGACCGCGAGGTTGGTCACGATCAGGTTGAATTGCTGAGTGCGGGCCAGCGCCGCCGCTTCCGCACAAGAAGAAACATGCGTAATTCCCGGAATTTGTTGCAGGTTGAGATCGAGTGATTGGTCGATCAGCAGTTCATTGAGGCGGCCGTCTTCGCGGAGGATGAAAGAATCGTAGAGACTCGAGACCAGAAGGATGTTGTGCACTTTGAAGGGCATCAAGTTTTCGAAGCCTTCAAAGCGCTCTTCGGCGTCCATGATGACGGCGGGCTCGGCCATGCGGCGCACGCTCATGGGGGATATCTTAATCCTTGTCCTTCGAGACTTCGCCTTCCTCCGCTTCGCCGGCGCGCGTTAGTTCGAGGTTTAGGAACCTCGCCCGCCCAGCCGGGCGGGGATGCCCGGCTCTCCACCGGCAAGGTTTGACTCACTACGGCGCCAGCGCCTTCTCCAACGCCTTTGATATTTCGCCTTCCTCCACTTCGCCGGAAGCGTTATATGCGGTCTTGCCGTCGCGATCCAGTACCACCACGTGCGGAATGTATCCCTTATAAAATTTCTTCACCAACACTTCCTGCGCTGGAGACCGCGGACGATCGAGATCGACCACGACGAACTGCACCCTGCCCTTATACTTTTCGTAGAGTTCGACCGTGCGCCTCGCCTGCCGCTTGGAATTGAAACAGCCTTCGCCATAAAAAATCGCGTAGGCCGGCTTGCCGGAGACGGCTCCGTCTTCCAGACGGTCACCGGTGATCAACGGCCCATCCTGGCTGTCGCTGGTGTAATCCAGTTGTTGATTAAGCTTGAGATTCTCCGCCGCATGCGCGGGCATAGCCATCGCCAGCGCAATCCCAAACAGCACGGTCACAATCCACTTGGTCATGCCATCACCCCACAGGCATCTGACTCCTGAACGGACCAGAAGTTTCACGGCTACTCTTTGTCACCCGTCTCTTTGCCGCTTTTCTTCTGCCCGCTTCTCCCCGGCAGGCCCACCGGATTTTCGTGCGTCCGTTCGCGGAATCCACCCTTCATCCCCCGTGCGAGGCCGATCGTCGCTTCCCCAAACTTGTCGCGCAGATGATCCGCAGCCGCGAGCGCCTTCTGCCATCGCTGTTGCCGCGAAGGCTCCAGCAAATCAAGCTGGGTTGAACCCGATTCGAAGTTCGACGCTTGCACTCCCAGCAATCGCACCGGCGCGCCCGGCTTCCAGTTGTCGAAGAACAAACGCCGCGCCTGCTCAAAGATCTGGTTATCCATCTGCGTCGGCTGCTCCAGCGAATGCGCTCGCGTGATGGTCGTGAAATCGCTGTAGCGCAATTTCAGCTGGAGGGTGCGCGCAAAATATCCGCCCTCGCGCAGCCGCCGTCCAACCATTTCGCTGAGCCGCATCAGTGTGGACTGCAAGCGCTCGGCGTCGCCTGTATCTTCGTCGAACGTGTGTTCGTGGCTGATGGATTTGGGATCGACGCTTTCTCCTACTTCGTTATCAAACCATCCACCTGCATCCTCGCCCCGCGATTTTCCTGCCAGCGCGAGCCCCCATTTTCCGAAGCGGTGTTCCAGATCCCGGTCTTCCAGGCGCGCAAGGTCACCGACTCTCTGGATGCCGATCGCGTGAAGTTTCTGCTCCATCACCTTCCCCACGCCCGGGATATCGCCGACTGCGAGCGGCGCCAGAAACTTTGTTTCCTCTCCGGGGAGCACCCAGAGCACTCCGTTCGGTTTGGCTTTGGCGGAGGAAACTTTCGCGATCAAACGCGACGTGCCGATACCGATCGAGCAGTTGAGTTGCGTCGCCAACTTCATTTCCGCATGGAGCCGGTGCGCCGAATTCAGTGGCCGGCCGTGCAGGCGCTCAGTCCCCGTCATATCGAGATAAGCCTCGTCCACCGAAGCCATTTCGACCAGCGGAGAAAAGTGGCCAAGCACTTCGTGCACTTTCCCGGAATACTCGCGATAACGATCCGGATGCCCATTTACAAAAATTGCCTGCGGACAAAGTTTCGCCGCCGTTCGCAGCGGCATGGCCGAGTGCACGCCAAAGTTTCGCGCCGCATAGGAAGCGGCTGAGACCACTCCCCGTTCGTCCCGCTGCCCGCCCACCACCACCGGCTTGCCTTTCAGCGACGAGTCAAACAATTCCTCGACGGAGACGAAGAAGGCGTCCATATCGACGTGAAAGATGGTGCGCGAAGAGGTACTCATCGGAGTCGAAATGCCTTGCAGAAGTGTACCGCGAGAGTGCCAGACGATAGCGTAAGGCAGCGACCGCGGTCTTCGGGATCATGCCAAACTTCCCCCCGAACTTCCCCCGAACTCTCTCCCGGATTAAGATAAGTCGCGATGCAAAACGCGACGCCGGCAGCCATTGCGGTTCTTGTGCTGGAGCTTGCGCCGGCAACTGTGTTTGCACTTGCCGGGGAGCGAGTTGGGCAGGCATGCGCCCGCTGGCCGTCAACGGTACGAACAGCTTTACCTTTACTCTGTGACATTCCCTATGTTTTGCTTTCAACCTCGCAACAGATGTTCTGCTGGAAATGGTGCGTTCTCTATGCTGCGCTGCCCGTGGCCATTGCGTGGGTGCTGGGGCGGGCCGCAATCGCCGATCCCGAACAACGCGGCAATTGGCGAGACGCGATCGTTCTCCTGACGCTGGGGCTGGCGGTTGACTTGCGCTGGTTCGAGCGGGCGTGGCCGAGCGGGCTTACGGGCCTGGGGAAACTGCTCCTCGTCGATGCCGCGATGTATGGATTCTTCGCGATCCGGCGGCTCCGCGGCGCCGGCTTTGACTTTCACCTCCGCTGGAGCGATTGGAGAACTGGACTGCGGGAACTGGTTTTCTTTATGCCGTTGGTTCTAGGGCTGGGGATGGCGCTGGGCTTTCTCCATCCGCATGGCTACGCGCTGCGGTTGTCGATGATTCCGACGTGGATCTATATCTTCATTTTCATTGCAGTTCCGGAGGAACTTTACTTTCGCGCGTGGGTGCAGAACCTGCTGGAACGGCGGGTGGGACGGCGAACGGCGCTGGCAATTACAGCGGTGTTGTTTGGCCTCTCGCATTTCAATAAACGATCGGCGCACTTCAACTGGCGCTACGTCTTGCTGGCAAGCATTGCCGGGATTTTCTACGGCCGGGCATGGCGCGAGCGGCGGCGAGTGCCGGCTTCGGCGATCACCCACGCCAGCGTGGACGCCATCTGGTCGTTCTGGTTTTAGCTGTTCGCGCGGGGATTAAAACATGCGAATATGAAAACATGAACGACGGGCAAAATGGCAGTTGAGCCGAAAACTTCTCCCGAAGGAACATCCGCGATTCCCCTGGCCCCCAGGGTCCTCAGCCTTGCGCTTCCGGCCGCCGGCCGCTACTTCGTTTGGACCCAGATCGTCATCGTGTATCTGTTTCTGGAGTTTGCGATTTGGGCGCCGACGAGGGAGAGCCGGAACCGCTGGGCCGCCATCGGAGCCATTACGATTCTGGTCCTGATGCTGATCGACGTCCTGATCGACCGGACGTCGCTCCAGCGCCTCGGCCTCGGATTGCCGAAAATATTTGGCGCCGGCTTGGTGCTGGGGATCGGTTTGGCAATGGTTGTTCTCATGGTGATTTTGGTGCGCTTGACAGGCGGCCAAATTCCCGCAAATTCGACCGGGCCGAGTTTGCGGTTGGCAGGGGGGTACGCGATCTGGGCCCTGCTTCAGGAATTCATGTTGCAATCGTTTTTCTTCAACCGCTTTGAAGAGCTCTATGGAGGCTCGGCCGCGGTTTGGATGGCGTCCACGCTCTTCGCCGCCGCCCACCTGCCCAGTCCCGTCCTCACTACCGCCACGCTCATTGGCGCCCTGTTCTTCTGCGAGATGTACCGCCGATACCGCAGCATCTATCCCCTCGCGATCGTCCACGCGATGCTGGGAATGACCATCGCTATCATTACCCCCGACAGTCTGCTGCACCACATGCGGGTGGGGATTGGGTATCTGCGGTATTAGCGGCCTGCTACGCTAACCCAGCACCGGCTCCTTTTTCAACTCCGCCGCCGCTACTGCGTCCGCACTGGCGCGCACCTGCCGCGCGCGCTCGTAGATCTTGCCGTACTCGCGCGCCGACGCGCCCCAGGAAAAATCTCGGCTCATCCCGTTTCGCATCAGCGTCTGCCACGATGACGGATCCTGGTACGCGAGCAATGCTTGCTTGATCGTCGCGAGCAGCGCTTCGCCGGTGTAGTCGGAGAACTTGAAGCCCGTTCCCTTACCGGTGCGCGCGTCCCAGGGCTCGATGGTGTCATCAAGACCGCCCGTCGCCCGCACAATAGGAACGGTCCCGTATTTCAGGCTGTAAATCTGGTTCAGCCCGCAGGGTTCGTAGCGCGAGGGCATCAGTAACATATCCGCGCCCGCTTCAATTTTGTGTGCGATGGCATTGTCGAACGCGACCTTGGCCGCAATCTTGTTCGGGAACTGTTTGTTGAGCCGCTGAAACATGTCTTCGTACAGCTTGTCGCCCGATCCCAGCACGACCATGATCATCTCTTCGCGCGCCAGCCGGTCCATGATCTGGGCGATTAGATCGAAGCCCTTCTGCGCGGCGAAGCGCGATACCATGCCGATCACCGGCAGGTTGGGCTTGGAGTTGGAATTAGCGTCGGCGGTCGTGATTCCGAACGCGTTCAGCAAGTCCTTTTTGCATTGCAACTTGCCGCTCAGATCTTGCGGCGAATACTTTGCGACGATGAATTTGTCAGTCTGCGGGCTCCACTCGTCGTAGTCCACGCCGTTCAGGATGCCGGTCACGGTTGCCGCGCGATTGCGCAGCACTCCTTCCAGGCCAAATCCATATTCGGTGGTCTGGATCTCCTGACTGTATTTCTTGCTGACGGTCGTGACGAAGTCAGAGAGCACGAGCGCGCCCTTCAGAAAATTCACCTGCCCGAAAAATTCCATTTTCGAGATCGTGAACAGATCCCAAGGCAGCGTCAGCAGCGGCAAAGTGTCAGGCGGAAACAGACCCTGGTATCCCATGTTGTGAATGGTAAAAACGGTGGCAACTTCGCGAAACGCGGGGTCCTCGTAGTAGAGTGTGCGCAACATCACCGGCACCAGCGCGGACTGCCAGTCGTGGCAATGAAATACATGCGGCACGCCCAGAACTTTGGACGCTTCGAGCACCGCCCGCGAGAACAGAGCGAAGCGCTCGGCATTGTCCGGATAGTCGCCGGCCGGACCTCCGTAAAGCGCCTCCCGATCAAAATACGGCGGATAGTCCACAAAATAAAATCGAACCCCGGCAGTGCTCCCCGCTGTCACCACGGAGCAGAAGCGGTACTTGTCGTCAAACGGGATGGTGATGCTACGCACGACTGTTTGCGGATCGGCCAGTTTGGTTTGGCGATAGCGCGGAACATACACGCTCACCTGATGTCCCAGGCTGGCCAGTGCGCGCGGCAAGGCGCCGACTACGTCAGCCAGTCCGCCAGTTTTAGAAAAGGGAACGCACTCGGACGCCGCGAAAGCGATATGCATTGCGAAGAAGCCTCCTGAGCCAGAACTCGATATGCCTCGCTCAAGTTATGATTAAGTTTCCGTAGAGATGCGGCTTGCCGCGTCTCCAGCGAGTGCTCATAAGTAAGACGCGCAACAAAAGAACTCCGCCAGTCTAAATGCCGGAAAGAAAGAGGGTCAATGTGCCGAAGGGCGCTACCATTCAAACAAGCCCACGCAAGCCCAAACTGGGACAGCATTTTCTGGCGGACGAAGCGGCTGCGCTGCGCATTGTAGATGCCCTGGGCGATGTTTCAGATGCCACCGTGCTTGAGATCGGCCCCGGGCGCGGCGCCATCACGGACTTGCTGGCGCGGAAGTCGCGGCGGCTGATCGCGGTGGAATTGGACCGCGTCCTTTCGGCGCAGCTCCGCATGAAATTTTCGATGCAACCCAATGTTGAAATCATCGAAGGCGATATCCTGAAGATTGAGCTGGACACCGTCTTCGGCGCGAAGCCTGGAAGCCTGCGCACCGGCCTGAACTTTGCGCCCGAACCGGCCCGCGTCATCGGCAACCTGCCGTACTACATTACGTCCGATATTCTGCTGCGGCTGCTGGAATATCACCGTTACTTTTCGACTATCGTCCTCATGGTACAAAAGGAAGTTGCGGATCGCCTGGCGGCCTCACCTGGAAGCCGCGACTATGGCTTGCTTTCGGCGACGACGCAGCTTTACGGCCGGGTCGAGCAGCTCTTCACGCTTCCTCCAGCGGCGTTTTCTCCGCCTCCGAAAGTTCATTCGAGCGTGGTTCGTATTACGATCAAGCCCCGGCTGAAGTCGCTTCGTGTTTCGGAGGCCGATTTTATTGCGTTCCTGAGACTCTCCTTTGGGCAGAAGCGCAAAACGCTCTGGAATAATCTGAAGACGCGGTACGATGAAGATGCACTGCGTGCCGCTTTGGCGAAAAGCGGCGTGAAACCTGCGATCCGGGCCGAAGCGCTGCCACTGGAAAAAACCGCCGCTTTGTTCCGCGCGCTGAGTGACGGCAGTTCATAGTTTCTTCGGGCTTTATTTTCGTTAGCCGACTTTTCGCGGGCGAGGGCCCCTTCGGCTTCGCTCAGGGCAGGTCCGCGCCACACGAGCTAGTGATGACTTCCTCCGTACGAACTCCGGCCGTCGCGGGCAGGTTTTATCCCGGCCGCGCTGAAGAATTGCTGCGCGAAGTTCGGGAATTTACTTCGACGGGTAAGACTGCGATCGGGACCGGCCGCATCGCCGCCATCGGATGCGTCGCTCCACATGCGGGATACATCTACTCCGGCGGCGTCGCCGGCGCCGTATATTCGCGCCTGGAAATCCCTGAGCGCTGCGTAATTCTCTGTCCCAATCACACGGGCAAGGGACATCCGCTTGCAATCATGGCCAATACAACGTGGCAGACTCCGTTGGGCGAGGTAGCGGCTGACGCAGACATGGGCGCTCGGTTGCTCCGCCGCTTCCCCGCCCTGCAGGAGGACAGTGCCGCGCACCGGGCCGAACACGCCATCGAGGTCCAGCTTCCTTTCCTGCAGGCGTTGCGGCCAGAATTGAAGATGGTGCCGATCGCCATTGGCACCAGCGACTTTGATTTACTCCGCGGATTGGGTGAAGCGCTGGCGGATGTGATTGCGGACCGTCACGAAAAAGATCATGATGAGAAAGTCCTGGTCATCGCCTCCAGCGACATGAACCACTACGAGTCCGACGAGATCACGCGGGTCAAAGACCACAAAGCAATCAAACGCGTCCTGGCCATGGATGCGCGCGGACTCTGGGAAGTGGTAATGAATGAAGACATCAGCATGTGCGGGTTCGGGCCGACGATTGTCATGCTCACGGCAGCTAAGATTTTGGGGGCGACTTCGGCCACACTGGTCAAGTACGCAACTTCGGGCGATGTCTCTGGCGATTACGAGTCGGTGGTTGGTTACGCGGGAATTATTGTGGATTAGAAAGTACAACAGTTAGCATTTAGCCCCACCAGACTACGAGGCCTGGGGTCGGCTAAGTGCTAACTGCTAGGTTCAATGTGGACGCGACGGCGATGGCGCGGACGACCGGTGCGGCGCTGCCATCGGAGCCATCCCGGTAGAAGTCCCGCCTCTCATTGAAGGTGAACTTGGACTCGTGCCGAAGCCGGTTGGCGTTGTCGTGGTTGAAACTGGCGGAGCGGTCGCGACTACGACGGGACGCGAAGTTCGCTCCATTGTTTTCGCGACGCGATCGAGGTGGCGCACCGATCCGCGCGGCACTCCGAAGCCAGCAGAGCCGGGATTGATGGTCAGGCGACGCGGCGCCCCTGTGGCCGGGTTTGCTGTGAGGCCCAGTCCCACCATCACCGTCTGATGCCCGCGCACGGGCGGCGTCGGCACTTTTGTTCTGACCGGCGGATTCACTACTTGCAGAATTCCATACCACGGATTGTAGTAGCCCGGCTGCCAGAGCCATCCGAAGCCGGGAACGAAGGCCCAGTTGCCATAATTGTAGGGCATCCAGCCCCAGGGATAACCCGAGACCCACATGTAGCCGGCACCTGGATAGAAGGCCCAGCCGCCGTCCTGGAACGGGCTCCAGTCGGCGCCGATGAAGTAGGGCTGCCAGACGTTGCCGTAGCCGGCCACGTTCATGAAGCTGCCGTAATAATTCAAGTCGCTCATGCCGTAACCATACGGCGACGAAATGCCAGAGCCGCCGGCGGAAGCGTAGCGATCGTGATAATCGGTCTGCTGGCGATCCCAGGAGTCGGAGGGTTCGGCTTCGTAATTCTTCGCGATCACGAAAGCGTCTTTCCTGGCGGGATCGTTTTTCGCAAGATCGTCTTTAGCAAGGTCAATGGTTGCGCTGTGCTTCTCGGCAACCTCAAATTGTGCGGTCGGCGAGGTCGCGCTCAACTTGCCTTTGAATACGGCCACCGTCGCCTTGCGGGCGCCGTCGAGTTCCACGCGAAAATGCGCAGCCTCGGCCACGGTGATGGACTCATGGGCAAAATTCAGCTGGAACTGGTCGCCCGTTTTATTGCCAGATTTTTTCGGGTGAAGGTTCGCGTAGATGGTGCCGGAGACAAGTTGCACGGCGCTGAGCTTCTGGCCATCGTCGCCGAGCGCAAGACGAGTGAAGTTCACTTCACTGTCGGGCGCAAGACGCAGCGCGCTGCCATCTTCGAGTTCCACTTCCGCGCGGCCATCTTTGCCCGTCTTCAGCTTGGAGCCCTCGATCACGGGGAGGTTGATAAACGCCTTATCAAAACCGTCGCCGGCAGCGCGGTCGATCTGCACCGTACCCTGCACTTGGCTCAAGCGGACGATGCGCGCCTTCGACTCGGCCGACGCCGAGACCACCAGAAACGCCGCTGCAAACACGGCCAACGTTGCCAGCATTTTTCCGATTTTTGCCATCGCCATATACTTCTCCCTGGGACTTCTCCCCTAAACGACTGCTTCCTATAGCCTTAGAACCGTCCCGAACTTCGTGAGTTGCCCAGCAAAACATTCAGTTGCGAGATCGGCTTGTTTTCGTGGTTTCCATCGACGGTTTTATCTCTGCTTGTCTTCGGACTGTCCTGAGTTTGCGAGCGTGCGGCGCTTAAGTCAAGCCGATTTTGGGAAGCTGGGCGTTGCGGCCTCCGGAAGAGTTGGATGCAAGCCCTGTCTGTAAAAAGCGGGCGGACAAGCGTTAGCGCGCCCCGGCCTGGTCCAGCAATCGCTGGGCGCGAGCGCGGGTAACGTTGATCACGGACTGATCGGCGATAATCTGGGCGAGGATCGGCTGGATAGCCGCGACCTCGATCAGTTCACTGCTGCGGGAGAGTTCTTCCATACGCTTGAATTCTTCGTCGAGCGCGAGCTTCTGGTAGTGGCGATCGTACTGGAGGCGGTGACCGAATTCGAGCGTCGCCGAGAGGCTCTGCATCAGGTTGGTCAGGTCCTGTACGGCGGGTTGGGAGGAATAGTTGTAGGTAGACTCACCGCTGCGCCGGGCATCCTTGTATGCCAGCGTCTTCTTTCCGGTAAAGGCGAGGTTCTTGTGACGGGAGTCGACGTCCTTCTGAAAATATCCCGCCTTCGCCGCAAGTTCGAAGATTTTCTGCCGCGTTCCTGCACCCAAGGTGAAATCGAGATCGAAGCTGTCGGTCGCGTCGGAGTCGGGTGACATACGGCCGCTGGACTGGTAACGGGCCGCGCCATCGGATTGAACGCGAATCGAGTAGTGCTCCGGCTGCGAGGTGGGGAAATCGATGGTGAAGGTTATGACGGCTGGGGCCTGAGCTTCCGTTTGCGAAGAGGCAGCGATCGACGAAAAGACGACCGAAGAAAAGACAAACAGGCAGAGAATCTGGGATGAGCGCAGCATCGACCACTGCAATTATTGGGGATGGCAGGCAAGAGTGTCAAGGGCAAGGCGTGGCCGAGTGTCGGCTGCCTGGACGCCGAAGCCCCCTACGTGCCTCTGCCAATCTCGCGTTCGCCTACTTGCAAACTGCGGTGTAGCCCAGACTCTTCTTGCTGGTGAGGTAGATCTGGCCGGAGATCAAGCCGTTGTTGTTAATACCACCGGCCCTGGTGTAGCTGGCGCCGGTATAGACGATGTTTTTGAAGACTCCATTTTCGTAAATGAAGCCGATGGAGGCATCGGCTAAAAGATGGTTGCCGACGATCACGCCGAAGTTGTTCACGGCGGTGAGAACGGTTCCGTACTTGGCGAGCGGGAAATTGATGGTGGTAAAAGTTCCGTTTTTCCAGAAGAAGCCGTTGCTGTAGATGCTGCTGGCGTAGGTTCCGACTACGTCGCCATTATCATTGATCGCCAGGGCATAGGTCGCCAGCGCATTAGGATAGGCGATGGTGGTGTACTGGCCGTTCACGAGCCTGAATCCCTTAATCACGGTCTGGCTGGCGCTAAAGCTGCCGACCGCGCCTCCCAGCAGGTTGGCGTCGAACAGCCAGCTATTGGCGGCGTTCGGATGGTTGACGGCGGCGAAGTTGCTGCCTTGCAGCAGGAATCCATGAACGTGTTCGGGGTACGCGCTGTCCTGGTAGAAACCGGCATTGACGCCGGTGGCGTTGCGTCCATACAACCAAGTGGCCGCGGATTTCGGCGCTGCGTACTTGGTGATGACTCCGCCGGCTGAGCGCGTGAAAGCCACTAATTGCAGCGTGTTATTGTCGCTCAACTGGCCAACTACGGTACCGTCGTCGCTCACTCCGTTAACCTGGCTGAAGGAATATCCCGAAGGCGCGGAAAACGTGTCGAAAATACAGGAAGCCGTCTGGGCGGCGTGCATCAGAGATGAGTGCAGCAGAAGTGCGACGAAGGCGGCAGGAACTAGACGGGGAAGGTTCATGAAGTCCTCCGTCTGATTTTTTGTGCGCATTTCAGGATAACTTGAAAATCGGCGTGAGTCAGGGCCGGATGCACTATCGGGTGGCACGGTGCGTGGCGGTTTCAGGACGAGGACGGCGGTAACTTGACGGGGTTATTTGGGCGCCTGATTTCCCGTCTGGGGCGGCTAATTTCCCGTGGAGACGCGGCTTGCCGCGTCTCCGAAGACAGAACAAGCCCTGTCTCTACAGGCGAAGGCTCTGGCGTTCCCGGGTGGCCGCGGTGTGGAGATGGCAGATGGCGATGGCGAGCGCATCGGCAGCGTCGGCGGGCTCTGGAATCTGATCGAGATTCAGAAGGCGCGTCACCATTTGCTGGACCTGATGCTTTTCGGCCCGGCCGTATCCGACCACGGCGGACTTGATCGAGAGCGGCGAGTATTCGGCGACTTCGAGTCCGGCGGAGGCGGCGGCCAGCATGGCGACCCCGCGCACCTGCCCGAGTTTCAAGGCAGACTTCACATTAACGGCGTAGAAAACGTCTTCGAGAGCGACGCGGTCGGGGCGATGGTGGGAGATGAGTTCCTGAAGGCCGATCGAGATGCGCGACAGTCGGGCGGGCATCGGGTCGCGCGGGGAAACTTTAATGGCGCCACAGACTATGCACACGAGCCGATCATTGTTGCGGCTATCGGAGAGCAGGTCAACTACGCCGTATCCAGTGTATTCCGTGCCGCAGTCGATGCCGAGGACGCGCATGGGGGAAGTGTAGCAGGGCAGCAGTCAGCAATCAGCAATCAGCTTTCAGATTTTGTCATCCTGACCCTGAGCGGAGCCGAAGGGCAAGGACCTGCTCCTTGGCGCTCAACAGCATCTTGGTCTGCGCGATTTGGCCTGCTCGTTTTCTTGTTGGAAGACCGCATAGGCGTTGGGCGAGGATTCCAGTTGGCCGCGCTCTAAAAAGCGCTGGTAGGCAGATTCGTCGAAGATTTCGCGCAGGATGGCCGCCAGCAGTTTGAATGAACGGATGATTGCCGCTGGGATCGCGCTGACTCTCGCTCTGTGTGTTCTCGCTTCCAACATTTCGCGGGCGGGGGCGCCCGCGCCACACAACATACTCATGCTTGCTCCTCTAATGCCAACATCGTCCTCACGAATGGGGCTTCTTTGGTTGCGGCTAACTTTTGTCCGGTAACCACCCGCATGCATTCGAAACCTGATTCGATCAGAATCATGGCCACCATCACAACCAACACGCCGGTGACGGCGGCGTCCAGGCGATCGTTAAAGATCAGGCGTGGATTCGCTCCAGCAGCGGCGAGTTGACGGGCGTGGGCGAGGAAACCGATGCGCGGGTTGGGATCGAGGACCTTGTGCCACGACGCGGTGAAGGTCACGGCGACCAGCCAGCACAGCGGGATCAGCGTAACTAACACGTAACGCGAGCGTCCCATCTTGACGATGATGGTGGTGGCCACGCACAGCGCAACCGTTGCCAGCAATTGATTGCAGATGCCGAAGAGCGGCCAGAGCGAATTTATGCCGCCGAGCGGATCCCTGATTCCCTGCCAAAGGAAATTTCCCCACGCGGCTACGATCACGGCGCTGGTAAAGAGAATGGATGGGTACCAACTGGTGCGGCCGAGCGGTTTCCAGATGTGCCCGAGCGCGTCCTGCAACATGAAACGGCCGACGCGGGTCCCGGCGTCGATGATGGTGAGGATGAACAGCGCCTCGAACATGATGGCGAAGTGATACCAGAGCGCCATGACGGCCTGGCCGCCGAGAGTGTTGGAAAAAATCTGCGCCATGCCGACGGCGAAAGCGGGCGCGCCGCCGGTGCGATTGTAGAGCGTCTGCTCGCCGACGGCGTGGGCGAGAGTTGCCATCTGGGCGGCTGTGACGGGGAATCCCCAGGAACTGATGGTGGTCGCGGCCGCTTCGGGCGCCTGGCCCACGATGCCAGCGGGACTGTTGACCGCGAAATAGACTCCGGGTTGCAACACTGAAGCCGCGATCATCGCCATGATCGCGACCATCGACTCGGCGATCATGCCTCCGTAGCCAACCAGGCGGGTTTCCGGCTCGCGGCGGATCAGCTTGGGCGTGGTGCCACTTGAAATCAGGGAATGGAATCCGCTGACCGCGCCGCAGGCGATAGTGATAAACGCAAACGGAAAAATAGTTCCGGCAAACACGGGCCCGCTGCCGTCCGCAAAGCGCGTCAGCGGCGGCATGCGCAGGGACGGCCGTAGCGCCACGATGCCAACCGCCAACAGCGAAATTGTGCCAAGTTTCACGAAGGTGCTCAGGTAGTCGCGGGGCGCGAGCAGCAGCCACACGGGCAGCGAAGACGCGGCAAATCCATAGATGATGATGAGGATTGCCAGCGTGGGAGCCGTCAGCGTGAAGATGGCTGCCCATGAAGGCGTCTCGGAAACCCACTGGCCGCCGAAGATAGCGGCAACCACGAGCACAAATCCGAGGACGGAAGTCTCGAGAACTTTGCCCGGGCGGATGCGACGCAGATAGAAGCCCATCAAAACGGCGATGGGCATGGTCATGGCGATGGTAAACGTTCCCCATGGGCTCGACTTGAGGGCGTTAACGACGATAAGCGCAGTGGCGCCGAGCAGAATCACAATGATGCTGAGCACGGCAACGTAGGCGACAACTCCACCCAAGCGGCCTATTTCGGATTTCGCCATCTCCGTGAGCGATTTACCGTCGCGGCGCACCGAGAAGAGCAGAATGACAAAATCTTGCACGCAACCGCCCAGCACAGCTCCGGCGATGATCCAGAGTGTGCCGGGCAGGTATCCGAACTGTGCGGCGAGCACGGGGCCGACGAGCGGTCCGGGGCCGGCGATGGCGGCGAAGTGGTGCCCGAAGACGACCCACCTGTTGGTGGGAACGAAATCGCGGCCGTTGTCGAGCCGCTCCGCCGGAGTAGCGCGCAGGGGATCGAGCGCCAGCACTTTGGCGGAAATAAAGCTGCTGTAGAAGCGATATCCGACAGCGTAGGTCGCGACGGCGGCGACGACGAGCCAGAGGGCATTGATCTGCTCGCCGCGATGTAAGGCAATAGTGGCCAGCGCCAGCGCTCCCAGCACGCTGACGGCAATCCAGAAAAGAACGCGCAAGATTTTTGGCATGAGGGCTATATGATTTTGCGACGAGTGTCCGGCGAGTATTGTGGCGAAAAAGCGGCGGCTTCGCAAGCGCGCCGCACAAGTCAACTTCTTTACCACAGGGAGGCACAGAGAAACACAGGGGAAGACCGGTTCTGTCTGCGTTCCTCTGTGCTCCCTGTGGTGAAAAGGTTTTAGGAGAGCAGCCATCTCGACGCGAGTCGCGTGTTAACCTAATACATTCCGGCTCACTGAAACATGCGATACGGGCGGATTCCATCCGCTCAGGGGGCGGACTCATACTCGTACCAGGGAAATTTATATGAGGAGCAAGCGATGAAGATTGGAGTGCTGACAGGCGGAGGCGACTGTCCCGGGCTGAATGCGGTCATTCGGGCAGTGGTGCGTAAGGGCACCTTCCACTATGAAGACGAGTTCGTGGGATTCATGGAGGGCTGGCGCGGGTTGCTGGAAGACAAGACCATGGAACTCGATCTTTCGGCGGTTGGTGGTATCCTGCCGCGCGGCGGCACCATACTGCGCACCTCGCGTACCAATCCAGCCAAGCGTGCCGACGGCCTGAAGCATTGCGCCGAGAACCTCAAGAAGCACGGTTGTGACGCTCTGATCGCAATTGGCGGCGATGACACGCTCTCGGTGGCAAAGAAACTTTTCGACAACGGGGTAAAAGTGGTTGGCGTTCCGAAGACGATTGACAACGATCTGGCGGGCACTGACTTCACTTTCGGCTTCGACACGGCCGTGGATGTGGCCACCGAAGCGATTGACCGGGTGCACACGACGGCCGAGGCGCACAATCGCGTGATCGTGGTGGAAGTGATGGGACGCGATTCAGGCTGGATCGCGACTTATAGCGGCATCGCCGGTGGCGCCGACGTCATTCTGATCCCCGAAGTTCCATTCGATATCGACCAGGTGGCCGAAACAATTCGCCAGCGCCACGCTCGCGGAAGATACTTCAGCATCGTGGTGGCAGCCGAAGGCGCAAAGTTTGCGGGAGGCAACGAGACTCTGCCGGCAGCGGGCGTTGATGAATTCGGGCATGCCCGGTTGGGAGGAATCGGCTCGTTACTGGCGCAGGAGATCGAAAAACGGACTGGCTTCGAGTCGCGCTCGGTTGTGCTCGGCCATATCCAGCGTGGCGGATCGCCCAGCGCTTTCGACCGCGTGCTGGCCACGCGCTACGGACTGGGCGCCATCGACATGGTCCACCGCGGCGAATTCGGGCGCATGGCGGCGCTCCGGGGAAATAAGATTATTTCCATCCCGCTGGCGGAAGCCATTGCGTCGAATCGTAAGGTAGATAAGGAAATTCTTGACGCCGCGACCGGCATTCTCGACAAGATTGAAGACAAGGGTGTGAAGATTTCCTGAACTACTTTCCCGTTTCGTGACCTACTCTCCCGTAGAGACGCGGCTGCCGCGTCTCCTGCCGCGGAGTGAGACAGGGCAACCCGTCTCCGCAGACGGTTCAGCCTTGAGCAAAGAGGAACGCCGGCGCGGGATTCGCTTGGCATGGACGCGGTTTAGGGGCATACTAACTCAGCCATCCGCGAGCATTGATTAAGATTTCGAGGGTGCTTCCGTGCCGATGTTTCAAGACGAGACCCAGCCCGAGAACCAACTGGAGCGGTCGACGGCGCTTCCCTCTCGACCCGCGTCGCAGGATCCGGAAGTACAGCGGAAGCGGATGCTCATCGCGCTGGGGATATTGCTCGTGGCGCTGGCGGCTGTCGTTCTGAGGGACTGGGATTTCTGGTTTCCACCGAGCGGCGAAGAGCAGGAAGCCACAGTTCGTAGCAAGAGCAGGAGTATGCCTGCGCCAACTGCGAGCACTCAGGCGACTCCCAGGCAGGATCGCAAGCCAGTCAAATCCACGGCACCCGTTGCGGCCGAAGCTCCCTTCTCGGCAAGCACTGAGCGCGCAGCGCTCCCTCCCCTGGAGGTGGAAGTCGTAGCCGGAAACCGCCACACCAATGTGCCCGCGAAAAGTAATGCCATCCATCTTGACGTGGATTCGGGCGCGACGTCTTCCGCTTCCGGCGCTTCGGCATCGACGACGAATGTGCGGGTCAGTGCCGGCGATCACGTACAACTCTCGCAGCAAACGGCGCAGAGCGTGACCGTTTCGGTCCCGCCGGATTACCCGTTGCTGGCGCGGCAGATGAAAGTGCAAGGCGCGGTCAGGTTGCAGGCGCTCATCTCGCGAGAAGGCACAATCCAGGAGTTACAGATTCTGAGTGGGCCGAGCATCCTGGCTACCGCGGCTCGCGAGGCGGTGAAGCAGTGGCACTTCAAGCCCTTCATCCAAAACGGGCAGCCCATGGAAACACAGGCTCGCATCACCGTTAACTTCACCATTTCCACAAATTGAGGTTGCTCGTGTGGCGCGGACACTCTTGTCCGCGGCGGTTGGTTTTGCCTTTGGTCTTTTCGGTGACAGAGCCTGCTGAGCGAAGTCGAAGGGAATGTCCGCGCCACATAACCTGCGGAAAAAATTAAACGGGCGTCTGGATTCTTGCGAACCCAAGACGCCCGGGCAGCCCTCCCCCAGAACTGCTCAATTGGGAATGTAAGACGACGCGGCGAATCTGAAAATGGCACGCGGGTGCCAAACTTGTCCCACCAAAGTGCCAGCTGGTAAATCACACATTACAAAAGCTGTATCAGATCTGGAACCATCGCTTCTATTCTGAAAACACCATCTTCCCGGGCGCCGCTACGGTGGAGAAAGGCGACCCCGCGTTAGCTGTGGGAGCTCCGCTCGATGGGTCGTAGGTATAACCGGCAACACCATTCGCATCCTGACTTCCGATATAGAGATAGTTGCCACTGGGGTCGATGAGGGCGAACAGTCCACCTGCGGTCAAGCTGAACGGTGAGTTCGTTGCCGCCACCAGTTGTCCGTTGGTTGAAGTAATTGTGAAGCACCAGATGGAGAAGCCCGATCCCGGGGTCGTCGCGTAAACAAACTTTCGTGTGGGATCGACGGTGATCGCTCTAGGACCGCTGCCGTTCGTGGCGGTAAACGGCGAGCCGGGTATCGGGCTGAGTGCGCCTCCAGAGCCGATGTTGAATCCGGAAATGTTGCCGAGAGTGGACGAAAATGGGGGAGGGTTGCTTGCCGAAGGATTCGCAACATAGAGGAATCGTTCGCTCCCATCCACTGCCAAGCCGTAGGCTCCGGCTCCCGAAGAGACCGGCGAAGTGGGCAGCTGAGTGAGCACGCCATTTGAGAACGTGAAAGCGGTGACCATCCCAATGCCCGGATTTGTCACGTACACGAACTTGCCCGAAGGCGTGATAAGAATCTCGGCTGGATTCATATTGGCGCGGACGGGCGATCCGACCGGCGACAAAGCGCCCGTGCCGGCATCGATGGAGAAAACGGAAACGTCGTTGGTGAGATTATTTGTCACTAACAAGTACTTGCCGGAAGGATCGATCACCGCCGCATTCGGACTGGAGCCGCCGGCCGGAGTCGGAGTTCCACTAAGTGCCAAAGTCCCATCGCTGGCGACCTTGAAAATCGAGATCGTGTTGGCAAAGGAATTCACCGCGTACAGAAACTTTTTCGACGGAAGCAACGCAATGCCGGTGGGCGTTGTGTCCTGCACCTGCGGCGTCTCCGCCCCGACGGTGATCGCCCCGTTTGCACCGTTGATGTGCAGCAGAAGCACGGAGCCCCTCGCTGGCAGAGTGACGTAAGCATTATGGTTCGGTCCCGACTTGGCGTGACTGCTGTTGCCACAGGAAAGGGAAAGTCCGGCCAGGACGACGACAACGACCAAAGCCACAAAAATCCGGGGAAGACAACTTTGACCTGCCAGCGCGGCGCGCGCCGCCCTCAGAAAGCTCATTTGCGAACCTGCTCCTCAATATCAAAGGTGAGAATGAAAAGATCGTGTTCACTATCGTGCACGAGAAGGCGGGAACTCGCAACCGTGCGCCTCACCCGATAGTGTCGTAATTTGCGACGAAGGACAACGAAGGCAACCCTCCGCGAACCCTTTGGGTTGGATGCGCAGGTGTGGCGACGAGGTTTCGCCCCGTGCAAGCGGGGCAGAGCCCCGCCACCACACAGGCTGAGAAAGGCACGCGGCAGACGGCCTGCGATGCTGCGCGGCGGGATGTGTTCTAATTGTTGTGTTGCAAATCGATTTGTTCAAATTGTTCAAAGTGGTAAAGACCACGTCGTGATCGACATCCATTGCCACCTTCTGCCCGAGGTCGACGACGGTCCCAAGTCCTGGGATGTAGCTGTCGAAATGTGCCGCATGGCGGCGGCTGACGGAATTACCCATGCGGTCGCCACTCCACACGCCAACGATCGTTACGCCTACGATCGCGCATACCTCTCCGGGCTTCTCGGTCAGCTACGGGACCAGTTACGAGAAAAGCTCGATCCCACCCGGCAATTCCAATTAAGTCTAGGCTGCGATTTTCATCTTTCCTTCGAAAACCTGGAACGCGTCCTCGAGCAGCCGCACTCCTACACGATTGGCGAAACCAACTATCTGCTGATTGAACTGAGCAACTTCAGTGTGCCGACCCGGCTTGAGGACTGTTTCACCCGCCTCGGAGATCGCGGCCTTACGCCGATCCTGACCCATCCTGAACGGAACCCGATCCTCCAACAAACCCCGCAGCGCGTTTTAGAGTGGGCGGAGCAGGGCTGTCTGATGCAGGTTACGGCCTCGGCGCTGACGGGGTTCTGGGGAGAGCGCCCCGAAATCGTCGCCCGCTGGCTGCTCGACCGCTCCGCCGTCCACATCCTCGCCTCCGACGCGCACGACACGAAGCGCCGCATCCCGAATCTTTCTGCAGCCCGGGCCTTGGCGGAAAAAATCGTAGGAGCCGAGTATGCAGAGGCGCTGGTCGAGGGCAATCCGGGGGCGATTGTGAAGGGGATGCCGATCCCTTATTGCCCGCGGCCGGTGCTGGACTAGGAAGAGCCGTAATCGTTGAAAATATCGCATTTGCACTAACAGCACTGTCATTAGTGTAATCGCCTTTATTCATCCGCCTGCTCAGCTTGTTTCACGTGGCCGCTCCTCCGCTGCTGCTGTGGGCCATCTGGCGCCTGGGTTACGACCGCCGGGGATGGCTCTACCAGACGCTGACCGCCTGGGTGGTGGTTCCCGTCAATTATTTCTGGCATCCGCAGTTCGACGCGAACTGGGCCCGGGGCCCCTTCTTCCGCGAGCAACACGCTATGCCCAGCCTGCTTTACCTGCTGGGGTACCTAGTCGCGGTCCCGCTGGTCGTGCACTTTCCCACCCACCCGCTGCTGCGATGGTGGGCCCGACGTGGAGGCTTCCTGTTAGCGGGAGGAAGGAGAAAATCCGATTCACCAACAATTCTCAACAATGACGCTCCGCACTTGTGGCGTTCCTCCGCGCAACTTTAGAATTACAAGGCATGAGCATTTCGGTCAGGTTTCGTAACGCATTTGCGGGTCCTTGTTGTTCAATCGCCATATCCCTAATGGTTCAGCGCATGCACTCGGGGAAACAATGAACTGGAAATCGTTCGGCAGAGCGCTGCGATGGCTTGGGCTGATCTCAGTGTTATCGGCATGCCTCTGGCTGCCGGAAGCGGGTCGCGCCCAGTCCGGTTCCGCATCGCCGTCGGCGCAGCGCAAGACCAGTACCCCTTACACCGGCGATCTCTCCATTTTCGAATCCCCGGGGCGCGATGAGCGCCTGCAGATCAACCGCGTCATGGATATGCTTGGCGTTGAGTCCGGCAAAAACGTTGCCGACATCGGTGCCGGATCGGGCTGGTTCACGGTGCGCGCCGCTCGCCGCGTCACCGGCTCGGGCACGGTTTATGCTGTGGACATCAGCCCGGAGGCAATTCATTACATTGACCAGCGCGCGAAAAAAGAGCAACTCCAGAATATAAAGACGATCCTGAGCAAGCCCGACGATCCACAGGTCCCAGCCGACAGCATCGACGCCGTGCTGCTGCTCAAGACCTACCACGAGGTAGCCCATCCAGTTGTGCTCCTTAGGAACCTTCGCTCATCGCTTAAGCCAGGAGCCAAGATTGGCATCATTGATCGCAATGGCAACGGAGCAGATCATGGCGTGAATAAGGACGTGGTCATTCGTGAAGCCGCACAAGCCGGATACGAACTGCGGGACTCAGAGGATTTCGTGAAAGCCGACGGTGTGGATTATTTTCTGATCTTCACTCGGAAGCCGGACTAGGTTCGGCGTTGCCCGTCGTTTTGCGTGATCCCTTTCCATCGGTCGCGTTCTGGCCGCAAGACGCCAATGAGCGCGCCGATGACCTCTCGTTGGATGCTTCGTCTAAGGCGTATGCGTTTCGTCAAGTTGGCCATTGTTATTTTCGCCAGCGTTGCGCCGGTTTGGCCGCAGGCAGGGCAGCTCAAAACAGCCGACGCCGTTCTCGACCGCTACAAGCATGCCCTGGGCGGTGCAGATGCCATAGCCAAAGTCCAATCCCTGACCGTCCACGGAGAATTTGAGGGAACGGGTATGAGCGGCAAGGCGAGCTTCGTTTACTACGCCAAGCAGTTCAAGACGCTCATGAAAGTCACGCGGGACGACGGCAGCCAGGTCACCTCGGGATTTGACGGCAGCGTTTCCTGGTCCATCGATTCGCAGGGAGCGACCATCGACAAGGACACAGCGCTCGAAGCCGTGCGCCGGGATGCCGACCTGCAATATGCGCTCCACCAGCCCGACTATTTCAAAAACCTGGACTTCGGCGGAGTCGCCGATTTTGAAGGGCGCCGCTGCTACTGGCTACACGGCACCACCCATTGGGGCAAGGACAATAATCAGTTCTACGATGTAGAAACCGGACTGCTCGCCGGCTACCGCTTTCAGTCCGACGACAGATCCGCCGCGGCCACCATCGCCCTGTTTCAGGACTACAAGAATTTCGGTGGCCCGTTGATGGCGACCAAGCTGACTTTCCGCACTGGCGACCGCTCGCGGACCTTCCACTACAAGTCAGTGACCTACGAGCCGCTGGCAGACTCCTTGTTCGAATTGCCCCCAGCCGTCAAGGCGCTGCTGAAATGATGGGCGGGCGGTTCGCGGTCGAATTCTTCACGAGATTGCCCGAGTGCCTGAGCAATGGATGACGCAATATCCCGATTTCACTAACAACCCAGCGGTCGGTTGTTGGTGCAAACGCTGGTTTCGCCAGTTACCGTTATTGTGGAGTGTCGCTGAGCGGAACAAGAGCGCTGCGATTCGGTAAAGCAAATGGTCCCTTGACTTCGTCGATTGAGTACACTTCGAGCTCCGAGAGTTGCCCCTCTCTGCAATGGAGAACAACCCCCACCGAAATACCTTCGGTGGAACGGCCTTCTGCGTCGGCTATAAGCTCCGATGCCCCAGACGTCTGATTACCGTCAACCGCAAGGTCTATCGTCGGACAGCCACAGGTGCAACGGCTCGCTACGGTGACGCGGTCTAATTGGGCCGCGTACCGACGAGCGTTTGGGAGCCCATGAGCAACCAGCCAGTCGAGTAGGGTGCGCTCTTCTGCAGTGAGGGGTCGCTTGTCCGCGAGTCGACAGTGCTTGTTGCTCATAACCCCCATGTCAAGCCCGCAATGCCCGCTGACTGGTGAAAAATCGCGATATCACTTCATTGACGGGTTGTGAATGCTATCGCCTGATTTTCGTAAATATGCTCGGCGGTACTGGACAGTCATGACGGCAAGCTATTGAGAGCCAAGCTCGTCTAAATGGCTCGTGGAAATGTGGGAACCTAGAACCCTTGTTCGGAGTCTGTGTATTCCATGGAAACACTGCGGCGCATTAGCTCTCGCTTTGGCTTGCTCATCACGTGCGCCACGTTTGGTGCCTTGGTTGGTTTTCTAGCTGATCGATCCATTGACGTAAGCAGCAGGGTTGCGGCGGCCTACACGCCGCCACACTTGCAGCAAGCACCCTCTGTTGGTGCCGACTTGGTGATCGAAGCCTACGTGGATCCAACGGGGCGAGTATCGGATTATCGCGTCATCTCGAACGGTCAAGGCTTGAAGGATTTGTCTCCCCAGATCAAGAACTTGCTCATTTTCGCGACATTTCGACCCGCAACTTACATGGGCCATCCGATGGCGGCAACTGCGGTACTGTCCTTCCCAAAGACTTCGTCAGAGAGGTCCTTTCACGTGAACAATTCTAACGCCAGTTGTCGATAAATCGCGATTTCACCAGCAACGGCACAAGGCATTCCTGAGATAGGTTCTAGCGAGAATTGGACGCGCGAGCCCCGGCTAGTGGGGAAGGTTTCTTTCTGGCGGGGTCGGCTTTGCCGCGGCCTTCGGATCGCCTGGCGCGCTGGTCATCGCGCTTTCCGGATTGAGCAAGTGATCGTGGCTCGGGCCTAATCCGAGTTTGATCAGCGCTCGCGAATCTGGAATCTGCTTCGACTGCCATCCCTGATCTGCCTGATAGCGCTTCATCGCCTCCTGCGTAGCGCTGTCCCACGATCCCGAAGGCTGGCCCTGCATGTAGTGCTCGCGGATTAGCGCTGTCTGAATCTGCCGGGTACGACCCGAGTCAATCGCCTGCTGGCCGCGCTTCCTTGAACTGTATTTGGAGCCCTTCTTACCGTGGGAGCTTCTGCTCTTCTGAGCTACGGTGTGAGACGAGGTGGAGGCGGAGTGCGCGCTGGCGCGATGCTTTGCTTTCGCGGCTGGCGTCGTGGAAGCCGGCGCTGGTTTTGTTGGCGGAGTCGGCGTATCCGCGATGGCGAGCCCATGCATGGCCACGCAAAGCAGGCCGCAAAGCCCCACCCGTCGCCAACACCGAATTTGATCAGATCGTAGCATGTCCAGAGACTTCGACCATTCGCGGCTCGCCCGTAAGAATCAGTCGTTGGCCGTCAGTCGTTGGTCGTTGGTCGTTCGGGGATTCATCATTCGTTTGCAACGCGCGAACGACCAACGACCATCGACCATCGACTAGCAACTAACGACTGCCCTCCAACAAAAAACCGGCGAGACCGGCCCACCCTTATGGTCCCCGAAATGGGGACGGAGCGCCAGTCTCGCCGGTTCGCTTATCGGTTACGGAAGTGTACCTGCCAGGAATATCGTTCCGTCCTGCGACCTTGCGCCTCGTGGACGCACGAGGAACACAACATCCTGCCCGCTCTTCAGCGACGATTCGATCTTCGTAAAGTCGTCCGGATTGTTCACGGGCTGCTTGTTCACTTCCAGAATCACGTCGCCGCGATTCAGACCGAGATCCTCGGCGAACGATCCCTGTTTTACGTCCTGCACCACCACGCCCTTGCCCGCCGGAATGCTGAGGCGATCGGCCAGATCGGGAGTGATGCTGCGAACCGTAATCCCGAACTTGCTCGCCTTCGGCGCCTCTTCGCTCTGGTTTTCGTCTTCTTCGCCCAGACGGGAAGCAAACAGTTTCGAGCGATCGGCAATGGTCACCGTCGCCTCTTGCTTCTTGCCGTTGCGCACAAAGACCAACTTGGCCTTCGAACCGGGTTTGCGGGAAGCGATGTCAGCCACCAGGTCGTCGCCGGTCTTCACGTCCTTGCCATCGACGGAGGTGATCGTGTCGCCGATCTTCAGGCCCGCCTGGTCGGCCGGGCTGCCCGATACTACGTTCGATACCGTCACGCCCGATCCGTAAATGCGCGCGATGGCCGGGTTCGGTTGCGCGGAGAACTCAATGCCTATGGACCCGCGCGAAACCCGGTGTTCCGGCCCGATCAACTGGTTGTAGACCTGCGCCACCGTGTTCGAAGGCATGGCAAATCCCACGCCCGCGTACGAACTCGTCTCCGTCAGGATGGCAGTATTGATGCCGATGACTTCACTCGCCATATTCACCAGCGGCCCGCCGGAATTGCCCGGGTTAATCGCGGCGTCGGTTTGAATAAAAGACTGGAACTGCCGGTTGGGAACAATGTTGCGCCCCTTGGCCGACACGATGCCTGCAGTCACAGTTTCCTGTAGTCCGAAGGGACTGCCGATGGCGAGCACCCAGTCCCCAACGTCCATGCCGTCGGAGTTGCCCAGTTTTGCGGGCGGCAGTGGACGATCCACCTCAATCTTGATCACTGCCAGGTCGGTTTCCTGGTCCATACCGATCAACTTGGCGTCGTGGCCCGGAGTGGCCGGGTTTTCATCCATCAACTTCACACGAATGCGATCTGCCTTCTCGACCACGTGCCGGTTGGTGACGATGTAGCCCTTGGAATCCACAATCACGCCGGAACCGAGCGAGCGTTGGCGGATAGTGCCCGCTTCTGGGCCGCCCTGGCCACCGAAAAACTTATCAAAGAAATCCTGGAACGGAGAGTCTTCATCGCTGTTGCCCTGATCCTGGTCTGGATCGGGACGGATGGACCGCCGGCGATGAGGGTTCTTGATGGTCGACTCGGTATTGATGTTTACCACGCTCGGCTCAAGCTGCTTGGAAATCTGGGAGAAAGCGTTCGAGAGTTGTTGCGGAGCGGGAATGGTGAGCGGAGTCGCATCCGACGACTTCTGTCCCTCTTTGCCTTTCACTCCAGAGGAGACAACCGTGCCAATCAGAATTCCAACGGTGAGCGTCGCCAGAATGGTAAAAGTATAGGCCCAACGATTGGCCTTGAGACGAGCCCAAAAAGCGCTTTCGCGCGAATCCATTTCTTTCCTCCTGAAACTACTTAACTTTTAATTATACCTTCGACAATGGCAGGGGTCGGGTTGAAGGTCGCCAGATCATTAGACGCAGGAAACCCAGTTCGCGTTACCGTAATTTCTTGTAGAAACGCGGCGTGGCGCGTCTCCGCCCGCGGCGAAGACGGGCAACGCGCTAACTTGGGCAGGACGGGCTAGAGTTGACCCTCCGGCCGGTTCTGGGCGGTAACTTCCGACTTGCCGACGATCCAGGAGTTGGTAGCGGATCCCTCAAGTGTGACCCAAGTCGCAACGCTCTATCTTTTTGATGGGCTTGTGAGTTTACCTCCAGATCCAAACACCGAACACCACGCTGGAAACATGAACAGACTCGCCCGCGCTGCGGGCGAAAGTTGCGGTTTGGCCGAAAGAACTCGAATAGGTGAAACCGATGTACGGGGAAAATTTACGAGAGATCTGATAGCCAAGCCTTACGCCGCTATCGAGATCGGACAGTCCCGTCCCAATCCCCCGTCCACGATCTGTCTGACTGTAGAAATTCATTTCGACTTGAGGTTGCAGTATCAGGCGTTGACTGAGATACAAATCATACGAGCCTTGGATTCTTCCCGCGACGCGTCCTCCATCGCGAACATACAACGTGGGTGCAAAATTGAAGAAGTAAGGAGCAAGTCCCTGCACACCGAGTGCGGCCCACGCCCGAGTTGGACCGGAATCGAGATCGAGACGCGCACCCGCCTGCCAATCGAAGTAACGCATGTGCGGAATCGGTCTGTCGTAGAGAATTTCGTGGTCTCCATCGCTGCTGATGCCGTTTCTGACCATTCCTTCAGATTTGATCCACAATTTGTTGAAGTCGGTTCCGATCCAGCCCTGGCCGTCCCAACGGAAACTACTGTGCGGCCCGTTCGTTCTGCCTTCCAGTTGGTCGAACGTTACAAAGTTAAGCATTTGGTTATCCTTCACTGGCTCGGGCCAATTCGATGCCGGAGTTGGTGCGTCAATCGAAGTCGCTGGGGCCTGTGCACAAATCGGCACAGCTCCGAAGCTCGACAGCAAAGCTCCCGCCACGACAAGTTGCAGAGCGCGGCGCGCCATCATGACACCACCACCGTACGAAACATCCCTGCCTCCATGTGATATTGCAGGTGGCAGTGGAAAGCCCACCGTCCGGGTGTGTCCGCGCTGACCAAATAACTCACCCGCTCGGCAGGCTTGACGATGAGAGTGTGCTTGTAGGGAGAGAACTCACCGTTGCCATTTTCCAACTCACTCCAAAGTCCGTGAAGATGAATCGGGTGCTCCATCATCGTGTCGTTGATGAGAACGAAGCGCACACGCTCGCCGAGTTTCAGATGGATTGGCTCAGCCTGCGACAACTTGCGCCCGTCGAAGCCCCAGATAAACCGCTCCATATTGCCGGTGAGGTGGAGGATGATTTCGCGAGTCGGCGTCCGACCGTCAACACCTCTATAGAGCGCACGGAGGTCGGCATACGTCAGCACGCGACGACCATTTCCATTCAGCCCATCGCCCGCATCGTGCAGCTGTGGAGAAGTCTGCATTGCCACGCCGACTACTTGAGGGCCAATGTGCAAAGGTGCCTCTCCTTCGAGCGTTTGGGTTGGGCGAGACATCATCTGCGACGGCGGTGGTATTAGCCGCGTCGTGCTTGGCCCAGGCTGTGGAAACGGAGTCATGCCCGCCGGCTCGTTCAAGGCACCTGTGTGCTCGTCCACGTGCGTATGGCTCATGGCGGACATGTCCCTATCCTTCATTCCGCTCATGTCCATGGTCTTCATTGCGGGCATGCTGTTGTCGCTCATTTGCATGCCCTGCATTCCCGGCATTTGATCGGAAGGCATGCCGTCCATCTTCACGCCTTTCATATGAGCCATGCCGCCCATTCCCATATCGGCCATCGTGCGGAGGGGATATGAATCGATGGGGGGGATCTCTGCCGTCATGCCCATCCGCGGCGTCAGGGTACCGCGGGCATAACTACCGCGAGATTGCGGCTGCGCAAAGATGGTATATGCGGTTTCCTCGTGCGGTTGAACGATAACGTCGTAGGTCTCAGCGACGCCGATTCGGAACTCATCCACGGTCACTGGCTGTATACAATTTCCGTCGGCCTGCGCGACGGTCATGGGTAGACCCGGTATTCGCACATCGAAAATGGTCATTGACGAGGCATTAATGAAACGAAGTCGAACGCGCTCGCCAGGATTGAATAACGCCGACCAGTTCGCGCCAGGGGGATTTCCGTTCATCAGGTAAATGTAGGTAGCGCTGGTTACATCGGCGATGTCAGTGGGGTTCATGTCCATGCGCCCCCACATCAGTCGATCCCGTACCGTGGAGCGCAGGCCTTTGCTTTTTACGTCTTCGAACAAAAGTGCCGGCCGTGCGCTTGTGGAAGTTGTAATAGTCGCTTTGCTTCTTGAGGTTGCTATAAACGGTCTCGGGGCTTGTGTCCGTCCAGTCGCTAAGCAGTACGGCGTAGTCGCGATCATATGCAATGGGATCTTTGTCCCGAGGCTCAATGACGAGAGCGCCGATCAAACCTATCTGCTCCTGAGAGCCGCTGTGACTGTGATACCAATATGTCCCGTTCTGCACCACGGGAATTCGATAGACAAATCGTTGGCCCGGTGCAATTCCTGCAAAACTCAACCCCGGCACGCCGTCCATCGCCGCAGGAACACGAACACCGTGCCAGTGAATTGAAGTCATAACTGGAAGGTGATTTGTCACCGCGACTGTGACTGTCTCTCCCTCACGCCACCTGAGCGTCGGCCCCGGCAATGATCCATTGATTTTGATCGCCTTTGTGCGCCGCCCCGTGAAATTAGCGTGATGAGGCTCAATTGTTAAATCGAAGTGATTGCCTGTCAGAACAGAGGGTGAGTGGTCAATAACCTCGGCATCGGCCTGGTTGAACTTTCCTTCAACCGCAGCGGCTATGCCCACTGCGGCAACTCCTTGGACAAAGCGGCGCCGCGTCAGTGTCAAACTGTGATCTCTTTCTAGTGTGGCCATAATGGATCGCCATCTATAAATGCATTTCGACGTAATCGTCGACTACTGGCCAACCAAGTCCCAGCCGAGTCGGCGAGAGTCACCACTGCGGCACCCAGCATGATGGCGTCCTTGATGATCAGCCGGCCAGCTCCCGAGAGATACGGGAATCCGTGCGTGGAAGCTCCCAACGCAGGGACCCATGCCTCAGGAGTGGTCACCAAGAATGAGAGCGTTGTAAGGGACATCAGGATAAGAAAGAAGCTACCCGCTGCGGAAACTTGCGGCAGGATGGGGTGCGCCGCGATCAGCACCCCAATCAGAATGATCACGAGACCCAGCCCATGGGAGAATGCGTACGTGCCATTCGATTTATGCCACTGCTGATGAGCCGGGATTACTTCACCTTCCTTGTTCATGTACTGGTGATATTCCGGAGCCGGATGATGATAGAAAAAGCTCATGAGCGGACTGTTAGCCACCAGCGGCACAATGCCATCTGCCTCATAGTCGGCGAATTTCAATCCGCCGATCCAGCACAGCACGATGATCAGCCCCAAGCGCAGCAGGCCCATGCCAACGCGGTCGAGTCTTGCCGCCTGCTCGTAAATACGCCTCACCACGGACTCCGGCGCGGTATACGTGCTAACGGCAGTGCTGACTTGTGTAGACATAATGGTTCTCCACTCTCGGTGATCAATTAACCCGGCGAGACGCTTCTCTGGTTGATTGACCCGTCGATCACCACGACCCGCCCGTGAACAAGCCACTGCAAATCACTTTCCACTCGGTCCAGAAACCGCAACACATGACCTATCAATGAATTCATGGCAAATCAGTAAAACGGCCGCCAGTGTCGCTCTCCAACTTTCACCATTGCACTGTCAATTTACGGTCATGCTGTCGAAATCCGGACTGAAAATACTGACCGTGACGCTTCGGTCCTGCAGATTGTCGAATCAGGAGATCCGGGTTGGATTCCCGGCGCGAGTTCCAAAGGGCGGGTAGTGTAACCGAACAACACGGCAGGGTCCGGAGCTGCGAATCCGGGCTTGACTCCCGGCCCTAGTGGAATGGCACAAAGATCACTTTTGAAATCGCTAAAAACGGCGACAAAACCGAAGTCCGCTTCACGCATGTGGGCTCTAGGTGCTGGTTACGGGCCAACCGGAAGTAATTCTTAAGTTAGCGCTTATCGGGGCAAGCCTCCGTCTCTACTGCTTCAGCGTCATCAGCGCCAGGAACAATCCCGTATACCCGGCAATGACCAGCAGAACCAGAAGCGCCCCAAAACTCAGGACGTTGAATATTCCCCACGGCTTCTGTACCGCGCCCGTCGCCAGCTTCCACAGTCCGAAGCTACCCGCCAGGGCGCAGGCCGGCAGCACGACGAGCCCAATCGCCCGCCCGTGCGCCACCCGTGGGAAAATGATCAGGAACGTCACGGCGGGAAGGAAAGCCAGCGCCGGGACAATGGCCAGCGGCGCGCCGATCATGAACGCGCGTTCCCTTTCTTTCGTGATCATCGACTCGCCCCCGTTCGCCGTGAATGGCGATTTCCTTCGGTGTCGAAGCAAAGAGCGGCCACTGTCAGGGTTGCCAGTCGAGTGCATAAATCTCAGGACTGCTGATGTTGCGCGTCACCAGCAGAGAATCATCCGGCCCCAAACCGCTCCACTCTCCGTTAGGCCCCCAAAGCCGGTGAATGTCTTTCAGACTCACCAGACGCTCGAGTTGCTGATCTCTAATCCGCAGGCGGAAGAAGGCAGGATCTTCCGTCAGAATGGAATCGAAATACAGATACTGTCCGTCATGCGACCAACTGGGGAATCCGATGCCCATACGTGCCAGCACTGTCCACTGTTGATTGGCACGATCAAATAGCATCAGCGCTTGCGAATCCGTCGTGATCGCCGCTATGTAACGTCCATCAGGAGACCAGCGTGGCGAAAACAGGTTTTCTCCTCCCGGAACGGGGGCGACTTTAGCTGTTTGCAAGTCGAGAATGCTGATTCTGCTGCTCGTGCCCCCAAGGTCGTTCGCCGCCAGCACGATCGACTTGCCGTCCGGCGACCACCCCGGATCAAAACCGGCTGTCGCGCCGGGTATCAATTCTCGCAAGCCATGTCCATTCACCACAGCCAGGTGCGCCCGCCAATCCGTGTTCTGCGTTCTCGCCATAAACGCAATCTGATTTCCGTCAGGAGACCAGCGCGGCAACGCCGCTTCCATCACACTCGGATCGCTAAGCTCGATCCGGTCCCGGCCATCGATTTTGCTCGTCCATAGCGCGCCCTCGGGAACGGAGATGTAGGCTACGCGTTGCCCGTCTGCCGAGAACGCCAGGTCCGTCACCGACGCACCGTCGATATACGGAACGAATGATCGCCCGTCGTATCGCAGTACTTCGGAGCGCGACTGCCCGCCCATGGCAAATATTCTCTTCCCGTCCTTGGATGGAACCGGCATCCAGAAATCCAGAGGACCATTCGTCAATTGCACGGGCTTGGCTTTCTGTTGCAGCCATGAACGCCGTTCTGAGAGTGCCCATATACTGTTTCTTCCTTCCCGGAGGCTGGTGAAGAGAAAATATCTTCCATCCGGAGTCCATCGCCCGCAGCATTCGTGGGGAGAATCGTTCCAGTTCGGCAGCAGAGGATGGGGCTGGCTTCCGTCGCGGTTGAGTTCCCAGAGCTCACTGAAGCCGGTTTTCAGGTCGTTGACAGTCACGCGGATTTTCTGTCCATCCGGCGAAATTCGTACATCGCCGATTCGCGCGGTGAGCGTGGCGAGTTTCCTGGCATCGGACCCATCAGGGTTCACCTCGTAAAGGTCGGCCCCGTCGGCGAAAAGCAACCTGCGTCCGCCCGGCGACCATGCGGCCGAGTAAGCTGTCATTGTTCCGAGCGCACGCGGCGCTCCGGCGGGTAAGGGAAGAATCCAGACGGGACCATCTTTAGCGGTACCCTCAAAACTGCTGATCAGTAATGAGGAGCCGTCCGGTGCGATATCGCCGAGAAATGCATTATCGAATGGCGTCGGAATCAAGACGCTGTCACCACCGGTCACCGAGACTTGGGCCAACGCGATGCGGTCTCGATCCGCGGCTTGGAAATAGAGCCTCTGCCCGTCCGTGGCCAACGCACTCAGTTGATGAACCTTGCCACCGCTGGTGATCTGCGTGAACCCCAGAATTCGCGGCGAAGGCCTCGACATCAATTCGAAAACAAGGGCGGCGACAAGAAGAACTACACACCCCGCAGTGATTAACGCCAAACGCTTCCAGGAACGGGCGGCGGGCTCCTTTGATTTGACCGAATCCACCAGCGACGGTTCGGTTCCGTCCCCCGCATGCGGAGCGTGGTTCGAGACCGGCGCGATGAATCTGTATCCCCGGCGGTACAGGGTCTCTACAAATCGGGGATTGTCGGATTCATCCCCTAAAGCCTGCCGCAGTTTCTTAACCGCGCTGTTCAGACTCAGGTCGAAGTCGACAAAAGTGTCCGAGGGCCAGAGTCTGGTCTGCAATTCCTCGCGGGTCACAATTTCGCCCGGACGTTCCAGAAGCATGGCGAGTACCTGAAAGGGCTGATCGTTCAGTTTGATCTTCACCCCGGACTTGCGCAGTTCGCGGGCCTGCAGATCAACTTCGAAGAGTCCAAAGTGCACTGTATTCGGATTCACCGCGGGTCGTTCCATACAGCCATCCAGCTTCGTTGCTGGTGAGTGTACACCGAAACCGCTTCTTGTCCCTGCGGATCAAGAATCACTTTTGCCTTGGAACTTTTTGTTTTCAGTTTGTTAGCCGATCACTTTCATATCCCAGCCGAGTCATTGCCCATCCATTGTTCTGCCCGTTCGCAGGAGCGAGATTGAGCGCCAGTTCGGACCGGATCTGCCATCCATTTCGCCGCCGGCCGAGAAAACACAGGAGAAAACAACCATGAAAAAACAGACGCTCCAACTCACATCACTTTGCCTATTGGCTGTGTTCGCCGTCACCCTCGCCCAAGCCCAGTCAAAGATCACGGTCAAGGTGCCCTTTGACTTTCTGATTTCCGACAGGACATTTCCGGCAGGTCAATATTCGGTGTCGGCTTCGCGTGACCAGCTCACCGTGCAGGATTCCACCGGCAAATCGGTCTTCATTGGGATCGCCAATGGGGTTAGCGGACGTAGCGTCGGCGAGACCGGCCAAGTCGTCTTCCACTGTTACGACAACCGCTGTTTCCTGTCAGAGTTTTGGACGCCAACCCGGGACAATGGCAACCAACTATTGCCATCTCGCTACGAAGCGGAGTTGGCGAAGCATCGGAAGGGCACCGAGTTCGCCCTGCTCGCGCAGCCGAAGCGCTGATGGTCGAATGCTGATGGTCGAATAAAGTGGAGCGACGGGCGTCTCGCCCGTCCGGCGTGCATTCGCAGCAGCATCGCGGCCGGGCGGGGACGCCCGGTTATCCAGCAAGCTACTTCGCCTCGTACACCGTCTTGCCGCCAACCACCGTCCGCAGAACCTTCGTCCCCACGATTTTCGGCGGCAGCGCCGCCGTGATGTCCTGATCAAGAACCACGAGGTCGGCCAGCATCCCCGCTTCCAGCTTGCCTTTTTGCTTCTCCGCAAACTCGGCAAAAGCCGCGCTCGTCGTGTACGCCGCGATCGCCTGCTCGATGTTCAGTTTCTGCTCGGGATAGTAGCTCTTCTTTCCGTCTTCGCTCATGCGAGTAAGTGCCGCGTAGAGCCCCCGAAACGGCGTCACCGGTTCAACCGGATAATCCGTGCCGAACGCCAGCACCACCCCGCGGCGAAGGAACTCAGCCCACGCGTAGGAATGCTCAGCGCGCTTCGGTCCCAGACGCGACTCGGCCCAGTTCATGTCCGTGAGCAGATGGCTCGGCTGCATGGAGGCGATCACTTTCAATTCCTTGAAACGCAAAATCTCCTGCGGCGTGGTGACTTGCGCATGCTCAATGCGCAGCCGATAATCGGTGCCGCCGTCGGCTGCCTTCACCTTGGCATCTTTTGCCGCCTTCTCCGCCTCGGCAAAGGCGTCGAGCGCCATCTGGACTCCTTTGTCACCGATGGCATGGAAGCCGATCTGATATCCCGCCAGCACCCGCTCCTTCGTCATCGCATTCAGCTTGGCCGCTTCGTATTGCGGCAAACCACTGTTCTTCGGGTCATCACTATAGGGTTCAAGCAATGCAGCCGTCTTCGAGCCGAGCGACCCATCCATGAAGCCCTTCAGCATTCCGGTGTGGAGCATGTTGTCGGACGCAGGATGCGAGTTGCGCTTCTTGTCTAGTTCTTCAATCGAGTCGTCGAAAGGCAGCCACTCTGAAATTCTTGCGGTCAGCTTTCCATCGTGCTCGAGTTCCTCGTAAATCTGAAAGTCGTCCCACTGCGAGTAGTCCTGCGCGGAGGTGATGCCGTGACTCGCCAAATCCGCAAGAGCCAGTTCGATGGCTTGCAGCCGCTTCTCGTGCGTTGGTTTGGGAATCACTGCCTGCACCGCCTCTTGCGCTTTTTCCCGGAGAATGCCGTTGGGCGTGCCGGAATCGTCACGATCGATCTTTCCACCCTCCGGATCGCGACTGGCGACGGTAACGCTGGCGAGTTGCAAGGCGCGCGTGTTCGCCACGCCAATGTGTCCGTCGACACGTTCGAGGTAGACCGGGTGGTTGCCGCTTACTTCGTCCAGATCCCAGCGTGTGGGCAGAACTTTGACCGGCCACAGAGTCTCGTCCCAGCCTTCACCGACTACCCATTCCGCAGGCCCGGCGGCCTCGACCTTGGCCTGCAGCCGATCGCGGAACTCGTCGAGCGTCTTGGCGCCAACCATGTTGACGTTCATTTTTTCCAAGCCGGCGCTGGCGAGGTGCATGTGGGCGTCATTGAATCCGGGCATCACGAAATGACCATCCAAGTCGACGATCTTCGTCTCTGGCCCCTTCAACTTCATGATCTCGTCGCGTGCCCCCACGGCGAGGATCCGGTCGCCAAGCACCGCCAGCGCTTCCGCGCGCTTGCCCGCCCCTAAAGAAGCCGCCGCATCCACTACTCCGGTAAAGATGTTGCCGTGGGTAAAGATCAGGTCCGCTTTCGGTTTCTGCGCGGTCTGTGATTGTGGTGATCCGCTCTGCGCCAACACGCCAGACACCAAGGCCAACAGCAGAACCGGTGCGATTCGCTTCGTCATTCTCCTACTCCTGACAGTGTCAGCATTGTAAGCAGGATGCGCCTTAGTCCCAGCTCCCGTCCATTGCAGTCGAACCATTCTTGCAACGTGTGCGCGCCGCCTCCGGAGCCGCCGCCCCCGATCGCGATCGCCTCGCGGCCCAGCGAAAGCGGAATGTTGGCGTCGGTCGATGCCCTCTGCACCTGCGCCGTATTGCCCAACTGCGCATCCACAGCGCGTATCACCTTCAGAAGCCGCGCATCCGCCGCCAGTTCGCCCGCCGGACGATTCCCAATCTCCACCACTTCGCTCTGCACCACCAGCGGTTTCCGGGCTCCCAGTTGCGCAGCGGCCCGATTTTCCGCTGCGACCGCCTGCTCCAGCGCGATACGCAGTGCCCGCTCCAGCCGATCGATTTCCGCTGTCGACGTGGAACGCAAATCGACCCGCATACTGGCGGATTCAGGAATCGAATTCACGGAAGTCCCGCCGCGAATCACGCCGACATTGAATGTTGTTTTCGGAGAGGCCGGAACCGGCGTTTGACTGAAGACTTCAATCGCGCGGGAAAGCGCAATAATCGGATTGGGCGCGCCGAAGTCGCTCCACGAGTGCCCGCCCGGCCCGCGCACCATCACTTCGAAGCGGCGGCTGCCCAGTGCCTCAGCCACCAGGGTGTCCGCTCCAGCGCCATCGACAACCACACTGTAGGCAATCGCGTCCCGCCAGCGCGGCGTCGCAAAAACGTGCCGCATGCCGCGCAGATCGCCTTCGCCTTCTTCCCCGACGTTCCCGATGAACAAAAACGGCAGCGCATGCGATATTCGCGCGCTGCCGAGCACAGTGACCACGGCCAGCATCGCCGCAATGCCCGCGCCATTGTCGGAAACTCCCGGGCCGTATAAGCGGCTGCCCTGCTGCCGGATGTTCAACGGCGTTGCCGCCGGAAACACCGTATCAATATGCGCGCTGAGCGCCACGAAACGGCTTCCGTATCCGGGACGAATGCCGAACACATTGCCGACTTCATCCACCTGCACTTCGGTAAGCCCGAGCTCGCGAAAGCGGTCGGCCAGCCAGGCGCCGCGCGCCGCCTCTCCGAATGGAGGCGCGGCGACCCGCGTCGCTTCCATCTGCCACAGCGCAAACTGAGACTCCCGCGAGCGGAACCGATCGAATGCGGAGCGCACTTCCGGCGAACCGGCGAGCCGCGCTACTTCGTCTTGCACCGAGGGATATAAATTAGAAGCTGCCACTTGTGGATGGACTCCGTCCTTTGCGCCTATCTTATAACGTCGGAGCGCAACGTCGACGCGTAACTTCGGTGTGTAACTTCGGCGCGGATGCGAGCAAGACCTTCGTTCTCGCGACTCTCGTCGAACCACTTGCGCTTAGTTTTGATAAACTATCTGTGTCTCCGACTACGATCTCCGATCGACCTCGTTCCGCGTCGGGTCCCGCCTTCAGGAGGTATCGTCGTGAAAACCGCCCTCAAAGTTGCAGGCATTGTCGTCGCCCTGTTGATTGTCATTGCCATCGCCGTCCCGTTGCTGGTGAACGTCAACAATTTCCGTCCCCAGATTGAGTCGACCCTCAGCACAACTCTGGGACGGCCAGTGAAAGTCGGCAATTTAAGCCTCGGCGTCTTCTCCGGCAGCGTAGGCGCCGACCAGCTCTCCATCGCCGACGATCCCAAGTTCAGCAGCGCCCCGTTTATCCAGGCGAAAGCGCTCCAGGTGGGCGTGGAACTGATGCCGCTCATTTTCACCAAGCAGCTCAACATCACAAAGATCGTCATTGATCATCCCGAAATGACTTTGTTGCGAAACCGCGAGGGCGTTTGGAATTTCTCCTCGCTCGGAAAGTCGGCGCAACCGGCCGAAAAAACGTCGAGCACTCCAGCCAACGTGAACGTCGCCAAACTCGACCTGAACGACGGAACCGTCACCGTCGGATCCCTTTCCGGCAAGCGGAAACCCATCGTGTACAACAACGTCAACATCACGATGCGCAATTTTTCTTTTACTGACACGTTTCCCGTGGTCGCTTCCGTCGGCCTTCCCGGCGGCGGCAGCTTGGAAATCGATGGCACCGCCGGTCCAATCAATTCGACCGATACTGCGCTCACTCCGGTGCAGGCTAAGCTGACCCTCAAGAAGCTCGATCTCTCCCAGTCGGCGCTCGTCGACCCGGAGTTGGGCATCACCGGCTCGGCTGACTTCGACGGCACGCTAACTTCCGACGGCCACATTGCAAAAGCCAATGGAACCTTGAAGGCCACGTCATTAAAGCTGGTTCCGAAGGGCTCTCCCGCGGGAGAACCCGTCCAGATCGTCTTCGCCGTCGAGCACGACCTGAAGAATGAGTCGGGAAAGGTAATGCAGGGCGACGTTGCAATCGGTAAGGCACTTGCCAAACTCAGCGGCACTTACGATATGCACGGCGAGACCACATCCATCCACACAAAACTGAACGGACAAGCCATGCCGGTCGACGACCTCGAAGCCGCGCTTCCCGCATTCGGCGTCGTTCTTCCCACCGGTTCGCGGCTCAAGGGAGGAACGCTTTCGGTCGAACTTGACTCCTCAGGTCCGCTCAACAAGCTGGTCTCAACCGGCTGGGTAAAGATGAACAATACCGCCCTTTCCGGTTTCAGCCTCGCATCCAAGCTTTCGGCAATTTCCGCTCTCACCGGCAAGCAGGCCAGCACCGGTAATGACACGAATATCCAAAACCTGAGTTCCGATGTGCGGTACACGCCCGAAGGCACGCGCCTCGACAAGATCAACCTGGTCATCCCGGCCCTCGGAACCGTCACCGGCGCAGGCACCGTCAGCCCCAGCAATGCGCTCGACTTCAAAATGGTGGCCAACCTCAATGGAGGCGCCGTCTCCGGTCTCACGCAAATGGCTGGCCTCGGTAACCAAGGAAGCGGCGGCATTCCAGTGAACATTACGGGAACCACTTCAAACCCGACCTTCCTGCCCGATATGAAAGGGATGGCAAACAGTCAGCTCAAAGGCCTGATGAATGGAGGCAAGAGCAATCCTTTGGGCGGATTAAGCGGCCTTTTCGGAAAGAAGAAACCAAACTAGCAAGAATTCACAAACGAAGCTCTGATTCCGTGTATGGGGACGGAATGCGAGATCAGCTGAAAAGGAAGCTTTGGTGACTTTCCTGGAACTGCACGAGCTGGTAATTCACCTGGGTCAGCCTCTCCCCCGGAACTGGATAATCTTCCGACGCTCGCGTTTTGATGGTCTGCCAGCGGGTAACTCTTCGAACTGTTTCATCGCTTTTCGCTCGTCCGCCACTTTCTTCCGCAGTTCACGGCTGGCCTCCGTCTCGAAATAGAGTCCTCGGGCAACCGAGGCCGGACCACGCACTGCACTCAACAGCAGAACCTCCACCAGAAAGTCGCCGCCCTCGGTGGCCACTCGCAGCCGGTCGCCAACACGGACCTCGCGTGCCGGCTTCGCCGGTTGGCCGTTCGACTCGATCCTGCCGAGTTCGCAGGCACGCTTGGCCAGCGCGCGCGTCTTGAAAAATCTCGCGGCCCAGAGCCATATATCGATTCGTACGCTGGTCATAATCTGTCTTCAGGTATAGGCCAAGGCAAGTCTTGTATTCTGGAACGTATTCTCGAACGACGCTACCTAGCGCTCCGAGAAGCCCGATCAGCCCGGGATGAAATCCCAGGAGACTCTCGTGTGTAAATTCATCTGCCTCCTAGTACTCGTGGTCCTCGGCATCACGCTGCCTGCCATAACCATGGCGGAGTCCTCCGCTCAGTCTACTGGCAAGCCCTTACGCGTCGCCATCGTCGGGCTGGTGCATGGGCATGTTAGCGGTTTCCTCGGTCCCGCCCTGAAGCGCAGCGACATCCAGATTGTCGGCATCGTCGAACCGGATCAGCAACTCGCGCACCGGTATGCCGACCAATTCAAGCTCGATCCGCAATTGCTGTATAGCGATCTGGAACAGATGTTGACGACGGTGCAGCCGCAGGCCGTCTTGGTGTACACCGACACCCGCGATCATCGCCGCGTAGTGGAAGCCGCAGCACGCCATCGCATTCCAGTGATGATGGAGAAGCCCCTGGCGGTCAGCGTGGAAGACGCGCTAGCGATCAAGCGGGCAGTCGACGCCGAGCACATCCCTGTGTTGGTGAACTACGAAACGACGTGGTACCCCAGCAATAATGCCGTGTATCAACTTGCGCGCGATGGCGCGCTCGGCGATATTCGCAAGGTTGTCGTCCACGATGGCCATAAGGGTCCGAAGGAGATCAATGTCGAACCCGAATTCCTCTCATGGCTGACGGATCCAGAGCGCAACGGTGCGGGAGCACTGTTTGATTTCGGCTGTTACGGCGCAGACCTCATGACCTGGCTGATGCAGGGAGCAGCGCCGATCACGGTCACGGCGGTCACCCAACAACTCAAGCCTGAGATTTATCCGCACGTCGATGATGAGGCGACCGTCATTCTCACCTATCCGAAGGCGCAGGCCATCCTGCAAGCATCATGGAATTGGCCGTTCGACCGCAAAGACATGGAAGTATACGGAGAGACCGGCGAAGCGATCACGATACGGCGCGACGACCTCCGCGTACGCCGGAAGGGAGACGATGAAGAGCGGCAGCAATCCGCTCCGGCGCTCACTGCTCCCTACAACGATTCAATCTCATATCTGATCGCAGTCGTCTCCGGAGAGATCAAGCCCACCGGACTTTCGGCACTCGACACGAACGTTATCGTGGTCCGCATCCTGGATGCCGCGCGAGAGTCGGCAAGAACAGGCAGGACGATCAGGCTCGCAGATCGTTAATCCAGGATCGTTAATCCAGCGGAGCCGACGCTAACCTACGCTGCTCGCGTCAAAAGTAGCCGTTCAGCGTTCGATGTCAGAGGTGCGGCAGGTTGTTAGATTGCAGCTCCGAGTGAGGCGACAACCCGCGCCGGACGAACGGGTTCCCGTAGCCACGGCTCTCCAAGCTGTTTTGGCGCGTCCGGTAGCAGCAAATCCCTTGATGGGAGCTGGATTGCAATGTTTTCGTCTTGTAAGTAGAATCTCCGTCTCCTCCGAATGCAGTGAGGATCAGGAGGTCCCATGGGTCCAGCCAAGGCTGTTCGCCCTGTCCACAGGTTCTTTTCACTCCTCTTCATTTTGGTATCGGTTTCGTTTGCGGTTGCGGGTAATCCGGACGTGGTTAAGGCTTCTCACCATGATACCTCCCCACCGTTGTCGCAAATGGCTATCGCAGCCTCGTCGATCGTTGGCGGGAGCGACAGCCAGCTCCCTCCAGCGCGTGCCACCGGTGCGCTGATCACCAATCCCAACTCGGACCCGGTCGCAGCGCCCCTCGCGGGGCCGCTTACCGGTGTGACCCCTTTCCTGAACTTCGATGGACAAAGTGCGCAGGACAATCGCAATCTGTTCGGTTTCGCGTTCGTCCCCCCGGACACGAATGGCGCCATCGGCGCGACGCAGTTCGTGCAGATGGTGAATGTCACGGTTGCGGTCTATGACAAGTCGAGCGGCGCGCTACAATTCGGCCCCGCCGCGATCCACACGCTTTGGACAGGGTTTGGCGGCCTCTGCGAGTTTGGGGGAGGCACGCCAACGTTTGCCGACGGCGGTGATCCTATCGTCCTCTATGACCATTTGGCCGGGCGCTGGCTCGTAACCCAATTGCAGTACGACACGACCTTCACCCATACGGCAGAGTGCGTAGCGGTCTCCACCAGTTCCGACGCGACGGGTTCCTACAATCGATACGAATACGACTTCGGCTCGAACTTCCCGGATTATCCGAAGTTCGGGATCTGGCCCGACGCGTACTACAACACCATCAATGTGTTTCCGGGCCGCGGTTTCGCCGGAGCGGAGGCGTGTGCATTCGACCGCAACGCGATGCTCGCGGGAGCGCCCGCGAGCGCGGTTTGCTTCCAGCAGTCGCCAACGGTTTCCAGCCTGCTGCCAGCCGATCTTGACGGCAGCACCCTGCCGCCAGCAGGCTCTCCGAATTATTTCGTAGGCTTAGCTGATTCCACGCACCTGAATTTCTTCCGCTTCCACGTGGATTTCAGCATTCCAGCGAACTCAACTTTCAGCGGCCCGACACTCCTATCCGTCGCGCCCTATAGCGAGATTTGCGCGCGCGCGACCACTGCGTCGTGCATCCCGCAACCGCCGTCGGGAGAGAAAGTGGACGGACTGGCTGACCGGGTGATGTTCCGGCTGGCTTACCGCAACTTCGGCGATCATGAGACCTTAGTCGTCGACCACACGGTAAAGGGCGGAGCGCTGGCAGGCGTGCGCTGGTACGAAATCCGCAATCCATCAGCACCGTTTATCTACCAGCAATCAACCGTCGTTGATCCCGACGTGGACTACTGGTTAGGCAGCATCGCCATGGACAAGACCGGCAACATTGCACTGGGATTCAGCGCATCCAGCCATACTGTATTCCCGAGTGTGTACGTAGCCGGCCGTGCTCCCACCGATCCAGCGGGCGCGATGTTCGGGCCGCTGGTGCTGGTGAACGGCAGCGGCGTGCAATTCAATTCCTTCAAACGTTGGGGGGACTACAGCTCGATGTCAGTCGATCCGACCGACGATTGTACCCTTTGGTATACCAACGAGTACTACGCGGTCACCGGGAGCTTCAACTGGGCAACACGGATCGGTTCCTTCAAATTCAATAGCTGCAAGGGACGAAACAAATAAGCAATATCGTGAAGAAACTGGGCCCACTGCCGCGTTGGCGGGCCCACTCGGAAGGAATTCTGCCTTAAGTTAGCGCTTAAGAGGGCGTAGCCGCGCTTCCCCACGGTAGTCGAACCAACGCGTCCGGGCCTGGGTGTTTGCCGAAGACCTTCAGCGGACGCCGCGCAGGGCGGTCTCCGCAGTCTGAGCTTCGAGCGCCTGCATGCCGTTCAGAATCGTCGCGATTACGTTCTCGTCCCCGACTACCGTATTGATCATCAGGTGATAGAGGCTGCGCGTCGGCCAGTCGGCGTTGAAGTAGTGTTTGACGTACGCGATCCGCTCCTTGTCTACGTTCTCCACCAGGTCTTCTGCCTCTTCGCGGCTCTTACCCATGGCTACCACGCGGCGAATCTTTTCGTCGTGCGGAGCGTAGGTGAAGACACGGAAAGTGTCCTCGCGTTCGCGCAGGAAGAACGGCGCCCCGCGGCCGACAATCACCGCATTCCCTTCCTCCGCAATCGTGCTCATGATGTCTCCCACCATTGCCATCATGCGATCCGTATCAAACGAGTGCGAGGCCGCCAGAGGAATGCTGCGTTCGTAACTGCCTCGCCAGAAGGTTTTCGCTAAACGGTAGAGACGGCTGTCGACACGCTCATCGCACAACGCCACCGCAGCTTCCGACACCTGCGCGCGCTGCGCAATCTCACACGTCAGTTGCTGGTCCCAGAGCTTCCACCCCAAGCGGCGGGCCAATTCGCAGGCGATGCCTCCGCCCCCGCTGCCAAATTCGCGTTCGATTGTGACGATGCGAAACATCGCGAACCCCCTGCTCGGTGGAGGGGACGGGCGTCTCGACCGTCCGGCCGGGGACGCCCGGCTCTCCACAGCGACACTATTGTACGACGATCAGTATACGACGATCAGTGAGCCACGATCTCGCCGCCCGGCTTCGCCTTCCTGATCAGGAACACGCAGGGGATCAAACAAAAGATCACGACCCCCAGCAACCAGAAATTATCGATATAGGCCAGCATCGTCGCCTGCCGGATGACATTCGCCTGCATCAGGGCATAGGCCTGTTGCAGCGCGGTTCCCGGCCCCGAGCCACCGCCCGAAAAAGTAGTCGTAATCCCTTGCAGCGCTGACCGAAACTGTGGATTAGCGGCGCTCAGATTCTCCGAGAGCCGCACCTGGTGGAACTGCGTGCGGCGAGCCAGCAGCGTGGTGACAACGGAAATCCCGACGCTGCCTCCAATATTTCGAGCCAGGTTCATCAATCCGGACGCGGCATTGTTCTTATCGCGTGGCAGACCGGAATACGCGGTGGTGTTGATAGGCACAAACAGGAAAGCAAGGCCTAATGCCTGAAAAGCCCGTGCCATCGTCACCGTACGGAAATCGATACCCAGATCGAACGAAGTCATATGGAACAGCGAAAACGAGAGCATCGATAAACCAAACATCATCAAATACCGCGGGCTGTAACGGGAAAGCAGAAACCCGACAATCGGCATCGCTACCATAATCGTGAACCCGCCCGGCATGAGCGCCAACCCAGCCCGTTCGGCGGTATAGCCGAGGAGCGTCTGCATGAACAGCGGCAACAACAGAGTGCTGCCGAGCAGGGCAAACCCCAGCATGAACATGAGGAAATTCGCGGTGGCAAACGTGCGTTCGCGAAATAAATGCAGGTCGATGATGGGATCTTTGTGGTGCCACTCCCAGAAAATGACGAAAATTAGCGACGCCACCGAGATCACGGTCAGCCATAGGATGAAGTGCGATTCGAACCAGTCGTCGCGCTGCCCTTTATCGAGGACCACTTGCAGCGTTCCAAGTCCGAGCGCGACGAAACCGAGTCCGGTGTAATCAATTCGGGTTTCTTTCAATTTGCGGCGCTTGAAATACGGAGGATCCTGAATAAGCCGCGATGTCAGCAGGAGCGAAAGAATCCCAACCGGGATATTGATGAAGAAAATCCAACGCCAGGTAAAATTATCGGTGATCCAACCGCCAAGCGTCGGACCGATGGCCGGAGCCATTACCACCGCTATGCCATAAACGGCGAATGCCATGCCCCGCTTGGCGGGAGCAAAAGTGTCGGCGAGGATGGCCTGCTCGCTCGGCTGCAAACCGCCCCCGCCCGCTCCTTGAAGAATGCGGAACACGATCAGCATGGGGAGATTGGGGGCGAGCCCGCACAGAGCCGAACTGATTGTGAACACAGCGACGCAGCTCATGTAGAAACGCTTGCGTCCCAGGATCGAAGACAGCCAGCCGCTCAGCGGCAGCACGATTGCGTTCGAGACCAGATAAGACGTAAGCACCCAGGTGCTCTCGTCCTGACCCGCGGAAAGACTGCCCGCGATATGCGGCAGCGCCACGTTGGCGATGCTGGTATCGAGCACCTCCATAAACGTGGCCAGCGTCACCGTGAGAGCAATGATCCACGGATTAACCGCCGGACGCCATTCGGCGGCCCCATTCATGGTGATAGCAGCAGCGCCCATTCTTATCTCAGCCTCTAGCTTGTGCGGTGGCGGGGCTCTGCCCCGTTAGCTATTTAAGCCACACCTTCGGCACAACCGACATCCCCGGGCGCAGCTCATGTCCCTTGTTCTCGCTCGCCTCAAACACGATCTTCACCGGTATCCGCTGCACAACTTTGACGTAGTTGCCGGTCGCGTTTTCGGGTGGCAGCAGGCTGAAGCGCGCTCCGCTAGCGCCGGCGATCGAATCGACATGCCCTTTGTAGGTCTTGCCCGTCGCATCGACCGCGATCTCAGCCGCCAACCCGGGCTTCATCTTCTTAAGCTGCGTCTCTTTGAAGTCAGCTGTGACCCACAGGTCCGTGTAATCGAGCGGAATCACCTTCATCATTTCCTGCCCGGGCTGCACGTTTTGACCAACCTCGACAGTACGGTTGCTGACCGCCCCGCTGACCGGCGCAATCACTTTGGTGTACACGAGGTTCAGTTCAGCCTGGTCCAATGCGGCCTTCTTCTGGTCGGCATTGGCTTGCGCGGAAAGGGCGCGCGCACGCGTCGCTCGCATCGTCTGCGGCGCGGTGTCGGCAGTTCGAAGATCGGCGCCAGCCTGCAGCAGTTTGCTCTGCGCTTGTTCGATCTGCGCCGCGTAAGAGTCGGCGCTCGACCGTGCAGCCAGCAAAGTTGCAGCGGCTGCCTGGGCGCTGGCGACGGCCTGATCGTACTGCTGCTGCGAGATTTCCTGCTTCTCGATCAGTTGCTTGTAGCGGACAAGATCGTTCTGCGCTTTGGTATTGTTGGCGTCCGCTTCAACCACCTGCGATTTGGCTGCTTCATATTGCTGCCGGGCTGCCGCGATTCCAGCCTGCGCACCGGAAACACCGGCTTGGGCGCCGCTCACCTGGCTCGAAGAACTCACGTCAGTGATCGGGACATTGATACCGGCGGCTGCGGCCTGCGCCTGGGCGTCGGCGTATTCAGCGCGCGCTTGCGCCACTGCGACTTCATAATCCGCAGGGTCGATTTCCACCAGCACCGTTCCCTTATCCACGTACTGGTTGTCTTGCACGTTGAGCTTCAGCACATGGCCGCTGACCCGCGCGCTCACCGAATTCACGTGCCCGTCAATCTGCGCGTCGTCGGTGGATTCATAGCTAGTGAGGTAGCGCCACAGAAAGAAAACTCCCGTCAGAATCACGAGGCCAGCAAAAATAAGTCCCAATCTGGTACGCGGATGGTTCAAGAACGCGGATCGCCGCTGATAACCGGCTTCGCTGTCAGGCTGCGCAGGCGATTGCGGCGATGCCGGCCGCGGCGCACGCGCGTCCGGTTGCGGGTTCGACTCGGCTACAACGCTGCTGGTTTGTTCCATAATCTACTTCCCTTTCAGATATTCGCGGACGCCCTCTTCGGCGCGTCCCAGGGCCCGAGCAAAAGAAACCTTGGCCAGGTTGTGCAGATAAAGGCTTGAAATCAGACTCTCGTGCGCGGTCGCCAGCGCTTCCTGCGCCTGAACCACTTCGAGATTGTCCGTGACCCCGGCGGAGAAACGATCCTGCGATTGCGTAAGCGCCTGCTCGGCAAGATTTACGGAACTCTGCGCCACTTCCACCTGATCGGCGGACGACTTGAGATCGAGCAGCGCATTGCGGATATCCTGATCAATCTGGCCGCGCACATCCGCCATCTGCGCCTGCGCCTGCCGCAGGCTGGCGTCGGCCTTCAGAACATCTCCGTGAACCTTGCCGCCCTGGAAGATTGGAATGTTCAGCGTGCCGAAGAAATGGTACGTAGGCAGCAGGCTCCCAGGATGCGCGCCTATATCACCAAAATCCGCTGCCAGATCGAGGGTTGGGAAATATCCCGCGAACGCGGCGCTGGACTCCAGTTGCGCGGCAACCACCCGATCATGCGCCGCTTTGTAGTCGGAGCGCAAAGAATATGCGCGCTGCAAACTGGTTTCAAGATCTGGGATGGGAAAAGCTTCGTAAGGAGATTTGTCGGCCAGTTCGAATTCCTGGCCGGTCGCTAATCCAATCACACGTGCCAGCGAAATCTTCTGCTTGGCGAAATCACTCGTGGCCGCAATCAATTGCTGTTGCCGCGACTGGTATTCAACCTGCGCGCGCAGCGTATCAATGGCGGGAGCGACCCCTGCCTGCTGTTGCGCAACCGCCTTGTTGTACAGAGCGCGAGCCGTTTCAACCTGCGCTTGCGCGGTTTCCACACGCGCCGCCCCCGCGATCGCCTGCAGATAGGCATTGCCCGTCGCGAGCACGACTAGGTCCCGCGCGTCTTTGAGATTAAACCGGGTAACGCTTTCGCCGACCACCGAAGAACGGTATTTCTGGATTGCCTTCCAATCGAAGACTCGCTGCGTCGCCGAGGCGCGCACGTCAAAGTAGTCGAACGGACCGATGACCCGAGGAGGTTTGGAACCGCCAGGGAATATCGCGGAGCTTAGTCCCAGAGCTTCCAGGCTCTGCTTCTGCACCGCCTCCTGCACCGTCCCATTGACGTTTGGCAGCAGGTCGCTAAGCTTCTGCCATTTCTCTCCCCGAGCCTCAATGGTGTTGTACTCCGATAAGAGACCCGCGAGGTTCTGGCGCAGAGCCCTCTCGATCGCATCGCTGAAAGTCAGCGACAGAACCCCGGGCGTGGGCTTGGCCTCCGGCACGCTGCCAAACACCGGATTCTGCGCCGAAGTTTGAACTTGTGACGTTGAAACTTGCGGCGTTGGAACCGGCGCCGGCGCACCCGACGAACTTGAATTCGAAGTCGAACTAGAATTTTGGGCGTAAAGCACCGCTGGGAAGATGACGATAGACACGATCAGTAAAGCGTTCAACAAAAAGCCTGCACAAAAGCACCGCAATTGGCTGGTGGGACAATCCGCGGAAGACATGGAATCTGGCTTTGCTCCTACAAGACGGAAATGATAAGTCTTTTGGACTCTTTTTGGCGACGATCCGATGCAAATTGTTGACCCAACTCGCGATTGAGCACGCTCCCCAATCGCCTTGTCCGCGCGGTTCAACTGGCGACTGTGACCTTGGTCATCTTGTGTAACCTCCACCCAAAGTTCAAGCTATGAGGCGAGTCAAGCTACTTCCCTGCGACGGAAACCCGCGTGAGGGAAGTCCTGCGTATGAGCGAAGCCACGAAACCGTCGCCCAAAGGATCGGACTGGACGCGCCTGCTCACCGATCCCGACCTGGTAAGCCACCTCGGAAAGCTGCTCCAGACCTACCGTGAAGTCTCTCCGGACGAGCGCGAACCGGCGCTGCTGCGGGCGATGCGCGAGATCAAAGACGCTGCCGTCAAAGCACGTGAGGAACGGAAAGATGTGCCGGTTGCCGCAGCGTCCGCGCCACCCGCCGTGCTCCAACGTCCCGAACCGATTGATGACACGCCCCCGTTCGAACCGGATTTGTTCACTCCGCAACTGGCATCGGATCGCCGCCGTTTTCACCGGATCAAATGCTATGTGGCCGTGGAGATTCATGTTGAGGGCGTGGAAGTGCCGGTCTGGGGCAATCTGGCGAATGTGAGCCGCGGAGGGTGCCTGGTCGAGACCGCCGGCGCCGTGCCCGCGGGCAAGGCTCTGGAGATTGGGTTGTGGGTGGCAAGCGGCAAAATCTGGGTGAAAGGCGTTATCATCAGCGGAGTCGCCACCCGCAGCGCGTCGACGTTTGGCGTTCGTGTGAAATTCTCAGAGGCGGAATTGTCGGAAAAGGAACATCTGCGCGAATTTCTTAAGTTCGTCGACAGTACGTCCCGCAAGTCGCAATACGGCAAGGCCTATGTGGCGCAGTTAAAGCGCTAGGCCGCTCCCCTTCAACCTAAAGTTGCAAGCAACTTTTCCCGCGCTCCGGGTTCATTCCTTATGAGGCCAATCAGGATGGGAATGCCTTTGCGCAGACGCCGCTTGCTGGTGGCAGCTGCGCTTTTTGTGACGGCCGCGCTTACGACCCAGATTGCTCTTGGCCGGAAGAAAGACAAGGCCGCCGCCGGCGGGACAATGCCGATGCACATGGACGACCGGAAAGGGGCCGTTCATGCCTTGAACCGCCTGACGTTCGGTCCACGGCCCGGCGACGTGGAGCGCGTGACGCAGATGGGCGTTGAGAAGTGGATCGAACTCCAACTCCATCCCGATAAAATTGACGACTTGGCGCTCGATGCCAGGCTGGCTCCGTTCCGTACTCTCCGTATGGGGACGAAGGAGATAGTCGAGAATTTCCCGCCCGACCAGTTAATCAAGCAGATCGCCGACGGAAAAGCTTCGCTGCCGCAGGATCCCGCGAAGCGCGCGGTTTACGAAGCGCAACTCCAGCGCTACGAAGACAAGCAGGAACGCAAGGACAAGGACAGAGACGAGGCGAGCAAAAGCGTTGCGACCGCCGACAGCATCTGTAGAGACGGGGCTTGCCCCGTCTCCGCCGACAGCTCCCAACCCGCCGACCCGGGGCAGATACGCCGCCGCGAAGAACGCCGCCCGAATCTCAGAACGCAGGAACTTCTCGATCTGCCCGCCGACGAGCGTATGAAAGAAATTCTAAAAATGTCGCCCGAGGATCGGCGGGAGATCGCCACCACGGCCAAGGGCGCCAAGGCAGACGCGTTGATGGAAGGGATGAGCCCGCAACAAAAAGAAACAATGATGGCGCTCAATAATCCCGAGCAGGTAGTGGTCAATGAGTTGACGCAGGCCAAACTCCTGCGTGCAATCTACAGCGAACGGCAACTCGACGAAGTGATGACTGACTTCTGGTTCAACCACTTCAACGTGTTCATCAACAAGGGCGCCGACCGCTACCTGCTGACCAGCTACGAGCGCGACGCGATCCGCCCGCACGTGCTGGGAAAATTCGAAGACCTGCTAGTCGCGACCGCGAAAAGTCCGGCAATGTTATTCTATCTCGACAATTGGTTAAGCGTAGGGCCGGACTCGGAAATCGCCCTAGGCATCGCCCCCCGCCAACCGCATCGGCGCGGCCATGGCCCCGGTCCGAATAGTCGTCGGCAGCGTCCACGAGGCAACAAAGCCAGGCAAGCCAGCGGCCTGAACGAAAACTACGGCCGCGAACTGATGGAGTTGCACACGCTCAGCGTAAGCGGCGGCTACTCGCAGAAAGATGTCACCGAAGTAGCCAAGGTTTTCACCGGCTGGACGCTCGATCAGCCGAAACAAGGCGGCGACTTCCGCTTCGAGCCGCGCATGCATGAGCCCGGCGACAAGATCGTCCTCGGACATCGCATTAAAGAACACGGCGAAAAAGAAGGACTGGAAGTGCTGCACCTGTTGGCGCACAATCCAAATACGGCGCGCTTCATTTCTCAAAAACTTGCGATGCGCTTTGTATCCGACGATCCTCCAACCAAGCTGGTCGATCGCATGACCAAAACCTTTCTGAAGAAACACGGCGACATTCGCGAGGTCTTGCGCACCATGTTCAAGTCGCCCGAGTTCTGGTCGCCGGACACCTACCGCGCCAAAGTGAAAACACCGCTAGAGTTCATAGTCTCTGCCATACGCGCCAGCGGTGCGCAAGTTGAAGATACCCGCGCGCTAGTTGGCACGCTCAACAACATGGGCATGATGCCCTATAACATGATGCCGCCGACCGGTTACTCGATGAAAGCCGACGTTTGGGTGAACTCCTCAGCGCTCCTGGGACGCATGAATTTCGCCTTAGGCCTGGCAGCAGGCAAGATACGGGGAGTCAAAATCGATTCGGCAGCGGGACCCGCCGCCGCAGGCGCTTCAGAAGTAACGACGGATCCGCAGCAGACGCTAGCGACGCTGGAAAATTCGCTGCTGTCAGGCGATATTTCCAAGCAAACGCACGATACCATCAGCAAGCAACTGGAAGACCCCAAGATCAGCCGGCGCCGATTGGACGATCCAAAGCATCCGCCAAACGTAGCCCCGATTACGGGACTGATTCTAGGGTCGCCAGAGTTTCAGAGGAGATAGCCGTCAGCCTTCAGCCTTTAGCTCTCACTTAATGTGGGCTGAGAGCTGATGGCTGATAGCTGAAAGCTGGTTTGTCATGTCCATCACTCGTCGCATTTTTCTTCGCAACGGTGCCTTAGCTGTAGTCGGCACAACCGCGCTACCAAGCTTTCTGACGCGCGCCGCCTTCGGCGCAACCGATCCCGGCGTCCGTACCAAGCGCCTCGTCGTGATCTTCCAGCGCGGAGCTGCCGACGGCCTGAACATCGTCGTGCCTCACGGCGAACCCAATTACTATGCCATGCGTCCAACCATCAACATCCCGAAAAAATCCGTGCTCGATCTCGACGGCTTTTTCGGATTGCATCCGGCGATGTCGCCTTTTCAGCCGCTCTGGAAACAGAAGCATCTCGCGATCGTGCACGCCGCCGGATCGCCCGATCCGACGCGCTCACACTTCGATGCGCAGGACTTCATGGAATCCGGCACGCCCGGCGTGAAAGTCACCGACGACGGCTGGCTGAACCGCGCGCTGCACGACCTTCCGCCCGACAAATATGCTGCCGAAAAATCTGCGCTCGATAAGTCGGCCTTCCGCGCCATCGCGCTCGGGACATCGCTGCCGCGCATTCTCTCCGGCAAAGAGCCAGCGGTAGCCATCAATAACCTGAACGATTTCTCGGTAGGCGGAAAAAATCCCAACGCGGCGCCGATGTCGAACACCTTTGAAGCCATGTACGACCACTCTGTGGATACGGTCTTGCACGGCACCGGACAGGCAACCTTCGACGCGGTCAAGACGCTGAAGGCCGCCGATCCCGCGCACTACACGCCCGCAGCCAACGCAAATTATCCCAAGGGACGCTTCGGCGACTGCCTGAAGCAACTAGCGCAACTGATCAAAGCGAACCTGGGAGTTCAAGTAGCCTTCACCGACATCGGAGGCTGGGATCACCACGTCAACGAAGGGAGCACTCAGGGCCAAATCGCAAACGTGCTCGGCGATTTCTCGCAATCGATCGCTGCTTTCTGGGCCGACATCGGCGATCTAGGAGAAGACACCGTCGTAGTAACCATGTCCGAATTCGGCCGCACCGCCCGAGAAAACGGCAACCGAGGCACCGACCACGGCCATGCCAACGTGATGTTCGTCCTGGGCGGCCCGGTGAGAGGCGGCAGAGTTTACGGCCGCTGGCCCGGTCTCGACCAATCACAACTCTACGAAGGCCGCGACTTGGCGGCGACGACAGACTTCAGGCTGGTGCTAAGCGAAGTAGTGTCGCAGTATCTGGGGAACAAGGATTTGAAGACGGTATTTCCGGGATTCGAAAATCAGTCAGGCCAGTTCCTAAAACTACTGGGATAGAAGAACTCGCGTAGCGGCGGACGCATTCGTCCGCCCCGCCATAAGCATCACATGCTCCCCGGACGAATGCGTCCGGGGCTACGCAATCCGACTAAATTTCGATCAGCAGATCCCCGCCCTCAATCTTCACCGGATACACCGCCAGTTTAGCCCCCGGCGGTCCAGCCTCGCCCGTCTTCGGATCCCACTCCCACCCGTGCCACGGACAGACAACCTTTCCACCCGAGATCACGCCCTGCCCAAGCGGCCCTCCGCGATGCAGGCAGACGTTATCGATGGCGCTGATTTCACCGTTTACGTTGGCGACGCAGATGGTCTTTCCGCCGCAGGGGAATTCTTTGGCTTCGTTGGGGGCGGGAAGGTCGGATTGAGAGGCGAGTTTAATGAACATAGCATTCAGCATTCAGCATTCAGCAGTCAGCATTCAGCTCCGGCGCTAGCCAAAGAAGGAAAGGTCATCACGGTCCAGTACTAGCTGAGCGCTGAATGCTGAGCGCTGAATGCTCACTTCGGCTCCATCGTCTGCGCCACCATCACCTGCCGCTTGAAGTTCTCCATCATGTTCTCTTCCAGCCGCACTTCAGTCGGCCGCTTGGCAAGCGTCATGGTGTCGATCTTGTCCTGCAGCTTCAGCAGCGCGTAAAACAAATTCTCCGGACGCGGCGGGCATCCGATCACATATACATCCACCGGCACGATCCGGTCGACGCCCTGGAGCACAGCATAAGTATTGAACGGCCCGCCGACCGACGAGCACGCGCCCATCGAAATCACCCACTTCGGCTCCGGCATCTGCTCGAAAATTCTCTTCACTACCGGCGCCATCTTCAACGTGACCGTGCCGGAGACGATCATCAAATCAGCCTGCCGCGGGCTGGGCCGAAACACCTCCGACCCAAAGCGCGCGATATCGAACCGCGCGGTCGAAGAAGCGATCATCTCAATGGCGCAGCACGCGAGGCCAAACGTCATCGGCCAGAGCGCCGACTTGCGCGCCCAGTTGAAGACGTAATCCACCGTCGAGATCATGAAATTCTTTTCGAATTTGTTCTGGAGCCAGCTCATGAGGTCTCGTTCGTTACCAGAATACTCCTCGCTCAATAGATGGTGTACCCCGGCGCCGGATTCCGCACATCTGGCTTGGACGCCGTCAGCAGCAGCGCACCAACGCGCTTGAAGGCCTTCAGGTCGTCGAGCGAATGGAACGAAGTCGTCTGGTAGTTGTCGGGCGTGGGCGTGTCGTCGGGAATCTGCGCATACTCCACGTTTTCGAAAGCGTGCTGCTTGAGCAGTTCGACATATTCCGCCGCCGAGCGAACATGCACCGGCACCTTCAACTTTGGCACCCACTGCAGCGAATACGGATTGTCTTTGTAGAGATTGATCAAAATGAACAGCCTTCCATGCGGTGCCATCACGCGAAAAAGCTCGGCCAGCGCGCGTTCCTGATCGGGATAGTAATAAAACGATTCGACCGATAGCACCTTGTCAAAGAAGTTTTCTTCCCAGGGAATCTGCGCCGACGAGCCCACGACGAACATCACGTTGTCGAATTCTTTCGAAGCGGCCCTCGCCTGCCGGATCATCTCATCTGAAATGTCGACCCCGACCACTTGCCCAAAACTCTGCGGCCCTTCGCCAACGATGCGCGCCAGCAAGCGAGTCGCCCACCCCGATCCACAGCCGAGATCAAGAATGCGCTCACCCGGACGCAGATCCATGCGGCGCATCGTTTTCTCGGTAATGTCGAGGTGATGGCGCTCCATCTTCGCGCCCTCGCCGTCGTCGGCCCAGCGATTGAATTCCTGCTGCAGACGATCTTCTGGAGATTGGGGTTTGTCATTCGACACTGCATTTCCTCAATAAGGTCGTTGGTCGCTTGTCGTCAACCGTTGGGCGACCAACGACTATCGACCCGCAACTCTTTCCAATTCCTCAAAAAACGTCGGATACGACACGCCCGCCGCATCCGCCCCGTGAATCGTCGTCTCACCTTCCGCGCGCAACGCGGCCACGGCGAATGCCATTGCGATTCGGTGATCGCCGAGCGAATCCAGTTCGGCGCCATGTAAATGCTGGCCGCCAGGAATCCGCAATCCATCGGGACGTTCGTCGACTTCCGCGCCCATTTTTCGGAGATTGGCAGCGACAGCAGCAATGCGATCCGACTCCTTCACGCGCAACTCTTTGGCATCGCGCACTTCGAAGCCGCCGTCGGAGTAAGGCGCAACCGCCGCCAGCACTGGGATCTCGTCAATCAACGCGGCCGTGTCGGCGCCCGCGATTACTGCTCGCTTCCAAGCCGCTCCACGCGCCTCAATCGACCCTACCAGCTCGCCCTGATGTTCTTCCAGCTGCGCGACTGAAACCTTCAGTCCCATTTGCATCAGGATATCGAGCAGCCGCGCCCGCGTCGGGTTCATCAGAATCCCCGGCAAAGTAATTTGTGATCCCGGAAATAGCGCCGCAGCACAAAGAAAGAACGCGGCACTCGAGAGATCGCCGGGCACATGCGCCTCAATCGCGCGCAGCCGCTGTCCGCCCGCAATCCGCGATGTATTCCGTGTCCGCTCAACTTCCGCCCCAAACGCCCGCAGCGCAATCTCGCCGTGATCGCGCGTGCGGATGGGCTCCTCAACCACCGTCTCGCCTGCGGCAAATAGTCCGGCAAACAGCACGCACGATTTCACCTGCGCACTTGCGACTTCCGGCCGGTAGTGAATCGGCTTCAGAGGACCACCGTGAATTTTCAGCGGAGGGCGGCCGCCTTCCGCGGCCTCGATCTGCGCGCCCATCTCCGAAAGCGGCGTCATAATACGCGCCATCGGCCGCCGCGAGAGCGATTCATCCCCGCACAGCTCGCTCGCAAAAGGCTGCCCGGCAAGAATTCCGCTCAGCATGCGCATGGTCGAGCCCGAGTTCCCGCAATCCAGCACCTCCGTCGGAGCTGTCAACCACGGCCCCACTCCACGCACTTCAATCGCTCCGTCGTCGTTTCCGTCTTTCACACGCTTCCACTCGCAGCCAAGTTTCGCCACACAATCGAGCGTGCTCGCGCAATCGCGCGCCGCTGAAAAATTCTGGAAACGGCTCGTGCCCTCCGCAATCGCCGCCAGCATTGCGTAACGGTGCGAAATCGACTTGTCCCCAGGAATGCGAACCACTCCGCGCACCGAGCGCGCAGGACGGACGATGACATTCGAGCCATCAGGCATGAATTAAATATAGCGGAGATTTCTGACGCGAGAGACAGCTCAACGCTCCGCGCGCTTGTGTGGGAACGGGCGGCCCTCGCCCGTCCAAACCGAGCGCAGCTCGGCAGCCGCCGGTGGCCACGGCAACTCGGCGTTCGCTATAGCGAGGCCAACCTACGACGCGCGCACTCGTCCCGCCGCTTCCGCGAGAATCTCCTGTGGAACCTCTCGCAGCGTGACGCAGAATTCGAACATGGGCGTTTCCGACCCGCGCCCCCACCGGCTCACTTCCCAATGAGCGCGGACAAATTTGATCTCTGGCCGCGCCGTCAGATTGAGCAGCAGCGGAATTTCCTCGCGATAAAATTTCTGCGGAAAAGCCACAACCGGCTTGGCATCCCACGTCGCTCCATCCGCTGATGCGAAGATGCTGACATCGAGCGATTCCTGCTCGATGATGTTGGTAATGGCAAGCGTCAGCAGAAAAATTCGGCCCTCCGCCCGGCTGACATCGACCGCAGGACCGTCTCCTTTGGCGCTGACCACCGTTCTTTCAGGAACGAGAAAGGCTTCCATCATGACGCGAAGATTCTAGCAGAGAGAGATCATGGTGCGGGCTGTAACATCGCAATGCCTCTACTTCGCATCCACCAAATCCAGAAACTGTCGAAGCACCGTTCCCACCGCTTCCGGCTGCTCCCACGGCGCGTAGTGTCCCGCCTTCGGAATCACCTTCAACTGGCTGCCCGCGATGTTCTGCCGCATCAGTTCGCCGTCGGCGACCGTCGAGAGCACGTCTTCTTCCCCGATCACAATCAGGGTGGGCACATTGATCGACTTGAGATCCGCGACCGAGTCGGGACGCTCCGCCATTCCGCGCAGCACGAGACTGATATCCTCAGCCGACATCTTGCGCATCATGGCGCGCGCTTCTTCAACCGAATCCGGCCGCGTGGCGACCGTCGTCCGCCCCATCAGCTTCGGAATCATGCTCTCGATAAATGGTTCAGTTCCCTGCTCCAGGATGGTGGCCGCCGCTTTCAACCGATTCGCCCGGGCCTCTGCGGTATCGGATTGAGGGCGCGTATCGCAAAGCGCAAGCGAGGTCACGCGTTCCCGAAAGCGGCGCCAGAATTCAAACAGGATGTATCCGCCAATCGAACAACCGACGAACGCGGCCTTGCCAACGTCAGCCGCATCGAGCACACGGGCAACATCGCCGACGTGCTTTTGCATGAGGGCAGGGCCTTCGCCAATCTCCGAATCACCGTGCCCGCGCAGATCGGGAAGAATCAACCGGTAGCGCGTGTCGAGCGCCGCGGCCACGGGATTCCAGAATTCGTGATGACAAGGAAAAGGGTGGAGCAGAACAACTGGCGGGCCGCTCCCCCGAATTTCATAGGAGATTTCGGCATCGTCGCTGCGCAGACGTTCCATGGGAGGAGATTAAGGGATTATATGTCGAACAAGAAGCGGCTCTAGTGGAGAGCCGGACGTCCTCCCGGCCGCCGAACCGCTTGACGGGCGAGACGCCCGTCGCTCCACGGCATGCCCCGGTACTAGCTTGTCACCGGCTGTTGCGAGGGCGCAACTGGTAACAGAAGCGGCTCTTCCGGAATGATGATCCATCCGAGTAGGTAAGCGATGATGCCCGGGAAGATTCCGCACGCGAGCGTGATGAAGAAGCAGAGGATGCGCACGAGCGATGTGTCGAGATCGAGATACTGAGCCAGTCCGGAACAAACGCCCGCGATCTTTCGGTCGGAGCGCGAGCGCATCAGTCTTTTCGGTGCAGGAGGAATCCCCACCACGTTTCCGCAGTAGGAGCAAAAGCGGCCGTCCTCGACGATGGTCTTGCCACAGGCGTTGCAGTACACGGTTGGCCTCCCTTTGCTGATAGTACGACGATTGCGGGGGAAATGTTCCCCGACCAGCTCTTAGCTCTTAGCTTTTAGCTCTTGGCTCCTGGCTAAAGGCTAAGAGCTAACGGCCAAAACCAGCTCTTAGCTCTTAGCTTTTAGCTCTTGGCTCCTGGCTAAAGGCTAAGAGCTAACGGCCAAAAGCTGTCTTCCTACTCCCGGTACGCGTCCTTTATCCTCTTCCGAGCCTTGTCCGCTTCGGCATTGCCGGAATTTGTGGCCACCACCGCCACGTATTTCTTCACCGCCAAATCCCGCTTCTCGAGCTGGTCATACATTTCGCCGGCTCCCAGATTCGCTTTCTGTAGCAATTCCGGATCGGCCCCCGTTACTTCACTTACCAGTTCGTACGCGGCAGCCGCAGCCTGGTATTTTTTCTCGCTGCGCAGGAGGTCGCCCAGCCCGAGCGCCGCGATTTCGTAGTGCAGATTACCGTACTTTCCCTCGCGCCCGTTCTGCCACACCCGGCGATACTGTTCCTCGGCTTGAGCTTCGCCACTCTTGCCGGACGCGCGCAGCAGGTTCGCCTCTTCCAACGGGAGAAGATAATTACGCGGAAACCGCGGGCCAATCACACGGGCGATCTGCAAAGCCTCGCCATAGCGGTGTTCGCGGCGCAGGAAAACCATGAGAACGACCCCGGCGTCCACGCTGGTTTCGCCATTGGCGCGGTAGGCATCGTTCAGATACTGAAGTCCTTTTTCTTTGTCGCCGCTCAGTCCAACCAGCGCCACGGCCATCCTCACCGCCAGAGACAGATTTCCCATCACGTAGTTATGGGCTCCCACAATCAGTTTGGCGTCGGTGTACTGCGGAGCCAACTCGAGAACCCGTTCGTGGTCACGGCGCGCTCCCACGGCATTGCGCAAAGCAGAAAACCAGGCACGCTCGATCAGTGCGGTGTAAAGCGCGAACTGGCCGCGCGTAACGCCGCGGGCATAGAGCATATCTACGTTGTTCGGATTGCGCGCCAGTTCCGCGTCTTCCAGCTTCTCGGCTTGCTCTACCAGTTGCTTGATGCGTTTCCTCTGCGCGGGATCGGCGGGGCGGTGCGCCTGTCCGATGAAATTGTCGTTCGAGTACTCCCCGGAATTCATCGCGCCCATGCGATACAACTCCCGCACCTGAATCGCGGAGAGCAGGTGATTCACGGCAAACAGATCGTTCGGATGACGCGCCAGGATTCTCTCGAAATCCTGAACCGCCGCGTCGTAATCGAGGTTGTAGTAGTGCTCAAAAGCCGCCTGGTTCAGTGCATCGGGTGGGCGGAACGCGATCGAAATCGAGGGGTCGGCTGCCAGGCAGACTTGGGCGAGAACCAGCAGCATGACGGCCGTCAAAGCGAAACGGTGCCGACAGAGGAGGAAAAGCACGCCATATCTAGTTTAGCAGTTCTCAGTTGTTTAGCAGTTCTCAGTTCCCAGTTCTCAGCAGAAACGAATCGTCTCTTCCCAGAGTACTGAGAACTGCGCCCGATAGCAGGAACCAAATCGGGTACTTCCGCAGCCCGCCAAGTCGTGCAAAATAGGGAATTCAGGGTTGGATAGCGTAATTCTTGCCCTCCCCGCTGGCCGCCCTCCCCCCAGGCCGTTTGTAACTATCGTCTTTGCAATACCTCGCTTTGGTGATTCGCTTGCGATTAGAAGAAGACCGAAAGAAGAACTCCTTATGGCGGAAGTAGTAGATCAGGCGCAGCACGATTTTTGGCGGCCCCCAATGACGGCGTCCAAGGCTGTCGTCATCCCGGAACGAAGCGCCAGCTGCCATCGTTGCGGAACCGAGTTCATCGTCAGCTCACTCTACTGCCATGCTTGTGGCGCCGGCCGTCCCGAGCTGCGCGCTAGGGGAGCGCGTGCCCTGCAGGTCGCCGGTCTGGCGGAACTCGCCTCGCTCGGTGAGCGGCTCGGACTCACTACGCCTGCCCTGATCGCTTTTCTGGTTGGCGTACTCTGCCTGGCTGGAGCTCTGATTGTTAGTCTGTTCTTCAGCGTCCGGACCGCACTGGACTGGCAGGCAATTCAACTCTGGCGGATCGAGTGGCTGCTAGCGGCCGTCGCTAGCTTTGTCGCCGGATGCCTGCTTAAGAAGTAGTTCTCAGCTCTCCCCCTCACCACCTTACCCGTCGAGGCGGGGCTTGCCCCGTCTCAGACGCGGCAAGCCGCGTCTTTACGCGAGATCAGGAACGCGAAATCAGGCGTCCCACACTTGCCGCCTTCAATTTCGCGAATGTACGTGCTCAGCTTCCGAGACGACGGTGCTCGGCCGCCGTTGCTGGCTCATGCGATAGAGATGGTTCAATGGCCCCACTCCGTGACCCAGCGGATGGGCGTTCGCAATCGCAGCCGACACATACACTTTGGAGAGAAGAACCGCTTCCGGCAGTCCGCGCCCGTGCGCCAGGTGGCAGGCCAAGGCCGTGGCGAACGCACATCCGGTGCCATGGGTAGAGTTCGAGCGCTGACGGTCCGCCTTGAAAACTTCCTCCTCCGTGCCCCGCGCCGTAGTAAAGCTCAGGAGATCGATCGCCTTCTCCAGGTGGCCTCCAGTAACCACCACATTCGCCGCTCCGAGAGCGTGCAGACGAAGGGCCGCCTCGCGCATCTGGTCGAGACTAGTGACGGCCATCCCAGCCAAGACGCTGGCCTCGTCAAGGTTCGGCGTGACTACCTCCGCCAGCGGAAGCAGCTTCTCGGTCAATATGCGGGTCCCCGCGGCATCCAATAAATCCGCTCCGGAACTTGACTTCAGAATTGGGTCCAGCACCACGTGGGGCAGCCTGGCCCTTCCCGGAAAAGTCTGGCCCAGAAAGCTCGCGACCGCCTCAACCACCTGCGCATTTCCCAGCATGCCGATGTGGACGGCGTCCACGGCAAGGTCTGAAATCAGCTCCTGCAAGGTCTCGCGGATGATCTTAGGATCCACGCCCTCAACCCGGCGCACTCCCTGCGTCGACTGGACCGTTAAGGCGGTAACGCACGAAACGCCGTAGCATTCGTGGGCCGCGATAGTCTTGATGTCGGCCGTAATCCCCGCGCCCGAGGACGGATCAAACCCGGCGATGGTCAGCACAATGGGTGGGGTCAGAGCCATGCCCGCAACTCTAAACTGAAAGTTCAAACAGGGGAACACCACTTCTGAGTCTGTTCCGGCAAAAGGTGCGCGGACGGTTATGTTTGATCCGAAGCACTGGAACTGAAATGCCTCAGAACTCGTTTCGGCGCAATCCGGTGGAACGGTGGAACGGAACGTTCGAGAATCGAGCCCCGTAGGGGCGTCCGAGCTTAGCCCAGCGCTTCAGCGCTGAGAAAGGGAGGGAGGGGTGACCCGGTTCTCACGCACACACTGAAAGCACTGCTGGTAACCAATTTTGATGTCCGGTATGTACTAATCGGTACTTCATAGCCTCTGTAACCTATTGATTATTAAATAGTTATCATCATTAATTCGCAAGTCTAACATTCGACAGTAGGTTGATAATTTTCGCGCGGGCCAGATTTCGCACGGTTACCAATCAGTTAGCCATAGCCAACGACTGCTTTCAATGACATAGGGACAAAATCCATATTCTTCATGGGGTTAAGTCATTGATTAATTACCACTTAGTTAATCGGGTGCCTGGGATTTTTCATTGACACACGCTACCCCCCCTCGCTAGCATCAAAGGATTGATCGTTTGACCGAAGGAGCATACGACCAGAAAACGACTTTCACCGAGAGGTAACTGAATGCGACGACGTTTAGCCGAAGGATTGGCCGTGCTTTTGTCAGTAGCCAGTCTGGGGGTCGGAGCCGCATCCGGGCCAAGCAGCCTGGAAGCCGCCAAGGTCACACAGCCGCCGGTCGCTGCGACCAGTGGCCACAAAACACGCAAAACGCAGAAGCCCAACAGCTCGAAGTCGAAGGCCTACCAGGTAGGGACCGCGTCCTGGTACGGAGAGCAGTTCCAGGGCAAACAGACAGCCAGCGGAGAACCCTTCGACATGCACGATTTCACGGCCGCTCACCCCAGCCTCAAGCTGGGTACGTTCGTCAGGGTCACCAACCTTAGGAACGGTAAGGCCGTGGTGGTTCGTATCAATGACCGGGGTCCCGTAGTGGACGGCCGCATCATTGACCTCTCGTACAACGCCGCCCGTGCGCTGGGCTTCAAAGACCGCGGTTTGCAGACAGTCCGGTTGGACCTATACCAACCCACGAACATGGCGCTGCTGCAACCCGTAGCCAACCTCAACTAAACCCGATACACTCGCCAACAAGAGTCGCAAATATGGATCCCCGCGAGCGTCTCATCGTTGCCCTCGATGTATCCACGGCTGCGGCCGCCCGGAAGATCGTGGCGGCCGTCGGTGACTCTGCCCACGCCTATAAAGTGGGCATGCAGCTCTATACGGCCGAAGGTCCTTCCCTTGTCCGCGAGCTGGTAGGTTCGGGCCGCCGCGTCTTTCTCGACCTCAAATATCACGACATCCCGAATACCGTGGGAGCGGCTGTCCGGGAGGCGGCTCGCCTTCGCGTGAGTATGTTGACCGTGCACGCTTCCGGAGGCGGCAAGATGTTGCGAGCTGCCGTCGACGCCGCGCAAGCTGTCAAGCCCGACCTGCTCGTCCTGGCAGTTACGGTGCTGACCAGCCTGAACGACGTCGAACTGGGCAAGATTGGCTTGCGCGGGGGAGTGCTCGATCAAGTCCTGAGGCTCGCCGCCCTGGCGCTTTCGAACGGATGCAGGGGTGTGGTCGCTTCGGCGCAGGAAGCCGCCGCTCTGCGCGAGGAGTTTGGCCACGATTTCACCATCGTGACACCCGGGGTGCGCCTGGCGGGCAGTGGACCGAACGACCAAGCGCGCGTGGTCACTCCCACGGAAGCAATCTCCGCCGGAGCCTCGCACATCGTGGTAGGGCGCCCGATCACAGAAGCCTCCGACCCCGCGGCCGAAGCGCGAGCAATCCTGGGACAAATCGGGTAGAGGCAGGTCTCAGGTCTAGTTCTCAGTTCCCAGCGAAAGCAAAAGGGGCGACGACTCGTTACGTCTCTTTGCTGCCGTGGGCCTGGAAAGGACCCAGAAATGGCGGTATCCCACGACGATAGGTTGAAAAGCCACGAGGCAGATCGTCAGAAAGGGCGGATCACTTCTTCTCCCAGGTTTTTCCGTCGTCGGCACTGCTCCAGATTTCGTTGTTACTGGTGGAAAGTAGAATCTCCGCCGGGCGCGCGTCATCCCGCAAATTGCCGTACAATTCATTGTTCCGTAGCTCAATGTTCCGCAGCTCAATGTGAGTTATGTCCGAACCCAGTTGCCGGGCTTTGATGGAAGGCTGCACCTGCACCCAAGTTACACCATTGTCAGCGGAGTGGAAGAGCGTGCCCGCCTGCCCGCCCGTCCATACGTCCACGTCGTGACTCGCGTAGCAGAGCAATGGATGATCAGCATGCAAAGCTTCTTGCCAGCTCCGCCCGCTGTCCAGTGACCGTTGCAGGACACCCGCCTTAATTGCCCAGGTGACATGCGGCGCTAAAGATTCTTTCGCAGTGGACGCCAGTCTTGCGGCAGACATCACATTCCTGGCCTGTAAGCTGGGTGTGGGAACAGCGGCTGCCGGGATCTTCTGCTCCTGCTCATCCACTTCCTTCTCTTGTAGCGCCGGCTTCGCCTTTTCAATCGCTGGTGAGTCTTTCGGAGCTGTGTTATTCCGCGCCATAAGGGCGTTTTCGGCGGGCTCTGTCGTTACTGGGGCGGCTGCCCCATAAACCCCGACGGTTTCAGTCGCCGCTCGACTGCTTCGTGCATCGTAATGGAACGCCCCGGCACTGGCTGATGGCGTCGCCGACCGCTTGGGTGTCTGGCGTGAATCCATCATGTTGTCGGCAAGCAGCATGCCGGACTCCGTTTGAGGCGACGGCGTTACAACCCGCCCAGCCTTGAGTTTCTTGGATAGCCGCAATTCCGACTTTGGTTGTGCTTTGTCAGTTTTGGCCATGACTGCGAGTTGGTCCGTTTGCGATGAGGTGATCGACAACGGCGGGGCTGACGATGGGACTGACGACGATGCGATCTGCGAGCCCGAAGCTGACGGCGCGGTAGTCGCGACCTGCGGGTTTACGGAAGGCAGCGTCGCCTGATTTAGTTTTCCGGGATGCAGCAGAAGCACCGCGGCAGCCACCACAACTCCCGCTGCCAGCGCCGCCCAGCGCAGATTCGGCCAGGCAAAGCTTAGCTTGTGTGGCGCGGGCGCCCCCGCCCGCGAGACCGTTGTCCGGACACCATCTACGTCCGCAGTCTGAGGCGCAGTCTGAGGTGGCACCCTGTCCGCGGCCGGAAGCGAAAGTGCGACCACCTCGCGACAGTCTCCGCAGAGCGCCAGGTGCTGGAGTACGCCGTCGCGCTCGGTCGCCGATAACGCCTGCTCGACAAAAGCCGCCAGCAGATCAGCACCCGGATGCGCTTGCTCGGGCAAAGCGGCCCGCAGGCGGTCACATACGATTTTGGGTACTTCAGTCATGTTTCCGTCAGTCGTCTCGGTCAGTCATTTTTCGTCAGTCATTGCTTTGGTCAGTCATTGCTTTCGTCAATCATTGCTCCCGTCGCCCGCGTCCTGTGCGGGGACCTTTCTTCCAGGGAACGGTTTCGCCCCGGAATCTTGCGTCAAACGCGAGCGCAAATTCAACTGTATATCCCGCACGTCGGTTGCCAGCGCTTCCGTGGCCTGGGCATGGCTCATTCCCTGCATGCGCAGTCCCGCCAGAATGCGTTTCCGGAGCCCCGTTGCCAGCCGTTCGAGCCGCCGGCTGACGCTTGATTCGTGCAGTCCCAGGGTACGCGCGATTTCGGCCAGCGTCCGCCCATCCAAATAATAAGACGCCAGCGTAAACCGGTCCTCGGACGAAAGTTCTGCCAGCGCCTCATCGGTAGCCGATTCCAGCAGTTTGTCGGAAGAGCAAGCCGGCGCAGGAACCGCCGCCGCAAACTGCACGCCCTCTTCCGTCTGCTCTTCCAGACTGACTGTGCGTTTCTGTTTGCGATAGCGATTGATGAACTCCTGCGCCATCACCGTGCGCAGCCAGCCTTCGAGCGAACCGCGGCCGGTGTAGAACACGAGCTTCGACCTGCGTTCCCCATCGCGCGCGTTCACGCCATACAGATCGGCGAACAGCGAATCGGCCAACTCGGCGGCATGAGCGCCGTCGCGCGTAATGTGCAGTGCCATGCTGTGCAGTTTCCGCCGGTAGCGGTTGATGAAGTCCTGCCACGCCCGCTCGTTTCCCGCGGCACAGGCACGCGCCAGCGCCAGTTCCTCCAGACGCAGCTCGGCGCAGAAGGCGGCTTTCTGTTCGGCTGAAACGTGGGAGGAATTTACGGCCGAGTTTTGCGCCGAATTCTGAACCGAATTCTGAAAAAGATACTTGCGCAGAATTTCGTCGACGATCGCCGCGAATTGCTCCGCGCTCACATCGTAAGCCGCAGCCCCGCTGCGCTCGTAAAGCGCGGCAGCAATTTCAACGTCTGCTCCCTGGCCGGATTGGGCGGGGTTTGGCATTTCCTAGCTGGGCATGTCCCAGATGATGCTAGCAATTTTTTAGACGCAAGGAAGTAGAAATCGTACGTTCTTCGATCAGCGAGCAGAGAAAGACACTCCTGGAAGACTCGCGGATGTGAGTTCCCCGGCACGCTCTATCTTTGAAGGGGATGGGCGTGCCGGGGCGACGGCGCACGCAGCGGCGCAAGCAAAAGATACTGCGTACGCGGGAGCATCGGTGTCTGCACTGGTGTCTTTACTGCTGGGGAGGCGCAATTATGCGGCTGGCAATGGTGGTTGCCGGATTCGCTCTGTTGGTAGTGGCGGCTGTGGTGGTTCCGTGCCTGCTGCAAGCAGGCGAAGTGGCGCCAGCGTCTGGTTATTCGCTGCTCAGCCCGATTCGCAGCGGCAACCTGACCGTTTTTCCCGTGGTAGCCACTAAGTCCTATGACACAGTAGAGTTTCTCACCCTCGATGAAGGCCTGCGCAGCGGCGACGTTGTCGTGACTGAAGCAGGGCAAGCGCGTGGCCTCATCCGTCACCGGCACGGTGACCCGGCAATCATGCATCCCATACGCGACGCCGAAGTGAATCGGCTGGTCCTGGTGAATAACTCGAAGCGGCCGTTGTTACTTCTCGCTGGCGAGATAGTTACTGGCGGCAAGCAGGATCGCGTGATCGGCAAAGACCGCATAGTGCCCCCCGAGAGCGATCCGGTCGACCTGAGTGTCTTTTGCGTCGAGCCAGGACGCTGGGTGGCGGCGAATGGTAAGTCCGATTTCGGCTATTTGGCGGGTGGCGCTACGGCCGGTCTTCTCGCCTCCCCCGTCGTGCGCAGCAAAGCGATGGGAGCGAAAGATCAGCAGCAAGTGTGGGACAGCGTCCGCAGGTCGCAGAGTGCCATGGCGGAGAGCGTAGAGGTTACAGGCGCCGCTCCCGCAGTGAATTCGACTACGTCTTATGCGCGAGTCATGGACAACAAGGAAGTGCAAAAGCAAGTTGATGCCGTTGCCGAACCGGTGCGGCGCAACTACGAAAGCGTCATCCGCCAACTGCGCGATAAAAATGCGGTGGGCGTTGTGGTCGCGGTGAACGGAGAAATTGTCTGGGCCGATATTTTCGCGAGCACGCAGTTACTGCAAAAGTATTGGCCGAAACTTGTCCGCTCCTATGCCACCGAGGCCGTGGTGACGCGTGCCAAAGGCGGAGAGGCCAGCAGCAAAGACGCGCAGAAGTTTCTCAACGAACTGCAGGGTCGCCACGAAACGGCGGAAACCGAGCCCGGCATCTATCGCCAGTCAGAAATCACCGGTGACGGCTTCAAGGTATTCGAGTTAACGTCGCTGCTGCCGAAGACGGGCTTCCCAGTGCACGTGGCCAAGATGGCCGACTAAGAGTTGCTCACGTGGGGATGGACATCCCCCTGGCCGGGCGAGGACGCCCGGCGCTCCATCGTGCGCGCTAATCCCTTGAGCACGACGTCATTCGTGTCATCTGCCAGATTGAGCGCAGGCAACTCGTCGCGCGTGAACCAGCGAACATCCGCTGCATCGCTCCCGGCGTTGAGATCGCCTCCAACCGGACGACACAAGAAATCAATCATCACATAGTGATACCGCACCCGTCCTTCGCCGCCCCGGATCACACGCTCATACACGCCCAGCATCTCACCCGTCTCGACCACCAACCCTGTCTCTTCGCGAGCTTCACGGACCACCGCTTCGCGCAGAGTTTCTCCGCATTCGAGGACGCCGCCGGGCAAGGACCACTCGCCCAGCAGAGGCGGCTGTCCGCGGCGGATCAACAGGACGCGGCTCTGCTCGACGATGACCGCGCCTACGCCGACCAGCGGGGACTCCGGGTATTCGCGTTTCATTGGCTCGTCATTTCGCGCTCACTTGATACTGCTCGATCTTGCCATCGGGCATGATCCGTTCCCAAACCTCGACCGTCTTTTGCGGAAAGTGCACTTCAAACAAGCGGAACGTCATTCCTCCGCGGTCCTGCTCGTAGGTCTGCGCAAACTCCGTCGGCGATCCCAGCGGCCCCAGGCTGCTGGCGAAGTCTTTGAGCACCTGTTCGCTGAAGTAACTATTGCAGTTGTCGGTGAACAAGGCGCGATTGATTTTCCCTTGCTGCAACGCCGCAAAGATTTCGCGGGACTGATCCTCCTGCTTGCCGGCATCGGCTTCACGGAAAAGCAAAGCGGCGATCTTGCGGGCTATATCGCCTGAGGCATCGACCGAATCCTCATTGACGAGGACGACCACAGCGATGCGTGCGTCCGGAAAAACCAAATTGTGCGCGGTAAAGCCGGAGACTTCGCCGCTATGCTCGATGGCACGCTGTCCTGATTCCTGTCGCACGTCAACGCCCAGGCCATAGCGCGTTCCCAAGCCGTTCTTGAGCACGACTTCCTTTTCCATCTGCGCGTAGGACGCCGGCCTGAGCACGGTCTGATTGATCATGCTGATATCCCATTTCGCCAGATCTTCGGCGGGCATGGCGAGTTCACCTGCGGCAAACAGCCAGCCCTTTCCCTCTTTTGGCGCCAGTCGCAGCGGCCCGAGCGCATAGCGCAGGTAGCCGGTCGCGTCGGTTTCGGTGAGCCGGTTCTGGTCGATGTTCATGACGCTCTTCATCCCCAGCGGCGTGAAGATGTGCTCACTCAGAAATTGCAGCAGAGGTTCGCCGCTGGTCTTTTCTACAATCAGTCCCGCAATCACAAAATTGGTGTTGCTATATTGCCAATCAGTTCCCGGATCAAAATCAAGCGGCTTGCGCGCCCACTGGTCGAGAATTTTGTCGGCCGTGATGGCCTGCAACATAAAAGGCGGAACATAGTCCTGCGGCCAGTAGTCCTGGTAGCCCGAGGTATGCGAGAGCAATTCACGAATCGTAACCTCGTTGCCGCGGGTCAGGTTGGGAACAAATCGCGACACGGGATCGTCGAGCGAAAGCCTCCCCTGTTCCGCGAGTAGCAGCACTGCAGTCGCCGTAAACTGTTTGCTGATGGAACCGATGCTGTAGCGCATTGAAGGCAACGCGGGAGTGTGTGGCTCGATGCGGCCGTCGCCATAGGCCTGGAGATAGGTGATCGCTCCAGCTTGCGCAATGGCGATTGAGGCGCTTGGAACACCGGTGCCGGTCAGCGCCTGCTTTGTGATCGCATCAATCTTCTCCCGCAGCACGGCGGAAATTGGCGTCGGGGTTTGCGCTTGCAGAAGCGAAGTGGCAAGCAAGATAAAGATAGAAATAGCACGAAGATTTCTTGATCGCGGCAATGGATACATGAGGAGTCCTCGTGAGCCGGAACAGTATACGGCCTGGGGTTGGCATTCTGGCGGGCGGCATCTTGGCGCGAATCCGGACTCGCCTTGGCCGCAGGGAGCTGCCGAGCTTCGCTCGGCTTGGACCCTTCGACTTCGCTCAGGGCAGGCTCGCGAGGCGCCCGTCCCCACACCAGTCCAGCACAGGAGCGGGGCTACAATAGCCACCATGGCGCTCGAAGAATACAAACGAAAACGGCGGTTTGAAGAGACGCCCGAGCCTCCGCCCAAGGTCGAAAAGCAATCGCGGCACCGCTTTGTCGTACAGCGCCACGCCGCAACGCGACTGCACCACGATTTTCGGCTGGAGATGGAAGGGGTGCTCAAGTCGTGGGCAGTCCCCAAGGGCCCGTCGCTTGACCCTGCCGATAAGCGTCTGGCCATGCAGGTCGAAGATCATCCTGTTTCGTACTACGATTTTGAAGGCACCATCCCCGAAGGCAATTACGGCGGCGGCACCGTGATGGTTTGGGACGCAGGCACGTGGGAGCCGCTGTCGCCGGTTCCCGTCAATGGCGAGTACGTTCCGGGGAGGGAAAAAGAAGCGGCTGCGATGCTGGCGAAAGGCGACCTGAAGTTTCGCCTGAACGGGAAGCGGCTCAAGGGCGATTTCGCGTTGGTGCACATCAAGGCCCGCCGGCCTGGAAGCAAGGGAAACGAATGGCTGCTGATCAAGAAAAAAGATGATCACGTGGTCGCGGGATTCAACATCGATGAGTATGACACTTCTGTCCTCACCGGTCGCACTATGGCGCAGATCGCGGGCGATGCGGGATCCGCGGAATGGACGAGCAGTCGCCCCGCATCGCGTGGGAAGGTTAAGGCCGCGTGGCTGGCGGACGCAATCGCGCGCGCGGATCTAAAAAAAAAGAAAGCGGTAGCCGCGGAAAGAACAGAGGGCGCCGAGAAAAGTAAAAAAAAAGACCCTAAGCAGGCGGTGCGAAGCGTAGCCCAGTCCAAGGATACGGCTGCTGCGTCGAAGGCTGCCGCGCCCAAGGAGGCTGCTTCCGAATCCAGAAGCAAGAAGTCCTCCGTGAACTCCGCGGCCTCTGTGGTTACAGCTATACCAGGCGCTGAGCATAGACCCATGCCCACGGTCATCCACCCCATGCTGGCGACTCCGACCGACAAGGCTTTCGACAATCCTGACTGGGTTTTCGAAATTAAATGGGACGGCTATCGTGCTATTGCCTTCATCGAAAGCGGGCGCGTGCGTCTGATGTCGCGCACCCAGAATGACCTGACTGCACAGTTCCAGGAACTTGGTAGCTTGCCGCAATACGTAAAAGCCGAGCGGGTCATTCTTGACGGAGAGATCGTCGCGCTCGATGAAGAGGGCCGCCCATCGTTCAGTTTGATGCAGCAGCGCACCGGATTCCAAGCTGGCAAGCGTCGTTTGCCACGGCGCGAAGGTGTGCCGGTCATTTACTATGCCTTCGATCTGCTCTACCTCGATGGCCTCGATCTGCGCCGCGTTCCGCTCGAGGAACGCAAACAGTTGCTGCAAGAGAGGATCGAAGCTGGCAAGGGCGAGGTCGTTCACTATTCCGATCACTATGCCGAGAAGGGTCTCGATCTCTTTGAAGCGGCGAAACAGCGCGGACTGGAAGGCATCCTCGCCAAGAAACGCAGAGGCGTTTACGAAGAGAAGCGCTCGCGGGATTGGCTGAAGATCAAAATTACGCAGCGTCAGGAGTGCGTCATTGGAGGCTACACCGATCCGGAGGGCAGCCGCGAGTATTTCGGCGCGCTCGTGCTTGGCTTATACGACAAGAAAGGCCGGCTCGTTCACGTCGGACAGGTGGGCACTGGGTTCGACCACAACACGCTTAAGGAAATGTTTGCTCGCCTGCAGGCGCTTAAGACGAAACAGAATCCGTTTTATGGCGAGATTGGCGGATTACGCAAAGTTCAGTTTGTCCGTCCAGAGCTTGTTGCCGAAATCAAGTTCGCCGAGTGGACTCATGAAACCGCGGAGGGAGGCGTGAAGCTGCGAGCGCCTGTCTTCATGGGGCTTAGAGACGATAAGTCGGCGGAAGAGTGCAGGCTGGAAGAAGCAGTTGCGAGCTAACTGAGGATTTCGAACACTGCCGGTTTCGCGGGATGACCAGTGATTTTCGGATTGCGAGTGAAATCGGGATTTTTCGCCAACCATCCAGCGCGAGTGCCCCGAAGCGGATTATGCGGGGGCGAGCCCAGGGGTGGGTCAGGCTCCTCCGTGGGGTTGAGCGGCCTCGTCGAGCTTTAGGTACTTATGATAGGCGAATGTTCCGCGCAGGGCGTTCAAGTATACAACGGCGAAAAGGATCTCCATTATGGGCAACCCGAACTTGCCAGAGGCAAGCCGCATTCCGATGTTAATCAGCGATCCCAGGACGTAGACCGAAAAACCAATGACAGCCCAGGCACGAGACAAGCGAGCGATTTGCCAGCCGACGACTACAAAGAGACCGGCACCTAGCAATCCCCAACCGTCCAGTCCGAGGATGGGCCTGCGGTAGGCGAGGCTCAGGATGCCGATCAGTCCGGTCGCTAAGGCAATCAAGTAACTGATCCAGACAGCCGTAGTCGTGGCGTACTGGGCCGAGTACTTGTCGCCAATTTCATTCCAGTACCAGGACATGGTTGGTGCCTCCCGTGGCGGGTGCGGCCAAGAAGTGCGGAATTTTGGCGATACCGAAAAGTGGCAGCACAAGGTCGTCAACGAACGCCGTTTCCATGGTCAGCACTTTACGCCTCGGTGTCCGCAATTTCCAGACAACTGATGTAATCAGGCAATTACACTCATGACTGAAGTTGCCGGTGCAAACAAAGATGCGCGCACGGATTGTGATCTGCGCAGGTTAGAAGGCGCTGCCGCCGCCGCCGCCGAAGCCGCCTCCGGAGAAGCCTCCGCCGGAGGAGCCACCTCCCCCGTCGAAGCCGGAGCCGCTGGAACTGGCTCTGGGGGCAGAGACGAAGACCTGGTGCATGTCCGACGCCATGCTGTGCATGGAACTGGAAAAGAAGAGCGGACTGAAGCCGACATAGCCGTTCGGCGAAACGTACCAGCTGGGCGGATCTTTTATTATCCCGTCGAAAGCCTGCGCCCAGTGATGCTCGACGCCCAGCGCCATGGCATAAGGAAGAAACTTTTCGAACGTGTCGGGCGGCATGCGCTTGATGCGGTCGGCATCGACGCGATTCATGAACTCCTGAAATCCGAGGACAGCGATTCTGGTGCGCGCGCCGGCTACAGTCTTCGCCGTCATCTGGCGCGCGAAGAGCCACCAGAACAGAGCGGAAACTAGAACGCTTCCGATCAGCAGCGGAATGGAATTGAACAGGTTCATCCAATTGCACGGCGACCACAAGGATCGCGATGCCGACGCCGGCGACGATGCTATAGCCATTAGCCGATTCCGGATCGAGCGTGTAGATTCCCTTGTTCTTTAGCCCGAGCATGATGTCCTGACGCACTACGGGAATCACGGTGTAGAAGCGATTCTTCAGGCTGGATAAGCGGGTTTCAGCGCCGTCCACAAAAATGTTTTCCAGCATCACGCGTTCGTGCGGTGTAAGGTCGGGGCCCCACTGCTCGCGCGGTTTCAAAAGGTGGAACAAATAATCCTTATGGTGAAATACCAGAAAAGTGTCGACTTTTTCTTCGATCTTGATGTAGCCGCGCACGGCCAGGTCGATGATGGTGCTGGTAATGTCACGGGGGTGGATAGTGTCGTCGACCAAAGTTCCGGCTTCGGCGGGACAAATGCCTTTGGGCGGCTCGTACTGCGGCGCGACGGAGACGCCGGGATCGGGGTCGCGTCCAACGGAATACCAAAGGGCAAACATCACGGCCAGGGTCAGCAACGGCAGAAACATGATGGGATTGCTGCCCAGAAACCATCCCAACTTCGTCAGCGCGGACGGAGGTTTGAGTACTCCCTGGGGGATATAAATATCGATGGTGACGCCGCCGTGCATGGGAAGCGGGTGGGTGGTTTCGAAAAGAACGTCGGCGCCTTTGACTTCGGAGGTCGCGTCGCTTTGCCTGGAACCATAGGCGCCGGTGAACGCCTGAGCGCGCAGTCCTCCGGCGGCATTTTCGGGCAAGGTCACGAAGGCCGAGGCATGGTCGATGGGAACCGGCCAATCGTTGCCGGTCACGTTCCAGTAGAACTCGGCATAGCCTTCTCCGGAACTATCGAAGAAGCGGACTGCGTTGCGAACGGAGTAATCGATGTTGACGACGCGCGTTGTGTCGACCGCTCCGGGGATGTAGATTTTGAGATCGCGGGTGGCTCCGGACTTGCTCGAATCGTGCTTCAGCTTGCTTCCGTTTTCGTCGGTGACGCTCATGACATTGAGAAAGAGCGTGTAGTTGGTGCCGTGTGGGCCTGGATATTCGATGGGGATGGTGCGGTGAATGCCGTGCCACTCACCGACGAAAGCCAGAGTGATTTTTTCGCTGACCAGGGCCGTGCCATCGGGGGCGATGGAGATGGTGTCTTTGAAATCGGTTACGCGCCAGTTGCGGACTTGGGCAGTGGCGCGGATTAGTGGTAGCGCCAGAATCAGGAGCAAGAGCAATGGCTTTACCACAGGGGGCACGGGGAACACAGGGGAACACAGGGGAGTACTACGAGCAGACTTGCGTGGCGGTCTCTGATGGCGCGAATGCTGGTGCAGCATGCCTAGAATTTCACCGCTACCGGTTCGCGATCGGCGGCAGCGGTTTCGAAGAACTGTTTCTGTTGGAAGCCGAACATCCCGGCCAAAATGTTAGTCGGGAAAGATTGAATTTTGGTATTGAGGTCGCGCACTACGGCGTTGTAATAGCGGCGGGCGTTTTGGATGGCATCCTCGATTTCGCTGAGAGAATTCTGCAGCTGCGTGAATTCCTGCGAGGCCTGGAGCTGGGGATAATTTTCGGCCACCGCAAACAGGCTCTTGAGGGCGCCAGTAAGTTGATTCTCGGCGGCAGCCTTGTCGGCCGGGCCGGTGGCCTGCATGGCCATGGAGCGGAATTTCGCGATGTCCTCAAACGTACTTTTTTCGTGGGCGGCGTAGCCTTTCACAGTCTCGACCAGATTTGGAATCAGGTCGTGGCGGCGTTTGAGCTGAACGTCGATGTCGGACCAGGCCGATTCGGAGCGCACGCGCAGTTGTACCAGGCTGTTGTACATCCCGACCAGGAAGACGCCGAACAGAACTATGACTGCCAGAACAATCCAGGCCATGCAGATTCTCCTCGATGCGGATTCAAGGGGACGTTAACACAGAAAGGCCAGGTTTCAAAGTTTCAGATTGCAACGACTCGAAGCAACCTTGAAACTCTGAAACCTTGCGACCTGGCTTTACTGTCTTGGAGCGTAGTATCCGCGGCGGGCACGGACTTGGAGGTCTTTTTTCACGGCAGTGATCTCGATGGAGCGGTAGCGTCCATCGGCATCGAAGTCGGTGGGTTTGTAGGAAACGTCGTACTGGCTGCGCAGCTCGTCTTCAATGGCGGCGAAGGAGTGCGTGATGTCTTTCATCTTGTAGGGGAAGAAGGCGCGGCCGCCGGTGGCGGAGGCAAGGTCTTCGAGAACTTTGTCGCCGCGCAGGATGAGTCCGCTGTCGTCGGTAGAGATGGCATAGATGAGAACTTCGGCGCGCTGCGCCATTTCAATGGCCTGGGCGCGCGTGTATTCGCTCTGATTATCTTCGCCGTCGCTCAGGATGACAATGGCTTTGCGGATGGGATGCTCGGAGTGTTCGCGCAGCAGCTTTTCCTTGCAGGCCTTGTAAATTGCATCATAGAGCGCGGTGCCGCCGCCATTGCTGAGGCGCTGCACGCCGGCGGAGAGCAAAGGCACTTTGTCGGTGAAATCCTGGGTGAGGCGGCTCTCTTTGTTGAACCCTACGACGAAGGCGCGGTCATAGCCGGGACGAATGATGTGCTGCAGAAATCCGGTGGCTGCTTCTTTTTCAAATCCGAAGCGGCCCTGCACGGAGCCGCTCACGTCCATGAGCAGGCCCAACTCGATGGGCAGGTCGGTCTCGCGACGAAAGTTGATGATGGTTTGCACCGGCTTGTGGTCGTCGAAAATAGAGAAATCGTTCTGGTTCAAATTGCGGACGAATTTGCCGTGGCGATCGGTAGCGATGAACAGCACGTTGACTTCATCGACGCGCTTCGTGATGGTGAGGATTGGTTCGTCTGCCGCGTCGCTGGTGGTGGGAAAGGGAGCGGCGCTGCTGGAGCCAACAGCGGCGGCTGAAGCGGCGATGACGTACGGGTTCGTTTGGGCGCATCCGGCAACGGACAGACCAAAGACCACAGCTATCGCGGATATGATGAGTGCGAATCCGCTTGGTACCCACTCGAATTTGTCGTGTTTCGTCATTCTTTCGCCTTCGTTCTTGGATCTTATTCGCTCGCCCTGCGAATATCGGAACCTCCAAATAATTCGATGCACGCCGGGGGCCGAAAAACTCAAATGCACGGTTCAATCGACTCTAGGCCGTTATTGGGTGCAAGTCCAAGTTACAAAAGGAGTACGCAGACGGTGCGTCGTTTAACCACAGGCTGCTCAATGGGTTGGCAAAAGTTTTCAGGATATTTTTTTCATGATTGGGTGGGTGCCGTGCAAAAACTTCTGAATGTGCTTGGCCTACCCTCGGACCTGTACCCTTGAATGAAGCTGCGGTATCGGAGCTTGGCAGGCCACAGTGATAACCTGAAAACCGCTGGGGGCCGTATCCGGCCTGGAGTCGCGAATGTATTTTGAACAGTTTTACCTGACCTGTCTGTCGCATGCCTCATACATGATCGGATCGGAGGGCGAGGCCGCAGTGGTTGATCCGCAACGCGATGTGGACATCTACCTGAAGGCGGCCGACGAGCAGAATCTTAAAATCCGGCACATATTCGAAACGCATCTGCACGCCGACTTTGTTTCTGGACACAAAGAACTCGCGTCGCGCACGGGCGCGCAGATTTACATCGGGGCGCAGGCCAACGCCGAATTCCCGCATGTGCCGCTGAGCGACGGTTTTGAAGTGAAGATGGGAGCGGTGCAGATTCGCGCGCTGGAGACGCCGGGCCACACGCCCGAGAGCGTCTGCCTGGTGATTATGGATGACGAAGAAGCGGCGCAGCTCTGCGCCGTTCTGACCGGCGATACGTTATTCATTGGCGATGTTGGACGCCCGGATCTTTCGAAGACGCACACGTCGCGGGAGCTTGCGGGATTGCTCTATGACAGTTTGCACGAGAAGTTGCTTGCTCTGCCTGACGCGGTGAAGGTGTATCCAGCGCACGGTGCGGGTTCGCTGTGCGGACGCGCCATGCGGGTGGAGCGGTCGTCCACGATTGGGACGGAGCGTCTTACGAACTACGCGCTTCAGATCGCGACCCGGGAAGAATTCATTGCGCAGTTGACTGCGAACCTTCCGACTCGCCCTGACTATTTTCTTGAGGACGCCGAGATCAATCGCTCGGGTGCGGCGACCTTGACGGAGTTGCCGCCGCTTCCGGCGCTTTCTCCGGTGGAACTGCAGAGGCTCTTGCAGCAGAGTGCCAATATCAATGTCAACGTCAATGTGCTTGACGTTCGTCCCGGCGACGATTTCGCGGCGGGACACGTGCCGGGGTCGATCAATATCGCGCTCTCGGGACAATTCGCGTCGTGGGCAGGCGGGATTCTGGGGATCCACTCAAAGCCAATTCTGATCGGCGAATCCGACGCGCAGATTGAGGAGGCTCGGATGCGGTTGACCCGTGTGGGCATCGAAGAGCTGCGCGGCTACCTGGCCGGCGGTGTGGTGGCATGGCAGAAGGATGGCCTGCCGGTGGCGAAGACGGCGCAGATTTCTCCGCAGGAACTGAACCAGAAACTGCGCTCGGGAAGCTTGCGCGCGACTGACGTGCTTGACGTGCGTCGCGAAGGCGAATGGCAAGCGGGGCATATCGCCGATGTCCAATGCCGGGCGCTCGATACCTTTCCGCACGGACTGCCTGCAATCGACGAGAACCGCCCAGTTGCGGTTCACTGCAAGAGTGGATATCGCAGCATGATTGCTTGTAGCTTGCTGGAGCGCGCCGGCCATCGCAACGTGATGAATGTGGTTGGAGGCTTCGACGCGTGGCATGCCGCCGAACTTCCGGAAGTTGCGGAGCTTCTGGCCAAGGCGTAGAGCGCCGTCAGCTTTCAGCCGTCAGTAAACCCAACCCCAATTGTTACTCCAGCGTGACGGCGTGGGCTCTCGCTAGAAGCACCTCGCGTCGGACGGGAACTTGTGGCAGAGCCGACATCAGGCGGCGGGTATAGGGGTGCTCGGGTGCGGTGAAGATCTGTTCAGTGGGGCCGCACTCGACAATCTGGCCTTCGTGCAGCATGGCGATGCGCTGGCAGATTCCGGCGACCGAAGGCAGATCGTGCGAGATGTAGAGAATAGACATGCCGATCTCGCGATTCAAGCGCGCGAACAACTCCAGGATCTCGGATTGCGTGATCACGTCGAGCGCGCTGGTCGCTTCATCGGCGATTAAGAGCGCGGGGCGATGCATGATGGCCATGGCGATCAGTACACGCTGCGCCTGGCCGACGCTGAGTTGACTAGCGTGCTTGCGCAGAAAATCTTCGTTATTGTCCTCCTCGCCACTGGGCAGGCTGACGCTTTTCAAAGCGGACTGGATGGCGCGGTCGCAGTCTCCGCTTGTGGCGGCGCCGTCGCTGTGCGCGCGCCAGGCTTCCCTGAGTTGCGTGCGGATTTGGAGCGCGGGATTGAGCGAGGCTAGAGGACTCTGAAGAACGAGGCTCAGGGAACGTCCGCGGAGATTGCGCAATTCCCGTTCGCGCATGGTGAGCAGATCGGCGCCTTGGAAAAAAATGTTGCCTTCGACGATGGCGCGCTGGCGGCCGAGTAATCCAAGGATGGCCATTGCCAGCGTGCTCTTGCCCGAACCACTTTGACCGACCAGGCCGAGCACTTCGCCGCGAGCGATTTCCAGCGAGACTCCGCGGAGCACCGGAGTTTTGCCGGGATAGCGCACGGTCACCTGTGCGGAAAGCAGTCTAGGCGAGGTGTCCGGCGTCGTCATATAACTCGTCTCATCAATGATTCTCAGGGTCAAGGTTTGGCCCCAGGGGCTAAAGCCCCTTTGTTTGTGGCACTCAACAGCGCGGCTGAAGCCGCGCCCCTTCAAAGCAAGAGCAGAACCCGGGTTCGTACTCACCTTGAACAGCTGCTATCGGCTCGCCCGCGTACTTGCGTTCACGGTGAGGCGCTCGGCGTTCCAGAACGTCTGCGGAGAAAGGATTCCGGGATTCGCTCCTTCGACCGCGCTGGAGACGGCGGACAGCGCATTCTGATTGACCAGGTAAATAAATGGCGTCTGCTCGGAGGCGATCTCCTGCACACGATCGAAACTTTCTTTGCGCTTCTTCGGATCGGCAGTGGACGCTTGCGCGCGCATCAACCGGTCAATCTCGGCTTCCCAGGCGGTTTCCGGAGATTTCTGCTGCGGATTCCAGGCATGATTTTCGGCCGAGCTCAGCCAGATGTTCATTTGACCGTTCGGATCGAGGTCGACATTGCGGAAGCCGAGCATCGCTGCTTCGTAATTAAATTTCTGCGAAATGCGCTCGATGAGCGAGGGAAAGTCGAGCGTCACCACGTTGACCTTGATGCCGAGTTTCCCGAGATCCTCCTGCACCATGACGGCCATGCGTTCTCGTGGCTTACTGCCCGCGTTGGTGACGATGGAAAACTCGACGGCGTTGCCCACCTTATCGAACAATGCCCCGTTTTGCATGCGGAACCCATCGGCTTGCAGCCGCTTCAGTGCGGCCTCGGGACGGTACGGTTCGGCCTTGAGCCGGCTGTTGAACCAGAATCTATTGGCGGGCGAAACCGGGCCGACGGCGGGCTGGGCGTGACCATTGAAGACCACGCGGCTCAGATCTTCGCGGTTGATGGCTTGAGAAATCGCGCGCCGGAAGTTGGCGGAGCGGAACCATGCACGCTTGTACTCGGGAATTGGAGCGCTCGCGACCTGGTTGAACCACATGAAATCGGAATCGAGCGAAACTCCGGCATCGTGCGCGAGCTGGGGCGAACTGGCGGCCAGGCGGTCGAAGTAATCGCTGTCGAGGACGTTAATCAAGTCAAGTTCTCCGCGCTTGAAGCGCAGCATCTCGACGTCGCGATTCGATTGAATGTCGAGGCGAATGGAATCGAGATACGGCAAGCGTTGTCCCTGGGAATCCTTTTTCCAATAGTTGGGATTGCGACGCAGGAGCACGCTCGATCCCGCCTTGTATTCCGCAACCAGAAATGGCCCGAGCACGGCCGCTTCTTTCTTCGGAGAATGCGCGGACATGATCGCGACCTGATCGAAAAGGCGCTCAAGTCCGGCAAGAGGTGCTGGAAAAATAATGGCGATCTGGTCTGGCGCAATGATTTTGGTGCTGACGGCGCCGCTTCCGGAACGGAATGCGTCTCCGGTTGAGGAGTGCAGTGCGGGATCCATGAGCCGTTGCATGGTGAAGGCAACGTCCTCGGAGGAGAACGGGCTGCCGTCGGAAAACGCAATGCCGCGGCGGAGTTTGAAAGTTATTTGCTTGCCGTCTTTCGAAACTTTCCATGACTCGGCCAGTTCGGGCTCGAGGTCCTGCGTTCTGCGGTTGGCGCGCACCAGCACGCCGCCCGTCAGATAACGGATCGCAAGTGAAGAATCGTCATCAACCAGCAGCGGATCGAAAGTCTTCGGTTCGGAGCGAAGACAGAAGCGCAACTCGCCGCCACTTTGCGAGAAGGCCGCGCCAGTGAGAGCAAGAGAGACAAGAACGAAGCAGACAAGAAATCGTAAAAGTGCACGGCGGCCGGTCGTATTCATGCGGTCACCTCCTCATTCGACAAGAGCATCTGGAATGACGTCATCACAACAATCAGCAGCAGCAAGGGCACCAGCCGCCACGGTTCTTCGCGGAAGGAAATCAAGCCTTCCAGTTCGCGCAGAAGACTTCCCCATGAAGGCAGCGGTTCGGCAACGCCTAACCCGAGGATGCCCAGATTCGCCTCGCTCAAAATAAAAACTGGAATCGAAATCCAGAACTGCGCATACAGTACCGGCTTCAGGTTGGGCAGAACATGAACCAGGAAGAGCCGCGGGCCGTGCAATCCCGAAGCCCGAGCCTGCAAAATGAAGTCGGAGTTGCGCAAGGCATCGGCGCTGGTCGAAAGCACGCGCGCCGAAGCGGCCCAGCCGAGCAGGCCGAGGATGAGAAACGTAATCAGAACCGAGGCAACCGGAGAAACGTTCAGAGGCAAGAGCGCACGAACCGTGATAAGCAGGAAAAGCCAGGGTAGAGAAAGAAACAGGTCAGTGAAGCCTCGGGCGAGACGCAGCCAAATTCCGCCTAAGTATCCTGCGAGGCCTCCGACCAGCGCGGCCAACACGGTAGAAACCAGAGCGGCGGCGGGAGCGAGTAGCAGCGATATTCGAGTTCCGTAAAGCACGCGCGCGAAGCGATCGCGGCCAACTTCATCGGTGCCAAGCAGATGCTGATGGGAAGGAGGCGCGCTGGCGGCTTCGCGAAATTGCTTCGCGTATCCGGAGGGCGCCAGCCAATTCGCGGCGAGCGACACGGCGCACACGGCAACCACTACGACACATGCGAGCTTGCGGGCTGCGTTCATAGGGCGTTTGCGATTGCCGAGCTTGGCTCGGCGGACGGACGAATGCGTCCGTCGCTACGCGAAATCCTCACCGGGCCTCAACATGTAAATCATTACATCGGCCCCCGAGTTCGCCAGCAAGGTTACAAGCGTAACCAGCACGGTGAGGTTCACCAGCAAGGGAAGGTCCCTGGAAAGCGCGGCCTGCCAGGCGAGTTGACCGATGCCGGGCAGTCCGCATAGGGCTTCTACCGGAATGCTTGCGCCGAGAGCGATGCTGACGGTGATGCCGGAGATGGCGATCATCTGCGGCCCGGCGATTGGAAGCACATGCAAGGCCAGGATGCGAACTTCGCCGAGTCCCCGGGCCCGGGCGGCGGTGATGTGCGGCAAGGTGTAGGCCTTGGCAAGCAGGTTCCGCGAATAGCGGTAGATTTTGGGGAACACGATCAGAGCGATGGCGAGATATCCGGGAGCGTTGAGGATTACGGAGAGCAAAGCCAGCACCGCCGCCGGAATGCAGAGGAAAGCGCCGCTGACGGTGGTACCGAGAATTTCATAAGCCGGGCGGCGCCAGAGACACGCGGTGAAAGCGAGAGTCGAGGCCAGCAGCCATGCCAGCAAAAGGCCAACGCCAACCACGCGCACGGTGACCGGCCAGCGTTCGCGCAAAAGACTTTGTACAGGCTGGCCGAGAGCATGAGACGTGCCAAGATCGCCGTGGATGGCGCCGCGGAGGTATCCGGCATAAAAGCTGAGGATGTTGTGTTCACCGGCTCGCGACTGGCGCAAGGCGCGGACGCTCTCGGCGTTCAGGCCAGGGTCGAGTTCACGCTCATCGGCATCGAAGCCGGGAGCCAGGCGCACCAGCGTGGCCGAAAGGAGTCCGCCCAAAAGAACGAGCGCGGCGATCGCCCCAAGTTTTCGCGCGAGGAGCCGTGCGATTTTCCAGGGCTGCGTTTTTCGCAGGGGCATGGAGCGTCCTAGTTCACCGTCGTCCCGCGCGCGCGTGAGGACGGAAGGTTCCCGTCGCCAATGGGTTCGGAGTGGTGAACCTGTTTCATGGAGTACATGCGGCGGTCGGCTTCGGCGAGCAGGCGCTCGACGTCGAAACTATCCTGCGGACAGAACGCCGTGCCCACGCTCAGGGCAACCAGATTGCGGCCGGCAATTTTCCTGCCTGCTTCGATGGCGAGTTGATTCAGGCGGCTGGACTTTTCGCTGGCTGCTTCGGGGCTCATCCCAGGAGCGACGATCACGAATTCATCTCCGCCCATGCGGGCAACATAGTCGTAGCCACGGCAGGATTCCTTCAGGTGGCCGGCAAAATCCTTCAGCAGGTTGTCGCCTTCAAGGTGGCCATAGAGATCGTTAATCTGCTTGAAGTTGTCGAGGTCGCAGACCATCACCGCGAGTGAGGTGGCGGTGCGGCGGCAGCGTGCCAGTTCGCGCGACAGGTGAACGAACAATGAGCGGGCGTTGGGCAGTCCGGTCAGGTAGTCGGTGGTTGCCGAGTCCTCGGCCTGCTGATACTTGAGCGCGTTTTCGACCGAGAGCGCAATCTTCGAGCTGACGGCGAGCAGGATGCGCAGATGATCGGTCGAGAAAGCATCGCGGTCGGCACCGTACATGGCCAGCACGCCGACCAGGCCATTGAGTCCTTCGAGCGGAACCGCGAGAATGGATCGCAGCGTGGTGAATTTTGCGGGATCGCTCACATATCCCGCTTCGGCCTCGGGATTGCCATTGACGATCGGCTTGCGTTTTTCGGCGACCCAGCCGCACAGCCCTTCTCCAAGGCCGATGTTTAGCGACGAGAGCTGCCGGAAATTATCGCCGCTCACCAGTTCGGGCAGCAGCCTGCCGTCCTTCAAAAGAAACACCGCCATCGAATCGTAAGGAATCATCTTCCGCAGCCGCATGGAGAGCACCGAGAGCGTTTCGCCGAGGCTCAGCGAATTGCCGAGATCCTGGCTGAGCTCGAACATGGTCTGCGCTTCCTGGCGGGCCGAGGCAATCGAGGAGAGAAAATCCGCCTCGTTCGCCGCGCCAGGAATCGGAGGAGACTGCTCGAATCCGGCGGCTGACTCTTTGTCGGCCTCAGCGCGAACGTCAGTCGATTTCGATTTCGATGTCGATGTCGATGGCGTCGCTTCCTCCGCGGACATCGAATCCGATTGCACCAACATCTCCAGTTCCAGATAACGGCGTTTCAGCAGCTCGACAATCCGGGGCTCAAAGGCCGAACCCGACATCGAGGCGACCTTCTCCATGGCGGCATCGAGCGACACGGCGTTTTGATACTGGCGGTGCGATGACATTGCGTCCAGGCAATCGACGACCGCGAGCACTCGCGCACCCATCGGAATTTGCTCGCCTTTCAGTCCGTCGGGATAGCCCGTTCCGTCCCAGCGCTCATGGTGCGAACGAACAATTGGCGCGACGGGATAGGGAAACGCTACGCGCTCCAGGATTTCGGCGCCGACCAGCGTGTGAATCTTCATTTTTTCGAATTCTTCCGGGGTCAAGTGGCCGGGCTTATTGATGATGTGTTCGGGAATTGCCAGCTTGCCGATATCGTGCAGCAGCGCGGCCGCCCGCAGGGCTTCGATTTCGTCTTCGGGAAAACCCAATTCCTTCGCGACCTCAACTGCGAATACGCGCACCCGCTGCAGGTGTTTGTGCGAGGTGTGGTCCTTCGCCTCAATGGCAAGCGCAAGCGACTCAATGGTGCGCAAATGCAGTAAGGCAACTTCTTCGGCGTTGCCTTTCTCGATCTCGACCTGCTTTTTTTCGTCCGCCAGCTTGGCGAGATAGAGATGATACGAACGATATATCCAGTAGACGAGCGGCAGCACCAGAAGCGAGGTCTGCCATCCCACCTGTTTGCTGACGAACCCTACCGCGAAAACCACCGCCGCGCCGACCATGTAGAAAGGGAACGACCAGAAGTGGCAATCGGCCCAGACCTTGTGCGCCGGCTTGCCTTCGGTCAGCGAGATGACCACTGCAATCGGAACTGTGTTTGCCACGAAAAAAATCAGCGCAGTGACAACCAGCAGCGGCAGTGTGCCCGCGCCCAGCACTCGCTGCAAACTGTGATAGGCGAAGTACGACACGACGATTGCGTTCGCCATCATGCCAAAGACATTGAAAAGGATCTTGATGGGAACCAGCTTCTGCCGCGTCCCAAACAGGCATTGCGCCAGGGTCGCCGTGCAGCCAAGGACCAGCGTCTCGGGAAGGTTCAGTTCGAGCACGCTTAGCAAAATAAACAGGAAGTTGACCGACATGGTGCCGTCGATGCCCGGCAGTTGAACTTTAAGACTTGAAGCAAGAACCGCGACCAGCAGGTAGCAGACAAATCGCGTCAGGTCGACACTCTGCCAGTGCCAGAGGGCGTGCGCCAGCGCCCACATGCCGAGCGCCGCCGTGGCTCCGATAAACAGTCTTGCCCGAATGGACATAGGCCGACCTGCAACTTCCGTTTACAACACGTGCAACTTCATATCCACGCCGTCGAGTTCGATTACCTCTGTCAACGCACTGAATCCGCGACAGTTATGTCTGGCAATCCCCAGTCCGCCCAGTTACTTGTTGATAGCTTGGTCATGGATCCCCAAAAGTGGCTCCGGAGCGGCCACTTTTTGGCCCGTCACAACCTGCTCCGGCGCCTCGGAAAATCTGGTGCTCCCGTTGTATCGGATAGTAGTTCAGCATATGAAGAATCAGATACTTACTGAGGTAACTGCAGACCCTGGGGCGGGAAGAATGGAGCATCGAAGTGAAGAGTCCGAACAAAGCGGGACGCGGAAGTAAGAGTGCGAGGTAGTTACTTCGGTGTGATGGTCAGCTCTGAACACTCTCACGAAGCGGTCGAGGTTGTGGCAGCATCATGAAGAAGGACGCGTATCTGCAATTGCCTGAGGCCGATATCTGAAGTTAATCGACCCGGCAGTCGCAGCACAAACTGACACTCCCCTTGTAGCTAACGCCGCAGAAATGTCAATTTCATCAAAGACTCCGCCAACGGAGAGAGCGCCGAAATCCGCAACCGGAAGCCGAGCTTGTCAGGCAGCTGCCCCGGCGCGTGTGGCCAGTCTTCACTCCGGCATTCATTCCGGCATTCAGCCCGGCTTTCTCGACCAGTTGCAGGACGCGGTCTTCACCACCGACCTTCATGGAATCATCACCAGTTGTAATCAGGCAGTAGATCGATACGGTTTTGCCGCGAAGGAGTTACTCGGCAAGAATATCGCTGACTTTTTCCGGGTCGAACAGCAGACATTTGTCGCGAGCCAGGCGATTGCTTCGGTTCTTAAGAACGGACGATTCGAGGGCGAATTCCGCTGCCGCACTAAGTCCGGTCAGGACGTCGATGTTCATCTGTGTTTGACACTGCTCCGCGACTCGAATGCATCTCCCGCGGGGATTCTGGGATTTTCCATCGAGAGGACAGGTGAGATCACATCGCTGACGCACGCCGCAGTTGCATCCGCGGCGATCCCGCCGGCGCGGCGTGACATCGACGGCACACAATTTCTGATTGCCAGCCCAATGATGCACAAGTTCATGGGTATGGTGGACCGCGTGGCCGGGCATACCGAGACCGTGCTTGTAACTGGCGAAACCGGCACCGGCAAGGAATTAGTTGCGCGCACCATTCACGGATCCTCTTATCGGCACAAAAATGCGTTGGTGGATATTAACTGCGCCGCCCTGCCCGAACATCTGGTGGAGAGCGAACTGTTCGGCTACGAGAAGGGAGCCTTCAGCGGCGCCGATTCCTCGAAGCCCGGTTTGTTTGAGCTCGCCGATAAGAGCACGATTTTTCTCGACGAAATTGGCGAGTTGCAGCCGCAGATCCAGGTGAAATTGCTGCGCGTTCTGGACGGCGCCCCGTATTTCCGTTTGGGGGGCCATCGAAAAATTACCGTCGACGTGCGCGTGGTCGCGGCCACCAATCAGGATCTTGAGCTGGCGGTGAAAGAAGGGCGTTTCCGCAAAGATCTTTTCCACCGCCTGAGCCAGTTCCAGTTGCGCGTTCCGCCATTGCGCGAGCGTCCCGAAGATATCGCCGCACTGGCGCGTCACTTCTTGTCGCTGAAGGCCGCCGATAAAGTTTTTACTGGAGACGCGCTGAGCACCCTGCAGGCCCATCCCTGGCCGGGCAACATACGCGAACTGAGGAACCTCGTCGCAAAACTCGCGATGGCCACGGAGGACCGGCAGATCACCGGTGCCGAGGTTGTCGCTGAGTTGCGTGGCGAAACGACATCTGGCGAAGGCATGGCCGCAACCCACGCCAGCGGCGCAGTGCCGCTCGGCAACCTCGAAAACATGGAAGAGCAGATGATCATTCGGGCGCTCGAGCAAACCGGCGGCCATCGCGCCCAGGCTGCCGAGCAGCTCGGAATTTCCCGCCGCACGCTCAGCCGCAAACTGCGGGAGTATGACATCGACACGCGTGCCGGCGCAGCCGCGGCCAAGCTCGGGATCATCAGCGAGGATCAACAGAAGTTCTTCCGCTCCAAAGTCAATGTGTCCGTAACCCTGAAAAATGCGCACGGGAAGGAATTGCTGGTGCAGGCGGTGAACCTGAGCACGGGAGGCATGGGACTGGATGTGGTGAGCGATCCGACCGGTTTTGCCGGATTAGTCGACGTCAGTTTCCTGTTGCCAGATAGCGAAATCGTAATCCAGGCGAAAGGCCGGCTGGTATGGACCGAGGCCGGAGGAAGAGCGGGCCTGCGCTTTGTCGTCATTGAACCTGCTCTGTTCGAGCAGTTGCAACACTGGACGAACCGGAAAATGAAAGACGAAGGCTGGGAGATTCCGTCGTGAGTGCAGTCGTGAGTGCAAACGATAAAAGCTGAGCCAACGTACACACCCTTCGGTAATCTGTCCGTAATACGTCCTTTCGTGCCATTCTCTTCTTGCCGTTGAAAGCCTATCGACCGCGACCGCTGGGACAACTCCCGCTGCGGTTGCGGATCTCAAGTGAGGTTCATTTCATGTTGCAGTCTCCGGAACCGAAGTACGCTCCAAACGCAGCCCCCACCAACAGTTACACTCCGGTCAAGCCGGCCACCTCAACCATGGATCAGGCCAACATCGGACGCACGCTCGTCATCAAGGGTGAAGTAACGGGTGCGGAAGCGCTTTTCATCGACGGACGCGTCGAAGGCAAGATTAGCTTCCCTGAAAATCGCGTCACCGTTGGCCGCAACGGAAACGTCACGGCAAACATCACCGCCAAAGAAGTAGTCATCATGGGCAAGGTGCACGGCAATGTCGAGTGTGAGGACCGGCTGGACATCCGCAGCGAAGGAGTGCTCGCGGGCGACGTGATCACGCACCGCATCAGCGTCGAAGAAGGCGCGATCCTCAAGGGCGGTGTCGAAGTGCGCAACCCCGAAAAGAAAGATCAGAAAACGCAGGCGCAGAATCAAGCTCAGCACAAGCAGGAAGCACCGAAGGCAATGGCCGCGACCGCGGGCAACGCGTAAGTTCTCGAAGTCTGAATTCGAGGTTGGAGTTCAAGAACAGCGATGGAGCGACGGGCGCCTCGCCCGTCCAGCCTGAAAAGGACGCCCGGCGCTCCATCGTTTTCTTTTATCTGTTTCGATCGCTTCTGAGTTCGCTTACTTCTTCGGTTTGAAGTCGAGCGACGCCGAGTTCATGCAGTAGCGCAGCCCGGTGGGCCCGGGACCATCCGGAAAAACGTGGCCCAGATGCGCATCGCACCGGGCACAGCGCGCCTCGGTGCGAGCCATGCCATAACTGGTGTCGGTATGTTCGCTGATGTTCTCGCGGTCGGCGGCGGCAAAGAAGCTCGGCCATCCGGTTCCCGAATCGAATTTTGTTTCCGAGCCAAAGAGCAGTGCGCCGCAGCAGACGCAGTGGTACGTCCCGTCATCGTGCTTGTTCCAGTACTGGCCAGTGAAAGCGCGCTCGGTGCCGCTTCCGCGGGCCACCTGATACTGCTCAGGAGTCAGCTGCTGCTTCCACTCGGCTTCCGTCTTGGTGATCTTTTCGCTCTCAGTGAGTTTTTCGGTCATGTCGGGTCTCCATGAATAGGATGAAGATAGAGCGCGAAAGTTGCAACCCGCTGCCCGCGGCAATTGAGCCTTTCTTGGGTGGTAGCGGGGCTTTACCCCATGAGCGGCTAACTTAAGCCGGGCGTGCTAGAAGTTGACCCTCTCGCCGTTTTCGTGGGCGGGAACTTCCGAGTAGCCGACAAACCGTCCGTGGGAGAGACGGTTGTGCGGTCGGGAGCGCTATCGCGATTTAACGCCAGCCACGTGGCAAAATGGCGTTTTTGGAAAGTGGTGCTATTCTTCCCGCGGGGGATGGATAGGCATGGGGATCAGACGCCGTCAATTCGCTGCGTTGCTTCTACTATGCCTATGCGTCGTCGTTGCGCAAGAACCCGCCGCCAACAAGAAATCCCCTTACGAGGATATGATCGAAAAGATCAGGGCGGGAGACGCTAGTGTCAACTTCCGTCAGTTGTGGCTCGCCTATGTTGCGTTCCAGGTGCGCAATCCACGCAAGGATACAGAACCACAAAAACAAGCGATGAATCAAGCCCTTCGTGACAAGGATTACAAAAGGGCACTTGAAAAAGCGGAGGAGGTGCTACTGGAAAACTTCGTAGACCTAGATGGGCACTCGGCTGAGTTCACCGCATATCACGAACAACAGCGAAACGATCTCGCAGATTTGCAGAAGCATATCGTCGACGGGCTGCGAGGTTCGATGACGAATTTAGGCGATGGCAAAAGTGTAAAGACTGCTTTTGAAGTGAATAACGTGCACGAAGAATATGTTGTCTTGCGCTTTGCCGGGTTGATACCCTCTAAGCAGTCGCTAGTCATGGTTGGTGGCCAAGCCTATGACTTTCTTGAAGCGGTCGATCCAAAAACCAATGACAAATTTAAGCTCTATTTCAGTCTGGAAAAGGGCCTTTAGGCTTACGACAGAATCGAAGAAATTGTGCCTCGCAAGAAGATGGATATTGCGGGCACCTGCACTCACCATGCCGGTGAGGAACTAGCGGACGCCCGAAAATGTTGTAGACAGGACTTATCGCCAACTACCTAGTCAACATCAAAGCCCTCGTCCCAAAAACAGCATCGAGCCAAAACTTTCCTTTTTTACGGTCGCGAGCAATGAATGGCGCACGATAAAGCAGCACAGGCCGCTAGGAAGCCGAGGAGGGTTCTCAGCAGCGCGACTCGCAGATTGATTGCAGCCCCGTCATCCGAAACAATTTGGTAGCCAGCAATGCAAGCGCCCGGTGAAGGTCGGCAGCGAGTTAGCGGAAAGGCGTAGTACAAGACTAGCCCAGCCACCAAAAAGGCGATTCCTGCCATTGTTAGCCATCCATCAGTGGGCGCGTGGGTCGTTCGCTCAAAAGTCTATTGGAAGTCTCCAGTGCGCCGCCACTCCGTGAGGGTTGGCAGTATGCCCATGATGGGGGCTATGGCCATCATTGCAAGCACAAAACCAAAAAGCCACAAACCTACGGAAGACGCCGGGGAAAGGATTTCCGAGCGTGGCTGGCGGGGCAAACATCAGCAGCAAATAAAGTACGACTGTGAGGATGGCGAAGGTTAATGCCACCGGGTGCGTGCCACCTGCAAAGCGATACGTGTCATTTGTCCACTGCTGCGAAATGCCAAACGTGACAGGCTCGCTCATGAAACTCACGAAGATGCCGGCCGCGACAACCGCTAGGAATAGCCACCGAAGCTCTTTCATCTTCATAACCGCTACAGCATACAGAATGACGCAGGTTTTCGTAACGGTTGTTAACAGGCGATAACGCTCAAAACTACAGCCCGGCGAATTTCTTGTCGCTTGATGGGCAAAGCGGAAGTAATCCTTAAGTTAGCGCTTATGTGGGCAATGCCCTGGGCTTCGCCCTGCTGGGACGAGGCAGAGCCCCGGCACACACAGTAGTTTCTCGAACAGGGTCCAGCAATGGTGGATATGGCCTAGTGGGCCAAGGGCTGATTGGCGCCCAGCAGCAGCCCGATGCCGGCGCGGTTGCGCAACTCCGAAAGCAGTGCCGTGGCGGCGTTCAGATAGGTAACGTTCGGATCGGACGTATCGGCCCAGACCGCTTCATAGACAATTTTTGCCGCTTCTTTCGAGTCCATGTGGAGAGCAGCTTCCAATCGGTCGGCCTGCTGGCGGGCCTCGCCGTAGCAGCTGTGGCAAACTGCAGCCGGTTCGGTGGCCCCGCTGTGCTGGTGTTCTAGAACGCACCGGAACGTGGCTGCGGCGTTGATCTGATTGTGGGAAGCGAATGCCTGTGACTTGAGCTCTTTCAGGAAGCGTTCGCGGTCGTCGTCGATTTGTTCGCCGGTCACCGGTTGCGGCACGGTGGAAGCCATCGAATGCACCACCGGTGCGGTGGGCGAGACACGATCCGGCGACTTGCAGATTGGACAGATGTGCATGTCAGCGGGATAGTAGGCGTGGCAGCGCGAACAAGGCATGCCGTAGCCGATGGCTTTTTTCTCCGAGGGGATTCCGGGCGCCGACCCGTGCGGCACATGCCGCTCTGGGGCGGGTTGGGTGGAAAGTGCAGCAGGGTTAACGGACTTCTCCCGGGCTTGCTTGGCAGCGGTGGTTTCCATATCGAATGTTCGCCCCGGCGGCTCCACGAGCGCCGCGTTTTCTTCCCACATTCTAGGTTTGTTGATGGCCGAAAGGCGATGCACGTCAGTGCATACGAAAGTATGTCCTATGGTTCAGGTCGCTGTTATTTCGGCGTGGTGATCAGCCGGACGACCTCCTGCATTCGCGCCCGGTAAAGGTTCTGGCTGGGGTCCAGGCGGGAAGCGATCTCGAGTTCTCCGAGAGCCTCTTCGAGTTGGTTAAGGGCCATGAGGCAGGCGGCTAGAGAATAGTGATTCTGAGCGCTCGGCTCGAGGCGTAGGGCTATGCGAAACTCCTTTTCAGCCTCAGCCAACTGTTGGGTATTCACAAACGCGGTTCCGAGATAGTGGTGTGCCAGGCTGGATTCAGGATTGAGCGTAACGGCTTTACGGAGGACCTCCACGGCTTCCTGATCTTTTCCCGTTAGAAGCAGTGCCTGCCCCAGAACGCGGTGTTCAGCCGCTCCGGTGGGATTGGAGGCGATGGCAGCCTGTAGCTCGCGAATAGCCGATGGGTAGTCGCGCTTGGCCATGTAGGCGCGGGCCAGGCAGTTGTGACCGCCTTCCCACTCCGGACTCTGACGGTAGAGCTCGGTGAACTCCGCGATGGCGCTATCAAAATCTTCCTTGTCGCAAAGGGTATTCCCCAGGTTGTTGCGGATGCTGGCTTCTTCAGGTTTGAGGCGCTTGGCGGAGCGATATTCCACTATCGCCTCATCCAGCTTCCCCTGATCGTGCAGGACGACGCCAAGATTGCTGTGCGCTTCCCAGAAGTCGGGGCGCAGGCTGAGGGCGTGGCGATAGGCGATGGCGGCGCGGCGCAAGTCTCCCTGATCGCGGTGCGTGATTCCCATGTCGAAGTAGACGTCCGCGTTCGCAAGGGAGCCGGCGGGTTCGCGCGCGAGCGCCTCGTCGAAGGCGTGCAGGGCAGCATCGTAGTGGCCGCCGGAGTAGAGCGCGAGTCCGAGGTAGCGGTAGGCCTCGGCGTTGGCAGGATCCATGCTGAGGGCAGTGCGCGCTTCGGCAAGGGCCTCAGCGGAATCGTCGGTCCGGTAAAACAGGTAGGAAAGCTGACTATGCGTTTCGGGGAAACCGGGGATCAGGAGCGAAGATTCCGTGAATGCGTCGAGCGCTTCATCGAACCGGCTTTGCCGGCGGAGAATAGTTCCGAGGACAAACTGCAGCAGAGCATTATTCGGCAAAGCGTTATTCGGCAAAGCGCCATTCGGCGAAGCGCTGTCTGCATCGTCGCGAAGCAGGGTGCGAATCTGGTCTTCGGCGGCGTCGAATTTCTTGTCGTGAACCAGAGCGGCAATCTGTGCCGCCGGACTGGAGCAGGCGCAGGCGGCGATGGCGGCTGACTTTCGGTCGCGATTCCGATCCGAACTCCGGTCTGAACTCTGGTGTCCGAGGCTCTGAATCAACCCCGCGTCAGCCCCCGCCTTTTGCAAGGCGCGGGTGCATTGCGTGCTGGCGTGGCAGGAAGGGCTTATGGCTTCGTCTCGCGTTCGAGCCAGGCGCTCTATCCGCGCGCTCGAAATGCCCCCGGCCAGCCAGAGAAAAATAGCGTCGGAACCAGCCGCGGACGGAGCTTGTTGAGCATGCAAAGAACCTGCCGCCAGCAGAAGCAAAAGCCATCTCAGGACACAACGTTTCACGAAGCCCTCCAGCGGTTTTGGCGGTTTTTGACGAGCGAGAATCACCCTATGGCCAAAATAGTCCGCCTGCTCTATCGCCGATAGGTCACGGAAGTAATTACGAGGGACATGCCCCAGCGCGGCACGACGGGAGGGAAGCGGTTACGGCGGGAATCGGCGAGACTGCCGGGGACGGGTTGGGTTACACTACATAGTGGATGCGCTGTATAGCGGATGCGCACTGTCCGGCATTTCTGGGCGGCATGTCCGGTTCGGAGGCTTTATGTTTGAAGGTTTGTTTCAACCCATGCACCTGCTTGTGATCTTCGCCATCGCATTGCTGGTGTTCGGCCCCAAGAAACTGCCGGAGTTGGGCAAAGGTCTGGGCGAGGGTATTCGCGCGCTGAAAAATGGTATGAAAGATCACGATGCCAAGCCTGAAATCAAGGCTGAAACCAAGCCTGTAACGCCTGAGAATCCAGAAAACAAGGCCTGAGTCCGCGGCGACACCTGTTTCCCTGCGTACCGGCCTGTCCCTAGTCCGAGATAATTAAGCATCCCGCCTAAATAGAGTTGCGCCGTAATCCCTTCCTGCCTGTCGCATTCCATTGTGTCGGCAACCTTGCAGCAGAAATTCCAATCTACTTGTTCAATCATTTAGGAGGCCTCTGGTGCACAGCAAATCTGTGGTAATTCTTCTTCTGCTATGGGCGATTCCGGCGCTAGCCGACCAGGTCGTCCTGAAAAACTCCGACCGGTTGACCGGCTCGATCACGAAGTCCGACGGCAAGGTACTCGTAATCAAGACCGACTACGCCGGCGACGTAACCGTGAAATTCGACGCGATTCAAAGCGTAACGTCCACGGGCGACCTCAACGTCAGTTTGGGTGGCAAGACGGTGGTCGGTCCGGTGACCACCAGCGGCGACGATGTGGTCGTCGCAACCCGGACCGCAGGCCCGGTCGAGGCCCCGAAGGCATCCGTCACCATGCTGCGTAGTCCGGCCGAGCAGGCGGCTTATGAGAAGAGCCTGCACCCGGGACTGCTGGAGGGCTGGAACGGCGGTCTGAATCTGGGCTTTGCCCTGACCCGCGGCAACAGCGAGACCAAGAATCTGAACATCGCCTTCAACGCCATGCGCAAGGGACTCCACGACAAGCTGACCCTGTACACGAACTCCATATACGCCGCCAACGACCTACCAACGGCATCGCCCCACACGACCGCGAACGCGATCGGCGGCGGTGCGCGCTACGACCACGATTTCGCCCCGCGTATATTCGGCTTTGTGAATGGCGATTTCTATCACGACGCCCTGCAGCACCTCGACCTGCGATCCACAGCAGGCGGCGGTATCGGCTTACATGCGATCAAGCATGATTCCACTACCCTGGATCTGCTCGCAGGCGTGAACTACACGCATGAAAGCTACGCGGCCTTCGTTCTTCCAACAACTCCTCCGACGCCGGTCGCGGCCGTGACCCACAGCCTGGCGGGCTTGACGCTGGGCGATGCCTTCATGCACAAGGTCGGAAAGGGCACAGTCATTACGCAGAACTTCTTCTTCTATCCCGACCTAAGTCAAACCGGACAATACCGCGGTACCTTCAATTTCGGCACGGTCACCAAGCTGAACAAGTGGCTGGGCTGGCAGAATTCGTTCGCGGATATCTACGTTAGCAATCCGCCGAGAGGGACTAAAAAGAATGACCTGCAGCTGGCGACGGGCCTGAATATTTCCTTCACGCATTAAGAGCTATGCTCGTGGAGCGCCGGGCGCCCCGCCCGGCCACCACTGTGCTGGACGGGCGAGACGCCCGTCGCTCCACTAGCGGTCCTCCTTTGCGCTTTTGCTATCCTAAGCGCGTGCCGCGCGCCTTCCTGATCGACACCGACACCGCCTCCGACGATGCCGTCGCGCTCATCATGGCGTTGCGCGCGCCCGACGTTCGCGTGGTGGCGATTACCACCGTCGCCGGAAATGTCCCGGTCCCGCAGTCCACGCGCAACGCCCTCTATACTGTCGAACTCTGTGGCGCGAACGTCCCGGTCTACACCGGCGCCGACAAGCCGCTCCTGCGCACCTATCAGAATGCAACCTGGTTTCACGGCCGCGACGGCCTAGGAGATCACAACTATCCTGCGCCGCGTCAATCTGCGGAAAGTGCGCACGCGGTGGATGCCATCATCGAAGCAGTCGAAGCAAATCCTGGAATCGTGATCGTCACGCTGGCGCCGCTCACCAACGTGGCGCTGGCGCTGGCGAAAAAGCCGGAGATCGCAGTGAAAGTTGGACGCTGCGTGATCATGGGCGGCGCGCCGTGCTGTGAAGGCAACGTGACGCCCGCCGCCGAGTACAACGTCTGGGTCGATCCCGAGGCCGCTCGCATCGTCATGCGCAGCGGCTTGCCGGTCGAACTTGTCGGCTGGCATCTTTCCCGCGGAGACGCCGGGGTTCGCGAGGACGACATCGCGCGAATCCTCACCTTCAACAACCCTCTCGCGAAGTTCGCCATCGAGTGCAACAGCCACGCGCGCACGGCTTACAAAGTGCAAACCGGCGAAGACGGCATCTCGCTGCCCGATCCGGTGGCCATGTCGATCGCGCTCGATCCGAGTATCGGAACCGATTGGAGCGAGCACTACATCGACGTCGAAACGCAGAGCGAGTTGACGCGAGGCATGACCGTGGTCGATCGCCTGAACGTGGCCGCCGATGACCGGAATAAGGCGGTCTGGGCGCCGGTCCTCGAAAAGAAAGCCAAAGCGAGAGCCTGCTGGACCATAGATAATCAGCGCTGGAAAGAGGCGCTGTTTTCAGCCTTGCGATAGCGATGTCCCCCTGTGTCCCCTGTCCCCCTGTGTCCTCTGTGGTTCTCAGCTTTTGGATCTAGGGTCATGCGATTGTGTGCGTAGGGTCTGGTAATATTTAGCCTCTCTCGGAGGTACCCCATGTCCCGAAACGTGCGCTGTGGTCTGATTCAGGCAAGCAACGCGGTAGGCAGTAACCGCTCGTTGCCAGAGATCAAGAAAGCCATGATCGACAAGCACCTGAAGCTGATCGAGCAGGCGGCAAAGAAGAAAGTGAAAATACTTTGCCTTCAGGAACTTTTTTACGGTCCTTATTTCTGCGCCGAGCAAAACATTCGCTGGTATGACCTCACCGAGCGCGTTCCCGATGGACCAACCACCCAGTTAATGCAGAAGATCGCAGCCAAACACGGCATGGTAATTGTGGTCCCGGTGTATGAGGAGCAGATGCCCGGCTTGTACTTCAACACCGCCGCGGTCATTGATGCCGACGGAAAGTATCTGGGCAAGTATCGCAAGCACCATATCCCGCATGTGCATCCAGGATTCTGGGAGAAATTTTATTTCACTCCAGGAGACCAGGGCTATCCCGTCTTCGAAACGAAATATGCTCGCGTCGGCGTGTACATCTGCTATGACCGCCATTTTCCCGAAGGCGCGCGCGTCCTCGGACTGAACGGCGCAGAAATTGTTTTCAATCCTTCTGCCACGGTCGCGGGGCTCTCGGAATATTTGTGGGAACTCGAGCAACCAGCACACGCCGCGGCGAACGGATACTTCGTCGGTGCGATCAATCGTGTTGGTCGGGAAAAGCCATGGAACATTGGCGAGTTTTACGGCAAGAGTTACTTCTGCAATCCGCGCGGAAAGATCTTCGCCCAGGCCAGCCGCGATAAAGACGAAGTACTTGTTGCCGATCTCGATCTCGACATGATCCAGGAAGTAAGAAAGGTCTGGCAGTTTTATCGCGACCGGCGTCCGGAAACGTATGGCGCGCTGACGACGCAGACGGGACAGACCGCGGCCGCGGACTAGCAACCTATTGCCACAATTCTGATAGCTGAATGTGACAGCGAGAAAATTCTTTACCACAGGGAGCACCGAGGAACACAGGGAAAGAACACAGCGAAAGAACCATCGGGTCACGTTTTCCCCTGTGTTCTTCCCCTGTGTTCCTCGGTGCTCCCTGTGGTGAGGACTTTCGTCAACCAGATGCCTCAATCTTCTAGAATCGAATCCAGCCCGCTCTATAACGACGACCTAGCGCCCACATCCAGCGCGCGCCGCACCTGGGGCACCTACAGCTTCGCCGCGCTGTGGGTATCGATGTCCGTCAACATTCTGACCTACATGCTGGCCGCCAGCCTGATCCAGGGAGGAATGAACTGGAAACAGGCAGTAGCCACGGTATTTCTAGGCAACACGATAGTCCTCATCCCGATGCTGTTGAACTCGCATCCGGGAGCGCGCTACGGAATCCCGTTCCCAGTGCTGGCCCGCGCCTCATTCGGAGTGCTCGGCGCGAACTTCGCCGCCGTCTTGCGCGCGCTGGTTGCCTGCGGATGGTTTGGCATCCAGACCTGGATCGGTGGCGAAGCCATCAACACCCTGATCACAACGCTCGCACCCGGCTGGGCGCAAGTCGGCCACGGCGCTGCGATTTGCTTCATGGCGTTCTGGCTCATTAATCTCGCCGTCATTCTCAAAGGCATCGAGTACATCCGATTTCTGCAGGGAATCAGCGCGCCGGTTCTGCTGGCCGTAGGCCTCCTGCTGCTGGCATGGGCCTACAAGTCGGCCGGAGGATTCGGCCCGATGCTGTCGGCGCCGTCGCGCTTCGTGAGCTTTTCGGATTTTCTGAAATTCCTCATCCCCGCGCTGAATGGCACAGTCGGCTTCTGGGCCACCGTGTCGCTGAACATCCCCGACTTCACGCGGTTTGCGAAAAGCCAGCGGCAACAGGTGATCGGACAAGCGCTCGCCCTGCCGACCACCATGACGCTCTATTCGCTGATTGGAATCCTGGTGACGTCGGCGACGGTGGTGATCTACGGCACCGCGATCTGGGATCCGGTGCAATTGCTGAGCCGCTTTCATTCGCCCGTGGCCGTAGTGATTTCGCTGCTCGCGATTCTGCTCGCGACGTTGAACGTGAATATTGGCGCTAACGTTGTCTCGCCGGCCAACGATTTTTCCAACCTGTGGCCGCGAAAAATCAGCTTCCGCACCGGCGGCATAATCACTTGCTTCATGGGCATCGCGCTGATGCCGTGGAAACTGCTGTCCAGTTACAGCACCTTCATCTTCGGATGGCTCGGCGGCTACGCCGCATTCCTCGGCCCCGTGGCGGGCATCATGATCTGTGACTACTTCGTGATTCGTCGGCGAGTGCTCGTGGTTGACGATCTCTACCTGCGCGGCGGCGTGTACGAATATTCGCGCGGTTTCAACTGGCTGGCGGTGTTGGCGCTGGCTTTGGGAGCGGGGACGGCGCTGGTGGGATTGGTCGTCCCTGCGGTGCGGATTCTGTACGATTATTCTTGGTTCGTGGGATTTGCGGTGTCGTTTGTTGCCTATTATCTATTGATGAAATTAGGCCGCAACCAGGGTGTACGACATTGACAACCGGCTGCAAATGGGGAGAATGTGCGACAGTTTCGATACAGGCGGGCTCTCCTTGTCGCATAATGGCTTCATGATGATTCAGTTAGCAGCCAGCGGAACGGATGACCCTCGCTTCATTGAGCTGCTGAACTCCCTTGTGAGGGGACTCCTGGCCGATCAAACCCCTGAGAAAATCTGGATCATTCAAATTGATAATTGGTTTGATCACAAGTGGCTAAAGTTCTCCGGCATGGGCGCAGTCGCTTCGGACTTTCCCACGCCCGGATATGAGACGGTGAAGGCTGAGTCTTATCAAGAGAAGGTAACATTTCCGCCCTTCACGCCCAACAGAGTGGTGGGCCAGTGGTCATTTGTGCGACAGGGAGATGACTACACAGAAGCGCCGCTACCCGCGTTGCCGCACGATACGGAACGACAACCCAGCGAGATGAATCTTCGGAGGCGCGTTCAGGACTTCAGTCAGTCTGCTTGCTTCGTCTGGTACAGTGGCAATACTCTCGCGAACGGCAGAGGAAGCGTAATGGTGTATAACATCACCGCAAATCAACTTGGGTGCTGGTTCGCCGCGTTCAGTCGGGAACGCGCATGGGCGTTGCACGCGACGAAGGGTGCGAGTCGTGGCGATGTTCAAAAACTATTGAGCACAGTGTAAATGATCGGTTACTAAGGAAAAATCTCGACTGCACACCGACCATCCGCGATCTACTTTCGAAAATAGCACCACTACTTCCTTATAGACGATTCCAACGTATCCTCTTATCTCCTTCACTCCTGAAACGTCACGCACACACCGTTGGGGTCAATCGCCCCGAATTCCTTGGTCCCCCAAGGCTTGGTTTGCAACGGACCGTTGGGATGCACCTTGCCGCCCCGCTCCTGGTATTCGGCATACAGCGCCTCAATACCCTGCACGGCCAGACGCACCATGGTCTGGTCGCCGACCTTCCGGGCCAGGATTTTGTCGCTCATGCCAGCGATGTGGAGGTACGCCTCGCCGCGGTTAATACCTGCATAAGTTGGAGGGGTAGCGTCGCGAAAAGTTTCCTTGAAGCCGCAGACCTCTGTCCACCACTTCAGAGATTCCGCGGCGTCGGCAGCCGGTAGAACCGGGATCGCGCCTTTAATGATCGCGCCTTTAATGGACATGATTGACTCCATCGCCAAAGCGTAAACGAACCAATTTCGTTTTGAAGGGGCGCGGCTTCAGCCGCGCCGTAAGCTAACTCACCTACTAACTGAGACTTTTCCCTTGACAAGATGATATATACTAGTAAGTAATAATCACTAACTTGATGAGGCTACTCAAGCTTGGGATTTGATGGGCCCGAGGCCCTCGCAGAAGCCTGCCAAAGGCTGGTTTTCTGCGCTAAGTTATTTGACATCAAGACTTTGACGGCAACTCATCGGAGTCGGACGAGTTAACTCCTTGATTCTAAACGAAGCCTCCTCGGAGCTTTCCCAGGAAAACAGTCTAACTCTTTATTTATTAAGACTTTGACTGTAACTCCTTATCCATGAGGACTTTGCGGGGGACTTCTCGCTAACTCGATGATTCCATTATACCGTGTTAATAGGGGTACCCCCAGTACGAATTAGTAAACAGTAAGTCCCAAAACGGAAATCTAAAAGCCCACTAACTAGGAGCTGGATGCCTTCCCAAAAACAGGTAACACTTCCTTCTTATACTTTTCCAAAGTATCTTCCTCATCTCCGCACATAAGATAAATATTGAACTGAGTAACTCCCGCGCGAGCGAGCGCGCGAAGTTTTTCAATGTGCGCTTCAGCCGGACCAAGCAGGCAGAAGCGGTCTGTCACCTCATCCGATACGAAGTTCCGGTTGCTGCTGTCGACTTCGCAATGATGAAGGTAATCGTACTGCCCGCGATCGCGTATATAAGACGTCAAAGCCGGCGGAAGTTCCTCCGGCTTGTAGCGCGAAACCAGATCGACGACATGGTTCGACACCAGAGCAGGAAACCAGCGCACGCGTTCCCGTCCAACTTTGACATCGTCGGAAACCCAGACGGGCGCAGCTGCCATGATCTCGATCTTCCGTGGATCTCTTCCCGCGGCCTCAGCGCCCTTCTTGACGAAGCCGACGCACCAAGCGATCAAGTCAGGATCGGCGAACTGCAAGATGACGCCATCGGCAATTCGTCCGGCGAGTTCGAGTACTTTGGGCCCGTATCCCGCGACCCACACCGGCGGAACGCCACCAGTCGCCCACGTGAGCCGCGCTTTTCCGTCCTCGTATCCGATCTCTTTGCCGCTCGTGAGATCGCGAAATTCTTTTACCGACTCTTCCAACTGCGCAACCGTGACCGGCTTTTTGCCCAGCACTCGCCGCGAACTGTCACCGCGGCCAATGCCAAGTTGCATGCGTCCACCGGAGATCAAGTTCAGCGTCGCGAACAGGCTCGACGTTACCGTGATGTCGCGCGTTGCCGGATTCGTAACGCAGGTGCCGAGCCGCATCTTCTTCGTGTTCGTCGCCATGAGCGTGAGCACGGGATACGGTTCGAGCCAGAGGACGTGCGAATCGAAGATCCAGCCATACTCAAATCCTGATGCTTCCGCCTGGCGCGTGAGTCGGACGATTCGCTCGACCGGCATGTCGGGCTTGATGGTGATACCGAACTGCATGTTCTCTCCTCAATTAGACGATGGAGCGACGGGCGCCTCGCCCGTCCAACACAGTGGTGGCCGGGCGGGGACGCCCGGCGCTCCATCGGCAAGCTCGAAATCGGCGCTCGTAAGTTCGGGAGTTTAGCATAAAATCTCTACTTCGCCGCTGAACGCGATCCAACGGAGGTGAGAAGTGATCATTCTGAGGCTAGCTGTTACGAGCGCTCTGATTTATGTCGGATTCGCATTGGCAGTTGAGGTCGCCCTTTTCAGTCTTGCGAAGATGACTGGCGGCTCTAGTCTTGTCATGGCGTCGAAACTGGGCTGGTTATATTTTTCGGTGTGTTCTGGCTAGTTTCTTTTTGGATCTCATTCCGTATGTCACCTTTTTCACACTGAGTTTTCAACGAGGTCGCAATCATGGGCTTTGACACCATCATCGTTAACGGTCGCGTCGCCACCGCCACCGACACTTACACCAGCGACGTCGCGATCAGCGATGGAAAGATTTCCGCCATGGGACAAAGCCTGCCTCGAGACAACGCGGGAAAGATTATCGATGCGGCGGGCAAGTATGTGTTTCCAGGGGGAATCGACGTGCATACCCATCTCGACATGCCCTTCGGCGGGACCACGAGCGCGGACGATTTCGAGACCGGCACACGCGCCGCGGCTTTCGGCGGGACGACGACGCTGATTGATTTCGCTATCCAGTACAAAGGCCAAACGCTGCGGACGGCTTTCGATACCTGGATGCAGAAGGCTTCCGGGAAAGCGGTTTGCGATTATGCGTTTCATTGCATCATCACCGATCTTGCGGACGCGCAGCTCGACGAAATGAACGCTCTGACGCGCGAAGGCGTCACCAGCTTCAAGTTGTTCATGGCGTATCCCGGTGTGTTCATGCTAGACGACGCGAGCATCTTCAAAGCTCTGCGCGCCACATCAAAGAACGGCGGGCTCGTCTGTATGCACGCCGAAAACGGCGGCGCGATTGATGTGATCGTGCAGCAGGCGCTGGCGGAAGGAAAAAAGGCCCCGAAGTATCACGCCCTAACCCGTCCCACAACAGCGGAAGCGGAAGCCGTCTCGCGAGCGATTGCCCTCGCCGAAATGGCTGGAGCGCCGGTTTACATCGTCCATTTGAGTTGCAATGAAGCTCTCGAAAAAGTGCGCGAGGCTCGCGATCGCGGCCTTCCCGTTTACGCGGAAACTTGTCCGCAATATTTGTATCTTTCACTCGATAACTTCGACGCGCCCGGCTTCGAAGGCGCCAAATATGTCTTCACCCCGCCTCTGCGTGAGAAGTGGCATCAGGAAAAATTGTGGAATGGACTAAAGACGGATCATCTGCAGGTGGTTTCGACCGATCACTGCCCGTTCTGTTTCAAAGAGCAAAAAGAACTTGGCCGCGACGATTTCACCAAGATCCCGAACGGCGGTCCCGGAATTGAGCACCGCATGAGTCTTATCTATTCCGGCGGCGTTGCCCAGGGACGATTCAGCGTGAACCGCTTTGTGGAACTGGTTTCCACAACTCCCGCAAAACTTTTTGGCCTGTATCCGCGCAAAGGCACGATCGCTGTGGGCAGTGACGCGGACCTCGTGATCTTTGATCCGGACCGCAAGCACACCATCAGCGCGAAAACTCACCACATGCGTGTCGATTATTCGATGTTTGAAGGAATTCAAGTTGCGGGAATGCCCGATGTAGTGTTATCGCGTGGCCGCGTGGTCGTGGAAGCGGACAAATTCCTGGGGCGCGCGGGCGCGGGCGAGTTCCTCAAACGGTCCCTTTACTCCCAACCCTAGACGAGCTTGACGGTGGAGGGATGCAAGCGAGAAAGCCCGCCTCCACTCATGCGCTTCATGATTTGTCTCGCGCAAGTGTCTGCACGCGCCGCGCGGGAGTCTCTTCGCGCGTGCGGCCGAACAGACCAGGAGGAACACCGCCCAGTGTCTCCAAAGACTCTTGCAGCTCGGTTTGCATCTCGATTCTTCCCACAAGAAGTAGTACCAGCCCTGCCATAGTCTTTCCCATTTTGATCTCGTCTCCTTAATTGAAATACCTTCCTATCCTGTAATACGTCTCTCAAGCAGGCTGAGATACGTGCTTCAGGGCGGATTCATTCAGGAGGGTGAGTGGTCGAGCCGGCCTGCGAATGGATCTGCCACCTGCCCGGCTTTCGCATCGAACACGCCAGGGTTGAACCAGTGCGAAATGCATGTTTCAATGACTCTGCCGTGATTTCCCTTCCGGAAATACAACAACTTTACGATGCGAATCGGTTCCTCGACGCCTTCCGGCAAAGCTCGGAATACTGGAAACCGTCCACCACGATCGAGAATCTTTCGGTTGACGAACTAATCCTGGGCGGCCGGCTGGCGACGCGGCTGGGAGGGGGACGACTTTCGCGCCGGTTATTTCGGGCGGCGTATGCACGCGATCCTTCGAATCCGCGTGTGCTCTATTTCACCCGTCATGCGCGCCGCCGCAGATCGCGATTGCTGGACGACTTGCGTGAGTTCGAGGCGAACCCGGACATTTGCGCCGAGGCTCCCGAGATGCAGGCGGCCTGGCTGGCTTCTCACGCTGTGACCTGGGCGTTTCTTCGCGACTTCACCCGCGCGCATCAGTGTCTGGAGCAGGCCCACCGCATCGATTGCCGGGATGGATGGGTGACGAGCTGCGAGTCTGACGCGCTGGGGTTGGAGGATCGCTGGGACGAGGCATTGAAGTGTGCGGAACTGGCATGGGAAATCAATCCCGGCGCTCCTCACTCAGCTCGGAGTTTGTCTAACAGTCTGCTCAATCTTTGCCGGGTGCCGGAAGCGGCTGAGCGCTTGGCGGCGGCGGCGGAGAGCAGCCAGTCATATGAACTTGTTCACTTCGCTTGCTGGCATCAGTGTGCCTTGGCCGAGACCCTCGATGGTGAGAGTCGGCGGCGCGCTCTCGACCACGCCCTAGAATTGGCGGATCGCCTGCCCACTCTAGCGCCGTTGGCGGACCGGGACCCGCGTCGGTTCTTTTCCCGCATACGCCTCGATATTGCTGAACTGGCGGACGATCATGCCGAGATGGAACGGTGGGCGGAGGAAGCCCGCATCCCCTTTTATCGGAAGATCCTCGCTAACCTTCGTCAAAATCCTCAAGGCCGCCGCATCCGCTTGCCCTTCCCGCGCACAATCCAGAAACACGAAGCGTGTCTTCCCACGAGCCTGGCGTCTGCTTTGGCCACGGTCGGAGAGGAACTGGATCCAGATGTCATGGCTTCGGAGATTACCTTCGGCGGAACCGCGGGATGGGCGGCGGCCGAATGGCTGGAGAAACGCGGGCTCACAGTCCGTTTTTTTGCAGTCACGGCAGAGACGGCCACTCTGCTCATCCGGAATGGAATCGGTTTCGTTTTGACGCTCGAGGGAGATGACAACGCTCACGCGGTCGCGGTTGTGGGCTTGGACGAGGCGGCCGGCACATTGATGATCCATGATCCCATGTCATACCGCTCCTCCGAGTATCTCCTGGAAAGCTTTACAAAAAGTCACGAGCCTCTAGGGAAAAGGGGCATGGCCGCCGTTCCGCCGGAAAAGGTGGAACTGCTCGATCAGCTGTTGCCAGAGGACGATGTCGCCATCATGACTGCGGCGCATTTGCACGAAAAGGTTATCGAACTCCAGGGACCGACAGCGGCCCGCGAAATTGTCGAACACATCGCGGAGAAGCTTCCTCTTCATCCGGGAACTCGGCTGCTACGCACAATGCAGGCTGCTGAGGATGGGCACACGGGCGAAGCGTTGCTTGGCTTCCAGCAGTTGCTAAACGAGTTCCCAAATTCCCCCTTCTTACGGTCTCGTTTGATCTGGGCGTGCCGGGCGAGAGGAAACACAGCCTTGATGCGCGAGACCCTCGCCGGAGTAGTAGAGCGGGGAATCCTTCCCGGAGTTCAATCGCTACAAGACTGGCTCCTTCCGCCTGCTCGCTATGTTGCTGAGTATGCCGACATGTTGCGGTTCTCAGCGGAAACGCGCGAGAACGCGAGCAATCTCCTGCATGGCCTAATCCAGCGCCAACCGCAGTCAGCGGACGGCTGGCACGTGCTTGGCGACCTCTGCTGGAAAGATCGGGACATGGAGAGGGCTCTGCTGTGCTTTCGCATTGCCTCCTGCCGGGCCCCTGGCAACGAACACTACGCGATAGCCTATGGCGATGCCTTGGCGCGAAACCATCGTGAAGAAGAAGGCTTTTCCTGGCTTGAGAGCAGAGTGCGGAAGTTCGGCAGCTTGCCCCGAGCCGCCGGAACGTGGATCAGTTGGATCAGAACTTTGGAAGAATGGGGGCATCCGGAGCGCGCCCTCTCCGCGTGCACCGAGGCGCTTGCACAGCATGGCAGTTTGCCGGAATTGTTGGGATTTGCAGTTCCGTGCCTGGCTCGCATGGGACGCTGGCAGGAGGCCGAGGAGCATCTGGGGCGTCTTGAAAAAACCGGCAACCTGCCGAGGTTTCGTGAAGCGGCGGTGGAGTTTTACCGCCTGCGCGACGACTTGCGACGATCCGTCGAGCACGCCGAGGCTTGGGTCCGCGAGTTGCCTCGTCACATGCCAGCCCGCTACGCGCTGGTGGATTTGATTGCCAAGCGCGACGGCGCCCGACGAGCGCTGGAACTGGCATCGCGCTGGGTGGGAGAAAATCCCGGTCATGACGAACTCGAGGAGCTGCATTACCGGCAATTGGATCGCGCTGGAGAACTTAGGCGAAAGTCTTATTCCGTGTTGCTGCGGCGGGTGAAGCGCAACCCAGAGGATGGCTGGGCGTGGCGGGAACTCGCCTTCCGCTCTATTGAAGACTATGAAAAGGCAAACGATCGGAGGCAAGCGAGACTCCGGGCACGAGTGGCTGCCCTGCTTGCGGAATGCGATCGCACCGGACCGGAAGATCCCGCGACCATCCGGGTTCATGCGCGATGGCGCCAGGCTTGTGGTGAGTGGACAGAGGCGGTCGCCGCCTGGCTCGATTCCATCGATCGCGATCCGGCGAGTTCTTACGGCTACCAGCGGGTTTGGGAATGCTCCACCGGCTTTAAGGCTGCGCAGCGCTGGGAAGTTTGGGAGCGGATTGAACCGATTCTGCTGCGTTGTCCCGGACATTTGGCGATCGCCCGCGACACGGTGCCACTGCTCGCCCAACGATTCGGCGTCACTATGGCCGAGAAAGCCGTCTCGCGCTGGAACCAACTGCGTCACGACGATCCAGAGATCGCCGAGTCCTTCGCGGACCTTTTGCTGAACTATGGCCAGGGCCGCACGGATGCAGAGCGCGCCTACTCGCTGCTGCGCCCCGCTGTCGATCATTTTCCATATCACGCTGGCCTGCGTTTCTCGCTCGTCCACGCCTGCCGCAAGCTGAACAAGCTCGAGGAGGCCGAAGACGGATTGCGCGAGATCATTCGCCGTCATCCCAATAACTCGGGCGCTCGAATCCAACTAGCATGGGTCTATGAACTGCGCGGTCAGCGGAACGAAGCTCTCAAACTGCTGGAAGAAGCCGCGGCGAACGACCCTCAGAATCGGCAACTCTCCGACACGCTGGTCCAGATTCTGTTTCGCCACGGCAACTTTGATCGAGCGCGGAGCATAATTTCCGAGAATCTGGAGCGGGCGCCTCGCGACATTTACTGGCGCGACCGTGCCATCCGGTTGTTGCTGGATTGCGGTGACCAAGAGGGCGCCGTAGCAGCGGCTCGCGCGGGGGTAAGCGTGTTTCCCCGCGGCTCCTATCTGTGGTTTCTGCTAGGCATCACCCTCAACCGGTTACGACGATTTGCGCAGCCCGGCGAAATCGAACAGTGTTTCCGGCGCGGCCTCGCATTCAACGTCGTCTTCTTCGACGCCGCGGACGAGTTATCTGCCCTGCTGGTGGAGCAACGCCGATACGAAGATGCAGAACAGGTAATGCAAAACATTCAGCCCCGGCTGTGCGACTCATCGCCAGCGTTGGGCCGCCTGGCGTGGATTCATCGTCAAAAAGGGAATAAGCCGGAAGCGCGTGAAGAAATGGCTTCGGTGGTTGGGGCTTACCCCTGGTACCTGTGGGGATGGAGTCTGCTGGTCGAATGGCTAGTTGAGGATCAGGCTTGGGAACAGGCTCGTGAATTGCTCGGCAAAGTCCCAGAAGAACTTCGCACCAATCCACAATTCCGAAGGCAGCGCCTGGTCGTACTTGAAAGGGCGGGCCTTCCTGTCAATGAACTGGATGAGGAATGGAGTGTTCTGCTCCGGGATTTCCCTGAAGAACTTCCTCTCCACCTTCATCGGTACGATTTGCTGCGAGGGGCAAAACGGGTCACCGAGGCGCAGGCGGTTCTAAATTCAGTGCGCCCCTCGGACCCGGACAATCCTTACTATTTGGCCCGTCTAGTCGAGGTCCGCGCACAGGAAGAGAAACTCGACGAAGCCATTGTGGCCATGCAACGCATCTTCAATGCGGAAGCTGAGAGCTCCGTTTGGCCCGCCGACTACGCCTGGGAAGCTCTCAAGAAGGCCGGGTTTGCGGACAGAGCTTACGATGAGGCGCGCCGGTCGCTGGAGAAACAGGTACGTCCCACGCCCCGGGCATTCTTCATTCTGTGTTCCCATGCTCTTGAGTTGGCAAAGACCGAAAAAATCATTCCGCAGTCGCGGTGGTCAAGCAGGTTTCCGGACGGCGGGGTCACGGAACTGTTGAGCTTGCTCAAACTCGCCGATCGTAGCCCCTGGATTGATGGAACGTATCGCGCCCAGGCCCTTGACCGGCTCAACAGTGTCGGTCACTATCGGCTGGTTATCGGTTACTGGAAGAGAAACATGGGGGTAGTGGAAGCCGACGTTTCTACCTGGTCCGAAGCGGGTCGCGCACTCGTTTCTCTGAAGCGAAGAAATGAGACGCGCAAACTTCTCTCTTCGTGGCGCAGACGTCGCGGAGTAAGCATGTGGGTAGTGGCCAACTATGTCACCTGTCTTTCGGTGGTGAGGACAAGCGATTTGAAAGAGATTGCTGCGTCCTCCCGGGATGCGCTTCGCGACCTTCCCCATGACCACTGCGCTCGATACCTGGCCCACGTGAAAGCCGAAGCCTGTGCCCTACTGGGGGACAAGCTGGGGTTGCGTGAGACCTGGGATCAATATCGCAGTTACTTTGACTGCAACGAGCATAGCAACGAGTGGTTTGAGGACCGGCGTCGGCCGCTGCTGACCGACATTCCGATGCTGGTGCGCTTTCTCGAACAGAATCGGCTCGGTCTATACCGCAAAAAGGTCTGGGAACTGCGTTGGCGGCACATCTCGGGGTACAGGGGTGGGGCTAGCAGGCTCAGCAACTCCATACCCATTCCATGGTGGGCATGGTCGATAATTATTTGGATTCTCATACAACTATTTCGAAACTCATGAAGCAACAACTTAGCGGTCAAGGGCGTTAATGAAGGCAGTTGATAGGGTCGGTCTCTCACGCAGTCGGCGGGCGCTCTGTGCGGCTTTTGTTGATCTGCTTGCTCCCTCTGGTTTCACACTCGAGGGGATGAGCTGTGGTTGAGTCCCTGTTATGAACAAGCTTGCGTAACGATTCACTTTACCTGGAAGCAGGATTGGCCCGCTGTAAGCAAGTTGTTGCCTGTGATTGAGAAAGAATTGGCCCCGTTTCATGCGCGTCCGCACTGGGGAAAGCTGTTTACCACGTCTCCGGCGGAACTGAAGGGAATTTACAAGAAGATGCCTGACTTTATTGAGCTGAGTAGGAAGTACGACCCGCAGGGGAAGTTCCGCAATGAGTACCTGAACAAGAACATCTTCGGCGCTTAACGCCGGGTGCGTTGGCAACCAAAGACTGTTATAGGTCTTGGCCTCATCGCAGTTCCTAGGTCAATTCCCGCCACACGCAGATTCAGTGCCAGAAGGTCCTAGGTTGCATCTGTCTCCTAGCCCCATCCTTGTTTTCTTGCAGAGGTCGCGCAAATGCTTCCAAAAAAAGATGCACAATCTGTCGATCTCGCCCCCCTCGTTCGACGTGTAAGTAGAGCCGAGGTCAGCCGGTCGAGACCGGCCAGAAGCTCGGCTCCGATCCCGAAATCTTCAGGCGAACAATGAGCCGAGGAGGTGTTCATGTTGAATGCGACCGTTCAGAAATTAGGAGACACTACCATTCTACGGTGCCAGGGGCGAATTGTAGTCGGCGATGCCTACACGATTTTGCGCAAGGCGGTGCTTGGTGAGACACGTAGTAGGATGCTCGTACTTGACCTGGCGCAGGTTGACCGCGTCGATGCGGGCGGCTTGGGCGTCTTGTTGGGCCTACGGGAGTGGGCTCGTTCTAATGCAATCAGGCTGCAGTTGATGAATGTCATGAACCAGGTCGAGCAGATACTTGAGTTGACCAAGTTGGATCGTGTCTTTGAGTTCTGCTCCATCCGGGACATCTTCCATATGCTGCGCCCTGCAGCTTACTCGAGCTCTAACATCGCCCCTCGTCCGCTGTCTGGGATCGTAAGTACCAACTTGCCCGAGGATGAACCGATTGCTGCGTCGATACTGCGGCCATCGAGGCGGGCTGTGTGTTTGCGCGGCGACCAACCATAGATCTCGATGCTAATCTGCTGCCACCATGCGGGGTAGGATCCCTTATGATCTCCCAGGCGGAGCCGCAAGCCATCGACGGTTACCTCGCAGTCGAAGTCCATGCGCAGATTGACGCCCTTTTTGTAATCGTAAGTCTTTCCATCGTCTAAATAGAGGTGCCCGCCACACGCATCGCCTGCGTAGACGCGCAGGGTAAGAGGACCTTGGGGCGTTTCATTTGTACTTTGAACCAGGGGTGCGATCGGCAGAATCGCTCCCGCGCGCACAAACACTGGCAGGGACGCGAGTTCTGGGTGTATCCAGGCTCTGAGCGGCACCAGATCGGCTGGACTCACCGGAGCGCTGGGGGTCGGAGCCACTGGCACGGGCTTCTTAACAAGCTGCCCGGTCCAGTAGTCGTACCAGCTTGCCGATGGAAACTCGACGCCATAGTTATCGAGTTTCTCCGGATAGGGCGGGGCTGCTACGAGGATGTCGGGGCCGAGAAGAAACTCTCCAGCTGCCTGACCATCGATGTCCAGCGGATGATGGTCGCTCGCGGCATCGGGAAATTCCAGAAAGAGCGGCCGCTCGATCGGCATCCCCGTGCGCGATGCTTCTTCTGCAAGCGTGTAGAGATATGGCATCAGCCGGTAGCGCTCTTCGATAAATCGTCTGCGGATCGATTCAGCCTCGGCGCCGCCGACCCATGGTTCATGGTCGCCGGTCCCCTTCTCGGCGTGATCCCGGTCGATGGGCTGGAATGAACCAATCTCAAGCCATTTGGTGAGCAGGTCCTGTTGCGGCGTTCCGGCGAATCCGCCGACGTCCGCTCCACTCAACGCAAAGCCACTCAGCCCGAGATTTTCGAGCATCGGTGTTGTCAGGCGAAGATGATTCCACGTGGCACTGTCGTCGCCCGTCCAGGTCGCGGCATAACGCTGTCCACCGGCATAAGCGGCGCGCGTCAGGACGAACGGCCGTAAGTCCGGATTGAGCTGCTGCAACCCATCGAAGGTAGCTCGCGAGTTCTCCATCCCGTACACGTTGTGAATCTCCGCATGGGGCGCCGAGCGCTTCACGAATCCGGGCTCGTCGATGCGGTGCACCACGTCTTCGGGCATCGTGTTCGTCGGAGTGTTGAAGACCGAAGGCTCATTCATGTCATTCCAGAAGCCGGCAACGCCCATTTTTGAAAAGTCCCGATAGAGAGTGCCCCACCAGTCGCGGGTCTGCGCGCGCGTAAAGTCCGGGAAGACGCTGGGGCCGGGCCACACGACGCCGGAATAGATTGTGCCGTCGGGATTCTTTACAAAGTGGTCGCCGGCAATGCCGGTGTCGTAGGGCAAGTAGCCGTGACCGGGGAAGTTTGCGATATGCAGATCCGTAATGACGACCGTGTGGAAGTTCTTCGATTTAAGTTGCGAGATCATTCCGGGAAAGTCGGGAAAACGTTCGCGATCTACGGTGAAGGGACGGTTCTGCTGCTGGTAGTCGATATCCAGATAAATAACGTCGGCGGGGATCTGATCCGCTCTCAAACGGTCTCCAACTTCGATCACTCGCGATTGCGGTGAGTAACTGTAACGCGACTGTTGATATCCAAGACTCCAGATAGGAGGGAGTGGCATGGTTCCAGTCAGCCATGCGTAAGTTTCTACTACATGCTTCGGAGTAGGTCCGTAAAAGACGTAGTAATCCAACGGTCCGCTCACAGCGCCGAAGGAATAGACACTTGGTAGCTGCTTGCCAAAGTCAAAGTTACTGCGCCAGGTATTATCGAGGAAGACTCCGAGCGCGCGGCCAGCCCGGAACGTCAGGAAGTAAGGAATACTCTTGTAAATGGGATCGGTGGATTCCTGGAAGCTATAGGCATCGGTGTTCCATAATGTGAATGCCTGTTCACGCCGATCCAGCGGGCCGGGCTTGTCTCCCAAGCCGAAGTAGTGCTCGTCTATGGGCATCGCCTTGTAGACACGAAAGGAATCGCCATAGAACTCAATGGGCCGTACGTCCTGTTGAAGAATGTTGCCGTCGCGGTCGGAGATCGTTAGCGCGAAGGTCGGGCGGCTCAGGGAGACCCGTAGGACTCCTGTCTGGAAGCCGACAGCGTCCCGAGTATTGGTTGGCGTCACGGCGACACGACTCTCTCTCGCCTCTTTGAGGACCGCCCAGGAGGCATCGTCTGCAAACTCGTTAGAGCGCGACACGCGAATGCGCACGACGTCGTCACGCAACGCGACGATTTGCATGCGGGCAGCGCCATCTCGCAGATCGATTCCGTTGGGCAGTGCGGAAAAAGATGTGAGGTGGTTCAGTTGAACGGTGGTGGAGCCCACAGGGCCAGCTTGTCCCCGGAGGGAGAGCGTCGCAGCAAACAAGAAGAAAAGAAGAAGAGATAAGAGTACAGAGCGGTAGTAACGCGTACATTTCCTCATTTCGTAAGCCGTCCTGGTTAGGAATCCAACTGGTGACAGACGATTATCATACAGAAAAAACCGACGATTAAAGCGTCTCGTTGTAATCGGGAGGGCGGAATTCCGCTGCGATTGCGAATGTCATGAGCAAACCTGCCCGTCGGCGTTATGATGTTGGCTGCCAAAAACCATGAACAATAAAAGACTCTCGTTACCACTGATGTTCCTCCTGCTTCTGGTCGTCTGCCCGCCTGGCGTCCGGGCTGAGGAACAGAAAAAGCCCGTAGCCGGTCTCGCGTCGATCCGCCAATACATCTCCGGCGGTTGGGACAACCTCACGCGTTCCATGACGGACTGCGCCTCGGTGGTCGATCCCAAGATGAAGGTCAATCCGGTAATCTATCTTCCGGCAGGATTCGCGGCCCCGCCCGCCGTTGAAAAACTTCATACCGCGTGCAACGTTGACATTGAGCACCTTGCCAAGCCAATTCATCAACTTGGCGAAATCGACACCAACGCAATCCATCCCCACGGTCTGCTCTATCTGGAGAACAAGTACGTGGTGCCCGGCGGACGTTTCAACGAAATGTATGGCTGGGACAGCTACTTCATCATCCTGGGTCTGCTGCGCGATGGCCGGACCGACCTCGCCCGTGGCATGGTCGAAAACTTTTTCTTCGAGATCGAAAACTACGGCGCTCTGCTGAACGCGAACCGGACTTATTATCTGACCCGTTCCCAGCCGCCCTTTCTGAGTTCGATGGTACTGGCCGTCTATGACGCCGAGAAACGGGCAGGTCACGCCGACCCCGCATGGCTGGCGCGGGCATACTCGTATCTGGAAAAAGACTACTCCATGTGGACTCGTGAGCCGCATCTTGCCGGCGCAACTTCACTCGCGCGTTACTACGATTTTGGCGAGGGCCCGCCCGCCGAGGGCTTGCAGGACGAGGGCGGCTTTTACCGCAAGGTGGTCAGCTATTTCATGGTTCATCCCGATCAAGCCGATCACTATCTGGTTGAACAAGACTTGGTTCATCCGGACTTGGTTCATCCGGACTTGGTTCATCCGGACTTGGTTGATCCGGACTTGGTTAAGCAAGATCGAGGGCAAGCCGCCGCTGCCCCCGGGTCGAGCTATGGCATCACCGTCTGCGACGTCGCGACGACTATGGCAGACACGGAGTGCGAGCCTAAGCGTGTCGTCCGGCTCAGCGCCGACTACTACAAGGGCGACCGCTCCATGCGCGAGTCCGGCTTCGACATATCCTTCCGCTTCGGAGCCTACGGATCGGCCACGCATCATTACGCCCCCGTCTGCTTGAACAGCCTACTCTACAAGACCGAAACAGACATGGATCAGATCAGCGTGTCGATCGGCAAGGCGTCCGAAGCGAAGGTCTGGAAAACGCGAGCCGAGGCGCGCAAGAGTCGCATGCAGCAATATCTCTGGGACGGAGACCGCGGTTTCTTCTTCGACTACGACTTTACCAGCGGCAAGAAATCGAGCTATCGCTACCTCACGACTTATTATCCGCTGTGGGCAGGCCTTGCGACACCGGAGCAAGCTGCGGCCGTCGTAAAGAACTTGCCCGTCTTCGAGCAGCCCGGAGGACTGGCCATGAGCCCCGAGAATTCCGGCGCGCAATGGGATTACCCTTACGGCTGGGCTCCGGTTGAACTCCTGGCCATCCAGGGATTGCGGCGTTACGGCTACAACGCCGAAGCCGATCGCCTTTCGTACAAGTTCCTGTCCACTGTGATCGAGAACTTTCAGCGCGACGGCACCATCCGAGAAAAGTACAACGTGGTCACCCGCTCTTCGGAATCCCAGGTGACAGTGGGATATCGGGAAAATGTTGTCGGCTTCGGCTGGACCAATGCCGCCTTTCTCGAACTGCTGCACGCTCTGCCCAAAGACAAAGTGGACTCACTGGCACCGTGACCGAGCGATGAGACATAAGGATGAGTCATAAGACGGAGCGACGGGCGTCTCGCCCGTCCAGCCGGGCTGGGGACGCCCAGCTCTCCACCAGCAAGCTTCGATCGACAGCAGCACTCACCGATGTGAATCCTGCTTGTTTTGCAGTTCCTCCGCCATCTTCAACTCCGTCTCGGCCTCTTCTTTCCTGCCCAGGTCGCGATAGGTCTGTCCCAGCAGGTGGTGTGTCATGGGATTGTTGGGGTCCATAGCGGCCGCGTGGCGCAGCGCCCGCACCGCGAGTTCGAACTCGCCCTTTTTCTCAAGAACCTTGCCCATCAGGATGTACGGCCCAGTCGAAGTAGCGTCCAACCAGATCGAGCGCTGCAACAGGCGTTCGGCGTCATCGTATTTCTGGATGCGCGAATAGCTGTCGGCCAGCTTGTAATAAGCATTGGCGTTCGCGGGATTCAGGCTCAGTTCTTTCTGGAACTGCTCGATCGCCTCGGGGACGCGCGATTTATAGAGATACAACTCCCCGAGCATGAGGTGCGCCCCAGGCAGCTTCGGATCGAGCGTCGTAGCCTTCTGCGCGTATTCCTCCGCCACCGGATCGAATTCCTGCCGCAGCAGCATGCGTGCCGTAAACAGGTACCCTGCCGCCGAATCCGTCGGTACGTCGAACATACGAGCAAAAGCGGTGCGAGCCTTGGGGTAATCCTTGCTCTGGATGTAGCAGATCCCAAGAATGTAAGCCGCATCCACATTGGCGCGCGGAAACCAGGCCTGGACTTTCTCAAGATAGGGGATAGCGTCCCCCGGCCGCCCCGCGAGATAGTAAGAGAGGCCGAGCAGCTGAATCGATTCGTTGTCTTTGGGATCCTCGGATTGAGCCGTCTTAAGGTACTCGGCCGCCTTCAGGTAGTCGCCTTTCTTGTAATATGCAGCACCGAGTTCCCGGGCGATGTTTTTCGGGGCTGGGTTTCTAGCGGCTAGAGTTTGCAGCTCTGCGATCGCTTCGTCGTACTTCCCTTGGCGAAGCAGGAGTTCAGCAGGCATAAACTCGGAGAGCGGGGCCTGGGTTGAGGTTGGCGGGGTGGACGTCCGGTCTAGCGCCTCCTGTCCTGAGCAAGTCATCGCGACAAGAAGAAACGCCAGCAGAGGTTTGGGCACAGATACCAAAGACTCCCCCGAAGAATACGCCCACGATTAGAACACAAAAAAAAGGGAGTCTAAAATCAGACTCCCTCGAAGAAACTCTTTGCGTGTCCAACTCTAGAAGTCGAAGCGCAACGCAAACTGGATCTGACGCATCGGGTAACCAAACTGAAGGCTGGTGATCTTGCCGTCGTTGGTGCCTGTGCCGTCGATAGTTGTGTTGGGATTCGAGTAAACCGGGTGGTTGAACAGGTTGAAGACATCGGTGCGGAACTGAACGTTGAGCCGCTCGAAGACCGGGATCTTTTTCACGATCGACAGGTCGGAGGTGAAAGCCCGCGGCCCAACGAACGAGTTACGCTGGATATTACCCAGGTGCCCTTTCGTCGGATCGGCAAATGGGCCGGGAGGATTCGCCGGATTCGTTATGTCCGGAACTGGCGTGTAAAACGTCAGGTTATGGTTAACCGGGCTAATACTCCCAGAGACTCCGGTATGGAATGAGCCAACACCTCTGTCGGGACGGCAGACGCCCACATCCTGTTCACTGCCACAGTTCGAGAAACCGGGAGTCCAGGGCAGACCGCTGCCCCAGGTGGTGTTGCTGGCCAGTTCCCATCCACCGACAACGTAGTCCATGGCACGGCTGGCATCACCCATGTACTGTTTGCCTTTTCCGAAGGGCAGTTCGTAGACCGGGCTGAAGACCCACTCGTGGTTGCGGTTGAAGTCCACTGCACCCCAGGCGATCTTGTGATCGATCGCATAGTAGTTGCTGTCGTAGCCGTCGGCGTGCGAATAGGTGTAGTGAGTGATGAATTGCAGGCCCCTCGCAAACCGCTTCTCCATCTTGATCTCGAACGCATTGTAGGTGCTGGCGGCATCATTGCCGTAGTAGTTGCCCAAGTCGAAGGTAATTCCCTTGCAGCTGTTCTGCGGGTTCCCGGGTGTACCCCCGAAGACAGGCCTGCACAGTGGTCTGCGCAGGTTCGTATCATAGGGGCTGCCTTTGGGATTTGTGGGAGTTATGGTGTTAGGATCGATGACCCCATACAGCGACATGGAAAGCGGATTCACGTCGTAATTCGGGTTGTTGCCGGTGAACCCGTGCGTGCCCTTGCTTCCGACATAAGCGACTTCCAACGAAATGCTGGGTGTCAACTGACGCTGGACTGTGGCGTTATAGGCATCCACTCGTGGCAGCGTCTGCTTGGGCGGCCGGATGTGCAAGCCGCTGATCGTTCCACCGAGGGAACTGAAGGGAAAGATCCCGTTGGATGGAATTGCAGGAAAAGCGGTTGCCGGATCAATGCCGGTAACAGAGTTGGGCCCGGCATCCAGTGTGAAAAGCGTCTTCCTGTTACCAAATTGCCCAGGGAACAGGGTTGGGAAGTTGCTGACATCGTAGTTCTGTTTCAGCAATACGGGCAGGTTTTGTGTGACCGTATGTCCGAAATTGGAACCGAACACACCGATGTCGTAGCTGCGACCGTAGCCCATCCGAACTACGGTTTTCGGGGTCACCTCGTACGCGATCCCGAAGCGGGGCGCAAACGCGTGCCAATCATTCTTGACATTGCCGTTGGAGCCAATCCCGCCATACCCAGCGACGCGGATAGCGCCGGTTCCGCCGAGATCGGTAATGTTGGCGAAGCCGCCTCCGCCCTTCGCATTGACGGTTTCGGGGAAGTAGATTTCCCAGCGCAGCCCGAAGCTGAGTGTTAATTTGGGGTTCGCGCGCCACGTATCCTGTCCATAGAAGAACCAGCGCTTTTGCCGTTCTGCGGGAGGGGGGACAGCGGGGTTATTGACATAACGCACCAGGCGGGTGACATCGCCCAGTATGAAAGTGGCCAGATCCAGACCGTTGCCTCCTGCCGTCGGGCTGGTGAAGTCCGCCGTTGCTTCGGGGCTAAAGTTGTATTCCCCAGTTCGGTTGTTGTCGCTCGGAATTCGCAGGTTCAGCGCATAGCGAATATCGCCGCCAAACTTGATAATGTGGTTGCCTTTTGTTTTAGTCCAATTATTCACAAATTGGACCTGCTGCTCGCTTTCGGTCAGTGGGCAATTGCAGCGAGCGGGGCCAAGGCCGTCGCCGAAGCTGGAAATTACGCAGCCGTCGCTGCTATTGTTGTCTGTACAACCCTGCCCGACGATCGGATCACCGCCCAAGGAAAAGAAACCCAAGCCGTTGGTTTTCGGGTCACTGGTATTTGCACCGGGGATCCCGAAGGCGGTCATGGGCTGGCCGCCGTCCGGCTTTTGCGTTATCGGATTGTATTTGAACCAGCCGAACCGGACGTCCGTCAGTAATGTGCTGCTGATCGTTTTGGTCAGTCCGGCGGACAAACTGTAATTGTGGGTGATGGAACTGCCTGCCAAACCTGGAGCTGAGTCGCCTCCACCGTTGCCCGGCCCCCCCAACTTGCCGAGCAGGGGCGTGCCTGACAGTTTGAAATAGTCGATACTGAACCGCCCAAACACATTGATACTCGAACTCATGGAGTAGTCGATGCGGGTATCGAAGCTGTCCTGTTTGAACGGACCGGAACCAGAACCTACAAAGTTATTCTGAAGACCCGTCACCTGCGCAGGAGGAAGCGCCGCCAGCACATTCAAAGCGGCGGGGGACGCTATGCTTTTGACCGGACCACCAGGCCCAACAGGCTCAGCAGCGGCGGCAGCGGCGGTCAACGGAATCCAGTTCGGCTCTGTACCACAACCCGCGGGACCACAAAACCGTGTACGATTGGCACCGGAACTATCTCCGGTAGCAGGATCAAAAATCGTACCTCCTCCAGTCACTGCATTCGTTCCGGTAAATACATTATTGTAGTCGCTCAGATCGCAGTATCCAGCCTTCGCACCAGTAGTGTTGGTAGGGGTGCATGTCGATATAACGTTTGCCGTCGGCATGGTGAAGCGGCCACTGATGCCTTTGGTTTGCCGAGTGCCCTGGTAGTCGGCGAAATAGAACAGCTTATTCTTAATGACCGCACCACCGACGGTGCCGCCGAACTGCTGCCTGCGCGAGTGTGGAAGAGCCACCCCCGGATCTTGCGTGAATGGATCACGCGCCTGTAGGGCGTCAGTGCGGCGGAAGTAGAAACCGCTGCCGTGAATCTCGTTACTGCCAGACTTAGTCTGTGCCGTCACTACGCTGCCTACAGCCTTACCGAATTCGGCGTCATAATTCTGCAACGCGACTTTGGCTTCCGTCACCGCGTCCAGGTTGGGATTGACCACGATGATGCCAAGGATCGGATCCTGGTTATCGGTGCCATCGAGTTCGAAGGCAGTGCCGCTGAAGTGCTGGCCCTGCGTCACGATCTGCTGGCTTTGCTGGGGATTCTCTGTAGCCGCGTGGCCCCATCCCATCAACTGTGAACCCGGGGCCATGAGCTGCAAGCTGGTGAAGTTGCGGTTAAGGTTGGGTATATCCTGAACCTGCTTCGCATTGAACTCTGTCGCCACGTCGGCGCGATCGGTCTTGAGCTGCGGAGCCTCAGCCGTGACCTCGACGGTCTCGGACGTGCCGCCCACCTGGAACTGCAACGGTACGTTCGCAGCCGCATCGGCGGAGACAATCACATCCTTTTGCTCGCTGGCCTTGAACCCGGGCGCCTCGACGCGAACGGTGTACACGTCTGGAATCAAGTGGGTGACGGAATAGTTCCCGCTGTCGTTGGACGTCGTCGTGTCCGACGTACCTTTGCGCTGGTCGAGGACCGTCACCTTGGCATTCGCGACCGCCGCACCTTGCGGGTCCGTCACTGTACCGATGATGCTGCCGTATACCGCTTGCCCCCACACGGGTTGCGCCGTCAATGTCACCAGACAAACGCAAATCATCAGCATCGCGGCTATCGAGATTTGTTTCGCCATTTTTTTCTGCCTCCGCAGTGCTCAATCGCCAGATTTGCCGGAATCGCGGTCCGGAGTTTGCCGGGTTGGTTCGCGCCACGCTTCAGGAAATGCAGCAAGACCTTTTCCTCGAAGGGCGAGCGGAATGCACTCGGCATCTAGTACGAATGAACTATTGCCAGTGCCCGCCAAAGTAACTCTCGCGCATTTGCCTTGTCAATATGTAAATGGAGTCTTATCAATAATATGAAAGCTGGTAGAGTTTTGGCTGCGTCTACGGTTTTTCGTAGAGTGTGGTTAAGGTTCTATTCCGAGGCGGATTTGAAGTTAGGATCCAGCTCCGAGGCCTTCCGGAATTCACGCTCTGCCTCATCGGGTAGTCCTTTCCTCCGCAGCGCTTGGGCGAGATAGAAGTGCGCCGGGGCATAGCTGGCTAACTGTCCGGTAGCGGCCCGAAACTGGGAGATCGCTCCATCCAGATCTCCAGCATTCAGCAGGCGTCGACCTGAGTTAGTCGAGAATGTCGCCGCCTGCAGCGCATTTGCGCTTTTCGCCATCTCCACTCCGAGCTTGCTTTCTGCGGCCGCGTCTTCTGTGTCTCCGAGCTGGCGCAACACGCCGCTGAGTGTGGTGTGAGCGCCCGCAAAATCCGGTTGCAGCCGGATCGCTTCCCGCAGCGCACTCGCAGACTCTCGTAAGTTCCCCTGCTGTTTCATAACTGTGCCCAACGTGTAATACGCCTCAGCGTAATCGGGACGTATCTTGATAGCAGCTTGCAATTCCTCGGTCGCGCGGTCAAATTCTCCTTCCTGCCAAAGCGTGACGCCCAGCGTGTAGCGGACGTCGGCCTGGCCAGGATCGAGTTTTGCGGCTTTCTGGAATTCGGCGACGGCTGCCGGCAACTGGTCCTTGAGCTTCAATGCCAGGCCCAGGTTGTAGTGCAATGTGGCGTCTTCCGGAGCAGCGCGCAGTGCGGTTTGAAATTCGCCGATGGCGGCGTCGAAATCAGTCCTCTGCAAATACGCAATTCCCAGATTGCCGCGATAGTCGATGTCATCCGGCTTGAGGCGCAGCGCCGCCTGGAATTCCGGAATGGAACCCGGCGCATCTCCGACTTGAATCAGCGCCAGCCCAAGGTTATTGTGAGCGTCGGCACTCTCAGGCTGCGCTTCGACCACCTGACGAAATGCCGCAACCGCCCCGACGGCGTCTCCTTGTCGCTGAAGCAACAAGCCGAGCTGCGTCTGCGCGTCGCCGAAATTTGGCCGAAGCTTGACCGCGGACCGCAACTCGCGAACGGCGCCCTCGTGGTCGCCCTTGTCGGCAAGAACGCGGGCCAGGTAGTAGTGGGCATCCGCGCTTTCGGGAGTGAGTCCGACCGCGCTCTCTAACAGCTGCTGGGCTTCTTCGAAGGAGCGCTGCTGCCACCGCAGCACGCCTAGATGTAATTTTGCCGCGATAAAATTTGGTTGCAAGCGAAGCGCCGCGGAAAATTCCGCTGCGGCTTCGTCGAGTTGAGAATTCTGTGTGAGGAGAGCTCCCAGTTCGTCGTGCAGATCAGGCTGAGCCGGAGCGAGTTCGACTGCGCGCCGCAATTCGCCGATCGCGCCGGGCAAGTCCTGCCGGAAGCTCAGCAAGCGCCCGAGCGTGCGATGGGCTTCGCTGTTGGACGGAGCCAGCTTCACTGCGATGCGCGCCTCGGTGGTCGCAGCTTCGATTGCCCCCTCACTCTTTCGACTGGCTGCCAGCGCGTTAGCAAGATTGATGTGCGCCTGCACGAAGTCCGGCTTCACCTTCACCGCAGTTCGGAGCTCCGCGACGGCCTCATCCAAGTGGCCGGTTGTCATCAGCACCCAGCCAAGCGAGTTGTGCCCCTCCGGGGCATTCGGCGCGAGTCGCACGACTCTATCGAAAGCGGCGCGTGCCGCCGCCAGATCGCCTTTTTGCAAGGATCGGATGCCTTGCTGGTAGAGAGCGTCAACCGCCGCCTTGTCGATACCTTTCTGTGCAATTCCGGGCAGCGCAATTGCGATGAGAAGAATCACAACCTCCGGGATTCGAATTCGGCGAATAGCGGCAAGAATCAAGGACGTTCTCATCAGTCACGAGTTAAATATCAAAGCGGACATCAAACTGGACATCAAGCGCTTTGCAAATCTTACTATGTCGCGTCGGGGCGCGGCCGTAGTCCCAAGAAGGCAGACTTGCATTGACCCCTTCCGCGATACATCCTGTATGCTTTTTGGGTCATGAGTCTGCCGCGGTTTCCTCACCTTCGATCGCTCCCTTGGCAGCGGGCCGTATCCGTACTTCTCGTGGCGCTCTCCTGTCATCTAGCCCCTGCTCAGGCGCAAACCAAGCCTCCCCAGTACGCCATCGCCTACTTCACCGACGTCGCGCAGAAAGCCGGCCTGACCGCGCCCATCGTGTTCGGCGGCAAGGACACGAAGAAATACATTATCGAAACCACCGGCACTGGCGCCGCCATTTTCGACTACGATAACGACGGCTGGCCCGACATTTTTCTGGTGAACGGCACAACTCTGGAAGGTTTTCCCACGGGCGCAGCTCCCACCAATCATCTGTATCGCAACAACCACGACGGCACGTTCACCGACGTCACCGTCAAAGCGGGTCTGAGCGCGACGGGCTGGGGCCAGGGCGTTTGTGTTGGCGACTACGACAACGACGGATGGGAAGATCTCTACGTCACCTACTACGGGAAGAACCGGCTATTTCACAATCAGAATGGCGTCTTCACCGAGGTGGCGGAGAAGGCGGGTGTAGCTGGGTCCGGCAAAGCGTGGGGCACGGGGTGCGCGTGGGTTGACTACGATCGTGACGGCCACCTTGATCTCATGATCGCCAACTACGTCGACTTCGACCTTGCGACCGCGCCCGCTCCCGGCGAGCGTCCTTCCTGCATGTGGAAAGGAGTGCCCGTGATGTGCGGCCCCCGCGGACTTGCCAGCGCGAAGAACATCCTCTACCACAACCGCGGCGACGGCACGTTCGAGGACGTTACCACGAAAGCCCACATCGACCGAACCGACGGTCATTACGCCTTCAGCGTTTCCACTCTCGACTTCGACGACGACGGCTGGCCCGACATTTATGTCGCCTGCGACAGCACTCCCAGCATTCTCTACCACAATAACCGCGACGGCACTTTCACCGACGTCGGCGTAACTGCGGGCGCAGCATTCAATGAAGACGGCCGCGAACAGGCCGGCATGGGCTCTACCATCGGAGACTACAACGGCGATGGCCGCCTCGACATCTTCAAAACGAATTTCTCCGACGACACTTCCACGCTCTACAGAAATAACGGCGACGGCACTTTCGACGACGTGACCACGGCTGCGGGGCTCGGGCTGTATACGAAATATCTCGGGTGGGGAACGATGTTTCTCGACTTCGACAACGACGGCTGGCCCGATCTTCTACTCGTGAATGGCCACGTCTACCCGGAGGTGGACAAGAACAATCTGGGGAGCAACTACGAAGAGCCGCGCATTCTCTACCACAATCTAGGTAATGGCACGTTCGAGGACATCTCCGCTAGCGCGGGTCCCGGCATCAATGCTCGGGCTTCATCACGCGGTCTTGCAATCGGCGATCTGTGGAACGATGGCCGCACTTCGGCAGTCATCACCAACCTGAATGCTCTACCGAGTCTCTTGGTGAACCAGGTCCGCTCCGCTAACCACTGGATTGCCCTTCGGACTGTAGGAACGAAATCGAACCGCGATGGCATCGGCGCACGCATCTCGGTCAAGGCTGGCACGCGCACGTTAGTCGACGAAGTTCGAAGCGGTTCAAGTTACAACTCCAGTAACGACACGCGCGTCCACTTCGGTCTCGGTTCGGCAACCAAGGTGAATTCCGTGCAGATCCGCTGGCCCAGCGGATTGCAGGAACATTTTGATAACCTGCCAGCCGACTCGATCCAAACTCTAAAAGAAGGATCTGGAACTCCGGCAGCATCGGACGCGAAGAAACCATAGAGTTCCTCTGTGGCCTTCCCCCTGTGTCCTCTGTGCTCCCGGTGGTTAAGGTTTTGATCTTAGTAGCCGCCGAAATAAAATACCAGGACTTTTATTTCGGTGGCGGAAACTGCATGGTCCGGACGATCCCTTCAGCCTCTTTAACGTAGATCACCTGATTCGGCTTCACGTCCTTGAGAGTATCCACATGCCCGCTCGGCCAGCGAATCTCAAGCAGCTCCACTTTCGCCGCCTTTCCCAGGCCGAAGTGAACGCGCAAATCGTTCTGCGAAAAATAGCCTCCTCCGCTGCGCACTTCATCAATCTGCTGATGCGCCCTCGCTTCATCGGGCATACGCGTCACGCACTTTAGACGCGCGCCAATCCCGCTGCGGTTCGATTTCGTCCCAATCGTCCGCACCTTGATCCAGTTGTTTCCTGTCTGCGAATCACAGCGCACTAGTTGCGGATAGTCGTTGACCGGATTCACCACCATATCGACATCGCCGTCATTGTCGAAGTCTCCGAAAGCGCAACCACGCGACGCGATCGGCTCAGAAATTCCTGCGCCCGCTTGCAGAGAGACATCTTCAAACCGGCCGTTGCGCAGATTGCGATAGAGAAGTTTACGCTGCGGGTATCCGGCTTCGGTCTTGAGTTGTTCAACTTCCGGATACACGTGACCGTTGCAGATAAGAATGTCGGGCCAGCCGTCATTGTCGAAATCGAAAAACCCGCAGCCCCAGCCCAGGAACTGCGTGTGCGCGCCCAGGCCGGCGGTAAATGTTGTGTCTTCAAAAGTGGCTTCGCCAAGGTTGTGATAGAGCGAAGGCGTGTCTCCCGCGAAATTGGTTTTCAACAAGTCAAGGTTTCCGTCCAGATCGTAATCGGCTGCCGAAATCCCCATCCCCGCTTGGGGTTTGCCATCCGGACTCAACGCGCAACCCGCCTCCAGCGCGATGTCCACGAATTTTCCGTTCTTCTTGTTCTGATAGAGGGCGCTCGCGGTGGAATCATTGGCCACATAGATATCGGGCCATCCGTCATTGTCGAGATCGGCGGTGAGCACGCCGAGCCCATAAGTCCCATTTGCCTTTAAAATCCCAGCGCTCTCCGAGACATCCGTGAACGTGCCGCCGCCATTGTTGTGATAAAGAATGTTCTTCCCGCCATTCAATCCTGGCGGCCCGCATGCCACCATCACGCCCTTGTAGAGGCACGGCCCCGACTCCGGCACGGGCGCGGTCTTCAGGTCCATATCAATGTAATTCGCGACGAACAGATCAAGCCGCCCGTCGCGGTCGTAGTCCACAAAAGCGCAACCGGTATTCCAGCGATTGCCTTTGCCAGCGACGCCCGCCTTCTCGCTGACATCGGTGAACGTGCCGTCGCCGTTATTGTGATAAAGCACATTCTTCCCAAAATACGTGACGAACAAGTCGTCCCATCCGTCGTTATCGTAGTCGCCAACGCAAACGCCCTGGCCCCAGCCAGAGCGCGCCAGCCCCGCTTTCAGCGTGACATCGGTAAAGGTGCCGTCGCGATTGTTCTTGAACAGGTGTGAGACTGGTTCCTGCCCAGCCGGGAATCCCTCGAGCCGCGTCCCGTTCACGAGGAAAATGTCGAGCCAGCCATCGTTGTCGTAATCGTAAAACGCGACGCCGCAGCCGGTCGTCTCGAGTAGATACTTGTTCTTGTGCTCGCCACCATAGATCGTCTTGGCGTTCAATCCCGCGGCGCGCCCAACGTCCACGAAACTCACTCCGAGCGGAGTGCCCATTTTCAGTGGCTCAACCGGCCGCGGCGGCGCCGGCGCAGATTGCGCCCACAGCGGACGCGCCAGCCCAAGAACGTTTTCGAACGACAGAACGAGGGTCGACCGGCTCAGCGATTTCAGCAGTTCGCGGCGTGAAAAAGGCAAGAGGGGATACCCGGGAATCAGCTCGTGCTGGACTGTGCCCCTGAATTCTTATAGTTTGTGGCTGAACACTTTGCAAGCTGGCGTCGTCGACCGCCGTTCCAAACACTGCCGTTTAAAATGAAGGCCTCATCGCACTTGCGCGACGTTGAAAGAATGAGAAGCTCTCTCTCTCCTCCTGCGCGTCTCCTTTCCTTTGCTTGCACGGTTCTGCCGTGCTTTCTGTTTGTCTCGACTCTGGCGGTTGCCGCCGAGCAGCCGCCGCCATCTCTCGAACTCTCCCGCCCCGTCCGCTCCTGGGAATTTCTTCCGGTCGTCGGAATGCGCGCCGGTCTGTTCGGCAACGAAAGCGGAGAAATGGAAGCCTGGGCCTATCCGCTGAAGATCCTTCGCGGTTTCCACCTCATCTTTCATGTGGATGGCCGCGCTGTTCTCGCCGACAGCCTGGCTCGCACCCTGATCGTCCACCCGGAATCTGCAACGCTCGTCTATGCCGGCGACAACTTCTCCGTGCGCGAAACATTTTTCGTTCCTGTGCACGAGCCCGGTGCGGTGATTCTGCTCGACGTCGAGACCGAACAGCCGCTGGAGATCGAGGCCGGTTTCGTAGCCGACTTTCAACTCGAGTGGCCCGCCGCCCTCGGAGGGACATTTCTCAACTGGGATGAATCGCAACACGCATTTGTGTTTGGCGAGGAGCGCAAAAAATTCTCCGCCCTGGTTGGATCGCCGTCCGGCTCCAGGGCACGACTCGCATATCAATCGAACTATTCTTCGGACAACGAGAATTTTCTGCGTCTCGGCGTGACCGGCAAGGGAAGAAAGAGCAAGGTTATTGTTATTGCCGCCTCCACCCAGGGTCCCGCCGACGCGCAGGCCATCTATCAGCGCCTGACGACTTCGTATTCCGACCTGCTGCGAGACTCCGCCCAGTACTACCGCGACTATCTCAACCGTACGCTCAACCTCACTCTCCCGGACTCGCAGCTCCAGCAGGCTTACGACTGGTCGCGTATCAGCACCGTCCAGGGACTAGTCACCAATCCTTACCTTGGCACCGGCTTGGTCGCCGGATACCGAACCTCGGGCACCAGCCAGCGCCCCGGCTTTGCCTGGTTCTTTGGCCGAGATTCTTTCTGGACATCCTTCGCGCTCAACTCCATCGGCGACTTTGCCACCACTCGCACGGCTCTCGAGTTCATCGCCAAGTTCCAGCGCGACGACGGCAAGATTCCGCACGAAATCTCTCAAGGCGCAAGTTTCGTGGATTGGTTCAAGGACTATCCCTACGGCTACGCCTCCGCCGACGCTACGCCGCTCTACATCATCGCGACAAACGATTACGTTTCCCGCAGCGGCGACCTCGATTTTGCGCGCCAGAAATGGGACAGCCTGTGGAAGGCGTATCAGTTCCTGCGTTCCACCTATGACACGCAGAACTTTCCGCAGAACTTCGGATTCGGCCACGGATGGGTCGAAGGCGGCCCGCTACTTCCCGTAAAGACGGAGTTTTACCAGAGCGGCCTCGGCCTCGAAGCCCTGCGCGCGCTCGCGAATCTCGCAAAACTCACCGGCAAGGACGACGTCAGCAAAGATCTGCAAGATGCTTTCAATCGCCAGAAGCAGGCGTTCAATCAGACTTTTTGGTCCCCGGAGAAAAAGGCATTCGCCTTCGCCCTCGACCAGCAGAATCGCCGCGTGGACGAACTCACGGTTCTGACCACTGTCCCCATGTGGTTCGGCGTCACTGACGAAGACAAGTCCCAGGCGACGATCCAACAACTCGCCGATGCCGACCTCCAAACCGACTGGGGCACACGCATCATTTCGAACCACTCCTCCATCTACAACGGCAGCGGATACCACTTCGGCTCCGTCTGGCCGCTCTTCACCGGATGGGCCTCGGTTGGCGAGTACCGCTACCACCAGCCTCTCCCCGCCTATACGAATCTGCGGTCCAACGCCCTGCTCGCGCTCGATGGATCGCTCGGTCACGTCACCGAGGTGCTCTCCGGCGACTATTATCAGCCGCTCTCGACTAGCTCTCCGCATCAAATCTGGTCGGCGGCCATGGTGGTCAGCCCAATTCTGCGCGGGATGCTCGGCCTCGGGAGCGATGCTCTAAGCCATACGGTTACGTTCGCTCCGCATATTCCCGCGGATTGGAGATCGTTCTCGCTGGACAACCTGCGCGTGGGTGCGACCACGGTAGCGCTGAGCTACCAAAGAACTCCCGGACTCTTGACTCTGGAAGTAAAGCGCACCGGCGCCGATTGCACTCTCGACTTCAACCCAGCGTTCAGTTTGCGAACCAGTGTGGCGTCGGTCGAACTGAACGGCCGCAGTCTGCCGTTTCATACTGCCGCCGGCGCCAGCGATCAGCACGTCGCCATCAGATTCCCGCTGACCCAGACAACCAGCGCGGTGCGCATCCGCCTGAAGAATGATTTCGGCGTCAGCCTCTCGAACAAATTGCCTGCGCTCGGCAGCGCCAGCGTGGGCCTGCGCGTCCTTTCGGAAACGTGGAACTCCGCACGCACACAGCTGACCTTGTCCCTGTCCGGACTGGCCGGCGAAACATATGAGCTGTCCATCTGGAATCCATCGCAAGTGGCATCCGTCAAAGGTGCGAAACTCGGGGACGCAGGTCAGGATTTAGCAAAATTGGTGGTCGACTTTCCATCTGCGGATGCAGAATCCTATGTCCACCAGGACGTCGTCCTGAATTTTGCGCCGCCAAAGTGAAAACTCAGTTCTCAGGAATTTGTTAGTCTTTCGGAGGAGAAAATCCCATGTCAAAGCGATTCTTTTCGATTCTCGCGTTCCTGATAATCCTCTGTTGCGCGGTATCTGCCACCGCCCAAACGAAATCGACCGATGCCGAAGGCCACAAATGGTGGCAACATGCGGTTTTCTACGAGATCTATCCCCGCAGCTTCGCCGACAGCAATAACGACGGCATTGGCGACCTTAAAGGCATCACTTCCAAAATGGCCTACCTGCATGACCTGGGAGTGGACGCCATCTGGATCAGCCCATGCTTTCCCTCGCCGCAGGTGGATTTCGGTTATGACGTCTCCGATTACGAGAATATTGACCCGATGTACGGAACGCTCGCCGACTTCGACCGCATGGTCGCGGAGGGGAAGCAACAAGGTGTGCGTATCATTCTGGACTTTGTCGTAAATCACACTTCGGATAAGCACCCGTGGTTTATCGATTCCAAATCATCGCGGACGGCGTCCCATCGCGACTGGTACATCTGGCGCGACGGCAAAGGGCCGGGACAACCTCCCAACAACTGGATTTCGACTTTCGGTGGGTCGGCATGGAAACTCGATCCCGCCACCAAGCAGTACTACTATCATTTTTTTTATGCCCAGCAGCCAGACCTGAACTGGCGCAATCCCGCGGTCGAGAAGGCGATGCTCGACACCACTGGGTGGTGGTACAAGCGCGGCGTCTCCGGCTTTCGTCTTGACGCGGTTGACATTCTTTTTGAAGATCCGAACCTGACAGACAATCCAGTTCTGCCCGGCACCAACAAGCAGGGCGATCCAAATACCGACGAGATCCACAACAAGAAACTTCCCGAAGTGCACGATGTGTTGCAGAAACTTCGCAAAGTCGCCGACGAATCCGATGCCGTGCTTATCGGCGAAACCTGGACGTCGAACATCGATGAGCTCAAGAAGTACTACGGCTCCCACGACAACGAGTTACAAATGCCGATGGATTTCATGTTTACCACGGTCGACAAGCTTTCTCCGCCCGAGTTTCGCCGCCAGATTGCGCAAGTTGATTCGGCAGGCGGATGGCCAGTGTTCGTGATCAGCAACCACGACAAGGTCCGCTCTTACAACCGTTACGGTGACGGCAAAAACAACGATGCCATCGCGAAGTTGATGGGCGCCTTCTACCTGACTCTTCGCGGAACTCCGATCATGTATTACGGCGAAGAAATTGGAATGGAAAACAACGACCCCAAGCGCAAGGAAGATGTAAAGGATCCGATCGGCCGTACCGGATGGCCGAAGGAAATCGGCCGCGACGGCGAACGCACCCCCATGCAGTGGAACACGGATACGAACGCCGGATTCAGCACGAAGGATCCGTGGCTGCCCGTTCCCCCCAGCTACAAGACCCACAACGTAGCTACCGAATCGAAAGATCCCGATTCAGTGTTGAACATGTACAAGAAGGTCCTGGCGCTACGCCATACCAATGAGGCTCTGCTCGAAGGGAGCTACACTGCGCTGAACGAAGACGACGCCAATGTTATGTCCTATCTCCGTAGTTACAAGGGGAAGGCTATGCTGGTGGTACTGAACATGTCGGCCTCGCCCCAGAAGGCAACCTTCAACCTCGCCGACAAGGGCTTCGCCTCGGCCAACCTGAAGAGCCTGGTGGCGACGCCGCAATCATCCTCAACAGGCACCGAAGTGACGCTCGAACCCTTCGGAGTCTTCATCGCCGAAGTGACCAAGTAATCGACGTTCTGACCTAATCCCGCTTTTCGAGCATGGCTGAATACGAGGTTCGACCAGGAACGGTGGAGAGAGTGCCGTCTGGCCAGAATACAAGCTCAGTTGTAGTTCCTCCTGCTTTACGTTTTCCCATCGACAGGCGCGAGATGCCCTGATCTCCGCTCCTTAATAGACAATTGCTAGCCGAGGCGATGTGGGTAAGATCTGACTAGCGGGGTGGTTGCCTGGTGGATGGTTCTAACGAATATTTTGTCCAGGTCCGGGATCTGGCGGTTACGTATCATCCGGAGGACGGCGAGCCAATTCGCGCCTTGGACGGGTTGAGTATCAAGGTTCGCTCGGGGGAGATCATCGGGATACTGGGCGAATCCGGTTGCGGAAAGAGCACACTGGCGAGCGCACTGCTGCAGTTGCTGGCGCCGCGCGCGAAATGCGAAGGCGGGACGATTCTGGTCCGCGGCCGCGACCTGCTGAATCTGTCCGAGAGGGAATTGCGCGCGATCCGCGGCCGGGAAATATCGCTGATCCCGCAGGATCCGTCTCTTTCGCTCAATCCAGTGATGACGGCTGGTTCGCAGGTCGACGAAGTGCTGCGCGCGCACCTGCCACTCAAAGCGCGGCAACGCCGAGAGCGAGTCACGGAGTTGCTTCGTGAGGTCGGGTTCGATCAGCCAGCAGAAATCTACTCCGCATATCCTCATCAGCTCAGCGGTGGACAGCGTCAGCGGATCGCGATTGCCCAGGCGGTCGCGTGCCGGCCGGCTCTGTTGATCGCTGATGAACCTACCAGCAAGCTCGACGCGACCCTCCAGGCAGAGATTTTCGTGCTCTTGTCGCAGATTCGACAGCAACACGGGGCTGCGATTCTGGTAATCAGCCACGATCCAGCATTGTTTGCAGGATTCGCCGATCGCATCGCGGTAATGTACGCCGGCCGCATCGTGGAAGTCGGGAGCAGTGCAGACATCTTCGCGCGTCCGCTGCATCCTTATACTCAGGCACTGGTGCGGATTGCGGCATCCTCCGTGGTGACAGGATCAAGGGCGCGGGTTCGGCTTCCGGCGATCGAAGGTGAATCTCCCGACCCGTCCTGCATCCCAGTCGGTTGCCGGTTTGAACCACGCTGCTCCGAACGGATGGACGTCTGTTCACGCCGCTATCCGCGCGAGTTCATGCCGGAGCCCTCGCGACCCGTGAACTGTTTCAAGTATGGGGAGTAACTTGCCGACTAATTCATCAACTGATGGAGTAACAGTCCAGAATTTGCTGCGGGTCAAAGGACTCCGCAAACAATACGTCCGCGGCGGTCTGTGGCGGAAACGAGTGCCCGTAGCCGCTGTAAGGTGCGTCGATTTCGAGATCCCGCGCGGGCAAACCTTGGCGCTGGTCGGAGAGTCAGGATCGGGGAAGTCCACCGTGGCGCGATGCGTGACACGCCTGGAAATGCCGGACTCGGGACAAATTCTGATCCAGGGGACCGACATCGCACAGCTGGATTCGCGAGACCTGTTGCCCTTTCGATCCGGCATCCAGATGGTATTTCAAGATGCAGTTACTTCGATGAACTCGCGCTTTTCAGCGCTGGAAGTCATCGATGAGCCGCTTCTGATCCGTGCCAAAGGGGCCCAAGGCGGCCAAAGGGCGCAAGGGGGCCGCAATCGACAGAGTCGTCGTGACCTCGCTCGCGACTTGATGGTGGAAGTTGGGCTTTCTCCCGATTGGATGAACCGATCGATCCTTCACTTCAGCGGCGGCCAGCGCCAGCGGCTCGCGCTGGCGCGCGCACTCACTTTGCGCCCGCAGCTTCTGGTTCTGGATGAAGCGCTTTCCGGACTGGACTTGTCCACCCAGGCGCAAATCGCCAACCTGCTCCTCGACCTGCAAGCGGCGCACTCGCTGACTTATCTTTTGATTTCTCACGATCTGGCGTTAGTGGCGCGGTTGGCGGACCTGATCGGAGTTATGTCCGAAGGACAGACTGTGGAAGTGGGTCCAACCCAGCAGATCATTTCCAGTCCCCACCATGCCGCAACGAAAAAGCTGCTGGCCTCGGCGAAAGCAGCCGCGTCCAGTCTCGCGGCGATCACGGCGGCGTCGGCGTGAAGTACCTTGGCCGCAGGCTGGTGCGCGCGGTGCTGTTACTGATCGGAGTGTCTGCACTCTGCTTCCTGTTCACGGAAATGGCGCCGGGAAGTTTTTTTGACGAAATGCGGCTCAATCCACAGATTTCGCCGGAAACGATCGCGGCCCTGCGCTCCCATTACGGATTGGACCAGCCGCTTCTGGTGCGATACGGGCGCTGGATGAAATCCGCTCTGCACGCCGATCTTGGATATTCCATTGCATACAACACACCCGTGGCGCCGTTGTTGTGGAGCCGGGCGAAAAATACGCTGCTCCTCACAACTACGGCGCTGCTGCTGACTTGGATAATCTCCGTTCCGTTGGGCGTGTGGGCTGCCAACCGGCGCGGTGGGTTACTGGATAAGACGGTTAGCCTTGCGAGCTCATTCCTGGTTTCTGTTCCAGAGCTTGTGATTGTGGTGGCGCTTCTCGCGATCGCAGTTCGTTGGCGAATCCTGCGCGTCGGCGGAATGATGTCGGCCGATTTCGAGAGTCTCTCCGCGTGTGCGAAATTGCATGATGTTATCCTCCACCTCGCGCTACCGGCATTCATCCTGGTGCTTTCTGAAACCGCTGTAATTGTCAGGCACGTTCGCGCCAGCGTCCTTGAAGTGCTGGGCGCTCCCTACGTGCAAGCCGCGCGCGGATTTGGGATCAGCCGGGCCAGACTTCTGTTTCGGCACGTCCTGCCGGTTGCCGCAAATCCCGCCATATCTCTTCTGGGATTTTCTCTAGCCGGCCTGCTTAGTGGATCGCTCTTGGTTGAGGTTGTTTGCGGATGGCCGGGCCTCGGGCCGCTGATACTGGAGGCAACGCTATCCCGTGACTTATATCTCGTCATCGGGGGGATCATGTTCTCGGCACTATTCATGGTAGGTGGGAATCTGGTTGCGGACGTAATGCTGCTAGCATTCGACCCGCGCATCCGCAGAGAGGCGGCCGATGCGCACTAAGACTGCCATCTTGGTTGCATTGCTCGCGGGACTGCATCTGGTTCTGCTGCTTGCCGGTTTCTTTGCGCCTTACGATCCCGCGACTCAGAATCGCGACCTGCCGTATGCTCCGCCCACCCGGTTGCATTTTAAGGACAGCTCGGGTTTCCACTTACGTCCGTTTGTCTATGCTTGGACGAGTGTACCCGGCGGTGATCAGCCCGATAGTTATCAAGAAGACCACGGCCACGAATATCCCATCCGCTTCTTTGTAAGTGGCCCGAGTTATAAGCTGATGAGTTTATACGAAACAAGCGCACATTTGTTCGGAGTTGCTGAGCCGGGTAAAGTCCTGCTGCTTGGAACCGATGCTTACGGACGCGATGAATTGTCCCGTGTTCTGTTCGGTGGCCAGATTTCGGTCGCCGCCGGAATCGCGGCAACGTTCATCGCGCTTCTGGCCGGAAGCATTCTCGGAACCGTCGCAGGCTACTACGGCCGGTGGATTGACGAGTCGCTGATGGGCGTGACGGAGCTGTTCCTTTCGTTGCCCTGGCTCTATTTTCTGCTCGGAGTGCGGGCATTCTTGCCGTTGCATCTGAGTACGCTCCGCACGTTTTTCCTTCTGACGGGCGTCATCGGCCTGATTGGCTGGGCGCGGCCCGCCAGGCTGGTGCGAGGAGTGGTTCTCAGCTCACGAAACCGGAACTACGTTCTGGCTGCACGCGGCTTTGGCGGCTCTGATTTCTACCTCTTACGGCGGCATATTCTGCCTGAGGCCTTCGGCTTGCTCCTGACCCAGGCGTCGCTGCTGGTTCCACGGTATATTGCCGCCGAAGTCACACTCTCCTTCTTCGGTCTTGGTGTGAACGAGCCAGTGCCGAGTTGGGGTAACATGCTGAGCACGCTGCAACAATATAGCGTCCTGGTTTCTTATGGATGGCTGCTTACTCCCGCGTGCGCTCTGGTAGTTACTTCCGTAATCTATAGCGCCCTCGCTGATGTATTCCATTCGCGGTTAAAATCTTATTCAACCTAGAAAATTGAGTTCTGTGGGGTAAGGGGTGTCTATGAAGCTGATCGCTCGCCTAACCCTACACGTGTGCCTTGTCACAGGTGCATGCTTTGCCGCTGCGCCCGTTCCAGAAGCGGCTAATCCCGGTGAAGAAATCGAGCGCATGGCTGACGTCTCTGGCCACTACGGCGGGCACCTGACCATAGGGCAACGCTCCGAGCCCAAGACGCTCAACCCGGTTACCGCCACGGACGCGGTTTCACGCGAGGTGATCGGGCGTCTCATGGGAGATCTGATTGAGATCAACCGATCGACTCAACAGACGGAGCCCGCGCTGGCGAAATCGTGGAAGATATCTCCCGACGGCCGCACGTTTACCCTCCAACTCCGCAAGGGAATTCGGTTCTCCGACGGGCACCCCTTCGATGCGGACGATGTGGTTTTCTCGTTCAACGTTTACATGGACGAAGCAGTCGACTCCCCGCAGCGGGACCTGCTCATCATCGACGGCAAGCCCATCCTGGTTACCAAACTCGATCAATACACGGTTCGGTTCGCACTCCCGCGCCCTTACGCGGCGGCCGAAAGATTGTTCGACGGTCTAGCAATGCTGCCGAAGCATTTGCTCGACAAGCCGTACCGCGAGGGCCACTTCGCGCAGGCTTGGTCCCTGAATGTTCAGGCTTCCGAGATCGCTGGACTGGGCCCGTTCCGGCTCAAGCAGTACGTGCCTGGGCAGCGAGTCGTTGTGGAACGTAATCCTTATTACTGGAAAGTCGATCAGAAGAACCAGCGGCTGCCATACCTGGACGAACTCGTATTCCTCTTCGTGGGCACGGAGGACGCGCAAGTGATGCGCTTCGAGGCGGGTGAGACCGACATCATCAGCCGGCTCAGCTCTGAGAATTACAACCTGCTTTCGCGTGAGAAATCCCGCGTCGGTTCGCAGCTGGCGGATATTGGCCCCAGCCTGGAATACAACTTCCTGGTGTTCAACCTGAACGACCTCAGTGGGAAGAAGCTCGACGAAGTTGCGGGCAAGCAGGCTTGGTTTCGCGATTTGAAATTCCGTCAGGCGATCTCGGCAGCGGTTGATCGCGATTCCATCGTGCGCTTGGTCTACGGAGCGCGGGGCGCGGCTATGTGGGGCAATGTGGGGCCCGGTAATAAGCTCTGGATCAATCAGACGATCCCGCATCCGCAGCGGTCGGTCGAAACGGCGCGTCAGCTTCTAAAGTCAGCGGGATATTCATGGAACGCCGCGGGCCAGTTGCTGGATGGTGCCCGCCGTCCAGTCGAATTTTCGATCATCACCAGTTCTTCGAACAGCCAGCGCATGAAGATGGCAACCCTGCTGCAGGACGATCTCGCGCACTTGGGGATGCAGGTCCATGTGGTGCCACTCGAATTTCGCGCGATGATCGACCGCATATTTCAGAGCTTTGATTACGACGCAGCAATCATGGCGCTTGGCGGCGGAGATGCCGATCCAAATCCGGAGATGAATGTCTGGGCCTTCAGCGGCACCTCGCACCTATGGCACATGGGTGAAACCAAGCCAGCAACCGACTGGGAGCGCGAACTTGACCAGCTAATGCAACAACAGATGGTCACGCTCGACTATGCCAAGCGAAAGCAGTTATACGATCGCGCGCAACAATTGATTGCCGAAAATCTGCCCTTCATCTTTCTGGGGACGCCCAATATTCTTGCGGGCGCGAATGCCCGGGTCGGAAATTTCCATCCTGCCGTGCTCGATCCTTACACGTTGTGGAACGCGGACGAACTTTATGTTCGCGGACCGGGTCTGGAGAACGCGGGAGTTCGATGACGGGAACCGCGACAGGAAGGCAGAGGGAACGGCCCGATTCTTCGCGGGATCGTTCTTCGGCGGTTAACTCACCAGACGAGCAGCTGATCGGCCGCTGTCTGAAGGGCGATCAGGAAGCCTGGTCGGCACTGATCGACAGATACAAGAACCTCATTTACTCGATTCCAATGAAGCTCGGAATGCATCAGGATGCGGGCGACATCTTTCAGTCCGTCTGCGTAGACCTGCTTTCAGAGTTGCCACGCCTCCGCGAACATCGCGCTTTGCCGAAATGGTTGATGCAAACTTGCTATCACAAATGCCTTCACTACCAGCGCGCCGCCGACAGGTTAGTCGAACTTGCCCCCGAGGGCGCAGACAGTAATGCCGCGCCGCCTGCCAGCAGCGCCGACGACCTTCCCGAGGACATGCTGGTGCAGCTCGAGCAAGAACAAATATTGCGGGATGCGATCTCGGAGTTACCCGAAAAATGTGAGCGGATGGTCCGGTTGCTCTTTTTCGAATTTCCTCCGCGGCCCTACGAGAATATCGCTGAGGAGTTGGGGATGGCGACCGGCTCGATCGGTGCGATCCGGGGCCGCTGCCTGGCGTATCTCAGGAAACACCTTGAAAAGAGGGGCTTCTAATGAGCGTCCGGGCGGTTCAGAAGACCGAATCGGATGCCATCATTGAGCGCTTGCTCGCTCTTGACGATGCCCCGAGCCGCGCCCAGCTGGTCGCGCAACATCCGGCGATCGCATGGGAAGAAATTGTAAACACCCTCACCGAAAAAGTTTGGCAAGAGGTTCGCATCGACACGCATCAGGCGAAGCGCCTGGCGGATGCAGCTCTGGATGTTGCGCAAACACTCGGCAGTCCAAGCCTGCTTGCCCGAAGTTTACGAGCGAAAGCGAACGCGATGTACTCGCTCGACGAACACAGGGAAGCGGTTCAGTTGCACGAGCAGGCAATCGCTTTGTTTGAGCAAACCGGGGAAGAAGCTGAACTCGCCCGGACTCTGAGCGGATCCATTCAGTCGCTGTTGTTGCTGGGCCGGTACGATCAGGCGCTCGCTGCCGGGGAACGTGCGGGAGCAATCTTCAAGCAACAGGGGAATACTCGGAGGCTGGCGCGGCTGGAAATCAACATCGGAAATATCTATCACCGGCAGGATCGGTTCACCGAAGCGCTCGCATTCTACGAGCGCGCATACGGGCAGATACTGGTCCACGATGATGCCGAAGGGTTGGCCGCCGTTCTGAGCAACTTGTCGCTGTGTCACATCAGCCTCAACGACTTTCCCAAGGCATTGGAACTGCACCAGGCCGCGCGCCGGCACTGCGAGCAGAAGAACATGCCGATTCTGGTTGCCTATGCCGACTACAACATCGCTTACCTCTATTTCTTGCGCGGAGAGTACGGCCGCTCGATTCAACTGCTTCGCGAAGCATCCCTTAGCGCAAAGAAAGCGAACGACGCCTATCAGCTTGCGCTCTGCAATCTCGACCTTTCCGAAATCTATCTTGAACTGAATCTAAGCGCCGAGGCCGGCGAACTGGGACGAGCGGCGAATGAAGGCTTTCACGAGCTCGGTTTTGGTTACGAAGCCGCGAAAGCATTGGGCTTTGCCGCTATCGCAGCTAGCCGCCAGGGGCAGGCATTTGAGGCGGTCAAACTGTTTGCGCGGGCAAAAGAGATGTTTGTTCGCGACCAAAACCAAGTGTGGCCTTCCCTCATCGACCTGTACGAAGCTCTGGTACTTTTTACGGAGGGACGCCTGTTTGAGGCGCGTCGTCTGTGTGCGGCGGCGCACGAGTTCTTCCGAACGTCAACCTCGTCAATGCGGGGGAAGGCGGTGCTGGCCGAGCTCTTGTTGGCGCGAATTGCGCTGCGCCTAGGCGATACCGGCCTCGCGAAACAGCACTGCGGCGCGGCGCTGAAGGATCTCGCGAACCTGGATTCGCCCACTCTCCTCTATCAGGCTGAGTTCCTGATGGGCGAGGTGGAACGTGTAATCGGAAATGAAGATGCTGCCTACGAGTCGTACTGCCGTGCACGAGTGGCAGTCGAGCGATTGCGTAGCAGCCTGCGCGGAGAAGAACTGAAGATCGCTTTCTTCGAAAACAAACTGGAAGTTTACGAGAGCCTGGTCGATATTTGCCTGCGCCGCCAGAATAGTTTTGAAGAGGCGTTCGCCTACATCGAGCAAGCCAAGTCGCGAACCCTCATGGATCTTCTGAATCAGCCCGTCCACGTGCCATCGGCGGTCGATCCTGGACAAAGCGAACTGGTGCGTTCGATCCGCAACCTTCGGGAAGAGCTGAACTGGTACTACAACCTGATCGAGCGCGAACAACTTCGGCCGGAAGAACGTTCGCAAGAGCGGGTTCAGCACCTCGAACAGCAGGCTCGATCGCGAGAGTCGGACTTGATGCGGGCCGTGAAAGAAGCGACCGTTGCGGAAGCCAACGAAGCGGGCCTGCAAATTCCCTCCAACATGTCGCTCGATGAGATCCGGTCTGTGCTTCCCGCCGATAGCGCGTTGGTTGAGTTTTTCTGTACGCACGACCGCAATGTCGTGTGTGTGCTCACCCGCGACAAACTTCACATCTGTCCAGTCACGGTGCAATCTCGAATTCAAAAGCTGCTCCAGTATCTGCAATTCCAGATGTCAAAATTCCGCCTTGACCCCGAGTATGTCGCCACTTTCAGCCAACCCATGCTGGAGTCGACCCAGGCGCACTTGAAAAGCTTGTACCAGGAGCTAATTGCGCCCATCCGCCATCTTCTCGATTGTCGGCACATTGTCTTTGTACAGCATGGCCTGCTTCACTACGTTCCGTTTCATGCTCTGCACGACGGCGAGTCGTATCTGATCGATCGGTTCTCCATTTCGTACGCGCCCAGCGCCAGCGTTTACGCGCACTGCCAGACGAAACCCGTCAATGCCGCCGGAGATTCGCTAATCCTCGGTGTGCCTGATGCCCGGACTCCCGCCATTCGCACGGAAGTGGATGCACTCGCTCGAATCTTGCCGAACGCCAAACTATTCCTAGGCGACGATGCAACCGAAGACGTATTGCAGACCTGCGGGCCGCGGAGCAAAACAGTACACATTGCAACGCACGGATATTTTCGGCAGGACAACCCGATGTTTTCGTCGATTCGCCTGGGAACGTCACATCTTAGTCTCTACGACATGGCCCACCTGCAACTGCCGGTCGAGTTGGTCGTGCTGAGCGGCTGCGCCACCGGCTTGAACGTGGTCACGCCCGGTGATGAGTTGATGGGCTTGGTCCGAGGCTTGCTGCAGGCGGGTGCGCAGTCGCTCGTCCTGAGCCTGTGGGACGTTCATGACGACAGCACTAAGGAATTCATGGTCGAGTTCTATACCCAGCTTCAGCAAGGCCGTTCGAAGTCGGAATCGATGCAAACTGCATTCATCAACCTGCGGGAACGCCGTCCTCATCCCTATCATTGGGCTCCTTTCCTATTGATAGGAAAGGGGTAACGGCTCATCGAGTTTTATCGAATGCAAGGTGTATTTTTTGCGCCCCTGCCATCCCTTTTGTATTAGAGACAAGGCCCAGTGCAAATAACTGGATCTGGCCTCCATCCCCCCGAAGCGTGTGAGGATAAGAATGGAGCATTTTTCAGAACGACCGTGGGCCGATTTTGTTCGTGGAATCAGCGGACCCGAAATCAGCAAAGACATCAAAGCACACCTCGCCGCGGATTGCTCAAAATGCAAGACCGCTCTTGATGCCTGGAGCCGGGTCCAAAGGCTCGCAAGCGCGGAAGACACTTATGCGCCACCGGAGAATCTGGTGCGACTGGTGAAGTTGGGTTTTGCAACCAAGACCGCACATCAGCCGCGGACATCTCCTCTGGAAAACTGGACTCTGGCGAACCTGGTTTTTGACAGCTTTGCACAACCGCTACCTGCGGGGGTACGCAGCGCCGCACTCAGCGCATGGCAGGTCGTCTACGAATCTGAAGGTCTGACCGTGGATTTGCGTTTCGGTCATCGCGGGCGAGCCAAGACAGTTCACTTGGTCGGCCAGGTGTTCGACAAGCGAGCGGTACGAGTCTGGCAGAGCAATGCCTCCATCCAGTTGTCGACAGAGCAGGGCGAATTGGTCGCGACCACCGCTGTCAATGCCATGGGAGAGTTCCATATTGAGTTCGAAGCGCATGATCGCCATCTATGGTTATTGGTTAAGGCGGCGGAGCGCACTGCCGTGCGGATTCCGCTGACGAATCCGAGATAAGGCAACAAATATGGCTTACCAAAGGAACCAGAACTGGTTACTCGAGAGAGATTACGGGTGTAAGTGGCAAGCACTGAGGTTCCACTTTACACTCGCACTTAGGTACATGATCGAAAAGGGGAAAACGATGGGTGCAATGAAATCAAACATGAATCTGCGGCGAGCAGGCCTGGTGGCTTGCCTCCTGCTGTTGCTGACAGCCTTTTGCGCACCGCCTGCAGAGGCGCAAGCTCGTCTGATTGTGCGCGACTCGCTGGGACTAGGGAGTCTCAACCTGACCTGCCTGTTGACCGGCTGCCAGGTCGTCCGTAGCCTGGGTGACCCACAAGGACAATTATTCCTGATCACTTTCCCCTCCATTCTGAATCCGGTCACGGCCTTGCTGAAGATCAGCCTCCAACTCGGCATTGTTGACGTGGAGATCGACCAGGTCGCCAATACACTGGATGCCTACGCCGGCCCAGCCCCGTCGTACCTGACAGATGAGAAGCCGACTTCGTACTATGGCGCGACCGTGTGGCACGGCTACGTGGCACAACCAGCCACTCAGTTGACGCGGACCAGCTCAACCCAATCCACATTTCACGTCGCCGGCTCCGGAGTAACGGTTGCCGTGATTGACACCGGCGTCGACCCGACCAATCCTGTGCTGCAGAACTTGCTCGTGTCCGGGTATGACTTCACGCGAAACACTAACGGCGGCTCGGAAAAATCCGACGTCAGCACTTCGCCGGATCTGAGCCAGGCGCAGACCGCCCAAGTCAACCAACGTACGGTTGCGGTGCTCGATCAACGCACGGTTGCAGTGCTTGACGGTTCGCAATATTCAGCGTTCGGCCACGGCACCATGACCGCTGGCATCGTGCATCTGGTAGCGCCCCAGGCGAAGATCATGCCTCTCAAGTCATTCAACGCCAATGGGACAGGCTACGATTCCGATATTCTGCGGGCGATTTACTACGCGGTGAAGAATGGCGCCAAGGTGCTCAACATGAGCTTCGACTATCCGTCCTACTCGTCAGAGCTTGCGAACGCCATCAAATACGCCAATAGCAAAGGAGTCATTTCGGTCGCGTCGGCTGGCAACGCTGGCCAGCAAGTAGCGGTCTATCCCGGCGCGTTGCCATCGGTGATCGACGTTGCCTCTACCTCCAATTCAGATATCCAATCGACATTCACCAATTACGGCGCTCCTCCGGTCTGGATCGCTGCTCCGGGAGAGGGTGTAGTGACGACTTATCCGTGGGGTACTTATGCCGCGGGATGGGGGACTTCCTTCAGTGCACCCTTAGTTAGTGGAACCGCTGCCCTGATGCTCGGCACGAATGGGAACTGCACTTACTCTACGGTAGCGTCCGGATTGGCGCATGCCGCGTCTATTTCCGATCCTCAACTAGGGCACGGACGTCTGGACACGTACCAGGCTGTGCAGTCATGCCACTGATGGCGAGCCAAGATGCGCTTGCGACGATGATGATTGCGGGAACTGGCAATCTGGTGTCGGGACAAACCAGCTCTTTGGTGCTGCGCATCAAGGAACTGGAAGAGCAGCATCTCGCTTTCCGCAACTCTCTGGTCTGCGCTTTTAACCAGATGCTCGACCTGAAAGACATCAACACGGGAGTGCACAGCACGCGATTGGCGGAATGGGCACTGCGTGTAGCCCGGAAGATGGACATGCCGGAAGAACGCCTCTACCAAGTAGAGGTCGCGGCGTTACTGCATGACGTCGGCAAGATCGGAGTGCCGGATTCGATTCTGAAGAAATCCGGTCCGCTCACGCCCGAGGAGCGCGCACTCATTAACCGTCATCCGGAATACAGCTGGTCGATCCTGCGTCTGTTTCCTGGGCTCGAAGAGGCCAGTCTCTACGCTTTACACCATCACGAGAGCGTGGATGGGACTGGCTATCCGGCGGGACTGAAGGGGAACGATATTCCCATGGTTTCGCGAATCATTTGCGTGATCGACGCCTTCGATGCGATGGTCTCGAATCGCTGCTACCGGCAAGGACTTCCACACTCGGAAGCGATTGCGCGCCTGCTCCGCAGCAGTGGAACCCAATTTGACCCCGGCGTCGTGCAAGCATTTATTCCCATCGCCGAGCAGGAAGCCGCCGACGTGTTTGCCGCCGCGGGAACAAGTATGTCGGCAGCCCTCTAGACGAAGACTCGGTGCCTGGCCGTGGAAATCGCCGGTTCGGCGGGCGAGCACATGGGAACACGTCAGTATGACAACTGAATGCGATAGAGGTTGCGGCGGGTGGTCTGGCGAGTGTAGGCGTAGAGGGACGGGCTTACGGCCGAGTGCACGACCTGGGGGATTGCCGCAATGGTTTTCGCGTTCGCCTCGTGCTCAATTCGTGCTACGTCTCCGGGAGATATCTTCGGAAGACCCGAGTCGTGCAGCACGGGCAGGGCGTAGCTAGTCTCATGCAATTGTGAAATGTAGACGTACACGAACTTTCCGGCGGTATCCCAATGGAAGTAGCAATAAGCAAAGCACAGGGTAGCGGCTTGGCTGCCATCCACGGCAAGTGCTCGGACTGCAACCGTGCGCTCTTGATCGGGGTTTGGGAATGCGGCAACGATCCAACGGCCGTCCGGCGATACGGTGAGGATATCGAGGACGCGTTCGGAGGTTAACTTGTGGCGACCGGATCCATCGCTTTTCATCCGATAGAGATAATTCGTGCCGCCTTCGGCCGCGCGAAAAAGAAGATCGCCATCCGGCAGGAAAAATGGAGAATCCTCGACCGCAGTTGAGGAGATGCGCACCGGAGAGGATCGACGGTTGGTCGGCGCGACCCACAAACCGTTATGGCCGCTCTGGTCTTTCATCGCGAACGCAACTTGCTTTCCATCCCTGGAGATGGTGTAAGGATGACTTGAGCCATATTGCAACATGCTGCCGCTTCCCAAGGAATAACCGGGCAGGAGCCTCTCAATTTTTTCGTCCCTCAGATTTTTGACCCACAGTTCGTATTCGGAGGTTTGGCCATTGGTCATCAGGAAGTAGAGGCTGTTTCCATCGGAAGAAAACTCTGGCGCGATCGCATTCCCCTCGGAGGAAACCTGGTGATCACCATCCTTGTCGTGGAACCACACTGTGCTGTCCTCGGTACCGACGGCCGTTATGAGCGACTTGCCATCAGGGGCCATGGCAATGCCCTCTTGCGAGGTAGGGCCGGACGTGAGTTGCTCCGGCTCTCCGCCAGGAAAACGCTGCCGCCAGAGATGAAATTTGTCAGTTCTTGCGGTGAGGTACACCCACCTGCCGTCCGGAGACCAGGCGCCGGAAATACATGAACCGCTGGGAGGGCCAACGACCTGTGGGTCGCCTGCGCCCTGGAACGGAACGACGCGGCAGGGCAAAATCTGGCCATGATTATCCATCTCAACAATAAGCACCCACCGTCCGTCCGGGGAAAGAAATGAGTGATGGGCCATGCTGCGCTCGCCGGGAGGCGCATAGATATCGCGGCTGTGCCCGCGGCCCTCGTCCGTGGTCACAAGCACCATATGCAGGCCTTCTTTGATCTCAGAAAAGAGCAGCCGCTTTCCACCGTCGATCCACGTCAAGGACGAAGCGTTGGGCAATAGAATGTGGGGCTCGCCACCGAGAACTGGCACTTCCCACTCGTCCCAACCTGGCGTGCCGTAGGCAATGCGCGAGCCATCGGGAGAGAAGATCGGACGCAATTTCTCATTCGAGTCATGCGTAAGCTGGAGGGGTTGGCCGTCGGGCAAGAACTTGACGTAAATTTGTCCCAAGCCGAAGAACGAATTATTTCCCCGGATGAACGCGAGCATCCGGCCGTCCTGAGACAGAGCAGGATACACGGCGGAGTCGGTAAAGAAAGTGAGCTGCTCCCATTCTTTGCTTAGCGGAGGACCGCTGCGAGGCGAGCGATAGAAGAGAAAAGTTGCTGCGACAGCCGCCAGCAGACAAAATCCGGCCGCGACATAGTAATAGCCTTTTCGCCTCGGGTGACTTCGTAGCACCGGCGATGTTAGCGGCGCTGATTCGCCTTTTGCCTGTTCCCCTTCTCCTTCTTCTGAGGACGGTACATGCAAGCGTCCTGAACTGGTGTCCCGTTTCAGCCGCTGCAAATCCGTTCGCATTTCCGCCGCGCTCTGGTAGCGCAGGTTTCGGTCTTTCTCCAGGGCTTTCTGGATGATGTCTTCGAGTTTCGGCGGCAGATCGGGATTCAGCCGTACTGCCGATGTTGGTGTCCCATCCAGAATAGCTTTGAAGATGACACCTGAACTTTCTCCGCGAAACGGCAACGTCCCTGTTGCCATCTCATAGAGCACGGCGCCAAAAGAGAACAAGTCCGTGCGTGCGTCAAGTTCCTTCGCTCGAACCTGCTCCGGCGACATATAGGCAACGGTGCCGAGCGCACTGCCGGGACTGGTGAGGAATTCCTCTGACTCGACGGTCGGGGCGCTCATGCCAACCCTCTCCGGCTTGAGCGAGACCTTGGCCAACCCGAAATCGAGAATCTTCGCCTGACCTCTGTTAGTCACGAAGATGTTCGCGGGCTTGATGTCCCGATGGACGATGCCCTTCGAGTGTGCGGCATCGAGCGCGTCGGCGATCTGGATGCCCAAATCGAGCACCTCCTCGATCTCCATCGGCTTGCCAGCGATCCGATGTCGTAGCGTCTGCCCTTCCAACAGTTCCATGGCGATGAAGCTTCGTCCATCGGCTTCATCAATTTCGTAGATGGTGCAGATGTTCTGGTGATTCAGGGAGGACGCAGCCTTGGCTTCCCGCTGAAAACGGCTGAGGGCCTGTGTGTCGCGGGCGAGTTCGTCGGGAAGGAACTTCAGAGCGACGTGGCGTCCGAGCTTGAGGTCTTCCGCCTCGTACACGATACCCATGCCCCCGCCGCCGATCTTATTTAGGATGCGGTAATGGGAAATCGTCTGACCCACGGGTTGGGATGGCGTGGACACTGGCTAGACATGTTAGGTGGGAGCGCTGGGAAGGTCAATGAAGCGATTGGGTTGCCAGCACCCCAAGGATGTTTTGCGAATTTCGTGAAAAGGAGTTTTTCAACAGCCAGGCCTGTTTATATTAATTGTCCGATGCGGACCGCAAAATAACCCCTAAAATGACAACTCATACCCAGGAAATCAGGAACACGAGTATGCCTGACTCACGCTCACGCGATCAAGGTCGAAGGGACAGCTTAGACCGTGCTTATCAGTCGCTCGAAGGATTGTGTTGTGGGGACGCTTTTGGCGATAAATTCTTTCTTGCCAAGGAAGTCGCGACTTCATTGATTAACCAGAGATAAGTGCCCGACCCACCGTGGAATTTTACCGACGACACGATGATGGCAATCTCGATTGTGTCAACGCTCGAGGAGCACGCGATGATCGATCAGGACTACTTAGCCACGAGCTTCGCGGAACGCTACGATGTCGAGCGAGACTACGGTCCCTCGATGCACGTACTCTTAGCAAGGATCAAGGAGGGGCGTCGCTGGCAAGAAGAAGCTCAGGCCCTATTTGACGGCCAGGGTTCCTTTGGCAACGGATCCGCGATGCGAGTTGCTCCATTAGGAGCCTATTTTGCTGACGATCTCGAGGTACTCGTCGAGCAAGCCAAACGGTCTGCCATGACGACGCACTGTCATCCAGAAGCTTTAGCTGGAGCAATTGCCGTAGCGCTGGCGGCGGCGCTGGCGTGGCGCTACAAGAACTTGTCCCTATTACCCTGTGTTGCGGAATTTTTGGAACGGATTTATCAGAGGACTCCGGAAAGCGAGGTTCGGCGCGGAATTCGAAGAGCCATCGACTTACCGCAAGGTACTCAGGTTGAGAACGTGGTCCCCGTTTTAGGAAACGGCTGGAATATCTCGGCACAGGACACTGTTCCCTTTGCTTTATGGAACGCTGCGTGCCATCTGAACAATTACCAAGAAGCATTGTGGTCCACGGTAAGTGGACTCGGCGACCGTGATACTACCTGCGCCATAGTGGGTGGCATAGTCGTAATGTACGCCGGATCGCAGAATATACCGAAGCAATGGCTGGATCGCCGGGAGCCGATTCCGGAGCACATGCTCAAACGAATGGGCCGATGAGAGGATGTCCTCCACCCTGTTTCGGAGCCTCTGATCGCCATTGCACTAACAAATCCTCAGTTAGTGAAATCGACCCGTTTTAAACAGTCAGGCGGAACAAGAGAGGAGTTACTACAGCGCGAGTACTCGGCTTTCGCTCGTTGTGGGACGGGATGGGGGTCAGCATTTTCTCAGAATACGAGCCTACGACTACGAGCCTATGCACCGGCCGCGGATGCCCGCTCCCCTGACTGCTTCGCCGGGGCCAGCGCGATCAGGACTACACCGATGATGACGAGCACAGCCACGGCGGTCAGCAGACTTACGCGTTCGCTCGCAATGTGGACTGCCAGCACCGCCATAACCGCGCCGTGAGCGAAGCTCGACCATGCTGCGAAGGCGATCAGGCTGCGATTCGCCGACGGATTGCGTACCGCTATCAGCGGGAAAATGCCAAGCGCGAAATAGAGGCTGAGCATCATGTCATCGCCGTAGTCGGATTCATTCATTTTCCATAACGACATCGTCAGCGCGTAAATGCCAGCCGAAAACAGCAGTCCCACCAATACCAACACTACCTTCAGCGCCCGTTCTCGATTCATGGTGCCCTCCTGCTAAGCACTGCGAACGAACTCAGGGTGCAATCTTCAATCTTAAGGATGGGAAGAATTGAGTCGCAATCATCTCGACGTCGTTGGGTTAGTCTAGTCCAACCAGAACCGCCACATCTAACTTCGAATAATACTTCTTCACGTCCTTCGCCCCGTACTTCTCCCGAAATTTCTCAGTCACCGATTTGACGGCGGTGGCAGTAGCCACGGGAAGGGCTCGAAACGTCGCGTCCACGCCCCGCGCTTCCAGCCGAATCTGCGGATTTTGGAGCACGTTCTTGTACCACTGCGTGTCCGAGCCTCGCACGGGCAAAAGGTAGAGCTTCTCGCCTTCGAGCACGAACCAGACGGGGACGGAGATTGTCTGCCCCGACTTCCTGCCGATGACGCTGATCGTGATCTGGCGGTATCGGGCGAGGCGGTCCTTCAGCGTGTCTTTCTGAGTTGGCATCCTGTGACTCCTACTTTACACTCGCTTCATCCTCTGAAGTCCGACGCGCCGTTCCACACCAACTGCACCGCGATCGCCAGGATCAGGAATCCGAAAATGCGGTTGATCGCGCCCACCGCGCCAGGGCCAAGGCGCTTGACGAATGGACCTCCGAGGACCAGCAATAGATAGACGGTGAGGCCAAGTGCGACGATTCCGATCACCATGCCGAGGTAAGAAAGAAAGTGATCGGCGGTGGCGGCAAGTCCCATGACGACTCCGATCGAGCCTGGCCCGGACAGCATCGGCATGGCCATGGGCGTAAGCGAAATGTCCTCTTTGGTCAGGGCCTCGCTGCTTTCTGCCATCGTCATGCGGCTGGATCCCGTCACCATGCCCCACGCCGTGTTTGCCACTATCAACCCGCCCGCAATTTTCAATACGGGCAGCGAAATCCCAAAAAAGTTGAGGACGAACCGGCCAAAGAACATGAAGGTGACCAGGATCGCGATTACATAGAGAGCGGTCTTCAACGCGGTTCGCCGGCGCTCTTCCGGCGTGAAGTCGGCGGTCAGAGTAAAGAAAACCGGAATGCCGCCCAACGGGTTAACGATGGGGAAAAGCGCGAGAAATGTTGTCGCCGCTGCCGCGGGCAGATCGTGCAGCACGTGCTGAATAGCCATCTGCGGGTTCATGGTTTCTGTACGGTCTCGCGGAAATCGAGTATACCTCGCGCGCCGGGGCCGGCCGCTCGTGTCGTACCAGAGCATGTACGGAGCACGTTCGGAGCGTGAGCATCTGCCTACGGGAATAGCTACTTGAGATCTGAGTAGCGCTTGATATCGGAGTCCAGCTTTGCCGCTTTCGGAGCTGGATTGCTGTTGAGAACAGTGTCGGTATTCGCCGCGATTACGCCGTCATGTTGGCGCGAAATCGCTTGCTGGCGAGCGGAAGGTTGCGAGGCTCTCGATGCCGCTTTGTCAAGAGTACGCTGGTCGAAATAAGTAACAGTGTCGCGCGCGACCAAGCCGTCACCGTGTCCGCTTGAAACCCTGGTCCCGACCGTCTTATTCGAAGCCTCAGTCGGAGCCTCAGTCGGAGCTTTGGCCATCGGATCATTAATCTTCGCGATAGCCGATTGTTTCGGCGCGTTGTCGGGATGCCCTTCCGCTTTGGCGGCTGGTGGCGCGCCTGGCATCGCCGGGACTTGTCCCTGATGTCTTCTCGTCTCCTTTTCGGGAACGATCGACGCATTGGCGCTCGAAGCTGCTGGCCCGGCTCCGGAACTCTGCGCGGCGGTTTTATTACCGCGGCCCACGGCGAACCCGAGACCCAAGGCCATCATCAGCACCATGCTCGCCAAAGTTATAGCAATATTTCGGAACGGTCCCGGCGAGCGATCAAATAGTTGCAACCACGGCGATCGGACATCTCTTGGAAGGGCTGCCGTCGGGGCAGCTGCAACTGGACGAGCGGTGCCTGGACGATTTGTCTGCCGTGGAAATATCGAAGACGGCGATGCAAAATGGTTTGGAGGACCCGCCGGCGGCGATGCCAATGGACCCGGCGGCAAGATCAACCGAGCGCCCTCTTCAGGGTCAAGTCCGGGGTCGAGTCCGGGATCGAGTTTCGCATCGCGCAGAATTTCCGCTGCCGGGGAAACAGGTTCGGGCGCTAGTTGCGAAGCATTCACGGGTAGCTCCACATCTTCAGCGCCCTGCTCGGCGTCGAGTCTGACAGGCTGTTCCGGGAAGTGAACCGCCTCTTGATTCTCCGGCGGCGGCCTGCGGATGAAGTCCGGCATCGGTGCTTTCAAATAATGCAAAAATTCAAGCGAGGCTGAACGTTCGCCATTGTGCGCTTCCACGCTCGCCACCAACTGATTCCCCGGATCCTCTTCGACCCGCAATTCCAGGTCAGCGAGGTTATCGGGGATCGAGTCGGGAGAAACGATTTCGACCGCATAACCGCGAGCAATCAGATCGAGCGCCAACTGTCGCGAACACGGTTGCGAGCGAGTAATGATCCTTGCCAGTGCCATAAAGCTCGTGTCGCCCTTGCTGTGTTTGCCTTGTCGCGTCTTTGATGCGGAAAACCCTCAATGGGTTTAGCGATATTGTTCCAGCACCAGAGCGGCCCGGTTCAAAGCGACCGCCAGATGGGCGATTTGCTGTTCGGTCCGGTGTAAGTCCCCCAGATCAATCGCTTCGTTCACCCCCGGAATAACAACTGCTGCATATCCTGTGTATTGTCCCGGCGCGTATATGGCATGGCGAAACCATGGACGGTTCGGTAACCCTTCTGGAATCAATAGCGCACGCTCCGCCTCCCGGAGCTTGACGTTCATGCGATCCGTAGCCACAAGCATTTTTCGTTCCTTTTGCAGCATTTTTGCGCCAGCCTCTTGCAGGTGGCGCGCGCCTTCCAGTGCCGCCGAGAAGTCAGGCACCTTGTCTCCGAAGCGCTCTTTACTCTTGCTCCTGGCAGCATCGAGGTAGACCATAATTTCCTTCCCGTAGTTCTCGTAATCGTAGGGAAGCACATCGGCGCTCGCCATACGCAACACTTCCAGACCGTAAATGCGGGCCATTTGCTGTTCGTAGAGGAAGTCGGGATCGCCGAACTTCTTGAACCAGTTGAAGTTATCGAAGGCTGAGTGATATACGCCATAGTCGCCGCTGGAACTGATGTCGGTGGAAGGCACGCCCAGATGCTGCAGGAACACGGTGTAGTCGGAACCGCTGCCGAGGTCTCCCACTGGCACATCGCTGTGCGGTGCCGCCGGCGGTGGGCGGAAGGTGCTGGTTTCCTGGGGCCGGGAGTTTTCGGGGCCGGGCTGGCTCGTCTTCTTCCACGTGTCGTAGACGGTTCCGCCTTGCGGCGAAGGCACCGCTTTCGCGATCTCGCGGATGAACTCTTTCAGGCTGGGGACTCCGGAAGCTCCGAACTTTTTGCCTGATACCGCCACGTCCATGTTGAAATAGGCGGCGGCGTTTGCCAGCTCCTGCGCATGGTCCTCGCCCCACTCGGTGGAACCGATTAGTCCTTCCTCTTCGGCGTCCCAACTTCCGAACACAATTGTCCGCTTGGGCTTCCACCCCGACGTCAGCAGTTCACCCAAACCGTGCACCGTCTCCAGCATCGCCGCCGTGCCACTGTTCGGATCGACCGCTCCATACACCCAGGCATCGCGATGATTGCCCGCTACCACAAACTCGTCGGGCGTAGACGTTCCGCGAACTTTGCCAATGACATCCCAAATGGTGCGGAACTGGTAATCCTGCTTAAGATGCATCTTCACTTTCGCGGGGCCCGGACCAACGTGGTAGGTGAACGGCAGCGCTCCCTGCCACTCGCGCGGTGAGAGCGGGCCGCCGAGGTGCTCGAGAATCGGCGCGGCATCGGCGTAAGAAAGAGGAGTCACGGGAATCTTCGGCAACTGCTCGGATTCGGCGGGCGACACGCGCTTAGAGTCCGGAAGATTGGGAGTGGACGCTATTCCCGGCGTGGTCGGGTCTCCGGGAAACTGGAACATGTATCCGACCGATCCGCGCTGCACCCCGCTCGCCGGGCGCCACGGCCCTTTTGGATAGGCGTCGCCGCGGTAGTAGCCATCGTCTTTTGGGTCGGAATAAATGATGACTGCCGCCGCCCCGCGTTCCTGCGCCACGAATTCTTTTACGCCGCGAAAATTCTCACCGTAACGGACGATGACAATCTTGCCGCGCACATCTACGTTCATCTCTTTCAGCTTGTCAAAGTCAGCGGGCGATCCGTAGTTCGCATAGACAACCTCGGCTTCGGCATCGCCTGAGGGCGACATTCCGTTGTAAGCGGTCACGACGCGCGGATCGTCGGCGAACGAATCGCCGTCGACATGCTCGCGCCGGGGACCGTGCATCTCCACTCCATCAGGCGCGGTGAGGTCCACGCGAATTTCCGACGGATAGTTAAGCCACACTTTATATTCGACAATCTCAGTGTCCAGTCCGGCCTCGCGAAACTTCTTCGCCACGTACTCGGCGGTCGCTTTGTCTTCCGGAGACCCGGCAATGTGCGGCGCTTGCGTCAGAATGCGCAGATGTTCTTCCGCCAGCTTCGGATCGGGCACAGCCATAAACTTCGCTTCGACTTCCCGCTCGATGGCGGCATCGCGGAATCCACTGATGGTCGAGCTCTCCGGCTGAACTTTGTTCTTATCTTTATTGTTATTGTTATCTCTACCAGCTTGATCTTTACCAGGTTGATCAAACGCTTGCAGGTTCGAACCAATCAGCACGAAGAACAGAAAAACAGCCGAGAGAACTTTCATGCAGCTCCTTATAAGACAAGAAATGTAGAAAAGACTGATTCAGATTTTTTCCACCAACGTGAGAACATCGTCCACCGGCGCGATCCGGTCCCTGGTGTAAGTCTTACGGAATACAATGCTGCCGCCACGATCCACTACGAACACAGCCCGTTCGCTCGCTCCCGCGCCTTCTCCCGACTTCCGCAAAACACCGTAGTGCTCGCAGACTTCCCCGTGCGGCCAGAAATCGCTGCACATGGGAAAGTCGAAGGGGCCGATCACGCGTTCCCAGGCGGTAGTGTTCATGACCGAATCCACCGTAATGGTCACGATTTCCGCATTACTCGCCAGCACTTGCGGACGCCGCGCCTGGTAGCTAACTAACTGGGTCGCGCTGATTTCCTGCCAGTTAAACGGATAGAACGCCAGCACCACACTTTTTTCGCCGCGATACGCGCTCAGACGCAATGGCTTCCTCACGCCCGCAATCAGTGCTGGCAGCTCGAAGTCCGGCGCTGCGTCCCCGACCCCCGGCATTCCGTTCTCGAGAACCCCGCGTACACGGTCTTCTGACATAAGATCCGCCGTAAGCCTCCGGACAATCCGGCAAAACCAAGATTGTACCGTGCGGAGGGAGCCGCGAGCTGAACGCGTTACACTAAAGAGCGATGAGTAAGTCGCCAACAGCCCGTTTTTCTGATCGGGTGGAGAACTACGTTCGCTATCGCCCGGGATATCCGCCTGAAGTTCTGGAGCTCCTTCGCGCCGAATGCGGACTGCGGCCGCGGCACATCGCCGCTGACATCGCTTCTGGCACCGGCGTGTTTACCCGCCTCCTTTTGGAAAACGGCAATTCCGTTTTTGCCGTCGAACCCAATACTGAAATGCGCGAAATGGGCATTCGTCAGCTCGAATCCCTCGGATCCAATCGGCTGGTGTCCGTCGCTGGAACGGCCGAGGAGACGACGCTGCACTCCGCTTCCGTCGACTTCGTCACCGCCGCCCAGGCAGCGCACTGGTTCGATCTGCCTCGCGCCCGCGCCGAATTCGTCCGCATTCTGAGGCCAGAGGGATGGTGCGTGTTGATCTGGAATGAGCGTAAGACCACATCTACGCCTTTTCTGCGAGACTATGAGCAACTGCTGCTGACTTATGGCACCGACTATGAGGAAGTCCGCCACGAGCGCACGACCGCCATGATCCATGAATTTTTTGCTCCGGCATCCTGCCAGGAGCGCGTCTACAGCCTGTGCCAGCAGTTTGACTACGAAGGACTCGCCGGACGACTGTTGTCCTCTTCGTACGCGCCGCTCGAGGGGCATATCAGCTACGAGCCCATGATGCAGGAACTCCAGCGGATCTTTCGCGCCCATGCTAAAGATGACACGGTTGAATTCGAATACAAGACGCGTGTGTTTTACGGACATTTGTAATTTGCGGTTTGTAATTTGTAATTTAAGGGCATTGGGTTTCAAATTGCCAATTACAAATCACAAATTACAAATCCCCATGTCTGAACCCAAGTCTTTCCACATGTCTACCGAGGAATTCCGCCGCCAGGGCCACGCCGTCGTGGACTGGATCGCCGACTACCATTCCCGCATTGAAGGCTTCCCGGTTCTATCGCGCGCGCAGCCGGGAGAAATTCGCTCGAAGCTGCCACCCAATGCGCCGGAGCAGGGCGAAGCCTTCGACCAGATTCTCGGCGACATCGAGCGCGTCATCCTTCCGGGCATCACGCACTGGCAATCGCCCAACTTCTACGCCTACTTTCCGGCGAACGCCTCCGGACCGGCCATTCTCGGCGATCTGCTTTCCTCGGGACTGGGCGTGCAGGGCATGCTCTGGTCCACCAGTCCGGCGTGCACGGAACTTGAAACGCACGTGCTCGATTGGCTGGTCCCCATGCTGGGCCTGCCGCAAAAATTTCTTTCCACCAGCGGCACAGGAGGTGGGGTGATTCAAGATACGGCGTCCAGCGCCTCGCTCTGTGCTCTGCTGGCCGCGCGCGAGCGTGCAACGCAATTGGCCAGCAATCGCAAGGGCTGCGACGGGCGCTTGGTCGCCTATTGCTCCACACAAACGCATTCTTCCATTGAAAAGGCGATGAAGATCGCCGGCATGGGCTCGGACAACCTACGCCAGATCGAAGTCGACGAGAACTTCGCCATGCGCCCCGAGGCGTTGGCGCGCCAGATCGAGACGGACATCAAGGCCGGGCTGATTCCCTGCTTCGTCTGCGCAACCGTGGGGACGACATCTTCTAACGCGATCGATCCAGTCCGCGAAATAGCCCGCATCTGCCGCGACCACAAACTCTGGCTGCACGTGGATTCCGCCATGAGCGGCACGGCCGCGCTCTGTCCAGAATTCCGCTTCATTCACGATGGTGTGGAATTCGCCGACAGCTACTGCTTCAACCCGCACAAATGGATGTTCACGAACTTCGATTGCAACGTCTTCTACGTCGCCGACCGGAAGCACTTGATCCAAACGCTTTCCGTCCTGCCGGAGTACTTGCGCAACCAGGCAACTGAATCTGGCGCGGTCATTGATTATCGCGATTGGCACATCCAACTCGGGCGCCGTTTTCGCTCGCTCAAGCTTTGGTTCGTGATCCGGCATTACGGAATCGAAGGCCTGCAGTATCACATTCGCGAGCACGTGCGGCTGGCCCAGCAATTCGCCGGTTGGGTCCGCGACGATTCGCGCTTCGAACTCGCCGCGCCCGCGCAGCTCAACCTCGTCTGTTTCCGTTTGCGTGCGCCAGATCGTGCGGACCAAGATCATGCCAATCAACTCATGATGGAGCGGCTGAATGGGAGCGGCGATCTCTACCTCACGCATACCAAGCTCGATGGCAAATTCACGCTTCGATTCTGCGTCGGCCAAACCAACACTCAGACTCGCCATGTGGAACGGGCCTGGCAGCGCATTCAGGAAGAGACTGGGATGCTAGGGAATTCCTGATACCGTTAGACCTTGTTCGTGTGGGGACGGGCGCCCTCGCCCGTCCAAGCCGAGCGCGGCTCGGCCGCTGCCGATGGCAATGTTGGATTCGCGATAAGGTATCAGTGATGGAGCGGGAAATTTCAGCGGGCGGCGTTGTGCTTCGGCAGATTTCGGGAGTTTGGCACGTCGCGCTGATTGAACCGCGGAAAGATGAGCCGCCAGTTGAAAGTCCCGAACTTGCACCTTCGAAGGCGCCGCGCAAGCGCAGCCGTGCCATCTTAACCCTCCCTAAGGGCCTGGTGGACGCGGGCGAAAAGCCGCAGGCTGCCGCCATACGCGAAGTGCTGGAAGAGACCGGCATTGTGACCGAACCGGTCACAAAGCTCGCCGACAACAAGTATGTCTACGTCCGCACCTGGGGCGATGGCAAACGTGTTTTTAAAATCGTGAGCTTTTACCTAATGCGTTATGTCTCCGGAGAAATCGATAACCTCGCGGCCGACATGCGTATCGAAGTCAAGCAAGCTCTCTGGGTGCCTCTAGCCGACTCGATCAGCCAGCTTGCCTACAGCAACGAGCGCAAGGTGCTTCGCCAGGCAGAGGACTACCTTAAAACACACGGCCTCTCTTGAGCGAAGCGAACTTAGGGACAGCCGCTCGCAGAGCGCAATCGATCGCCCTCTTTTCCTCCTCCTTCAACCGTCTCACCGAGCCTTTCTTCAGATCGCCCATTTCGAGCGGACCGATCGACACTCGCACCAGACGCAATACTCGAACCTCCTGCGCTTCGAGCAGACGCCGAATTTGCCGGTTCTTGCCTTCCTCCAGCGTAATCTCAAGCCAGTTATTCTTATCGCCATGCCGCAGAAGACGTGCTCCCTTGGCGCGCAAATGCTCGTCGGGGTTGCGCTCAAGAAAGCTGCCGTCAATCGAGTCGCCCTCAGCCGCGCATCCTCGAGTGATTCTCGCCAGCAGATCGTCATCCGCAACGCGGTCCACCCGCACGTGATATTTCTTGTCCAGATGACTGGCTGGCTCGGTGACCCTCGCCGCCCACTCCGAATCGTTGGTCAACAGCAGCAGCCCTTCGCTCGCCTTATCCAACCGCCCCACCGGACCAACCCACGGCCACCCCGGCTCCAGTAAATCGTAAACCGTCTCGCGCCCTTTCTCATCGGACGCGGTGGTCACCACGCCCCGCGGTTTATTCATGATGAGGTAGACCGCCGGCCGTTTGTCGAGCGGCGACTCGTCGACCTCAATCCGATTCTGAGGCGTTAGCACGGGCTTTTCCGGATCCCGCGCGATCAGCCCATTCATAGTGACACGTCCTGCACGAATCAACACGGCCGCCTGAGACCGCGAGCAATAGCCCATTTTCGAAAGCGCTCGCGCCAGGCCAATTCGTTTCTGAGGCTTCACATCCTTATGCTAAATGGATCCCTGGTCAGCGGCGAAAACGTCCCGGCATCTCGCATTATAAAAGTCAGGGTTTAGATGAGTGAGAGTGGGCAAATTCCACGCGCACGGAAACGATTTCGTAGGGATGCACTGGGATTGTAACCCGATGGTTGGTCACGGAAAGCTTTGCGTCCTCGGGCTCTTCCATCAAGTTTGTCAGCGATGCACTGCTCGCACCATCAGGCAGACTGATCTTCACGTCCCCAGTCTTCCCGGCCCATTCGTAGAGCCGGAGAAGCAGCGCGTCGCTATCCTCCGCCTTCTTCAGAGCCGTGAGCACGACGTTGTCCCCGATGATGCTGACAAATGAATGCTGCGGAAGCAAGCTGCCCTCATGTGCCTCGACCTGGAATGCTCGTAACGGATAGTTGAATTCGTAGCCTCGACGCACCGTGAGCGCCTGCTTCCAGTCGCCGGAATGCGGATAGAGAGAATACGCGAACTGGTGGTGGCCGCGGTCGGCTTCCGGATCGGGCCAGGTTGGAGACCGCAGAAGCGAAAGCCGAAGCACATTGCCCTTGGCGTCGTATCCATACTTTGATTCATTGAACAAGCTGAAACCGTGGTTGCCGTCGCCGAGGTCGGCCCAGCGGAGTGCTGGGACCTCGAATTTCGCCGCCTCCCAACTATTGTTGCGCGTGGTTGGACGCTCGATCGAACCGTAGGGAATTTCGTAGGTTGCCTGGGGTCCCGACGCTGCCAAAGGAAATGCCGCCTTCAAGAGCACGTGAGTTTCGTGCCAATCGATGTTGCTGGTTACATCGACGCGATCGAACCCGGCATAAAGGCTGACGTCTTGAATGAATTTTGAATTCTGCCAGGTGCGAGCGATCCTGATCGTCGCTCGCACCGGACCTTTCTCGATCAATTCAACGGAGTCGGCCTTGTCCAACATCGTCACTTGTTTCTCGAAATCGGCGTCGATGTTCCAGGCGTCGTAATCTTTCGGAGTGTCTTGGAATGCCTGGAGTTGATTTCCACAGCCGCCTGCGGCAATCGATTCAAAGTTTGTGACTTTGTGGTGGAGGCTCTTGATGCAGCCGGTTTTGGCATCGACGGTTACGCGAAGCAGCGAATTTTCAAGAGTAAGTCCGCTTGCCTTCAGGTCTGTCGGTGCGGACTTACCGCCGGGGACAACGTGCACGACCCCATACCCGAGGGATGGAACATCTTTTAGTTCCACCAGCAAACGATAGGTGCGGGTGGACGAGTCTTTCGACAGCTCCTGGAATGGCAGGGGCTTGCCCTGAAGATCGAGTACGGAGAGCCCAGCTTTTGGCGCGGCGGGCATCTGAACGTCGAAGGTCGCCAAGTCAGTTCGCGACCAGGCTAAGGGGTTGACCACCATGATCGGCACTCCGCCGGACACATTGCGCGTGTTCACCTGAGACGAAATTGTGTGGAGAGCGTTGGTCGTTGCTTCTTCGGTAGTCCAGCGGACGACATCATAATCACGCTGCGAGTCTTTATAAAGGACACCGATGCCGGACCCCGCCGCAAGATCGTGAAACTGATTGAACAGAGCTTTCTGCCACGCTTCGTTGAGCCGGGTGTGCGGATAAGGCGTCCCAAAAAGCCAGGCGAGTGACGAATACTTCTCGGCATTCAGCAACTGTTCTTCGCTCTGCCTCATATTGCGTTTGTGGTTGGCCTGCGTCGTCATGACGCCCCGGTGATATTCAAAGTACAACTCATCGTTCCATACTGGGAGACTGAGTTTGCCTGCGGGAGGAACTGGCAGACGCGTGTCGCCATTCGCCATCACCTTGTAGTTCCAGGTGGGAGCATGCTGGGTATCGAGTTTGGTTTCGATCTCGGAGAAGAAACTCTGGGCAGTGCCGAAGTTCATGCTGGGAGCAACCCGGTCAGGGCCGGTCCAGTGCAGGCCGCTATCAAGCATGCTGCGTGTCGGGCCGCCGCCGTGGTCGCCGATGCCGTAGAGGTGCATCATGAGTGGCGCGCCGGGGTTGAGTTCTCGGGCGATTGCGACATCCTTTGCGATTCTGGTCGGATCAATATCGTTTACGTAGTCGTGCGGAAAGTAAGTCAGGACGCGGCTTCCATCCGGCGATTGCCACCAGAAGAGTTTCAGCGGCAACTTATTGGTGTCGTTCCAGGCCATCTTCTGGGTGACGAAATAATCGATTCCAGATTTCTTGTAAATCTGCGGTAGTTGCCAGTTGTATCCGAACGAATCCGGGTTCCATCCGATGCGCACATCGACGCCGAATTTGTACTTAAAGTAGCGTTTTCCAATCAGCAACTGGCGCACAAGAGATTCGCCGTCGGGCATGTTGAGGTCAGGTTCCACCCACATTCCGCCGACCATTTCCCAGCGTCCTTCTTTCACGCGATCGACGATCTGCTGATGCAGCGAGGGATATTTTTCCTCCATCCACTGGTTGTAGGCTGCCGCCGATTGCGTGTACGTGTACTGGGGATACTCGTGCATGAGTTGCAATGCGGTGCCGAAAGTGTGCCGAACCACATCGACGGTTTCCGTCCAGGGCCACAACCATGCAGCGTCAATATGGGCGTTTCCAGTCAAGCGCACTGACGTGCCCTGCAAGTCGGGCTTCACCTCCACCAGCAGTGCATGCGCCTTTACAAGCGACGCCTCAAAGGCCGACTGCTTTGCTTCCCGAAGCGCGCCGAGATCCACGGCCTTCGCAGCTCCTTCGACGACTTCTGCAACGCGTTGCGATTTTGTTCCGAGCGATGGGGCAAGGGCCGAAGCAGTCTCGATCTCCTGCAATAGATCCAGGGGGCTCGGTCGAGATGCGGCAAACTCCACGCGTACTACAGCGTCGTCGAAGTGCTTCTTGTCCACCGTTTGTAGAAGTTTGACGGCGATCAGAACCTTGTCGCCCGGCTTAACCGGATCGAACAAAATGATTGGTTCTAAATCCTCGCCCATGGCCACGCGTCGTCCGTTGAAATACACGATTTCAGGGGTCGGGCCGTTACCGTAAGCAGAAAACTGGAACCAGAGGTTGGTACCGGTGAGATCGTATCCATTAAGGTTAGGCGGAATCACAATCCACCTGCGATACCAAACCGCGTCTTCCGGTGCCTGACTTTTATTCTTGACTACCATCCAAGTACTGTCATCGAGTCCGACATCCTCACCGTGCGGCAGGTCGCCTGCGTGGTAGCGCCATTCATCCGCTGTGAGATGTGTCAACGCCCGCAGTTGAGAGATCACGGCGTCGATCGCCGGATTGACGGGTGTCGGCTGCTGGCTTTGAGCGGCAACGTGCACCGCACAGACCCAGGCTCCAAGCAATAAGAAGTATCTTGCGATCCGCATCACGAAATTCCCCCCGGACGGTTTCCACGAAACCTGGTGAAAGTAAGACACCTGCCATATTTATGTAAACGCTACAGCGTAGCATTAATGCGGGGCGGTGCTGGTTGATTCCCCACGACGAGATGGGTTTCGATGCGGTACTCGCTGCCTTTACCGAGTCTCCTCGAGAATCCGATGCGGCGCGTGAATGCCATCCGGCCGAGTTCCGCGCGCAGGAAGCGTAGAGTTGTCAGCGGAGGTTGAGTAAACTGTCCCAGGTCGATGTCGTCAAATCTGCCGATCGGTTTCGGTAATCACTTGGATGTGGCGCCGTCTCCCGCAGCCGGACAGGCCTAAGAAAGATATTTACTCCAGAAGATGAGGAGTACATAGAAGTGAAAACCGCACTGGAAACAACCATCGCATTGAAGTTACAGCTCGGCTTTCGCCAGCGCTACGGTACGGCCGCTCGTGTGTTTCGGGCGCCCGGGCGCGTCAATCTGATAGGCGAACATACCGACTACAATGACGGCTTCGTCATGCCCGCCGCCATTGAGCTCAGTGTTTGGGCGGCCATCGCTCCGCGCGATGACCGGAAGCTGGTTGTGCATTCCGAGAACTTTTCCGAGAGCGCCGAGATCGATCTCGACCATCGCGATCCAAGACCCAGGAATCAGTGGAGTGACTACGTGCAGGGCGTCGCAGTGTTGCTCGACAGAGCTTACCCTTCGCTGCGTGGCGCCAATCTGCTGATTTATGGCGAGGTCTCGATCGGCTCCGGGCTCAGCTCATCGGCGGCCATCGAAGTGGCCACGGGGTTCGCGCTGCTCGAAAACTCGGGATTGCCGGTCGATCGCGTTGAACTCGCCAAACTCTGCCGCCGCGCCGAGAATGAATTCGTCGGCGCGCGCGTCGGGATCATGGACCAGTTTATTTCCTGCTGCGGCCACGCCGGGAAGGCGCTCGTGCTGGACTGCCGGTCGCTGAGCTATCGCCTGCTGCCAATTCCAGACGATGTAAGCCTCGTCATCTGCAACACGATGGTGAAGCATGACCTGGCGAGCGGCGAGTACAACACACGGCGGGCGGAGTGTGAAGAAGGTGTGCGACTTTTGTCTCGCAGGCTGCCGCAGGTGCGGGCATTGCGGGATGTCCGGATCGAGGACCTGGATCGTTTCCGCGGCGATCTGCCCTCGACCATCTACCGGCGCTGTCGTCACGTCGTTACCGAAAATGCCCGGGTGCTCGATGCAGCCGACGCCCTCGAGAAAGCGGATCTAACCACGTTCGGACGGCTAATGGCTGAATCCCACATCAGCCTGAGAAACGATTACGAGGTGAGCTGTCCGGAACTGGATCTCATGGTTGAACTGGCAGGGCAAGTTGGCGGAGTGCACGGCGCCCGTATGACGGGCGGGGGCTTTGGAGGGTCCACGGTCAACCTGGTGGGCAAAGAAAGCGTCGAGGGTTTTCGTCGCAGCGTCGCCAACGCGTATGAGAAGGCCACCGGCCTGTCGCCTCAGATTCTTGTTTCTGCTGCAGCCGAGGGTGCGGGTGAGGTGAGAGCATAACAGTGAACGGCAGGGGACATGGCGTTTGACCTGAAAGAGCATCCGCATCGCCGTTTCAATCCGCTCACCCGGCAATGGATTCTGGTGTCGCCGCACCGCAACCAGCGTCCATGGCTCGGACAGGTGGAAAAGGTCGCGGGCGAAGTTCAGCCGACCTATGACCCTGCTTGCTACATGTGTCCAAGGAACAGTCGCGCTGCAGGCGCTCGTAATCCTGACTATAAGACGACGTTTGTATTCGACAATGACTATCCTGCGTTGCTCCCTGACAATCCCGAGGGCAGCATTGATGTGAACGGCCTGCTCGTGGCGAAGAGCGAGGCTGGCACCTGCCGGGTGGTATGCTTTTCTCCGCGCCACGACCTGACGATTGCGCGGATGTCTCTCGAGGAACTACGTCCGGTGATGGATCTCTGGGTTGAACAGTCGCGGGAGCTGGGCTCGCGCCAACTCATCAACTATGTTCAGATTTTTGAGAATCGCGGCGCCATGATGGGCGCCAGCAATCCGCACCCGCATTGTCAGATCTGGGCCAGCGCCAGCCTGCCCGACGAGCCCGCCAAGGAACAGTTGGCGCAGCGCGAGTACCAGGCGACAAGGAATTCATGCCTGCTTTGCGACTACCTGACGCTGGAAGAAGAGCGGGGCGAGAGGATCGTCTTTCAAAACCAGCACTTCACCGTCCTGGTGCCTTTCTGGGCCATCTGGCCTTTTGAAACTCTGATAGTCGTCCGTGGGCACATCGGGTCTCTCACCGAACTTGCGGGAGATCAAAAAGATGGATTGGCGGACGCACTCAAGCGTCTGACAACTCGGTACGACAACCTTTTTCAGGTTTCGTTCCCCTACTCCATGGGTTTTCATCAACGCCCGACCGACGGCCAGCCGCACCCGGAATGGCACTTGCACGGGCATTTTTATCCGCCATTGCTGCGTTCGGCGACGGTTCGCAAATTTATGGTGGGTTATGAGATGTTAGGAAGTCCGCAACGGGATATCACCGCCGAGAGCGCCGCTGCGCGCCTCCGCGAAATGAAGGATACGTCATGAAGGCGTACATCGCTTGTCAGCGTGTTCCTGAAGGAGGACAAACGTCTTCACCAATTCCAACGATTCTTAATTGCCACTCCTTCCGGTGAGCTTCCGGATCAAATTCACCTCCGCCTGTCGATACGGAGTTCCGTCGGAACGTAGCACTTCGTGAAACCACACCGGCGGCTGGTCGAGGATATATGGATGCTGCCACGACTCCCACGGCAAGTAAGTCTGCGTTTTGCCGGCGACGAAACCCCAATTTATCGCTCCAACGCGCTCCTCCTTCGCAATCGGCAGTATCGTGTCAAACGTGCTGCCCACCGAGCGGGCCATAAATTCCGTGCAGATCACGGGGCGGTTGTATCTCTTCAGCCAGGCCACTTCGCGGCTGAAGTATTCCGGCCAGCTGTAGTTGTGAAACGTAACAATGTCAGACTCACGCAGTTGAATCTGCTGCAGTTCACCGAGGTTCGCCCCATCTGGCGATGGTATCGACCGCCCACACCCCGCTGGTGAGGGGCTGCACTGGCTTGAGTTCGCGTGCCCACTCGAACACCTGAGGCAAGAGCGTGCCAACCCGGGCAATTTTGTCTTTCTCTTTCAGCTCCTCTTTCGGATAACTTCCGGCGTTATCAGCACCCGGCTCGTTCCACACGTCCCAGGCAAGAATCCGCTCGTCCTTCGCGAAAGCTCCGACCACTCCCTGTACGTATGATTTCAGCTGCGGATGTTGATTGGGGTCCGCCAGTGCCTTCGCACCGGGACTCTGCACCCAGCCCGAGTTGTGAACTCCCGGAGTGGCTGGATGCTGCGGACCGAGATGAGGTACCGGGTCCCAGCATGAGTCGAACAGCACAAGCATCGGACGGATGTGATGCCGCGACGCGATCATCAAGAACTGGTCGATCCGCCTCTGAAAACCCGCTGGATCCTGCTGCCAGAGCAGATCGTGCAGAAAGACACGCATGGTGTTCATCCCCATCGATTCAGCCCAACTCAACTCCTGATCTATCTCGACGGGATCAAAGGTCGCTGCCTGCCACATTTCCAACTGGTTGATTGCCGACCTGGGAATGTAATTACTTCCAACCAGCCACGGCTGTTGCGCGTACCAAGCGTTCGCCTTCTGCTCAGTCCAACGCGCCGTTTGGTCCCCCATCGCGCTCGTGGACAAGGCGGCCGCGATCAACAGTGCTCTGATGAAAACGGACAGGAATCTTCTCACCGTGTGCACTCCGCCTGCATTTATACGCTGGCGTTCCCAGGACTATCAACAGAATCGCCTAAACACCGGCGGATCGGGGCACGGTCCAGGTTGGCCCGACAACTAACAACATGCTACGAAATCTGCCACCCCCTAAACTACAGCTTCTGCCGGCTCAGGTAGGGCAACGTTACGGCCAGGCTCCTCAACTGATTTAGCCACATGCTTGCGCGCCACAAGCATGTAGATCGACGGCACGACAAACAGCGTGAATGCCGTTCCAATAATCATGCCGCTTACCAGCATGATACCGATGCTGTTGCGCGCACCTGCTCCAGGGCCCTTCGCCAGAACTAGTGGGAAGTGGCCGACGACGGTGGCTGCGGTTGTCATCAAGATCGGGCGCAGCCGCGTGGTCGCCGCCTCGATAATGGCTGCAAGCTTGTCCCTTCCAGTTTCCTGGAGGTGGTTGGCAAACTCCACGATCAGGATGCCATTTTTCGACACCAGACCGACTAGCGTGATCAATCCTACCTGGCTGTAGATGTTAAGCGTTGTTAGTCCCAGGAAGGAAAACATCAACGCCCCGGAAAGAGCGAGCGGAACCGAGCCCACCAGAATGATGAACGGATCGCGGAAGCTCTCAAACTGTGCCGCTAGCACCAGGTAGATCAGGATCGCTGACAGTAAGAATGTACCGAGAAACTTGCTGCCCTCGACTCGCAGCTGGCGTGACTCGCCCGCGTAGTCGACGGTGAAACCCTGCGGCAGGATCTGCTTGGCTTGGTCTTCCAGGAAAGTGAGCGCTTTATCCAGCGGTACATTTGGCGGAATCACTGCCTGAATTGTCACCGCGTTAAGCTGCTGGAATTTGTTCAGCTGCCGCGGCTCGGTTGTGGTTTTCAGAGAAGCGAAGGTCGACAGTGGGACGAGTTTGTTATTCGATCCCGTGACATAGATTTGTTCCAGCTGATCGGGCGTCAAACGCTGCGCGCGCTTGAGCTGCGGAATGACTTTGTAGCTCCGGCCCTGGATGCTGAAACGGTTGACATAGTCCCCACCGAGCATCGTGGCAAGATCCTGGCCGGCTTGGGTCAGATCAACTCCCTGGGAACGGACCTTGTCGCGGTCGAAGACAACTTCAGTTTGGGGCTGGTCAAACTTCAAGTCGGAATCGGCGAAAATGAATAAGCCGCTTGCGAACGCCTTGCCCACAAGCTGTTTAGCGAATGCATCGAGCTGCCTGGGCTCCATGGCCGAAGTAATAACGAACTCAACCGGGAAACTTCCACCGCCGGGCAGTGGTGGTGGCGTCAAGGGGATCACACGAATACCCGGGATTTTGGACAGCGGTCCGACTGATTGGACCAGCAACTGCTGAGCAGTCTTCTTCCGCTGGCTCCACGGCTTGGTCACCATGCCTCCGAAGCCGCCGCTCGGAGAAGTGATCTGAAAGATGCTCTCGCTCTCAGGAAACGAGTGGTAAACATCGTAGACTTGGGAGGTGAACAGATTAGTTTGATCAAGGGTGGAGTTCGCGGAGGACTGGATGACCCCGAAAACGACTCCCTGGTCCTCAGCCGGCGCCAGCTCGCGCTGCGAGAACATATAGAAAGGCACGATCAACAGGACAACAATCGCCCACAGAACGAAGACCACGGGCCTGTACTGCAGCGTCCCGCTGAGCATCCGTGAATAAAGACTACGCACGCTCTCGAAGCGGCGGTTGATCCAGCCTGCAAATCCCCGCTCGGTGTCTCCGGCGCGCAGCAGCTTGGAGCCCATCATGGGAGACAGCGTCAGCGCTACGACTCCCGAAACGATCACAGCCCCCGCCAGGGTAAACGCGAACTCGCGGAACAGTGCGCCCGTAAGACCGCCCTGAATACCGACCGGCGCATACACCGCAGCCAGCGTGATCGTCATGGCGATGATTGGACCCACCAGTTCGCGGGCTGCATCTATAGCTGCGCGGAACGGAGGTTTGCCGAGGTGAATGTGCCGTTCAACGTTCTCCACCATCACGATCGCGTCATCCACCACCAAGCCGACCGAGAGCACGATCGCCAGAAGAGTGAGCAGATTGATGGTGAAACCGGCGATGAGCATCAGGAAAACCGCGCCAATCAATGAAATCGGAATAGCGACGATAGGGATCAGAACCGAGCGGAATGACCCGAGAAATAAAAAGATGACAACGATGACGATGAGCAGAGTCTCGGTAAGAGTGCTCAGCACTTCGTTGATAGCGTCTTGGATGTAGGCCGTCGAATCGTAAGGGATGCCGGCCTTCATACCGGGAGGTAACTGTGACTGGATTTCGGGGATCGCTGCGCGAACTCGCTTGATCACCTCAAGTGAGTTGGCGGTTGGGAGCACCCAAATCCCCATGAAGGTCGCCGTCTCCCCGTTGAAGCGCACATCTTGCTCATAGTTTTGCGCGCCCAGCACGACATCGGCAATCTCACCGAGTCGCACGATGACTCCCTTATCTTCTTTGACCACCAATTGGCGGAACTCGTCCGCTGTCCGGAGATCGGTGTTGGCGATCAGGTTCACCGACACCATCGAACCCTTGGTTTGCCCGAGAGCTGAAAGGTGGTTGTTCTTCGATAGCGCGTCCCGCACTGTGGAAGCGGAGATGCCGAGAGCCGCCATCTTTTCCGGCTTGAGCCAGATGCGCATGGCGAAGGTACGGTCGCCGAGGATGTCGGCGCGTTGCACTCCGCTGATTGCGCTTAGCTTCGGTTGTACCACCCGCGTCAGATAGTCGGTAATCTGGTTCTGGTCGAGGCTGGCGGACGAAAAGCCCAGGTACATTGCGGCAAACTGATTGTCCGCGGTTTGCAGGTCGATGACCGGCGCCTGGGATTCCGGGGGTAGGTCATTGCGTACCTGCGCGAGCTTCGCCTGGATCTGAGTGAGCGCCGCATTAGTGTCGTAATTGAGCTTCAGGTGCACGGTGATCGTGCTGACCCCCTGTGCGCTCGACGACTCCATGTAGTCGATGCCATCAGCGCTGGCGATGACGCGCTCGAGCGGCGTGGTAATGAAGCCGCGAACCAGGTCTGCGTTGGCACCGACATAAACCGTCGTGACCTGCACAACCGCGATATCGCTGCGCGGATACTGCCGTACGCTTAACGAACGGATCGCTTGCAAGCCCGCGATCAGGATCACCAGATTGACGACGACCGCCAGCACCGGCCGCTTGACAAAAAGATCGGTAAACTTCATTAGCTATCCTCAGGCTTGGGAGCCGAATTGTTTCCCGGCTGGACTTTATTGTTGACCCGGACGGCTGCGCCGTTCCGCAGTTTGAAGACGCCCGAACTTACAACTTCATCCCCGGGCTTAACCCCCGAGACAACTGCAACCTGATCGCCACGCGAACCCTCCAGCTTGACGAAACGCTGGCTTACCCCGCGGTAGGCCTTGCCATTCGGGTCTTTAAGATCGGAGACGACATACACGGAATCGCCGTAGGGCGCGTAGTTAATGGCTGACGCCGGAAGCGCGATCACCGGACGATCTGCCCCCGTTACCATCTCCACCTGCACGAACATGCCGGGACGCAGTTTGCCCCCGGGGTTGGCGAGGGTTGCCTGCACTTGGATATTTCTGGTCGCCTCGTTCACGATCGAGTCGAGGGCGGTGACTCGTCCGGAAAACTTGATGCCCCCGAAGTCATCACTCGAGACACGCAACCCGCTGCCGACCCGCACTTGGGCGGCAGTCTGTTGCGGTATGCCAAAATTTACATAGATCGGATTCAGCGACTGTAGGGAAACGATGGCTTCGCCGGCTGACAGGTACTGCCCCAGGTTGACCTGGCGGATACCCAGGATTCCCGAGAACGGCGCCCGAATCGTTTTCCGCGCAATCGTGGCGCGAATCTCTCCGACCTGCGCTTCCGTCGCCTTTTGCTGGGCGGTTGCGTTGTCAAACTCCGTCTGGGCGATGACGCCTTCCTTCACGAGTTGTTGCATGCGACCGAAATTAATGCGCGCAAGGTCACGCTGCGCCTCCATCGCAGCCAGTTGGGCCCGCTCCTGCCGCGTGTCGAGTTCCACGAGCACTTCTCCTGCATTCACTGGTTTGCCGGAATCGAACGCAATGTGGTCGACCGTGCCCGGAAGATCTGCGCTTACCGTGACACCCTGCACGGCCGCTGCAGTGCCAATTACATTCAGCGTTCCCGGCCACGTCTCCTGTTTTGCAACAACCGTCGTGACGGCCTCCGGAGGCGGCTGGAAGCTGGAACCCTCTGCCATTGCGGTCTTTATCTGCCGGAACTTCACAAAGCCAAGGCTCGCGATGAGCAGCGTCACGAGGGCCAACATCAGAATCATCCGTTTTGCCATGAGTATCCCTTCTTAGCGTGCTTCATACACCGAAACAGTGCGCCCGCGAACCAACAATCCATGCAATCGCCGCTACCACCAAGCTGTTTCCGACCCTGATGACGGCGGCGCGTATCGGTATCAGATTTTCCACACCCAGAAAAAGATTCCAAACTTTAGACCGGTGCTAGGAGCAATAGCCGCTAACATCGCGTGTCTAGAGTGTCTTGTCAGGAGGCCGTCCTACAAGGCGGACTCCTGACTCCTACTTACACGACGAATGAAAGCCAGCGAGATCGACACATTCACAATCTTTATTTCTAGGTCGGCGAAGACTCTGGGATTGTGCGGCGACGGGACTAACCAACAATGATGCGCAAAGAAAAATAAGGGAGGCCCGCAGCACCACAACTCTCTTCGATGTTCCGCTTTCATCCGGAATCCCGGCTGACACAAGCAGGCGCCTTTTGTAACCCATGAAAATCCCGTGGAAAAACGACGGTTGAAAAAGCATCCAGGACAACGGGCTGTGAAAATGGTGAGCGCGGTAGGAATCGAACCTACAACCTACTGATTAAGAGTATGTGCAGTTGTCACACACATGATGTGGTTGTGTATCGTACCAACCCTTTCAGTTCAAGTCCAACCCTGTCTGGTACTTAACGAATATTTTGCCGCGAAATCCTGTCAGGGAGCACAATCAGAGTCAGTAGGTTTACGCACACGTGAAGTGGTTCATTTCAAACACACTTGCAAACTGCCCGTCAGAATCTGGTGGTTGTGAAATCAAGAACGCAGAGTCAGTAGGTGTAGAAGAGTCAGTAGGTGGTGCAGGATCACAGACAGGCTTTGAGTATTGTTAGTCCAATGGCGATTTTGCGACAACTGCCTCGAAGCATGCTGGGTGGAACCAGTCACGACAGGTTGGGGCAACGAGCGTTCAACGCTCTTTGAGTTACCAACCGTACCGTGATGTCTAGCTTGTCCATTCTCATTCCAGCGGTCTGAGGCCCTACCGCGACGGGAGCGTTTTCTACGATGTCGAGCGCATCACCTACTGTCTGAAATGGAACCCCATCGTCGGCAACCAGATAAAGCGTACGGTGTACTCGCACGCTGTAAATCTCTGACAAACGGCCTGAAAGACCGTTCCAGTCTTCCCGCTCAGTATTAAGAAAGAGTTTGCCTGCGTCGGTTATGTGAAGAACGATGAGGCGGTCGTTACCATCATGTTCGCAGCGGGTCGAGGCGAGTTCGAGTTCGAGGCCAGTTGGCTCTCGCGGGGCAAAATACGGCGTATACAACGAAACGAGAGCAGCCAGACCGGGTGCTGCAATCAAGGCAAATGCGGGGAGTTGAGAGAATCGTTTCGTTAACCCGAGCCTCTGGGTACCCTGACGGTATCGGCTTATTTGCGCGGGCGGGTCATTGGACAATTCGCGCTCAAGCAAGTCTATGCGCGTGCACAGATAGTTATAGGAACATGTCGCTGGAACAGCCACGAGTATTCCCGCAGCGGTTGCAGCAAGTGATGCGGCCATGTTCGCTGCCACCATCGTCAGAAAAGTGTTCTTCTCCATGTCTCCGCCGAATCCTAGTGAACTCATTATGCCGACGCATGTGCCCGCAAGTCCGAGGTACGGGGCGCTGGAGGCAATTGCTTTTAGACTGCCCAGCTCAATGCTCAGGACGGCTGCGAGTTTCCTCCTGCTGGCGCTATCAATCTCTCTCCCACGTCGCGCCAAGTAGTAGCGATAGGAAATGCGGGCGACAACAACGACAACACCAGCCAGCATGAGCGCAAGCACGATGACATCGAGGCGCACAACCCAGTTCATCCAGTGCCATAGGTGTCCGACACTCCAGTCACATTCGTACGGGTGCCACGAGTTGAGGCAGACTCCGTGCATCAGGGAACCGCACTTCCTCGGTTTGGTGCTTCGCTAACACAGACACCAGAGCCGTTGTTCAGGTTTCATTGTTGTAATCAGCGTTTTCACCAACTACCGGGGCCTTTCGTGGGATGGCTGCTCTGTCTCCGCTACAGAATGTTCTTGAGGAGTTCGTGGGGCCGTACCCGCAGGGCTTTGGCGATGCGCACTATGTTTTCTAAGCTGATATTTCGTTCGCCCCGTTCCACACTCCCCATGTACGTCCGATGAACTCCTGCTTCATCGGCCAGAGCCTCCTGAGAAATCCCCTTCGCCAAGCGAAGCTCTCGAATTCGCATACCAACCAACTTCTTTGGCTCGTTTTGCACGCCATAATATTGCTTATTGACTACTTTAGGTCTACAGACTTAAAGTAGACACTGTTTAGATGGCACTCAGCGATTCATTATGGCGATCACCCAAGAACGACTGGGATTTTTCAATGCACGGGTTGAGCAGCGAATGATCGAGATGGGGCTTTCTGCGCCGGAGCTTGCCCGCCGTGTGGGGGTCAGCTACGAGCACGTCAGGAAGTTGATTATGGGGCAGTGTTTGCCGTCAGATTCCACACTAGAAAAGCTCTGCGCGACGCTTGAGCTGACCAAAAAAGAAATGAGCAGGCGAGTACTGAAAGACAAAATGATTTTTCGGTTCGGAGATGCGGCGTGGAAAGCCGCCGGAATCGACCTAAGGGCTGCTCCCTTCTACATCCTGTTTCCTTTGTTGAGGCACGCTGAGCGAGGGCTTCTCTTGGTGCAGATGAAGGCGGTGGTAGAGGCGAATCGCACGCGAGGAAAATAGTCATTATGTCTAAGATTTTTTTGCAAGTGTTTTAAACGAGTGGAGGTTGGAGTGAAAAGCGAATCGCTTCACAAGCTACTGACTAAGATCAGTAGGTTGTGAATCCCCAAGTGCTTCATTCCATTGGACAGGTGAGACACACACTCAGTAAGGGTCACTTCGCAAGTCATTGAAAACTAAAGATGGTGAGCGCGGAAGGAATCGAACCTTCAACCTACTGATTAAGAGTCAGTTGCTCTGCCAATTGAGCTACGCGCCCGCGTCTGCGGTAAGGTAGGAACAAATTTTGATTATATCATCCGTTTTGCACCGTCCCTGTGCGCGATTGAGCGGCTTTGCTATTTCAATTTTATTTGCCGCGGTGCAACTTTCCGGGCTACGCTGGGTTTGGGTTTCCGGAGGAGAGACTTTATGCAATGGAATAAAAACAAGACTCTACTTTCGGCAGTATTCGCTGGGATCATTCTCTCGACCGCGCTTGCCGAAAATGCAATTGCTCAAATTCCGATTCGCACCCGCCCCTCCACCGCTCCCGGAACAATTAAACGCCCGCGGCTCGAGCCCTGCTGGGAAGTCGCGGGCGTTTCCAAGTCGGCGATACAGCAGCGTCGAGCGGTTGCGCAACAAGCGCACCAGCAAGTTGAGGCGGTCTGCGCAAACTCATCGCTCTCAGCGCAGCAGAAGCGGCAAGAGATCCAGCGGATCCATCAGCAGGAACGGCAGCAGATCGAAGCCATAATCACACCTGCACAGCAGGCTGCTATCCGGTCCTGTCAGGAGGGGCGCGACGGGGGTCACACTGGCGGCGGACATGTCGGAGGCGGGCACGGCGGACCCTGCGGCGAGATGTCGGTTCCACGCAACTCCGTTCCTCCGCGCGGCTCCAATCCACAGGATGACGAATCGCCTCCGAACGGAACGGCCAAGCCCGATTGAATTTGGGGTAGTGAGTCATTGACCCACAATGGCTTACGCTGATGCAGCTTCTCGGCTTTGCTCCGCTACGGCAGGATTCGAACCCGATATCGGTTTGCGAATCGGCAGAACCTCAGCTTGAGCCGACGCCCGCCGCTCGATCTTTCCGATGACCGGTCTATCGGGTGCGCCCGCCACGGACACGGATACGAACCTGTTCTCGCTCCACAGGCGATCGATCAATCGGCGTTCCCACGGGCGCAGCACTTGCTGCGGCAGCGAGAAAAAATTTCGAAAGGTCCATATCAGATAGGCGCGTTGCAGAAGATTCGGCTGTACATATCGGGGCCCGATCGGCGTGTCTACTCCAAGGACGCCATCGGTGAGTTTTTCAATCCACATGACCCATTCCACCTGGAAAAGACGGCCAAAGCCGCCTTTGTTAAAGCGGGCAATTATTGCACCAAGAACGAGCGTTGGGAAGCAAATCTTTTTATCTTAATGAACAAATTATTGCTATACCCTGGATCAACTTGAGAAAAAGGCATCCGACTGCGCCTGGCATTGAGGCACGATCCATCGGCTTTCAGCCGATCTCCGGCAACAAATCGATGCGGTCGATGGTAGCGGCGACGCCCATCCCCTTGCCCTCCGATTCTTCCACCCGCACCACCGAGGCTTCGCACAGCGTCCACCCTCCGGGCCCCAGTCCCAGGCCGGGAGGCAGCATGATGACCAGTTCCAGCTTCGAGCCCGCTTTCATCCCTGACTCAGAATACAGAAAAATTCCCGCAGAACTGAGATCACGAGTCAAGCCCGCGTGCTCAGCGCCATCGTGACGCACCTTGACCGGGACACGAACTGGCATCCGCTGGCGCGAACGTCTCTCGTCGGTTGCAGGTTTCTCAGGCATATGCCTGTGGAAGTGTACTCCAGTTTGGGGGAAACGTGGGAGCCGGAACCATTCGAGGAGCTAGTCGCCAAAAAAAACGCTCCTCCCGCATGTTCGCGGGAGGAGCCGGGGAAGAAGCGATAGGAAGTTAGAAGGTGAACTTGACGGCCAGCTGAATGCCGCGGGGGCCGCCGCCGCCGAGGAACGGGTTGCCAATGCCCACGTCGCCAGTGGCGGTAATCGGCAAGCCACCCCCGCCCACTTCGCGGGTCCCACTGCTGTCCTTAACAAAACCAGCTGCGCCCGCGTCAGCGATAAAGGCTGGCAGGAAAGGGTTGGCAAAATTGGGGTGATTCACAATGTTGAAGAAGTCGGCCCGGAACTGCATGTTGAGGCGCTCCGTGATTGCTGTTGTCTTATAAATCGCGAAGTTCCACTCCTTGAAGGCTGGGCCGTGCAGCGAATCGCGGCCCTCGTTCCCGTAGTGCCGTGTTCCGATTGTACAGTCCGATGCAAATCCCGAGGCCGCACCGCTCACGGTACAAGGGATTGCGAAGGAACTGAGATCGAGGTAATTGAACGGATTGCGCGGATGGTACCTGATCGGTCCAACAACATCGGGCCGATCGAAGCCATTACCACTGCCGCTGTAGTCATCTTCAAAGTTGTAGTTAAGCTGAAAGGGCTGGCCATCCTGCAGAGTCAAAATGCTGTTGATGCCCCAGCCATTCTTCAAGCGCTGCCAGCCTCCGCCCATCTTCGGGAACTCATAAGCAAAATTCCAGGTGAAGCGGTGCGGGATGTTGAAGTTTGACGGTCCATACTCAAGTTTTGGATTGGTGCTGTCGTTGGGCTGAGCCGCATTGGGCTCGAAGTCCTCGCCATCACTCGAATTATCGAGCGACTTCGAATAGACATAATTTACGATGGAAGTGACACCGTGCCACCCGGTGATGCGGAAGCTGGCCTGCAGCGCGTTGTAATTGGACTTACCGGTCGAGTTCTCTTGCAGCACATAGAAAGCGTTGTATGGGTTGTCGTTGAGTGGTCGCGCCGCTCCGAATGGTGAGGTAGAACCCGACGGGGGGGCGCCAAAGTCGTAGATACAACCACATGCGATATCTGCGGCATTGATCTGCGCCGCACTCGGCTGGCTAATGTCGAAGAACCTCCACAGACGATGTCCTTGAGACCCGACATAGCTCACTTGTAATACCGCCTTGCTCGATATCTGCTGCTGGATGTTGAGGTTGTAGTTCTCCATGTAGGGCGTCTTGATGTTGCGGTCAAAGCCGAAGGCGTCGCACTCGAAAGTACAGGTCTTCGTGAATGCGAACACCGGACTTCCGGCAGCGATTTGGCCACCCACTGCACTCGTCGAAAGAATTGGATCGGCGGTGGGAATGTTGTTATAGGCCGGGCCGGGATCAAAAAAGGGAGCATAGGGCAGGTGGCCAAGCGCCATGTCCTGCGAGAAAGCGTCAAAGAACATGCCGAAACCTGCCCGGATCACCGTCTTGCCTTTCCCGGTCACGTCCCATGCGGCGCTGACGCGTGGTGCGAAGTTCTTCTTGTCTGGGTTGTACAGGCTGCTCAGGCCCGGCTGCCCGACCTGCGTCAACGTGAAGCTTCCAGTCCCCGGTGCGGGAGAGACGCTGGTGATGTTGCTCAGCAAGTTGTTCTTCTCCTGAACTACTCCGAAATAGTCCCAACGCAATCCGTAGTTGAGGGTCAGCCGCGGGGTAACCCGGTAGCTGTCCTGGACATAGAAACCAAAGTTGTTTTCGTAGGTGTGTCGTATCGAGTTGCCGAAGTACTGGAAGCCGCTGATAACGTCGCCTGCGAGGAAATGCTGGAGACCAGTTGCGATCAGATTGCCGCTTTTATCAAACGTGTCTGAAAATTTGAGCCTACCCCGGAAGTACTTGTCGAAATACTGCTGAATGGACGTGCGGTGAAAGTCAGCGCCGAACTTCACATCGTGTTTGCCCATCTTCCAGGAAAAGTTGTCGAGCACCTGGTTGTTGCTGTCGAACCGATGACGCGGAACGCTGCTGGTCGCCCCGAGCTGTGCCACTCCGCTTACCAGGATGATGGGCAACCCGGAATCGAACGGTCCGCCATTGCAGTCAGCAGTAGTGGTCGCCGCGCAAAGTCCGATTGAACTGGGATGAAAATTCTGGTCCGCCGGGAAGAATCCTTCTGCGAAGCGGTTCCAGCCATAGCGGAGTTCATTCACTTTGTTCGAGCCGAACGTGTGGACGTAGGAAAGCGAGACCAGTTGTACGCGGGTCGGAGTGAAGGTATTGAAACCGGGCAGCTGTCCGCCTGTAGCCGTTAGCGCCAGTGGAAATGATTGCACGCTGTCGCCGAAGAAATATCGGCCGGTGAGGGAATTGGTTGCGTTAAAGTTTTGATCGATCTTCGCTATGAAGCTCGTGAGCTTGTTATAAGACGGAGATACCACCGACGCTTTCCCGAGGTTGGAGATAGCGCCCGGATTCGGGTTAAGCAGATTCGGCGCCGGCCATGGATGCCGCTTTATGAGTGCAGGAATTACACCCGAGGGATCGGTGGAATCGCTCGGACTCAGAGATCCGTCAGCCGCAGTTCCCGTGGGTACGTTGGCCAAGGTCACAACTCCAACCGGCTCCTGCTGGCCTTCGTAGTCGAGGTAGAAGAACGTCTTGTCTTTGACGATCGGGCCACCCAGCGACGCGCCGTACTGATTGTTGTGGAACGGAGCCTTGGGGGTGCCTACCGGATTAAAAGCGTTGCGCGCATCCAGAGCACTGTTGCGGAAATATTCACCCGCGCTGCCGTGCAAGGCGTTGCTTCCGCTCTTGGTGACAATGTTGACGATTGCGCCTGCGCTTCGGCCGTACTCCGGTTGGAAGTTTGAAAGCACATTTACTTCCTGCACGGCGTCGAGGGGCAAAATGGTGGCGGGAGTTCCGAACACACCGGCCTCGTTGATGGCCGGGTCATTGCGGTAGCCGTCGTTCATATCGGTTCCGTCGAGCAGGTAATTGTTGGAACGGCCGCGAGCGCCGTTCATGGAAAACTCGCCGAAGGAACCGGGAGAATCGGTTATCTGGTCGGGAGAACCCGCGACGCCGGGATTCAGGAAAATAAGCTTGGTATAGTCGCGGCCATTGACCGGCATGTTCTCGACGGTCGCCGCTGTGATTACGCCACCTAGATCGTTCGAAGTCGTCTCGACCAGTGGCAACGTTTCAGCAGAGACTTCGACTTGGGTAGCTACCTCTCCCGTCTTGAGAGCGGCATCGACACGACGTTCGGTAGCCACGTCGACTGCTACTCCGGTCACCACAAAAGTCTGAAAGCCAGCCTGCGCTACGGTGACGGAGTATGTTCCGATGGGCAACTCAGGAACGGCGTAGCTCCCATCCGCGCTCGTGGTCGTCGTTCGCTCAAGCCCCGTTCCCACGTTGCGCACTTTGACCGTCGCTCCGGCCACGACTGCTCCGGACGGGTCGGTCACGGTGCCAAGGACGGTGCCACGAAACGTTTGACCCACGAGCATGGCCGTCGAAAGCAGAACAAACACCACCAATAAACGCAGTTTCATCGCCGGTTCTCCTTGGTCGTCGCGGGCGCTGGAACAGGACCCTACGCTTCGCGAGCAGTAAATACAGTTCCACTTGAGATTCGCGGCATTATAAACGACTGCGCGGGAAAGGTCAGTGCCGAACTTCATGGAAAGAGTTGCTAAGAAAGGGTCAGCGCCGGTGGATAGTCGGGGGCGGCGGTTCCCGCTGCGGCGCGCGCGAAGCCGCTAACGATATATCGATAGCTACGGAATCACAGATCGCGAATCTACAGATTCTAGAAGCTGAAGATTCTAGAAGCTGAAGGCTACGCCGCCGCGCACCGAACGCGCCGACTGCACTAGATAAAGAGTGCGTCCGTCCCGTCCCATCACGGGCACATACCCCTGCGCGAGAAGGTTTCGCAGGTCCATGAGAATCTCCATGTGCCCCGCGAGGAAGCTGGCCGGTATCGGTTGCCGGATGAAGAGGTTCAAGTAAGGATCGGACTGTCCCGCCGAACTATCAAACAGGTCAACCGGCGTCAACGAGTGGCCGCCCGTGTAACGGTAGGAGGCGATCCAGTGCGTCTTCGCCATGGGCAAGGTTCCGCTGAACTTCGCTGCCACAGCCTGATGCCGCTCCGTGCGAATCCACTCCCGCGCGTCTTGTAGTTGGACATCCGGACGCGACAGGTCGAGCGCGCCTCCGTAAGCATAATCGAGGGTTGCAGTCAGATCGGACAACAGCTTCCGCTGCAGCACCACCCGCATCCCGCGCGTAGCGTAATCGTTCCCCTGATAGCTGAAAGTACCGGAGTACACGTCGGGCAGCACTTCACCCGATTCAGCCGACATTTCACCGACGCCAGTAAGCGCCGGATCGATAATCCGATCCGAGTAGAATGCGATCTGCATGTTGTTCTTGCCAACGCGCTGGGAGATCGATACTTCCTGGTGACGCGCCCGTTCTACCGCCGGAGAAAACTTCGCGATGCTCATCCGCGGCGCGATTTCGCTCAGATCCGACGAAACTGACTCGAAACGATCGTCGCCCGAACCATCATCGCCCAAACGATTCTCCAGTCGCGTATTCGGGACTGAACTCGCATATTGATATTCCAGCACGGTGTTTGGGGTGATGTGCAGATCGGCCGATCCGAAGGGCTTGAAGGCGTGTACCCGTCCCATAAACTGGATGGTTTGCAATTCGCTGCCGAGCTTCATCTCCAGCTTGTCGCCGAGGACGATCCGATCTGAACTGCTCACCGACAATGCCTGCAAAGTAGCGCTAGGCATGGTGTTCAGGTCGGGCGAATTCAGCCTGAGAGCCGTAATCGTCACTGAAGGTTCAAACACACCGTTGAAACGGTTCGTGTAGGTCGTTCGGAGTACCGCCGCCGGGAGACGGTGGCCGTCGGCTCCATAACCGAGGTTGCCATTCAGGCGAAGGGTGCCGCTCGATAAAAGCGAACGCTCCAGGGCAAAGCCGGCACTCATGTCCGACGCGCTGCCGAACCCCTGCCCGGGCGACCCCGCCATGAAGGTCAGGCTACCCTTCAAGTCGTGGTCTGCAGCTGACTCCCCGCTCTGCGCAACCACGGTAGTGCCATCTTCAAGCACGCGCAGGATGGGCCGATTGGCGACCGAGCGCAGCGTCCACTTCCAGTCGTCATCATCCACCGGACTCCGCAACGGAACCAGTTGGATGGCTTCGAACAGTGTGGTCAGCGTGACATTCACCATCAGCTTCGCGCCTGCATGCACGCCAATTTTCTCGCGGAGCGTCGGGAGGAACGAAGGCGCACTCACCTTGATGCTATAGGTTCCAGGCAGCAGACTCGCGACGGAATAGAAGCCATGATCGTCGGTGAAGACCTTCAGCGTCTGCAGCGCCTGGGCGGCCGAACCGAGTATTTCCACCGCCGCGCCCATTTGCGGCGCGCCACTTCCATCGCGAACATATCCAGATATCACACCGGAAATCGCGCCTGAGGTAGTTCCAGACCAGGCCGGAACAGCCATGCCCACGACGACCATGGTTACGACGATTATGAGGAATCCGAGCTTTCGGAACATCTCGCCCTCCACCTCTTGGGAACCAGACAGCAGCTTACTCCACGGCAAAGGTCGCCGTCGGATCCACCGACTGCTTGGAAAGGTTGTCGTTCACTTTGATCTCGATCTTATACAAGCCCGGCGGCAGGTTCGCGGCGGAAAGCGTCTTCTGCAGCGTAACCTGGTCGCCCACATTGCCCATCGTGTCTGTCGACTCAACGGTATGGATGACGGCCTTGTGATTGGCGTCGGTCACATTGTACTCGATCGTAGCCGAAGGTTTATGCGTCTTCTCGTCTACGCTGAGATTGTAAACTTGCATCCAGAAATTCAGCTTCTGATTGCGCTTGAACGAAATAGGCTTGCCATCGGAAGGCGCCACGCGCGGTCGTACTTTTGTGGTCCCGATCACGAAATTGCCCGTGCCTACGTTCTTGGTCGCCACCGGTTCCATCTGGTCGGCGATGATGAGCGTGGAGCTGCTCAACTTGTCCTCGCTGAAATCCGGGATCTGGATGGCATGGCTCCAACTCCCAGTGCGATCTCCGTTCACGTCCTTAACGACAACGTCCAGACGGTAGCGATTTTGGCTGATGCGCAGCGGCAGCGCTTTCCAGTACACCGAAGAATTTTCGGCAGTCTTCGGCAGCAGTTCCACCGGCACATCGACCTGCACCGTGTCTTCGAAGGTTTGTACGATCTTGCCCGTGAGCGTCGTCACGCGCCCGAAGATATTGACGGTGCCGCGCTCCACGCCGTCCTTGTTCTGGAAAGTCACGTCGCGGTTCTTGATCTGAATCGTGACCGGAACCAGCACCGTATCGCTTGTGACCTTCACGAAGTCCGCTCGCACATCAAACGGCATCAGGTTGACGGTGATCTTGTGCCGGACCACTTCTTCCAGATCCTTGAACTTCACGGCCGGAGCCGCCTGCAGTTTGGCAAATTGTTCCAGGCGATCAAATTCCTTGGTCTGCAAATTATTACTGAACGGCGATTGGCCGAGTTGCTCGATACCGCCGTTGGTGAAACGACTCGCCTTGCTCGCCATGCCCATTTCCTCGTACAACGTCAGGCCAGCATTCGGGGTGTACTTCAAGGCGTCTTTTTCCGACCGGTCCATCGTGATGTGATAGTCGCCGCACATGCAGGTATCGACGAACTCGATTATTACTTCCTGCCCAATCCCCTCCAGGTAGCGATAGCGCCATTGCTCGAACGGGAAAGTGGAGGTTTGGCCGCCGCCTTCGTCCATCGGACGTTCGTAGCTGCCGCCGGAGGGGTGAGACTCAATTTCATCCGCTGGCCCAAACACGATGTACATCCGGCCGCGGTCGGTCTTCCATCCGGGGATGCCGGCCGCGTAGTGCTCGTTGGCATACGCGATGCGCCGGTAGTGCTCTTCTTTAAATTCGTTCTCTTCGGTGTCCGGCGTGGGATCGCGGCGTTGCCAGAAGGCCTCAATGAACTGGTCGCGCTCTTCATCGTTCGAGAGTTGCATGAAGGCGGATTTCTCTTCGTCGCTGATAATCCAGCGCACGTCCTCGTCCAGCCACTTCCGATACGTCTTGCTCAACTCCTGACGAAGCGCTTTGGCGTTGGCCTTCCGTTGTTTTTCCGGGATCTGGCGCTTCAGCGGATCTGTCTGGCTTGCCTCGGAGCCCTTCGCGTCTTTGTCCTGCGCCAGGGCAACGGCGGCAAAACCCAGTGCCGTTACGCCAGCCAGCAAACCCACCGAGCAACGATTTCGAAAATCTGCGGAAAACATAGAAGGGCCTACCTCACGAGAGACGTCAGCTGCTCAATTCTATGTTCATTGGATACAACAAGGCAAGAAGAAGTGGCCTGTCAGGAAAAGATTTCCTGTGATGAGCCCTTCTCCTAAATACCTTAAGAATCCGCGTTTTGCGGTCGAGCAGCTGGTTAAGCCTCCGGTCGAACGCCGGACAACGTCGAACAACAATGATCAATTTGCGAGCCCACCAGCCGAACGCTCGACACGATATAATCATTTGCGCCGCAGGTCTCCCCTCCGTAAGCCGACCGGAGCAACACAAGGGGAGACTTGTTTCGCGCGGACCAGGGAACTTTCCCGCTCGTCTGAACGTAACTGTTCATGCGCAACCACAGTGCGTTTTCGCCGTTCTATAACCAGAGCGCGGCAGGGCCGGTAGTAAGCACTTAGTCATGAAACCTTCGCTATGAAGACCTGGAAAAAAGTATTGATTGGGGTTGGCGCGGTCTTGGTGCTCGGCATCATCGTCGCCGTCACTGTTTACCAAAGCCAGAAAAACCTGGTGACGGTGCAGACCGGGAAAGTGCAAAAGCAGAACCTCGCCTCGGTGGTCAGTGCTTCGGGTGAAATCAAGCCCAAGACCTACGTAAACATCGGAGCCAATGCTTTCGGCAAGATCATCAAGCTTCACGTTAAGGAAGGCGACCGCGTGAAGAAGGGGCAGTTGCTGGCACAGCTTGAGAACGTGCAGTCCTCGGCCGACGTCAATGCCACTCGCGCTTCCGTGCAGGCAGCTGAAACCGACGCCGTCGCCGGTGATGCCGCCTTAAAGACCTCGCTCGCAGACCTGAACCGCGCCAAGTCTGACGCTGCGCATGCCAAGCTCGACTGGGACCGCGCCCAGGGCCTGTACAAAGCCGCCCTCATCGCCAAGCAGGATTACGACGTCAAGAAAGCTGCATGGGAGTCCGCCGATGCCGGTCTAGCTCAAGCCGAAGCTCGCGTAGCTCAGGCCAGGGCACAAAAAGATTCGATGGACAAGCACATCACCCAGAATCAGGCGAACCTGACTCGGGTTTCCGACGTGTTGCAAAAGACCACGTACGAAGCACCCTTTGACGGCGTCATCACCAATCTTCCCGTGCGCGAAGGGGAAACCGTGGTCATCGGAATCCAGAATTCACCCGGCAGCACGCTGATGACGATCGCCGACATGTCCGTGATCACGTCCGAGGTCAAGGTGGACGAGACCGACATCGTCAACGTGCATCTCGGCCAGCCCGCGGACGTAACCATCGACGCGATCCCTCACAAGGTCTTCCACGGTATCGTCAGCGAAATCGGGGATAACGCCATCGTGCGCTCGACCGGTGTTGCTACCTCTCAGGCCACGTCGACCAGCCAGGAAGCGAAGGACTTCAAGGTAGTCGTGACTCTCACCGATCCGCCAGCGGACCTGCGCCCAGGCCTCTCCTCGACCGCCAAGATCACAACCGCGACCCGTAGCAGCGTGCTCAGCATTCCCATTCAGGCGCTCACCGTCCGCACTCAGGCGGACCTCGTGCCCAAGGATGCGGGGAAGGGCAACAATAATGTCCAAGCTGCCGCCAGCGCTCCTGTGGAGGCCTCGAAGCAGAAAGAAGAAATCCAGGGCGTATTCGTGATCCGCAACAAGAAAGCCGAATTCGTTCCGGTGGACACCGGCATCAGTGGCACCACCGATATCGAGGTCACCAAGGGCGTGCAAGAGGGTGACGAAGTGATCACCGGCAGCTATAAGGTTTTACGTACCCTGAAGCCGGGAACGAGTGTCAAAATAGACAACTCGGCCCCGAAAAAAGAAGACGAAAGTTAGTGTAGGTACGGGCGACTCGCCCGTCCAGCCGGGCGGGACGCCTGGCACTCCACTAACCTCTAACGAGTTAGAACGTCCAAGATAGAACGGCCAAGGAGCGTGCGTGCCCGAGCCCGATCCGGATAAGGAGAGCAAGATGGCGACTGCGGAAGTACTGCCAATCGATAAGCCCGCGAATTGGGCTGCGCCCAACTCCTACATGATCGCAACCGAGGATCTGTGGAAGACCTACGATATGGGCTCGGAACAGGTGCATGCGCTTCGCGGCATCAACTTGCGCATCCACCGCAACGAGTACGTTGCCATTATGGGTCCGTCCGGCTCCGGCAAGTCCACGCTGATGAACCTGATCGGGTGTCTCGACTCGCCTTCCAAGGGTCAATACTGGCTCAACCAGCAACTGGTCAGCGATCTCGACGATGATGAACTGGCTCGCATACGCAACAAGGAAATCGGGTTCGTCTTCCAGACTTTCAATCTGCTGGCCCGTGCCACTTCGCTGCACAACGTCGAACTGCCGCTGATCTATGCCGGAGTTCCATCCGAAGAGCGCACCGAGCGCGCCAAAGGCGCACTGACATCGGTCGGCATGGAATCCCGCATGAGCCACAAGCCCAACGAACTTTCCGGCGGACAGCGCCAGCGCGTAGCCATCGCTCGCGCTCTGGTCAATAAGCCGGCCATCATCCTCGCCGACGAACCGACCGGCAATCTCGACTCACAAACTGGCAACGAGATCATGGCGTTGTTTGATCGCTTGCACTCGGAAGGCAATACGATCGTACTGGTGACGCATGAACACGACATCGCCGAGTACGCGCACCGTATCGTCTCCATCAGGGACGGCGTGGTCGAGAAAGACGAAACCAAGCGATAAGGAACTCACGTAGGGACAGCCGCGCTCGGCTGTCTGGCGAGCCAAGTTCGCCAACGCTTCCTTTGTTCATCCTTGCACTGAAGACCTGGTGGCGCTGCCCTGCTGGACAGCCGGAGACGCGGCTGTCCCTACATCGCCTTCGCTCATTTGGGAAGCTGCGACTATTCCTGTGGAGTGGCCTGAGTGGTGACTTTTTCCAGCTCCGGAGGAGCGGGAGTTGTATCGGCTGCCCCCGCCACGAAGAATTTGTGGTCGTAAAGATTGCGGTACATGCGTCCTGCAATCTCAGCCGCTTTGGGACCGAAGGTAGGATGTCCGCCTTGCAGGAAGACGACCGTCACAATGCGTCCAACGTCGGTGTTGGCATAAGAGGCAAACCACCCGTAGCGCGTGCCGGCGCGCGAACATGTCCCGGTCTTGCCTAAGATCGATTCCTCGTTAAAGTTCAAATGCACGCTGCGCGCGGTGCCATACATGACAGCTCCAGCCATGCCGTCGGAAAGTTCAGGAATCACGGGCTCGATGTCGAGATGACGCTTGACCCGAGGCTGGAAGCTCGCCACTTCATCGGAACTGTTCGGATGTTGCAGGTAGTAGAGCGTACCGCCATTTGAGATCGCCGTCACCAGCGCGCCCAGCTGCAACGGAGTCATCGAGATGCCCTCACCAAAAGAGCACATCTTGCCGACGCCGCCGAGTTTGGGAGAGATCTCCACTTCCGGATACGTCCCCAACTGCTCGCCTGGAATCTGGTATCCGGCGAGTTCGCCGAGTCCGAACTGGTGCGCGTAGTATTGCACCTTTTCGAAGCCCAACTTGCGCCCGACCGCTTCGAAGTAGGCGTTGTTCGAGTGCGCCAGCGCCTCCGTGAGATTCATACGGCTGCGGCGCCCGAGCGGAACTTCAGTTCCCTCATCGATCACGCCTTCGCTTAGTGCAGCCAGAGCCACAGAAAGTTTGATGGTCGAGCAGGGCTGTGCACCGCCCGAAAGAGCGAGTTTCTGGTTGACCATGGCGAGCACGCGCCCGCTGGTCGGCTCGATTGCCACCACGGTTCCGTTCATGTTGCCCAAGGCATCGATTGCGGCCTGACGAACCACGGGATCTTCGCCGGCGGTCACGTCACCTTCGGTGATGTCGGAAGCGAACGAGCTGGTTTGGAAACGCTCGTAATAATGATGACGGCGATGAGTGCTGGAATAATGGGTAGCGGCATAACGCGAGCGTGGAACCCGGCTCCGCGCCAGCGTTCGCATGCGTCTCTTCGCATGCTGATTCTCCGTAACCCCGCGAGCTTTTCTGTGCGGCGTAAGCGCGGGAGGGTTGACGCTGGCTGCGATACCACTCGCTGCCAGCAGCATTACCATTCCTAAGAAAAATGTGAGACGAACAAACCAGGCCCTAAACTTCACGTCACCCATCCCCGGTGGTACTCGGCCAATTAAATGCTTAGCCAGTCCAGATCTTACCTAATCCATCTATCGGCCTAATGAAATAGATGCAAGAGCATCGCCAATCGCCGCACCGAATGGCCCCATCTCCTGCAACTATCCGATAGTAGGCGATTTACGCGGTTCAGCGCAATGACAAAGTATAAAGTTCCTCACAACGGAATCTGCCCGGTAACTATATGAATAAATTGCATTTAATGTTTTTCCCGTGAAGGGACACGCACCTCGGTAATCTGAGCCGCTTGTTACTTTAAGAGTTCACGATTCTGCATCACTTTGCACATCCGTGTCGGCGCGACGCCGAAAGGTTAGCTGATCCGATCTGCTCCGCATCTGCTCCGTTGACATTTGACATTGACACATCCTCGCCGCGCGCGAACCGGCGCCCTCGCTTTTCTGATATTTTCTGACGACGTATCCTCGTAAAACATAAGCATTGTGGAGGTCTGCTCTTGCAAACATCGCTCGTGATTATTTCTGTCGCCGCGGCTCTCGTCGTCCCTCTCTTCGCCCGGACCCCCAAGCAGACACTCGATGCCCGACGAGCCGAACTCAATCGCCTGCTCGCCGATGAATGGGAGTACACGCTGCGCACCCAACCTGAACTTGCCACCCAGGTCGGAGACAATCGCTACAACGACCGCCTGAGCGATTTCTCGGACAAGGCAATTGCCGACGATCTCGAACATACTCGTCAGGCGCTCGGGCGCTTCGAGGCTATCGACGTCACCGGGTTTCCAGAGCAGGAAAAGCTCAACCGCTCGCTGATGCTCCGCAGCTTGCATGAAACGCTCGACAGCGCGCAATTCAAAGATTGGGAGATGCCCGCGACGCAGTTTGGCGGCATTCACCTGGGCTACGCTTCGCTCCCCTTCGATTCCCCTTTTCGCAACGTGAAGGATTACGACGACTACGTCTCCCGCCTGCATCAACTCCCGCGCGTGCTAGAGCAGGCCATGGGACACATGCGCGACGGACTCCGCGAACATCGCATGCCGCCAAAGTATCTGCTGGAGAAAGTCTCCACTCAGGCGCAGCAGATTGCCGACGACCCGCTGGACAAGAGTCCCTTCACCGATCCGCTGCGAAAATTCCCAGATTCCATCTCAGAAGCGGATCGAAAGCTACAGCGCGAAAAAATCGAAAACGCGGTTAGCAGCGAGGTCGCGGCGGCCTACGCGAAATTCGCCAAATTCGTACGCGACGATTACGCTCCTCACGGGCGGCTCGATCCCGGCGTCTGGGCCTTGCCCGACGGAGAAGCGCGCTATCGCTTCGCCGTCCGTCATCAGACGACCACCGATTTCACTGCCGATCAGATTCACCAGCTTGGCCTGAAGAGCGTCGCGGAAATCGAAACCCAGATGCTCCTCATCGCCAAGGCGCAGGGATTCAACGATCTGAAATCGTTCAACGATCACATCCGGCAGGATCCGAAACTGCACGCCCAGTCCGGCCAGCAATTGCTCGACCTGTACACGCATTATCGCGACCAGATGTACGAAAAGCTGCCGCAACTATTCGGACGTCTGCCGAAGAACAAGCTGGCCGTCATCCCGATGGAATCGTTCCGCACCGCCTCTGCTCCTCCCGCCGATTATTCGATCGGCGCTGGAGACGGCTCGCGCCCGGGACGCATCAACGTCAACGAGTACGCGCCGGAGAAGCGCCTGCTGCTCAACGTGGAAGCCATCGCTTACCACGAAGGCGTCCCCGGACATCACCTGCAGTTCTCGATTGCGCAGGAACTCACCGACCTGCCGCCATTCCGCAAGTACAACCTCGATTTGAATGCGTATACGGAAGGGTGGGCCTTCTACTCCGAGCGCCTGGGAAAAGAAGTGGGCTTCTATCAGGATCCATACAGCGACTACGGCCGCCTCCAAAATGAAATGTGGCGTGCCGTGCGCTGGGTCGTGGATACGGGCGTGCACTCCAGGCACTGGACGCGCCAACAGATGGTCGATTTCTTCCACGAACACACTGCGATGGATGATGAGAACATCAATACCGAAGTGGACCGCTACATTGCCTGGCCGGCGCAGGCGCTTTCCTACAAGATGGGCCAAATGAAAATTCTCGAACTACGAGCGCGCGCGCAAAAGGAGTTGGGCGCGAAATTCGAGCTGCGCGCCTTTCACGATGCAGTGCTCGATCAAGGCCCGTTACCGCTCGACATTCTGGAAGCAAAGATCAACGCCTGGATCGCGGCCCAACACTGATTCCACCTGGACTTTGGGCGGCGCTGGATTTTGGGTGGCGCGGCGGTTCACCGCTGCGATAACTGGCCTGGCTCAGGGTCGGCTTTAGCTGCTGAGGGCGACACCCGCGTCCAGAGAATCATCGCTGGGGCCTCTACTGCACGTTCTCCGCAGCTTCCCGATAAGTCCCGAATTTCTTCGCAACCGGTTTCAGCGTGGGATAAAACTGCACAAAAACATGCTCGACCGCTGCATGCTGCTCATGACAACCCCAGCATCCGGCTTTCGGATTTGCGCTCGCGGATTTTGTATCTTCGTCAAAATTGAAGTAAGCCCATTTGTCGGGAAAACGACTTTCGTCTTTCACCTCGACGCCGATCCCCATCGAATCGGTCTGATAGTGTCCCAGTTTGTTGATCGAACCTTTACTGGTCGATCCCCGATCTTCCACCACGAACATCGTCTTGTTGGGCCATTTGCCGGACTTCATAAACTCCCGATAAGCCCACTGCGGCACGAAAACGTTGGTGAACATTTCGTGGCCGGCTTGCGCGCTGTAACTCATGCCAAGGCCGGCGGAGAGAAAAATCCACTCGCGATAATCGGCAGGCAGCAGGAGTCGATTGTCGCCACCGTACTGCGGGAGTCCGGGCGCAGGATCGGGTGAAGCCGCCACAAGAATCGTGGCAACCACGGCAACAATAATAATAAGAAAAGCCGGGATCAAGCGATGCATGGAAATCTCCTTGGAGCTTCGACGGCGACCAGGCAACAGCGTTATCCCACGATAACGCAATCGGGCAAGAATGAAGTTCGAGACTTTGCGGTAGCTCACAATCACATTCAGGGCATGTTAGGAGGGAACAGCCATTTCCAGAGGGGCCTCCGGTTCCATACCGCGCCCTCCAAAGCGCCTCTTCAATCGCAGGAAAGGTTCTTCGAAATACCAGCGGGAAAGGTAGGCAACGGCGACTGTGAAACCGGCCGCGATACTGAAAAGCAAAACCATAGCACCAAAATGTCCGCCAGCAGCGGACAGGCTGGGAAAGAAGCGGCCCAGGAAGTAATCCTCCAGATCAAAGGTCAGCATGTGGATAAGGTAAACGCCGTAACTGATTTCCCCAAAGAACTGCAGTACGGGCCGGTTCACCACTGCTTTCCAGCGGGAAGTCCCAACCAAGAGCGCGAGAGCAACCGTCCCCGCAAAGAAAAAATTCAGCGCTGTTTCCCGTAGAGTCATTCCCAACAATCTGCTGGCGCGAAATATTCCGAACGGATAACCGGCGCCGGACATAACCAAGCTCGCCCCAAAAAGAATGACCGTAACTCGCCACATATGAACGCGCGTTCCCCATGGACCACGAGCCAAAGCGGCCAATACTGCTCCTGTCGCTAGTCCGTCCGCGACCAGCCAAGTGTATCCAGGACCCGCGTCATAGCCCCGAATGAAATAGAAGGCTCGCAAGCATGGGCAGAGGATACAAATGATCACTCCGACGATGGCAACCCGGTATCGTGATAGAGAGCGAACGGCAGCGGGCCATAAAAGGTAGAAGTGTTCTTCAACCGCCAAAGACCACAAAACACCGTACTGCATCGGTACGCCAAAAAGCCCGGTGACATTGGAAAGATAGAAAAAGCTAAGTCCCAGAAACGCCCAGGACGCCTGCCGGTTGACCCACCCAGTTCGTGTCAAGACCGCGAGAAGTAGAAGCACTCCGTAATACAGCGGCAAGATGCGCAAGGCACGTCGAGTATAAAAGCTCCGGTAGTAGTCTGCTTTGGGCTTGGTATCGAGCAGTATCCCGGTAATCAGGAATCCAGAAAGTACGAAAAACAGGTTTACGCCCATCCAACCGGGTAGAGTGGCTGCGACAAATAGTTTTGGAAATCCCGAGAGACCCTGAACGCCGTAGCGGAATCCGAAGCCATGAAAAAAAAGGACGAGAAGAACGGCGATTCCGCGAATCGTATCCAGTTCCGGCATGCGGGATCGCAGCAGGCAAGCGGCCGGCGCCGTCAGCGCCGGTTTCTCGGAGGTTGAACTCGTCATTGACCTGGAATCGTAAGAGAGTTGTTGCTTAAACTACTATGCCATATCCCAGGAGACAAGCAGAATTCCGTCTCTCCGTCGCTCCCTGCGTGCTACATCACATCATTACGTTTCCGCAGGAACGCCGGAACATCGAGATCTTCCGCCTGATAGCTGGGAGGGGCAGACCGCATGGCATCGAGCGAAATCACTTCGGCATGCGACGCATTACCCGGTTCGCGAAACGCTACCGGCGCGGCATCTGGCTCAAAGTTCGCCTCGGGCACGAAAACCGGCTCGGGCTCAGCCACCGGCTCGGGCTCGTCGAAGTGATTGCGCTGGCGCGAAACCTCTCTCGATACGTCTCTGGACAATATCACTGGATCGTAGTTTTCGCGGTGGCGCGAACGATGCATGTCTTCCTCTTTGAAGCCGGTTGCAATCACAGTGATCTTGACTGCATCTTTCATCTTCTCGTCCAGCACCGCGCCGAAGATAATGTTGGCATCTTCGTGAGCCGCCCCCTGAATAATCGTGCAAGCCTGCTGCACTTCGGCAAGCTTCAGTGAATTCGACCCCGTGATGTTGATGAGAATGCCGCGGGCTCCATCGATCGCGCCCGCCTCAAGCAGCGGCGATGCAATCGCGCGCTGCGCGGCTTCCACCGTGCGATGCTCGCCCGCCGCAGTGGCCGTGCCCATCACCGCGTAGCCCATTCCCGCCATGATCGCCTTCACGTCGGCGAAGTCGCGGTTGATGATCCCCGGGATGGTGATGATGTCGGAAATTCCCTGCACGCCTTGGCGAAGAATATCGTCGGCGATGCGGAAGGATTCGAAGAATCCCGCGTTCTCGGCGACCGCCAGCAATTTTTCGTTGGGGATCACGATGGTGGTATCGACTGACTCCATCAGTTCAGAGATACCGCGCTCCGCCTGCTGCATGCGGCGTTTGCCTTCAAAGGCAAAAGGCTTGGTGACGACGGCGACGGTGAGCGCGCCCATCTCGCTGGCAAGCGAGGCGATGATCGGCGTCGCGCCGGTGCCGGTGCCACCGCCGAGTCCAGCGGTGACGAAAACCATGTCAGCGCCTTCGAGGGCTTCGATGATTTTGTCGGAATCTTCCAGCGCGGCTTTGCGCCCGATCTCGGGATTCGCGCCCGCGCCAAGTCCGTTGGTCAGCTTCACTCCCAGTTGAATCTTGGTCGCGGCGCGCGACATCCGCAAAGCCTGCAAATCGGTATTGGCCACAATGAATTCGATGTGTTCCATACCCGAATCAATCATGCGATTGACCGCGTTGTTGCCGCCGCCGCCGACACCGATCACCTTGATACGAGCATCGTTGCGAGCTTCTTCGTTAAAGCAGATGCGAAGTCCATTGTCTTCCATAATTCACCTCGTAAAATCAGCTATCAGCTATCAGCGCCTAGTTCCGACGTGTCCGTGTACTTTGATTTTCCCCTGTGTTTCCCTGTGTTCCCCCGTGTCCTCTGTGGTAAAGATTTTTGCCCCTCACCACAATCCCTCATGCGCCCTTTCCCGCAAACAGCGCCCTCATGCGCGATCCAAATCCCGGCTCCTGCAAGCCACGCGCCAGCCGCGCCCGATGCCCGTAATAAGCCATACCCAACACCGTCGCGAACTCCGGCTCGGCTAGAAACGACGGCATCTTCGCCATCGGCGTCGGCCAGGCGAGACGCGCCGCTCTCCGCAGCACCGATTCCGCCACGTCGAGAATGCCAGGAAGCCGCGAGGCTCCTCCGCTCAGCACGATTCCAGCGATGCAGTGCTCCAGAACGCCGGCGTGGCGCAGGTTGTCACGCAGCAACTCGAAAAGCTCGCTGGCACGCGGCCCCAGAATCTCGCCCGCCATGCGCTGCGGCATCATGCGCGAAGGCCGATCTCCCACCGACGGCACTTCCACTTCATTGCCCTCGGGAATCAGCGTCGGCACCGCGTTGCCAAAATTTTTCTTCAGCGTCTCCGCGTCCGCCAGCCCCGTACACATTCCAACCGAGAGGTCGCTGGTAAAGTGGTCGCCGCCGATCGGAATCACGGCTGTATGCGCGACTGCACCCTGCTGGAAAACAATCAGATCGCACGAGCCAGCGCCGAGATCGACAAGGCAGACTCCAAGTTCGCGCTCGTCGGACCGCAACACGGAATCCGCGCAAGCCAACGGCTCAAAAATGGTGTCGTCCACGTGGACACCAGCCCGGTTCACCGCAGTCACCAGATTCTGCGTAGCGCTCGAAGAAGCTGTCACAATGTGCACACGCACTTCGAGGCGCGTGGCCATCATGCCCGTGGGATCCTGCACGCCCGGCTGATCGTCGAGAATGAACTCTTGCGGCAGCAGATGCAGAATTTCGCGATCCCCCGGCAAAGGCACGGTGCGAGCCTTGTCCACCGCCTGGCGAATTTCCTCTCGTCCAATCTCCCGCGCCCTCGCGCCAAAAGCAATTCCGCCGTGGCTGTTCATCCCCCGAATATGCGCACCCGCAATCCCGATCAGCGCGTGTTCAATCGGAATGCCGGCCACGTCTTCCGCATGCTCCACCGCTTTTTGAATGCTGCTGACGGCCTTGTCGAGTTCGGTAATCACACCCTTGCGCAGGCCCCGCGATTCGCTGATGCCGTGCCCCCGATAACGCAATCCGTGCTCGCTCCGCTCGGCCACCAGGACTGCCGTCTTGGCGCTGCCGACATCAATGGCGGTAATGAAATTGGGCTCGTGGCTCGGCATAATCAATGATGTAGCTCGCTAGTTCTGCGGAGTCTCCTTCTGAATACCCGCGCTCGGTTTCTTCTGGCCAGTAGCAACGGCGACGGGCGGCGGTGGCGCCGCCGGATGCGACGGCGCGGTACTTTTGTGGACGGCGGCTGCCGCGGCATTTCCCTTCGCCTTCAGCACCACTTGATTAGCCGGCGCTTGCTTAATTGGCGTCTGCTTAACTGCTGCCGGTTTAGCTAGCGCCGGTTTGACCGGAGCATGACGAACTGCGGCGTGATGAGCTGCCGCTCTCGGCACGGCTTTCGCTTTGGGCCTAGCGTCCTTCTTCGCCTGAATTGGCGGAAGGGGATGCGTTGCATATTTCTCGTAGTTCACGAGCGCCGCGGTTTTCACTCCGGCTGCCATCGCCGCCTTGGCCGCCGCCGGCGTCAAGGCCGGCTGCCGAGCCATCCCGTCGAGATCGGGATTCACGATGATCTGGCCGTCATAGCGCAAGTCCACCGATTCGAGCTTGTCGAACTGCTGCCGCCACTGCTGTACATGCGTGACATAGGTTTTGTAGCGTTGCAGATAATTCCCCGAGCCGAGATGCACCAGAACTTCGCCGTTGGCATCGGCGGCCAGCACTTTCACGTCCTCGGTGTCGGTGAGATCCACTTCGCTCAGTCCCTGGGAATAATGGGCGCCGCTAGCGTCGAGTTCGCGAACCAGTTCGTTGTAACTTTTCATCCGTGCCGCGCGGGTGGAGAGCGGCTCGCCGGCATTCATGCCCGCAATCACGGCAAATGAATACTTGTGCTTTCCGCCAGGACCAAGTTCCATCAGCGTGCCACCGGCGTCGATCAGCGAAATGTGCGATCCGACGCGAGCAAAGGCAACCGGCGTACGTTCATGAATCTCGATGCGCAGGCGATTCGGCACGAAGCGCATCACGCTCGCCGACTCCACCCAGGGAATCTGTTCCAGTTGCAGTTTGCGTTGGGCCAGCGGGACGAAGAAAATGTTGCGGCCGATATCTTCGCCCATCACTTCCATGATGTGCGCGTGCGCCACGTGCTCGGCGCCAGTGACTTCGATCTGATCACTTGAATCGACGCGAAAACGCCACGAGCGCTCCCCGTAACTGTAGAGGCCTAAGCCGGCGGCTCCGAGAATCGCAAAAACCACAAGCGTCAAGGCGACCCACATCAACCGGTTGGCAGTCTTTTTGGGAAGTGATCCACGCCGGACCGAGACTCGCTTCTGTCCGCGCAGAAATGGGGATTCCTGCTCCGCTTCCAGATCGACAAGCCGTGCGTCGTCGAAGGGCTCACGCTCGCGAGCCTCGTGCTGAGAATCGCCGGGAAGCGGATACAGCTCTTCCTGTATCGCGGTGGAACTTGATTTCCGCGCCACTCTTTCGAGTCAGTTGTCGACAGAAAACCGCTGAGCAAAATTACTATAACTGGTTTTCGCGGGTTGAGACAGTGCCAAGTTGGTTCGGCTGCCAGGGTGAGGATGCTCGTGTGGTGACGGGCGTCTCGCCCGTCCAAGCCGAGCGAAGCGCGGCAGTCTGCCCGAGGTGATTTCCCGCAGAGACGGGCTTGCCCGTCTAACTCTGCAACAGGAAGACGCAGCAATCCGAGAGTCTATCAGCGTCCAACTAGAACGAGTCCTCAACATCCGGCGAAACCTCCGCCAGCCTCATCCTCGCGTTCACAGCAATCCGTACACCCGTCTTCGGACAGACCACCGTCACTCGGCGATCCACCATGCGCGCCAGCCTCAACTGCGAGCGAGCCCGCAAACGAATCTGCTCCACTTCCGCGCGTTGCGTTTCCGCCTGCGCGCGAATTGCGTCGGCTTGGGCCTGTTCTCGAAGTCTGTCCCGAAGAAGCTCGGCCTCGTCCCGCGCCTGCTCTCGAAGCAATTCGCGCTGAGCCCGCGCCATTTCCGCTCCGCCAGAGGCCGCCACCAGACCGTCCACCGGGAATCGCTCGCGGCTCGCAATAACTCTCGCGACCGCCAGCGTTTGCTCTGCGCGTGTCGCCATCCTGCACAATGCCGAACTGGCATATTCGGAAACCCGATGCAACGCGACAAAACGTCCATGCTGATATTCGCTGTTCAGCCCCAGCGCCAATACTCCGAGGGCAATCCAGTAAGCGGCTTTATTCGTGTCCATGGGGTCCTCACTGTATGGACGTTGGACGAGCGGTGGAAAAAAAGGTCAACCGAACAAAGTGTTTTGTTGAGGACGCCACAAGTTCCCATAGAGACGGGGCTTGCCCGTCTCACTTCGCGGCGGAAGATGCGGCAAGCCGCTTCTCTACCCTAGCGATTGTTGCTTAGCCCCCGCCAGCTTCTCCAGAATCATCGCCCCCAGTTGCGAGACGCTGCCCGCGCCCAGCGTCAGAACCATGTCGCCGGGTTCGGCAACGGCGGCAACGGCGGCCACCGCGGCGGAAAAAGAAGGAGAGTACGCTACGCTCCCGTTTCCGGCCCCCGCAATGCGACCGGCGAGAGCTTCCGCCGTGATGCCTTCAATGGGCGTCTCGCTGGCCGGATAGATGTCGAGTACGCAAACCGTGTCGGCGTCGGCGAAGGCGGTCGCGAACTCATCCATCAGATCGCGAGTGCGGGTGAAGCGGTGCGGCTGAAAGATCACATGTACGCGCCGAAATCCGCACTGGCGAGCCGCAGCCAGCGTGGCCCGGACTTCCGTCGGATGATGCCCGTAATCGTCAATCACGCTAACCCCTGCGGACTTGCCTTTGAACTGGAAGCGGCGGTCCACGCCGCGAAAATCGTCCAGCGCGGAACGGATCTTCTCCGCCGGAATGTCAAGCGCTGTGCCCACCGCGATCGCACCCGTAGCGTTCAGCACGTTGTGCGTGCCTGGCACGCGCAGCGTGAACTCTCCGAGATCTTTCTCCTTATAAGTAACCCGGAAGCGGATAAGCGGGCTGTGCTCTCCGGTCGCTAGCGCCGACCCATCTGACGCCGACCCCATGCGAATCAGAAAATCCGACCCTCGGCTGATTCCATACGTAGTCACACGACGATGGACGCGCGGCAACAAGCGCCGCAGCGCCAAGTCGTCATTACAAGCAACGACCACGCCGTAAAACGGAACGCGCTCCATGAATTCGAGAAACGTCCGGCGAACATCGCGCATGTCGCGATAGCAGTCCATGTGCTCGCGGTCAATGTTCGTGACCACTGAAAGAATCGGCGAAAGCTTCAGGAACGACCGGTCGCTTTCATCCGCCTCAGCAACCAGATACTGCGACTTCCCAAGGCGCGCGTTCGAGCCCATCGCATCCACGCGCCCTCCGACCACAACCGTCGGATCGAGGCCGCCAGCGGCCAGCACGGCCGCGACCATTGAAGTCGTGGTCGTCTTCCCATGCATCCCGGCAATGGCGATGCCGTACTTCAGCCGCATCAGTTCCGCCAGCATCTCAGCGCGCTGAATCACCGGGACATGCAACCGCCGAGCTTCGGCAACTTCTGGGTTATCGACCGAGATCGCGGAACTGGTAACGACAACATCGGCGTTCGCGACGTTCGCGGCAGCGTGTCCCTCGAAAGTCGTTGCGCCCAGCGCCGCGAGTCGCTGCGTGACCGCCGAATCTTTCAGGTCGGAGCCGGAAATCTTGTAGCCAAGATTCAGCAGCACCTCGGCAATGCCGCTCATGCCGATGCCACCGATGCCCACGAAATGAATGCGCTGAATCTTGGCGAACATGGAAACCTGGTTCCCGCCTGAAACTGAGGGGTCAATGCTTACGTAAGCGAACTGATGTGTGAGAGCTGATTTACAAGGACTGATGATAGACCATTTGCCGCCTTCCCCTGTGCTTCCCCGTGGCGCCCCCGTGTCCTCTGTGGTTAAGCCTTTCTCCACGCCCTCAGCGTCTCGGCGGTGAAACGGTTCTACTCACCGCCAGCCAGCCGCACCACCATCTCTGCAATCTCCTCAACCGCCTTAGGGTGCGCCAAAGATTTAGCCGCCGCTGACATACTCCGCATCCGCCCCGAATCGCCGATCAAAGCCGCAATCGTGTCGACGAGATAAGCCGCGCCCAGATTACTTTCTTCGACCACCACCGCCGCACCCACGCGTTCCAGCGCCCGCGCATTCACATTCTGATGATCATCGGCCGCAGCCGGAAACGGCACGAAAATCGCCGGCTTGCCCGCCGCGGTAATCTCACCAACTGTGCTAGCGCCCGAACGGCAGACCAGCAAATCGGCCCGCCCAAACGTGCCCGGCATACCGTCAATAAACTTGTGGACCTCGCCCGAGATTCCCGACCGCTGATAAGCCGCCAGCACATTCTCATAGTCGCGCTGCCCCGTCTGATGAATGACGTGTATCCCAGGAATCTTCTCGCCCAAACCGGCCAGAGACTCAATCATCGCCTGATTGATCGCACGCGCCCCCTGACTCCCCCCAAAAACCAGCAGAGTAGGCACGCCCCCAGTCTTTGGAGGAATAGAAAAGAATGACGAGCGCACCGGAACCCCTGTCACCCGGCAGTGAGGAAAATACCGGCAAGTCTCTTCAAAGTGGACCGCGGCCGCGGACACCCAGCGCGCAATCATCCGATTGGCAAATCCCGGCACGACGTTAGGTTCAAAAGCCAGCGTAGGAAGCCGCCGCCGAATCGCCGCCACCATAGCCGGTCCGGAAGCATATCCCCCGACCCCAATCACCACTTCAGGATCGAATTCCGAAAGCATCCGCGAAGAAGCCGCAATCGCCCGCGGCAAGTCAAACATCGTCTTCGCGCGCGTCATCAGGCCGACATTCTTCAGCGCGCCGACCTGAATCAACTCCAGCCGAAACCCCGCCTGCGGCACCAGCCGAGTCTCAATCCCGCGAGCCGTCCCAATAAAAAGAACCTCGGCGCCAAGTTGCTTCTTGAGCTGGTAAGCAATGGCCAGCGCGGGAATAACGTGCCCGCCCGTGCCTCCGCCCGCGATGATGATGCGCATGAATTCTTATAGCTGTTGGTCGTTGCTACGAATGAGGGCCAAACCTCGACTCTTCCCACGTCGTTACTCTTTCTGCGATCTTTCGGTTCAGTTCGGTTCGGAGGCCTGTCCACGCCGCCAGGCTGTATCCGACGCCAGCGTATAAGGGAGCCGTGAAAGTCGTCTGAGCTCTCCCTCGCGCCATATCGGAGTTCGAACCAGCGATTGACAAAAACTCGTGCCAATTCCGAAAATCCGGAATCGTAAATCCGCCACCAAAGTACTGGTGGAAAGCCGCAGAGAGTTGACCCTGCAAGACGGATGGAGATGGGAAGGTTGCAAACTTATACGCAAGAATCACGGCGGGGAGAAGCCAGACGAATTGAGCGGCTTTGTGCCTGAATCTGGCATTAACTAAACCTGCGACAAAGCCCGGAATAAAGCTAAAAACGAAAAGGTGCGAGTATAGGTATTCAAATCTGCCCGAAGAAGAAGGATGTTGCAAAAGGGGAAGCAGGGTATCGCGTGTCCATCGAGCCAGTAAAGGGGTGCACACGTTCACGATCGCATACACCACAGCCAGATGGAAAAGGAACCAAAAAATCTGCCAGCCAACTCCCATATGCCGCACTGGCCTCTCTTGCGCCAAAACGGGTCCCTCGGTTGCGTCCTCCATAGTGGTCGTGTTTATACGTCATGCTGCCCGTAAAGCGCAAGGGAGTGATAGCTCACTTCGCCATCGCCGCATAGTTCCCTCTCGCTTCTCGCAGCATCGACAACCCCGACGCCTTCTCCGCCTCCGTGTTCCAAGAAGTATTATTACGAGCCGCCGAAATCAACCGGTCAACCCACGCCGCGAAGTAGGCCGCATCTGTCGCATTGCGAACCGGCGCACTCGCCACGCTCACATACACCGGACTCGTCGTAGCATAAGGGTACAAGTCAAGAACCGGATACTCCGCCTTGTCGCTGAAAGCGCGCAGAACGCACCACCCGCTCGCATCCAGCGGGATCGAGCCATCAACGTGCGCCGAGCTGCGCTTGCTATCGAGAGCAAGCTCCCGCCTCACCTTCCCGTTGCAGACGATTTGCAGATGATCCACGGGGACAATCGACGACATCTCAGCCGAAAACTTCACTTCTTGCTTCTTGTCCAGCCGCACGTCCCCGCCAATCCCCTGCCCGCCGAGCGAGAATCGCAGCAGCGGCCCATTAGTAGCAAACGTCCGCCCCTCCTTGATCGCCGCCAGCCACGGCCCAATCTTCAGTGGACCCGGCTTCACTTCGGCATACACCCGATTCAACCCCACCGGCCCGCGCAGCGACGCGTAGTTCCCCATGAAATCCGTACCAGCCGCCGTCGGCAATCGAAAGCCGCAATTCAGCAGCTTGTACCAGACCTCGGCCGTGGATTTATGGTCGGAAAAGCCGAGAACTTCGATGTAATCCACCTTACCGAGCGCCACATCCGCGGGTAACTCGGAAGTAAGAGAGGCGTCCTTCCCCGGATCAGGCACACTGTCGAAAGGATGCACATATCCCACCAGCGCACCCTGCTCATGCGCCATGTCGGCCACGTTCGCATTTGCCGGATAAAGGCTCGCCGCCGCAGTATTCGGATAAACTGCATATCCCGGAAGAATGAAGTTGCGCGTCAGGTTCAGCAATCCCACATGTCCCCAATAACTCGTATGAAATTCCTGCCCGTGCAGCAGTAGATGGTCCGCGGTCGAAGCGGGATCAAGTTGCGGCGAGAAATACGCCATGTCAGGAATGCGCTGCTCCTTGTTCACCACGAGATCTTCTACGATGCCCAAATCCTCCGCAGCGGCCTGCTCCACCAGATGCGCCGGAGTATTCCTATACGTACCCGCATAGTTCATGTGCACATGAACATCGCCGCTCACCCAATTCGAAGTTGCGTCCACAGCGATAAAAAGCGGAACCATCCGGACGGTGAGCTGTGCGGTGCTATCGGCTTTCACCTCCACCTTATGCTGCTCGAAACGATTCTCGAATCCGCGCATCACGTCCACCTCGACATTGCCAGCGGGCACCGTGATTTCAGATTCGCCTGAAGTATCGAAGTAGTGCGCTTCAAACGATCGCTCCGAGCGATCAAAGCCGTCGTCGGCGTGCATCCATGCGTCATCGGGAGCATATGCCAGCCCGTCCACGCCGGCTATGAAAACCCGCGCCGCCACCGGATTTCCACGAGCATCCACCACGCTCAGTGAAATCCTCCCCATCGGTTTCAAATACTTCCGTTCCCGCGCGATCACCTCCGTTTGGTCCCCGCCCGGGATCGTCTGCACCCACAGCGAAGTATTCCCGTTTCGATTGGAGATAAACGCGATCTTCGACCCATCCGGCGACCAGCGCGGATTCACGTTGTCAAAAGCGCCGTACGAAATAGGAAACGCATCCCCTCCTGCCGCTGGCATTAGCCAAAGTTGGTGCCAGCTCTGCCCGAGATAAGACGCATACACCATGCGTTTGCCGTCCGGCGAAAAGTCCGGGCGAGCCTTCCAGTTCGTCTCTTCATAATGAATCTCGCGTGCCTCGGCTCCCGGCTCCGCCTTGATCTTCCAGAATCCGCCCGTGCCGTGAGTGTGCCCCCGATTCGAGACAAAGAGAATTTCCGATCCATCTCGCGTCCACACCGGATTGATCTCGTGATCCACTTGGCTGTAGTAATAACGAGGCAGCGAGCTGACATTCTCGGGAGTAAGTTGCCGCACATCGCTGAGTAATCCGTCTTGAAAACGACCTACAAAAATATGAAAGTGTCCCTTATAGGACGTCGACACAAACGCCAGCCGCTTCCCATCTGGTGAGAATCGAGGCTCCACATTCACCGCGCCCCCTGACGTCATCTTCCTCGTCCGCCCATCCCGCATATCCAGCGACCACAACTCGACCGCGTCGTGATCGTAGCGCGCAAACACCACCCAGCGCTGATCGGAAGACCAATCGGGCTGATAGTCGTAACCCGGACCGGCTGTAAGCTGCACCGCCTTCGTGCTGCCCGTCTCCTGCCGCCACAGCGAGCCCGCCATTGAGTAAACAAGGCTGCGGGAATCCGGAGACCAGGCCGCCGCGCTCGGCCGCGTCGTCAATTGCGGCAGATACATTTCCCTGAAGTAATAAGGATGCGGCAGATCAATCTGCTTGAGAACCTGTTCGCGCTGCGCGAAGCAAGAAACACAAGTAATAAGAAACAAGCAACCCAGACGGAGTTTTAACAAGAGCCCTCCACCACACGTGTGGCGCGGGCGCCCCCGCCCGCGTTTTTCAGCCGAATGAAACCCCGTTTCTACCCCGAGCCTCGCGCCCTCCGCGCCCAAATCCAATTCAGTAGAGCCGCCCCAACCGTCGCCGCCAGGATCACCGACTTACTCAAATCCACTTGCGTCGCCAGCATAACGGCAATCCCGATTCCCAGGACGGCCAGCACCGGCCCCCCAGGCATCCGGAAACCGGCCGCCTGCGGTTGCTTTCGCCGCAAAGCGATCAGAGCCGCGCAAACCACCGCGTAGTAGAAGACCCGGGCGACCACCGCCAACGTCACATTCCAGGAAAAACTCCCCGCGACGGCCAACCCCCACACGGCAGCCGCGTAGAACAGGATCGAAAACCAGGGCGTATGAAATCTGGGGCTCACCGCGGCAAACACTTGTGGCAGATCGCCGCCCTTGGCGAGCGCGAACGTGACGCGTGGCATTCCCAGCAGTTTGGCGCCTAGATAACCGTACACCGAGACCAGGGCGCCAATCGCAACCAAAGCCGCTCCCCGATTGCCCATCGTGACGCGCGCCACCTCGGCCAGCGGACGATCCGTCGTCGCCCCGGGTCCCAGCACTCCCACCACCACCCATTGCACCAGCGCGTAAATCGCGGCACAGGCGATCAGTGCTACAAACACTGCGAAAGCGGCGTCCCGCCCCGGGTTCTTCGCTTCGCCCATGGGCGCAAGCGCCGATTCAAATCCGCCATAAAAAAAGAAAAGCAGCCCCATCGCCTTCATCCATACGCTTGCCGTTATTGGCCCGGTCGCTCCCCACGGTGCCGGATGAACGATCGTAACCGCTGCTCCCGCCGACACCACCATCAGCAAGGGCAAGATTTTCGCCACCGTGAATACGTTGCTCACTGCCGTGCCCTGCCGCGCGCCCCGAATGTTGATCAGTGCCAACAGTCCCACCAATACCGTTAGGATCACAAAACGCGGCCAAGGTTCTTTTGCCGCTGGCCAGAATTCCGCCAGGTAAATCACAAACAAATTGGCATTTGCCGCCGGAGCCGCCGTCTGCGCCAGGTACAGCATCCAGCCGACAAGAATCCCGGTCAGACGTCCGAATGCCGCGCGCGCGTACAGGTAAGGTCCGCCTGCCTCGGAAAATTGCGAGGCCACCTCGGCAAAACAGGCCATAATCACGCCCATCGCAGCCCCCGCAATCAGCACGGCCACTACGCTGCGTTTGCCGAGTAGCCCAGCCACCGTGGCCGGCAACCCAAAAATCCCACTTCCGATAATCGAATTCACCGCCAGTGCGGCCAGACTCCAACGGCCAATGGCCCGCACCAGGCCAGTTTGCGGTGATGTCATTGCGAAACCGTTTGTATCACACCCAACCCTTCCCATGGATTAAACTTCTTCACGGGTGTGACTACGACTATGCCCATGACGGTCCAAGACTGCCCTCCAGGAGCATACTAATTCCGTGGCTGCGTCGATCTCCGATATCCGGCTCTTGCTGAAGGTCAAGTCCTTGCCCAAGTCGTCCGCCTCCCGGCGCGTCTTCATCACGGGAGGAACCGGCTACATCGGCACCGGTCTCATTCCCATTCTTCTCGAGCGCGGACATCGGGTTCGCGTTCTGATCCGCCCCGGCTCCAAGGCGAAGCTGCCCGCCGAATGCGAAGTAGTCTCCGGCAATGCGCTCGACGCCAACACTTACCACCAACTCATTCGCCCCGCCGAAGCCTTTATCCAGTTAGTCGGCGTCCCTCACCCCTCTCCAGCGAAAGTCGCCGAGTTCCGCGCCATTGACCTGGTCTCCGCCCGCGAGGCTATCTCCGCCTGCGCCGAGCTCGGCATCCATCATTTCATCTATCTGAGCATCGCCCACCCCGCTCCATTTTCAATGATGAAGAACTACATCGCCGTGCGCGCCGAATGCGAACAGATGATCCAGGAACGGCATCTCAATGCCACCATCCTCCGCCCGTGGTACGTGCTGGGTCCAGGACACCGCTGGCCCTACGCCCTGCTACCCTTCTACAAGTTGGGCGAGTGGCTTCCGCTCACGCGCGCCGCCGCGCTCCGCCTCGGCTTGGTTACTCTTGATCAACTGATCCTCGCGCTGGTCGAGGCCGTCGAAACGCCCGTCCAGGGCATCCGCATCGTCGGTGTCCCTGAAATCCGCTCCGCCATACTACAACTGTCGCGCGAGGTTACCCGCAAGACTGCCTGAACGGAACCGCCTGGACCAGACCGCCTGAAATCACGGCCTGAATTCGCGTGCCCCGTGCCGCTTTCGACCTAAGGTAACTTCAATTACCGAAGCTCATGCACACGGGGAATCTTCCCGCCTTTGCTCCGGGATGCGAATCTTGATTAGAACGCATTGGTCAGGAAAGCCTTGGTCAGAACGGAAAGGACCTCATGGATCGCGAACACCGGGAAAGCATGGAAGAGATTCATCTCCGCATTTTGCGCGTTACTGACGATCTCCGCGTGATCCAGCGCGAACTCAACTGCGCCGCCATGCAAGCTCCCACCGACCCAGAACTCATGGAGGCCCTCGCCGATCCGCCGGAGATGGAATCCATCCAGGTGCTCAAGTCTGCCCTCGACCAGATGCGCCACTTCCTCTGGTTCTACATGCAGGTCGTCACCAGCGATTCCGAAATGGCCGAGAAATTCCGCCAGACCCTGCGCCAGGACGCCCCCGCGCAAGCCCACGAAATGAAGCAGCAACTCCAAAGCGCAACAGACTCGATCATGCTCCGCTATCTAGCCGACAGTAAGTTCCGCAAGCCCAACTAAGTTAGTGTGGGGACGGGCGCCCTCGCCCGTCCAAGCCGACCGCGGCTCGGCCGCTCCTGGAACGCGTCCATTCCACAGCCGATATCCCTCAAGTAAAATCCAGCCGTTGCCAACTCCTCCGCAGATCCGCACCGCCGAAGCAGTCGACGCGCCCGCAATCGCGCGCGCCTGGTGAATGCTGCCTTTCGCTCCGAGCGTTACTTCATCGACGCCGATCGCACCGACCCTCAGAAAGAAGCCGCCCTTCTCCAAAAAGGGAAATTCCTCATGCTGTTCGAAGATGGAGTGCTGGCTGGTTGCGTCTACTCCGAAATTCTCGGCGAACGAGGTTACTTCGGGTTACTGGCAGTCGATCCACTACGCCAGCGCTCCGGGGTCGGCGCTCGCCTGATCGCCGCCGCCGAGCAGCACTGCCGCTCCGCCGGATGCCGCTTCATGGATCTCACCTTCGTGAATGTTCGCCAGGAATTACCCGCCTACTACCAGCGCTTCGGATATGTCGAGAACGGAGTCCTACCCTTCCCGGCAGATCAGGTCGCCAAGATCCCCGTCCACCTGGTCAGAATGTCGAAACCGCTCTAAACCCGAGCGCGTATAGACGGGGCTTGCCCATGTCGGCACAAAAAAGGGCGCGCCGAAGCGCGCCCAAGTTTCAGGAGGAACAAAATTGATAAGCATCAACGATCAGCAGAACAAACTCAACTGCGCCAATCTCAGCGTCCAAAGCCCGCCGACTGCATCGACTGCCGCGAGATATCCGCCGTCGACGCAATACCCTGCATCCGCAGTTTGAACTCGTCCGCGTTCGAGGCGCTCTCCAGAGCGGTCTCGTAATTCACCAGCCCCGCCTGGAACAGATCCCAGAGCGACTGGTCAAACGTCTGCATGCCATACTGCGACGTTCCGGAGGAAATCGCTTCGCGGATGGCGCGCGTCTTCTCCGGCACCAGAATGCATTCCCGGATATAGGACGTCGTCACCATCACTTCGACCGCCGGCACTCGGCCCTCGGAGTCAGACCGCCGCACCAGTCGCTGGCTGACAATGGCGCGCAACACAGCCGCCAACTGCAGCCGAATCTGTTTCTGCTCCGGTGGCGGAAAAATCGCGATGATTCGGTTGATGCTTTCCACCGCATCCAGCGTGTGCAGCGTCGAGAAGACCATGTGTCCGGTTTCGGCCGCATGCAACGCCGTCCCAATCGTTTCCAGATCGCGCATTTCGCCGACCAGAATCACGTCCGGATCCTGACGCAGAGAAGCCCGCAGCGCCGCTGAGAATGATGGCGTATCCACTTCCACCTCGCGCTGATTCACGTAGCCTTTTTTGTCGCGGTGCAGAAATTCAATCGGGTCTTCGATCGTGATAATGTGTTCGGCGCGAGTCGAGTTGATGCGGTCCACCATGGCAGCCAGCGTCGTCGACTTGCCCGAGCCCGTCACCCCGGTCACCAGCACCAGACCGCGTGGCATGTCGCATATTTGCTCGACCACTTTCGGTAAGAACAGTTCGTCGAGGGCGCGGATTTTCGTCGGAATGACGCGCAATACCAATCCCACGTTGCCACGCTGCTGAAACACGTTCACACGGAAGCGTCCCAGGCCCGCAACGCCATACGCCATGTCGATTTCCGTGGTCTCTTTGAATTTTTGCTTTTGCCGCGCCGACATCATGCTGAAAGCCATGTTCAACATGTCTTCAGCCGACACGCGCGGCTGATCGGTCAACGGCACCAGATCGCCATCAATGCGCAGGTGAGGATAGTTTCCTACCTTCAAATGCAAGTCAGAGGCGCGGCGCTCCATGGCGATGCGGAGCAAGTCGTCGATATTCATGCAGGAGGGACTCCAGCTACCGTCCCTATCATCGCCCGAAGCGCCCCTGCGCACGAGATGACGGAAGTAACGCGACCATCGCCCGCGGGACGTCCATTTTCTTCCCCGCGCGAAATTTCCTGTAGAGACGCGGCTTGCCGCGTCTCCGCCGACGCCGAAAACGACCCCGCTACTGCCCCAAAATCAGCGGCAGGCCGTTCTTCCCGCTGCCAATCACCACCACCTTGGCATTCGGACTCTTGGCCAAAAGTTCCGTAGCTTCAATGCCTTTCCACTCCAGCAGTTGTGTGCTGATGCCCTGGGCCACTATTTGCTGGAAGTCGCGCACGCCCGCGGCTTCGATCCGCTTGCGCTCGGCCTCCTGTTTTTCTTTTTGCAGTCGGAAACTCATAGCCAGCGATTCCTGCTCCGCCTGCTGCTTCGATTCGATGGAAGCCTTGAGAGTGGCGGGCAGCTGGATGTCGCGCAGCAGAACGCTTTCCACGATCAAACCGCGCTGGCCCAAAAGACTGGAGAGCTGGTCAAAGATCTGTTTGGCAACCATCTCGCGCTCGCCGGTGTAGAGGGCGTTCGCGGTGTGCGAAGCGGTGGCCTCACGAATAGCAGCTCGCAGGTTGGGCTCGATCAGGACTTCCACGTAATTCGGCCCGATTTTCTGGTACACATCGGCAGCCTTGTCTGGGTTGAGGTGGTAGATCAGCGAGGTGTCCAGGTTCATAACCAGGCCTTCGCTCGAGGGCACGCTAGCCGTTTCCTTAATTTCCTGGGTGCGGATGGAGAGTTCGTGATTGGTCTTCAGCGGATTAATGAGGTGGATGCCTTCAGGCAGAGCTTCGCCCGTGACCCGTCCAAATAGCGTCAAGACGCCAACCGCGCCCGAGTCCACGCGCGCAATGGCAGAAAACAGGAAGATCACCAGCAGCAGGCCGACAATAAACACGCCTACAAGACGCAGCATCGAGCCGCCCTGCATATCGATGATTCGGCCGCGGCCCGGGGGAGGATCATAAATCGGCATAGCACACACTCCTTTTCACATTGGAATTGTAGGGAAACCAATTTGCCGGCGTAAGTATCTGGGTGAGAACCGGAGCCGGTCTCTGATTGACGTAGCGACAGCCGCCCTCGGCTGTCCAGCAGGATTCATGCGTATGAGGCAGCAATTTGCACAGCCAGTGCACGACGATTCTTTCCAACGAAAACGAAAGCCTTTCGCAGAGAAACCGCGAAAAACCGCATGGATGCTGGGGATTTCAGTTTCCCATTTCGGGATATGCACAATTCCTGTGTCACCCGCCTGTGCATGAGCTGCACTCGATTGAGGAATAAGAAGTTACAGATGCATGATTTTCATTGACGTAAAAAATAAGAGTGGTAAAACCATAATCGTTCTTTGACACGTTCTGAAGTTTTCCCGGTTGGTGCGGCGTCCGGGGCTCAAGCGAGGTCACTCAGACAACCGCGAGGTAAGTTTGAGAGGGCTAGCAAGGGTCTATAGCTAAGCGCTGGTTGAGGAGAACAGGAGCCAATGTTAAAGGCAGGATAGAGTCCCGAGGCGTTGAGCTAATTTATCCGGTTGGCGGTGAGCCCGGAGCCCGAGCAAGATCGGCTTACAATGCACCCGCAAGGGAGTTGTAGGAATAAGGTCAGCAAGGGTCTAAACGCGAGCTACTGGCCGAGAGGAATGAGTTCAACATCACCTCGGGACTCTCTATTTGTGCTTCCAGGTTTGAGCCGCAGGCTGCACGCTACCCCGCCAGAAATATTTTTCTGGACGGAACCTGTTGGGCTGGCTCCCGGCGGGTTGCTTCTGCATAAGTTTACTTACTGAGTACCCCACCCCCCCTTCCCCCTGGTCTATAAGAATCAGAACGTTAGCGGGAAAATTTTGGGTCGGTCTTTGAGAAATAAGGACTTACATCAAAGTATTCTGGAATAAGGACTTAGCCTATGGGGTACTGCGGACTCCCAGTTCCGTCCCGATCGATTTGTCAAGCAGTTGGCGCAGAGGCGAATAAGTGCCGACTCTGCGAGCGCCGGGGCGCTTGGTAAGTTAGCTACCTAATCACTAGTATAACTCTGGGTGTCAAGAGCTGGACTCTCTATTTGTGTGATCGCGTAGGAACGGACGCATTCGTCCGTTCAAGCCGAGCAAAGCTCGGCGTCGCGGCCGATTTTCTTCATGCGTCGCTCGTAGCTTGGGAATGCTTGTCAGGGTCTGTCCAGCGACCGGATGAAGACCTGGAGTCTACCTTCCAGAATAGAGTACCTTTCAGTCAAGCTGCCCTGATCGTTGATGCTCCTGCTCAACAAGTCAAAACGAAGGAGTTCCTCGTCCGCCTTCTTGCCCTCTGCGACGAGCTTCCTATTTGCTCTTCGTTGCATATCGAACTTTACGAGGAATTCCCTGATTAGAGGTTTTTCGTCGACGTGATTTTTTACGAACCAGTAGTAGAGGGTTATCGGTCCTTGCGAGCTAAGGAGTGGGTCCTTCCTATCGAAGACTGAGACCATGTCTTTCAGTACATTTCTAACTCTGCCCGCGGCCCGATCAAAAGTCGTCGCCTGCGACTTGACGCCTTCTTGCACGAACCGATCCAAATGCGTACGTTTTGTGTCCACGAATTTTCCGCGAAATTCGATCAACAAGATTTTGGCCGCTGCGTTGTATTCTTGCTTGCGCTTTGTCGTGAATCGGATTCGAGTCCGAAAGAATTTGTGATTAGCAATCTCATTAATCAGTTTCGGCACCACACCGAGCATTGCGCTGCGTACCTCGCCGCCGGTCAGCGGTTTGCTCCTGTTCAAACGGACGAAAAGGTCGTTTATCTTCCCCTCTTCGTCTGTGATAACGCTCATCACATCCAGGTTGAAGTTCTCGAAGGCCGTAGCCACTTCGGGATATCGGGACTTCAGATCTTTGAACGTGAGTCCGCTGAGTTTCAGCTTGCGGTCCGCCTCATAAGAAAACCTCTCGTCTAAAACGAGACCGCCATCAAAGAAATTGAATATAGCCTCAAACCTCTGTTTTCCGTCAATGACAGCGTATGATTTTCCCTTTTCATTCAATGGAGTGTTCACGTAAGTGAAGTCCGCGAGATATAGCTTCGGAATGTCGTAACCATTCAGAATGGAATCGATCAAGTAAGCTTTATCCTCCGCGCTCCAAATGTTACTTTTTCGTTGGTACGATGGGTTTAGGTCGATGTTTTTTCGCTGGCTATTCCACCAGCTTAGCGTGCGGGACTTAAGTGGTTGGATTGTGAACATATGCTAGATTTTGAACCCGAAAATTCCGCTTGATTTCTTTTGCTAGGCCGTCCAAGTCCGGAAAAACCACGGAGTCCGTAATGCCAACGTCGAACAGTTCTTTCATAAGAGAGCCGATTTTAGTGCTCGGGATAGTAATCTTCAGCAGCGTGTCCGCAGGAAACTTCAAATTCCGATATGTCTCCTCCATTGAGAGGAGGCTTTTTCCGAAAATCATAAATACCCCTCGTTGCGCGACAATTCGGTAGCTGTTGTGAGTGCCGTAAATTGCCACTGGATAATTCCTAATCATGGTAGGCAACTGGAACGGTTCATATCCACTCAAGGGAGCGTCGTCTCCGGGAGTGAGGACATCACCGGACCAGGCGATGTCTTCAAGCGCCTTTCTGTTCCAAGCAACGGGGTCCAACATCCAAAGGGCTGCGTCTGAATCGTACACAGGAGTCCCAGCAGTGTACCTGTCTGGCTTGCCGCAGAGGGCGAAGTAGAGCCCCACATAAGGATTTTCCGTCCAATCCAGTAATCTTGTTGGAATACCGAAATGTTGCATGAAAAACAGATGTTCCCAAGAGCTGGTCAAGGGCCTCAACTGGTAAGGGACGCTCCTCTGTTTAAATCGGCTGAGGATTTTTGTTTCCAAAGCAATAAGTTTTGGAGCGTCCAGCGTTGTCGGATGGCGGTATAGGGTTGGAACGAGGCCATGGGACTGGTCGCAACATCCTCGATACCAAAGCGCTCCCCCAGCCCTGGTTATGCCTTCTTGAACAAGTTCTATGAACTGATTGATCGAGTGAAGCTCTTCAATCCGGAGTGTCGTCGCCGGTGTTCGAGCAGCGGTTTTCTTCTTTGGCATTTTTCGCCTGCAAGGGGGAAGAAACTGTATTTTACTCTCAAGGTTAGGGCGGGTTACAACACAAAGAAGGGCTAAGATGCGTTGCCGCGGCTGAGGAGTTTGGTAAAAAGCCGTCAAAGTTGGCCGCTTGCGGCGGGGTGATGCTATCTTCGCCGCGGCTGCCGAGCTTTGCTCGGCTTGGACGGGCGAGGACGCCCGTCGCTCCACCATCTATCACGCTATCGACCAACGACTAGCGACTAACGACCACTCACAGCGGAATATTCCCATGCTTCTTAGCCGGATTCTTATCCCGCTTAGTCTCCAGCATAGCCAGCGCCTGGATCAGCTTCTTACGAGTCTCTCGCGGCTGAATCACCGCATCCACAAATCCGCGATCAGCCGCCACATACGGGTTAGCCAGCCGGTCGCGGAATTCTTCAATCTTTTCCTGGCGAGCCGCTTCGCGATTTTCAGCGCCGTCCAACTCGCGCTTGTAGACGATATCCACCGCGCCTTCCGGCCCCATCACCGCGATTTCGGCGCTCGGCCAGGCATAGTTCACGTCCGTGCGGATATGCTTTGACGACATAACGCAATACGCTCCGCCATAAGCTTTGCGCGTGATCACAGTCAGCTTCGGCACGGTCGCTTCCGCAAACGCATACAGCAACTTCGCGCCATGCCGGATGATTCCGCCATACTCCTGCTGCGTGCCGGGCAGGAAGCCGGGGACGTCTTCAAACGTCACCAGCGGAATGTTGAAGCAGTCGCAGAAGCGCACGAAGCGCGCGCCTTTCACCGACGCATTGATATCGAGCGTGCCGGCAAGCATCGCAGGCTGATTGGCCACGATCCCGACCGGCTTCCCGTTGAGGCGGGCAAATCCGACGACGATGTTCTTGGCATAGTGCTCGTGAATTTCAAAAAAGTAGCCGTCATCGACGACCGTGTGAATCACATCCTTCATGTCATACGGCATGTTCGATTGATCGGGGATCAGCGTGTCAAGCTTCTCGTCCAGACGATCGATCGGGTCGCTGCAAGCCTTGCGCGGTGGGTCGTCCAGATTGTTCGAGGGAATAAAACTCAAAAGCTCGCGGACCATCGACAGACACTCAGCGTCGTCCCGGCACATGAAATGCGCGACTCCAGAAGTTTCGTTGTGCGTATGCGCTCCGCCGAGCTGGTCTTTGGTGACTTCCTCATGAGTGACCAGCTTGATCACGTCAGGTCCGGTGATGAACATGTACGAAGTCTGGTCTACCATCAGGATGAAATCGGTAATTGCCGGCGAATACACGGCGCCGCCCGCGCACGGGCCCATGATGGCCGAGATCTGCGGCACGACTCCGCTATAAAGAGTATTGCGCAAAAAAATCTCGGCGTAGCCAGCCAGCGACATCACGCCTTCCTGAATGCGCGCGCCGCCGGAATCATTCAGTCCGATGACGGGAGCGCCCATCTTGGCCGCCAGATCCATGATCTTGACGATTTTCCCGGCGTTCGCTTCGGAGAGCGAGCCACCGAACACGGTAAAATCCTGCGCGAAAACAAAGACCAGCCGTCCTTCCACACGGCCGTAGCCGGTAATAAAACCGTCGCCGTAATACTTCTGCTCCACCATACCGAAGTCGTTGCAGCGATGCGTGACCAGCTTGTCGGTTTCCTCGAAGGAGCCATCGTCGAGCAGAAAGTCAATGCGCTCGCGGGCCGACATCTTGCCCTCTTTGTGCTGCCGCTCGCGCCGCTCTGCTCCACCGCCTTCTTCGGCCAACTGGTCGCGCTTTTTCAGTTCGGCAATCTTCTCTTCGAGTTTCATAGGCAGACATTATAGGCGAGGGCTATTCCGCGACACGTCAAAACGTTTACCACAGGGAACACAGAGGAACACAGGGAAACTCCACAGGGTTGTTTGGTTTCCCCAGTGTTTCTCGGTGCTCCCTGTGGTAAAGGTTTTGATTTCTTGTGCGCGATGAAACGTGCGTCTTACGCGCGCGTAGCTGCGGCGTCAAACAGATTCAGGAATTCAATCTTCTTTTCAGGCGGCAAGAACGACGCCTCGAAGGAGTTTCGCGCCAATTCTCGCAGGTGTTCGTCGGTGAAGCCGAATGCCTCCTGCACCAGCGCGTACTCCTCGACCAGCGACGTGCGAAACATAGCGGGATCGTCGGTGTTGAGGGTCAGCATCAGACCCTTGTCGAAGTAACGGCGCACCGGATGTTGCACGAGTTCGGCGCAGCAGCCCGTCCGCAGATTGCTGGTCACGCAGATTTCAATCGGAATCTGGCGCTGGGCCAACTCTTCGATCAATTCCGGATCCTGCGCGGCGGTCAGGCCGTGGCCGATGCGTTCCGCTTTGAGGTTCAGCGCGCCCCAGATGGAATCCGGCCCGGCGCTTTCACCAGCATGCGCCGTGAGATGAAGACCGTGCTCCGCGCCGCGCGCGTAAACTCCGGCGAACCATTCTGGCGGTCCCGCACGCTCGTCGCCGCCAATGCCGAAGCAAACTACGTTGCGCTCGCGAAACTGGATGGCGAGATCGAGCACGTTCTGCGCTTTCTCGGCGCCGAACTGTCGAACGGCATCGAATATCCACAACAGCGAAACGCCGAAGTCTTGCTCTCCGCGCTGGCGGCCGCGTTCCAGGCCCTCGAAGATCGCGGGGAAATCCTGCTTGCGCCAGAGGCACACGCCGACCGAAACAATAACCTCCGTATGCAGAACGTTCTGCGATTTCAGCCGCTGCATCAACCGGTATGTAATTAGCTCGTAGTCTTCCGGTGTGCGGAGATGTCCGGTCACATCCTTGAAAGCGGTCAGGAAACCCGCGAAATCCTTGTAGTTGTAGAGCTGCTGGCCTTCGGCGAGCGACGCGCCTTCCATGCCGTGACGCTGGCGCAGTTCGAGCAGTGTGGACGGCTCGATCGAGCCCTCGAGATGCAGATGGAGCTCGGCCTTTGGGAGCGAGAGGATGAAGCTGGAGGGCTCCGACGGCATGCACCGATTCTAAAGGATCGGGCGACCGGATGATCGGGTCATCTGGCCATCGGGTCATCGGGTGATCTAAGTTCAAAACCAGAAACAGATGGCCCGATAACCAGATGACCCGATCACCCGATGTTTTTCTTGCAGAACTCGCTATGATGCCGGCTGTAGAAGACGTAAACGAGCAGTCCCAGCGCCAGCCAAATCACGAAGCGCAGCCAGGTAATCAGCGTGAGCCCGAGCATCAGCCCGCCGCACAGAATGACTGAGATCATCGGGAACCACGGCACAAATGGCACACGGAACGAACGCTTGCGATCGGGCTGTTTGCGCCGAAGAAAGATGACTCCCAGCGAAACCAGCACGAAGGCGAAGAGCGTCCCAATATTGGCGAGGTCCGCCGCATCGCCGATATCCACGAGCCCGGCGGGTATTCCCACAGCAAAACAAGCAATCCATGTGGACCAGTGCGGCGTCTTATACTTCGGATGCACCGCACAGAACAATTTCGGCAATAAGCCGTCTCGAGACATGGCATACCAGATGCGCGCCTGCCCGTACTGAAACACCAGCAACGAAGAGATCATCCCCGTCAGCGCTCCAATCACAATCACCGAGCGGAAGAACGGGTGCACTCCCAGATATTTCATGGCGTAGGCGACGGGTGCTTCGGCGGCTTCTCGGGAAACGAAGGTCGTGTACTTCATCATGCCGAGCAGCACCAAAGCGACGCCGACATATAGCAGCGTGCAGACAATCAGCGACATGATGATGCCGAAGGGCAAGTCTTTTTGCGGATTGCGCGATTCTTCCGCCGCGGTTGAGACCGAATCGAATCCAATGTAAGTAAAGAAGACGATTGCCCCTCCGGTGACGATTCCGGCAAAGCCAGAAGGCGCGAAGGGCGTCCAGTTGGCGGGCTTCACCAGCATTCCACCAACAACCAGGAAGGTCAGAATCGCGCCAATCTTGACCATCACCATGATGTTGTTCGTCTCCGCCGATTCCTTTACTCCGCGCACCAGGAGAAGCGTGAGAATAAACACGATCAGGAATCCCGGAAGATTGAAGTACGCGCCGGTCCATTGCCCGCCGGCCCAGACGGGACTTGCCCATTTGTCCGGCAAGTTGACGCCGAACGCCGCCAGTTGCGCTTTCGTATAACCGGCAAAGCCCACCGCCACGGCTACGTTGCTGACTACGTATTCGAGAATCAGGTCCCAACCAATGATCCAGGCAAAGATTTCACCGAGCGTCGCGTAGGAGTACGTATACGCGCTGCCGGCGATGGGAATCATCGAGGCGAGTTCGGCGTAGCATAATCCGGCAAAACTGCAGGCGATCGCCACCAGGAAAAACGAAATTGCAATGGAAGGTCCGGCAGGTGGACGGCCATGCATGAGCGCTCCGGCCGTGCTGCCGGTTCGAAAGAAATTCACGATCAGGTCGAGCGCCTGCGCATGCAGGATTGAAGGCGCCTGGAAATATTCTCCGGCCGCTGCCGTCCCTGTAAGAACGAAGATTCCCGAACCGATGATGGCGCCGATGCCGAGCGCCGTCAGCGACCACGGCCCCAGCGTCTTACTGAGCCTGGTTGCCGGGTGCTCCGAGTCCGAGATCAGTTTGTCAATGGACTTGCAGCAGAAGGCCTGGCTATTGGAAGTACGGACCACGGTATCGGCCGGCTCAGTGGATAGTTGCGACAAGAGTTCGTTGTCTCCTCACAGCGGGAGTCGGGCATGAACGCTGGCCCATGCCCGGCACTGCTAACGGCTCCGGCTAACGGCTTACCGTTTCGCCTGACCGCGTACCAGCTTCTTCATCTTGCGCTTCTTCGATCCGCGCGCGTAATCGCGGGGCTTCTTCGGCTTTTCCGCTTTGATCTTCTTGCGGGCGGCTCGCTTGGTCTTCTTACGTTCATCTTTGGTTAGCTTCTTTGTGTTTGCCATGATTGCAGTTTGTTCCCTCTGGTGTTTAGTTTAATCGGGTCTGGAGATTGTCGGTGTTAGTTCCAGTACCGCCGGATTCGTATCCCGAAATTCGTATCAGGGGTATCACTTTAGCGATGCCGTTACTTCTCCGAACTCAGCCGCCCCTTTACGGGCTGCGTTAAATCCCTTCGCTCTTAGGACTCGACGTCATTTCCTCAAAAGGGCGGGAAACGGTCCGACGATCCCCAGCATTGTATGTCGTCGCTCCACCATACTTGACCGTCTTCGTTAGTTTGAATCACACGGGCGCCCACCGCCGTCGCCAACTCGATATACGGCCACGTGCCCAACTTCGGATTGCGCATCTTCATCGCATGGTTCTGCAGATAGAACCATTTCACGCAGTCGCGCGCGTTATACGGATTGAACGCATTTTTCGGGTCCTGGGCGTACCTTGTGTAATAGTTGTGAATCTGGAGTCCCACCGGCTCCAGGTTCCCGTCCGAGTTCATTACCTGCATCTCAATCACGAGCATAAAGACATCCACTTGCTTGTTTGTGCCCACTTCCGTGTCGTGGTGCAGCGAAAGCAACATGGGCAAGCCATCGAGGATGCAGGAAGCGCCACTGCCATCTGGAACCTTTGGCTGCGCCGTATCCGTCCCCACTTCTGCAACCGCCGGCGGCCGTCGCAACACTCGCGGTTGCTTACCCTGCCCGAAAACTGGCGATGCCGCCAATATACCCGCCATAACTAACAGACCCAATCGACTGCTCTTTCTCATCCCAATTTCTCCCGGACTCGTAATTTTTCGACGGTGCCTACGCTTTTTCCAACTGCGCGTATTTCTCCACTAGCTTCTTCAAACCGAAGCGAGGGAATTGTACCGTAATCTTGGCGTCTTCCCCTTCCCCTTCGCGCTGATACACCGTCCCTTCGCCGTATTTCGGGTGCTTGACCCTCTGCCCGGGACGGAATCCCCGCTTGCCTTTCGGCTCCTCAGACATCATTTTCGGAACACTGAACTTCTTTCCCCGCGACGCAAAAAATTCGGCAATATTCTCGATAGAGTTGTAGTTCGCGAGCGGAGTCGCCGTCTTCGGCTTGACCCGGGCCGGGTTCCAGGCGGCGCTCTGGTCTTCGTCCTCGTAGGAATAGTGCGGGCTCTCGGCGGCTGCGGGGCTCCGCCGCGCTGGACGGGCGAGGGCGCCCGTCCCCACACGAGCCGTGCTTCGCCGCGCTCCGCCCAACTCTTCCACCAATTGCGGCGGAACTTCTTCCAGGAAGCGCGACGGCACACTCGCCTCCGGCATGTCAGTGCCATAGCGGCGGCGATATACGGCTCGCGACAAAATCAGCGTATCCATGGCGCGCGTCATGCCGACGTAGCACAGACGCCGCTCTTCTTCGATCGAATCCGGCTCAAGCATCGTGCGCGAATGCGGAAACAGACCTTCTTCCATTCCCGCGAGAACCACAAGCGGAAACTCCAGCCCCTTGGCCGCATGGAGCGTCATCAAGGTGATCTGCGCGTGCTCGTCATACTGATCGGCATCGCTGACCAGCGCCGCGTGATCGAGAAACTGATCAAGCGTCTCCCCACGATCGCGCGAGTCCATGGCCGCGTTCACCAACTCGCGCAGGTTCTCGATGCGCGAGTAGGACTCCGGCGTGTCTTCCTCTTCCAGTTGCTTGATGTATGCGGTGCGGTCGATCAGAAATTTAAGAATCTCAGCCGTATTTGCCGCCGCGCCGGGAGCCCGGAAGCCTTCGACCGCCTCATCGGTGGAGAGACGCGCGCCCTCCCCCGTCGCCTCGACCGCCTCGTCGGCGGCAGGCACGTCTGGGTCCGCGGAATCGCTAGCCGCAAAATCAAAGCTGAAGTTGCCCGGATCGAAATCAGTATCGTTCTCCTGATCTTGCGTAGGGACAGCCGCCCCCGGCTGTCCAGCAGGGCGCCCCGCGGCGCTCTCGTCGGACGCAACCCCCGCTGTCTCTTCCACCCGCTCCACATAAGCCCCCGCCAGCATCGCCCGCCCGTCCTCAATCAGTTCGCGGAAGCTCTTCAACGCAGCCAACGCCCGCGCCGGCAATAACTGCCGCGTAATCGCTTCGCCAACCGCGCCCCACATCGACAATCCGGTTTCGAGCGCGAGCCGCTCCAACATCTCGATGGTCGTCTTTCCAATCCCGCGCACCGGCGTATTAATCACGCGCAGCAGCGAGACCGAATCATCCGGGTTCTGGACGACTTTCAAATACGAGATCAAGTCCTTGATTTCCGCCCGCTCGTAGAACGAGAAGCCGCCCACCACGTGATACTTCAACTGATAGCGGCGCATCGCTTCTTCGAACAACCGCGATTGCGAGTTCGTCCGATAGAGCACGGCCGCACGGGCCGCCTCGCCATTCTCGCCAGCCTGCCGCACGTAGCGATTGATCGTATCGGCCGCAAACAGCGCCTCGTTCTCGCCGTCCGGGGCCTCGTAGTAGCCGATCTTCGCCCCGCCCTGCCGTGAGGTCCACAGGTTCTTGCCTTTGCGCCGGACGTTGTTCCCGACCACCGCCGACGCCGCCTCCAGAATGTTTTGCGTCGAGCGGTAGTTCTCCTCCAGCCGGACGATTTTCGCTTCCGGAAAGTCGGCCTCAAACTCGAGAATGTTACGAATGTCAGCCCCACGCCACGAGTAGATTGACTGATCTTCATCGCCCACCGCACAGACGTTGTGCCCGGCGCCGGCCAGCAACCGCATCAGTTCGTACTGTGGACGGTTCGTATCCTGGTATTCATCGACCAATAAATATTGAAATCGCCGGTTGTAGTATTCGCGCACCGCGGCCACCGACTTCAGCAGGCGCATGGCCTCGAGCAGCAGATCGTCGAAGTCCATCGCATTCGCTTTGAGCAGATCCTTGCGGTACTCCTCGAAAATGTGCGCAATCTTTTCAGTTTTGGGATCCGCCGATTGCAGATAAATTTCCTGCGGATCGAGCATGTGATTCTTGGCCCAGGAAATCCGCGACAGGACGTTACGCGGTGTCAGTTGCTTGTCGTCCAGCCCCAACCGCCGCATGATGCTCTTGACGACCTGCTGCTGATCGCTCTCGTCGTAGATCACGAAATTCTTCGTAAGCCCGATCGGCGGCTGTCCCGGCACCGTCGACGGAATCCGCAAAGCTTCAATGTCGCGCCGCAGCACGCGCACACAAAACGAATGGAACGTCGAAATCACCGGCTTGGCAATGCTGAGTCCACCGACCAACTTCTCCACCCGCTCCGCCATTTCCGCTGCGGCCTTGTTAGTGAAAGTCATAGCAAGGATCGCTTCCGGCATCACGCCCATCTTTTCGATCAGATAAGCAATGCGAAATGTGATGACGCGAGTCTTCCCGCTGCCGGCCCCTGCCAGAATGAGCACTGGCCCGTCGGTGGTTTCAACCGCTTCGCGTTGTTGCGGGTTTAACTCGTCCAGAAACGACAAAAGACAATGGCTCCGATTGCGCTAGATGAATTTTACAGGAGCGCTGATCCGGGTGTGAGCGTCAGACGATCTAGAATAGGGGCTTATGCAGCGGTTATGGTGCTGGCGTTGTAAGTGCGAAGTGCCCATGCTCGATGACGATGAGTTCAGCCGGGTTCTGTCGAAGCGGGACTTCAGCCGGGTTCTGTCCCAGCAGGACCTCGAGAAACTCGCATCGCAGGACCGCGAGAAACTCACATTGAAAGAACGTTTTGCCGAATTTCTGGCGGAATACGAACAAATCACCGGCTTCAAGGAAACTAATCCCAAATGCCGTCTTGCATCATCAGCTCTCGCTTTACGGTCCACCCTGTAAACGATGCGGCAAACCGCTTCGGACTCCGCGAGCAAGACTCTGCGGGAGTTGCATGGCAGAGCAGTAAAAGCGGCGAAGATCTCTCACGTGTCAAGGATCAGCCGTGGCTGCGCTGCTATAATCAAGGATTGCGCTCATGATCAGGAACCCACTAGTAACTGCCGCCACGGATGACACCACCGAAACTCCCGCTCCCCGCCTCATCCGCTCCACCACCGTCCTCTGCGTTCGCCGCAATGACAAAGTCGTCATGGCGGGCGACGGACAGGTCACGCTCGGTGAATCCGTCATCAAGCACGGAGCGAAGAAGATTCGCCGCCTCTATCAGGACAAGATTCTTGCCGGTTTTGCCGGCTCCACGGCCGATGCCTTCACTCTATTCAGCCGTTTCGAGTCCAAGCTGGAACAGTATCACGGCAACTTAGGCCGCTCCGCCGTCGAACTCGCGAAAGACTGGCGCACCGACAAATTTCTGCGGCATCTGGAAGCCCTGCTGCTGGTCAGCGATAAAGAAGCGACGTTCCTGCTCAGCGGTCAGGGAGACGTGATCGAGCCCGATACCGGCATTGCGGCGATCGGTTCCGGAGGCCCGTTTGCCCAGGCAGCGGCACAGGCCCTGGCCGATCACACCAAGCTCTCGTCGCGAGAAATCGCCGAAGAAGCAATGAAGATTGCCAGCCGCATGTGCATCTATACCAATGACAGGATTACGATTGAGGAGTTGTGAGGCGAGGTCTCAGGTGTTAGGTGTCAGGTTTCAGGAAAATCAAAGCCTGACACCCGAGACCTGAGACCTGACACCTGATTTTTTATGGCCATTTACTTACCCGGAACCGCCGAAGAAGAACAAGTCACGCTCGACGAACTGACGCCGCGCGAAATCGTCGCCGAACTCGACAAGTACGTTGTCGGCCAAAAAGACGCCAAGCGCGCCGTCGCCATCGCCTTGCGCAACCGCATGCGCCGCCAGAAGCTCGCGCCAGAAATGGCCGAAGAGGTCATCCCCAAGAACATAATTATGATCGGCCCCACCGGCGTGGGCAAAACCGAAATCGCGCGCCGCCTCGCCAAGCTGGCGAACTCGCCGTTCCTGAAAGTTGAAGCTTCAAAGTTCACGGAAGTCGGCTACGTTGGCCGCGATGTGGAATCCATGATCCGAGACCTCGTCGAGATCGCCATCGAAATGGTCCGCGAAGAAAAATTGGAAGACGTCTCGGATAAGGCCGAGTTGAACGCGGAAGAGCGGCTGCTCGATATTCTTCTGCCCCCGATCTCGCCGCGACCGTCGGACTCCAGTTCAACCGGAGGCGTGGTCATCGACGCCAGCACCACCCTGACCGAATCCTCCAGCCGCACCCGCGAGAAACTTCGTCAGCAATTGCGCGAAGGCAAACTCGACGACCGCACCGTCGAAATCGAAACTCGGGAACGCAATTTCCCGTCGTTTGAAATCATCTCCAACCAGGGCGTCGAGGAGATGGACGTCAATCTCAAGGACATGTTGCCTAACATCTTCGGCCAGCGCACCAAGAAGCGGAAGATGAAGGTCAACGAGGCCTTCGAGTACCTGATCCAGGAAGAAGAGCAGCGCCTGATCGACATGGAGCAGGTCACGCGCGTCGCCGTCGACCGAGTCGAAAACTCCGGCATCATCTTCCTCGACGAAATCGACAAGATCGCCGGCCGGGAAAGTGGCCATGGTCCGGACGTTTCGCGCGAAGGCGTGCAGCGCGACATCCTCCCCATCGTCGAAGGCACCACCGTTAACACGCGCTACGGCATGGTGCGCACCGACCACATCTTATTCATAGCCGCGGGCGCGTTCCACGTCTCGAAGCCGAGCGACCTGATTCCAGAACTGCAGGGCCGCTTCCCCATCCGCGTGGAACTGCAGTCGCTCACCATGGCAGACTTCGTCCGCATTCTGACCGAGCCGAAATCCTCGCTGACCAGGCAGTACATCGCGCTGCTCGAAACCGAAGGCGTGAAGTTGGAGTTCACACCCGAAGCACTCGAGGAAGTCGCGCGCTTTGCGTTTCGTGTGAATGAAGGCACGGAAAACATCGGCGCCCGCCGTCTGCATACCATCATGGAGCGCGTGCTCGACGAGATCAGCTTTGAGGCTCCCGAAAAGAAAGGCCAGGAGTTCAAGGTGGACGCGGCCTACGTGCAGAAAATGCTGAGTGAGATTGTGAAAGACCAGGATTTGTCGCGCTACATACTGTAGAAATTCTTAACCACAGGGGACACAGAGGTACACAGGGATACACAGGGGAATTCTTCTGATTTCCTCTGTGTACCTCTGTGTACCTCTGTGCTCTCTGTGGTTGTCTTTTTGCTCTTCTCGCAGACTGTTGCTTTCTGCTAAGCTCACGGCTTTCCATTTACTTCTCATTTCCGCAATCATGTCTACTCTTGACCGCACCCGCCTCAAATCCCTCATGGAGCGCGAGCAAAAGCGCTTCGTCGCCGAACGTCCTAAATCAAAATCCATCTACGAACGCGGCAAGAAGTCGCTGCTCTCCGGAGTCCCCATGAACTGGATGGTGAAGTGGGCCGGAGCTTTTCCACCCGTTGTCCGCGAGGCCCAGGGCGCGCACTTCTACGACGTCGACGGCCATCGCTATGTGGACTTCTGCCTCGGCGACACCGGCGCCATGACCGGACATTCTCCGTTCGCCACCGCGAAAGCCATCGAGGAGCAGGTCAAACGCGGCATCACCCTCATGCTGCCATCCGAGGACGCTGTCTTTGTCGCCGAAGAACTGCAGCAGCGCTTCGGCTTGACCTATTGGCAGTTTGCGCTCACTGCCACCGACGCCAACCGCTTCTCGATTCGTCTAGCACGCCAGATTTCCGGTCGCGCGAAAATCCTGGTCTTCAACTGGTGTTACCACGGCTCGGTCGATGAAACCTTCATCACCCTTCATTCCGACGGCACCGTCGGAGCGCGGCGCGGCAACATCGGCCCGCCTGTCGATCCTTCCGTGACTACGCGCGTTGTGGAATTCAATGATGTCCCGGCTCTCGAACGAGCACTCGCTCACGGCGACGTCGCCTGCGTGCTGGCGGAGCCTGCCTTGACCAACGTCGGCATCGTGCATCCCATTCCCGGCTACCACCAGGCATTGCGCGAGCTCACGCGCAAGTACGGCACGCTGCTTATCATCGATGAGACGCATACCATCTGCGCCGGCCCCGGCGGTTACACTCGCGCCGAAAACCTCGACCCCGACTTCCTCGTCTTCGGCAAGCCGATCGCCGGCGGACTCCCCGGCGCGACGTACGGCTTCACGCAAAAAGTCGCGGACATGATTCTCGAGCGCCACAGCCTCGAAGACAGCGATACCGGCGGAATCGGTGGAACCCTCGCTGGAAATGCCCTCTCCCTGGCTGCGATGCGCGCCACGCTAACAAAAGTTCTCACCAAAGAAGCTTTCGACCGCATGATCCCCATGGCTGAGCGCTGGACCGCCGGCGTACAAAAAGTCATCGACGATTTTGGTCTCCCCTGGCACGTCACGCGCCTCGGTTGTCGCGCCGAATATCTGTTCGGCCCCAACGAGCCCAAGAATGGAACCGAGGCCCACGATGCCATGGACTTCGAACTCGAACGCTTCATGCATCTCTATGCTATGAATCGCGGAATCCTGCTCACACCCTTCCACAACATGGCGCTGATGTCGCCGGCGACCGAGCCCGAGGACGTTGACTGCCACAGCAAAGTCTTTCGCGAAGCCGTGCGTGAACTAACGGGATAAAGGTTGTGTGGTGACGGGGCTCTGCCCCGTCCAAGCCGGCTCGTGTGGGCGCGGGCGACTCGCCCGCGCGACCTCTGATACTCTTTTTCCTTCTGCATGACACCGCATCTTGGACGTTTCATTGCACCGACAGCGCTCTGCCTGCTGCTGGCCAGTTGCGCCCAGACTGGACCGCCGCTACCGCCGTCGCTCGAACTCCCCAAGCCGCCCACGGATCTGCGCGCCAGCCGCAAAGGCAATCGCGTCACGCTCAGCTGGAGCGAGCCCACCCTCACCACCGACCGCCAAAGCGTGCGCTACCTCGGTGCGACCCTCGTCTGCCGCAGTCTCGAAGCCGAAATCACCACATGCGGGAATCCCACCGCCATCTTACCGGCACCATCATCTGTAGGTGCGGCCCCGCGGAAGTCAGGCTTACCGCGCCCCGCCGCGCAGACTTACACCGACACACTGCCACCGGCCATGCAACAGCAGGACCCGTCCGTCGAAGTCACCTATGCCGTTGAGGCCTTGAACCGCAACGCCCGCGCCGCGGGACTGTCGAATCGCGTGCACGTCCCCGCCGTCGTGACGCTGCCTTCGCCGGGCGACTTGGCCGCCGAACTCACCGGCGATGGCGTCGTTCTCACATGGACAGGCGCTGGAGAATTACACGTCCCCGGCGTTCAACATCGTTATCGAGTCTATCGACGCGACGAAAGCTCCGGCAAAGATACAATTGCCGCCGAAGTCCCTTTGGGCGAGCCTGGTCCTCTAAGTTTCACCGACTCGGGTTTCGAATGGGAAAAGACCTACCTCTACCGGATCACCGCCGTGAGCATCGTCAAACGGTCCGACAGCGAGGTGCAGGTTGAGGGCGACGATACTCCGCTCGTGCGCGTAGTCGCCCATGACGTCTTCCCGCCTTCAGTCCCGGGTGGGCTGCAAGCTGCGTACTCGGGCGAGGGACAAAAACCATTCATCGACCTCATCTGGGCGCCGGTGACGAATGCCGATCTCGCGGGATACAACGTCTATCGCAGCGACGGGAATGGTCCAGCAGTCAAGCTAGATTCCGAGCTGGTGAAATCGCCGTCGTATCGCGATAGAGCGGTCGTCTCAGGCAAAACCTATACCTACTCCGTTTCTGCCGTGGACGTGCGTGGAAACGAAAGCCAGCGGTCGGAGGAAACCAGCGAGTCTGTCCCATAGCGGAATGACCCGAAGATCGCGGCGAAATTCTTTACCACAGGGGACACAGGGGAACACAGGGGCAACACAGGGAACTTCTTCGCGAGCCGACTATCAAATTTGATCCCGAAAGCTTTCCCCTGTGGTCTTTCCTCTGTGTTCCCCTGTGCCCCCGGTGGTAAAGAATTCCCGTAGCCGAAAATACCCTCGCAGATTTCCCCCCAACTTCTATTTCCGCCCCCAGTGCTCAGAAATTGTGCTTAGATATTGCTCTGATGAAATACTGCCGATTCGATCTCAACGGTTCCGCACACTACGGCCTCGTCGAGTCTGTTGCAGGCAGCGACGAAATCACTCGCCTGCTCCTCCAGTCTCCGCAGGATAGCGATGGCGACGTCGAAGGCCTTCCCAGCCGCCGCATGGACCGCATCCCGCTCGCACAGGCATCTCTGCTGCCTCCAGTGCAGCCTTCAAAAATCGTCTGCGTCGGCCGCAACTATCGCGAGCACGCTGCCGAACTCGGCAACAAAGTTCCGCTGGAGCCGCTCCTCTTTTTCAAGCCGCCATCTTCCCTGCTGCCGCCGGGTGGAACGATTCTTCGGCCAAAGGTTTCCGAGCGCACCGACCACGAAGGTGAACTGGGCGTCGTGATCGCCCGGCGCTGCCACCTTCTCACCGAGAGCGATGACGTACGCCCTTACATCCTCGGCTACACCTGCATAAATGATTTCACCGCCCGCGATCTGCAAAACAAAGACGGTCAGTGGACCCGCGCCAAAGGCTTCGATACCTTCTGCCCGGTCGGACCGGTCGTCGCCGACGGCCTCGATCCCTGGGCCGGCGTCCAGGTCGAAACCCGGGTGAATGGCGATGTGCGGCAGTCCGGCAACACGCAAGATTTTATTTTTTCGCTCGACGTCGTCATCCGTTACATTTCGCAGATCATGACCCTCGAACCCGGAGACCTGATCGCGACCGGCACGCCCAAGGGCGTCGGACCGGTGGTCGCCGGCGATGCCATCGAAGTCTCCATCGAAGGCATTGGCCAGTTACGCAATGCCGTTGCCGATCAGGCATAATCCAAAGTTGCTGCGACCGCAAGCGCTGCCGAGCTGCGCTCGGCTTGGACTGGCGAGGGCGCCCGTCCCCACACTAGCCAAGGCTATGAGAAGAAAAAGAGCCCCGGCGCAACGCGCACGCGAGGGCCTTCTGGTTTCTGCCTCGTGATTAACCCAGACAGCTTCTACGCCGCTATCTCCAGGTACTCCTCGGGCCGTTCCTCGAATTCCTTTCTGCACTCTTCCGAGCAGAAAAAGTATTTCTTGCCCGCAAACTGGGTTCGGAATTCGGATTCCCTCTCGTCGATTCGCATTCCACAAACCGGGTCAGTTGTCATGATTCCTCCTCTTGGAGAATTTGTCCTTTGGTCTCCACTGACAGCAATGACCTTTCCGTTCTCTGCCTTTCCCCAAGTGACTGAGGCCGTTCATCTTTCCCGGCTCATAATTTCTTCTGCATAAAACTTGCGGAAAATTCTTCCATCCCCGTGCACCTTATACCCACTATACCCACCGCGCCCTCCGACAACTCAATTCACACTCTATACTTCGTTAGCAGAGTTAGTAATTTAAGAGGAAGCGCCCATGGAAGATTCCCGGCATAGTTTCGAACATCGTCTCGAAAAATGTTTCGAACTCTTGCAGGCAGGCGATGCGGACGGGCTCCGGCGGCTTTTCGAACAAGACCCCGGCTTGTCCGAGGCCCGCGACGCGACTGGCGTGAGCCTGCTCATGCATTCCCTCTATCGCGGCCGCCGCGACTTGGCGGAACTGATTGCCAGCAAGAAGAAGGCGCTCGATATTTTCGAAGCAACGGCACTCGACCGTCTCGATCGCCTTAAGGAGTGCCTTCGCGACGATGCTTCCGCGATCAACTCCCGTTCAAAAGACGGCTTTACCGCCCTGCACTTCGCCTGTTTCTTCGGGCAGCCCGACGCCGCCCGCCTGCTGATCGAAAGCGGAGCGGCCGTCGACGCCGTGGCCGCCAATCCGTCACAGGTTATGCCGCTACACTCCGCCGCCTCCGCCAGCAACCTGGAAGCTGCCCGACTTCTGCTCGAACACGGAGCCCCCGGGATTGTTAATGCCCGTCAGCAAGGAGGATGGGTTCCGCTTCACGCCGCCGCCCAGAACGGAGATCGTCCCATGGTGGAACTACTGCTCAAACACCGGGCCGATCCGGCACTAGCCAACGATGAGGGCAAGACGTCAGCCATGGTAGCTAGAGAAAAAGGCCATGCGGAGTTAGCTGCGCTGCTGGAAAAATAGATCATGATCGCTCGCCATTCCGACGAGTGGCCTCGCAAACCCATGATTCTAAATGGGCCGGGCCGTCGTGCCAGCACAGTCCCCGAGACAGTGGCGGCCCGCGGTTCACCGGAACCTGTAGCTTTCCCTACTCGGGTTACCGGCGACATTGACTTTGTAGCTTGTCCCTCGATCAATGCATCAAACCGTCTATAATGCAATATTGGCCTCGGGGAAGCCCGATCCAAAAAAGCCCGATCCAAAGATAGCGTTAAAAGAAGTGATCAAATTATGTCGACGAAGTTAAAAGTCACTGTCATTGCCAGTTCGCTGGCAATTCTGCTGTTCACCATCGTGGGCGGTTTTGTCAACGTTCGCGCCTCTTCGAATGACGGCGCGTATCGCCAGCTATCCGTTTACAGCGAAGTGCTGTCGCGCATCCGCCTCGAATATGTGGAGGAGCCCAATATCGCCGGCGTCACCGACGGCGCGCTCCACGGTCTGCTGGAGTCGCTCGACGCCAATTCCAGCTACCTGTCGGCTACCGAGTACAAGCGCTACAAGACGATGAAGACCGGCGGCAAGGCGGATATCGGCGCCGCCGTCTCGAAACGCTTCGGATACGCGGCGGTGGTCGCGGTGATTCCCGGAGGGCCGGCGGACAAGGCCGGTGTCGAGAACTCCGACATCATTGAGTCCATCGAGGGCAAGACCACGCACGACATGTCGCTGGCCGAGATTCACGGCCTACTGTCCGGCGAGATTGGGTCTACGATTACCGTGGCGGTGGTCCGGCCACGGCGAGCCGAACCGCAGAAGATCGTAATCACGCGCGATGTGGTCACCATCCCGCCCGTCAGCGAAAAAATGCTTGCCGACAACGTCGGCTACATCAAGGTGGACGCGTTCCCCGAAGGCAAGTCGCAGGAGCTCGCCGGCGACATTCGCGATCTGCAGAAACAAGGAGCGAAGAAGCTCGTAATTGATCTGCGCAATTCAGCCAGTGGCACGGAGTCTGAGGGCGTCGCCGCCGCCAATCTTTTCCTTGACCATGGCACCATCACTTATTTGCAGGGGCAGAAGTATCCGCGCGAGGCCTTCAACGCCGATCCCCTGAAAGACATCACGAAACTTCCCGTAGCGGTGCTGGTGAATCGTGGCACGGCGGGCCCAGCCGAGATTGTGGCCGCCGCGATCCTCGAGAACGCTCGGGGTGATGTGGTCGGTGACAAGACCTTCGGCGACGGCTCGGTGCAAAAAGTGATCGAGATGCGGGACAACTCCGCCCTCATTCTTTCGGTCGCGAAGTATTACTCGCCGAGTGGGAAAGCAATTCAGGATGCGGCCGTCACACCGAACGTGCTGGTCGCCGACACCACTGAAGACGACGGTGGATTACCCGACGAGGACGAGCGGCAAGGTATTCCAGAAGCAAATGCCGGCGGAAAGAAAGACGAGAAGCCGAAGAACCTGCAAGACGATCAACTCAACAAGGCGTTGGAAGTGTTGAAGAACCGGGAATCGAAGGGATAGCAGAGCTAGGCTTCAAGTTTCAGAGTTTTGAGGTTTCCAAGTTTACGAATCGCTCGCCTTAGCGGGCGATTTTTTTTTGGCGCTCAGAAGAGTTCAGCGCAACATCTGATGCTTCCGGTAACATTTAACCGAAATCTGCTTCCTCGATGAAAATCATCTACCAACATCTTCCGACGGTAGAAATTGGCGGACTGAAGTTGGTTGGGCTCGTCCTCTTCGGATTGCTCATCCTGCTCTCCGCCGCGGTGGGCGCGACCGCTGGACTTTTGCTCGTCTACTCGACGGACCTGCCCCAGGTCGAAGAACTCGAACGTTACCGTCCCAGCTCCGTCACCGAACTCTACGACGGACAGGGTAGAGTTATCGGCACCTTTGCGCTGCAGCGCCGCGTCATCGCTGCGTACGACGACTATCCGGAAGTTCTCCGCAATGCCTTGGTCTCGATCGAAGACAAAGATTTCTACCGGCACTCGGGCATCAACATCTGGCGCATCGTAGGCGCTGCTTATCGCGACATCGAATCCGGCGGGAAAGTGCAGGGAGCATCCACGCTTACCATGCAACTCGCCCGCAATCTGTTTCTGTCCCCCGACCGATCGTTTTATCGCAAGGTGCAGGAGGCGTTGCTCGCCATCCAGATCGAGCGCCGGTTCACCAAGCCGCAGATCTTCACGCTCTACGCCAACCAGATATTCCTCGGCCACGGAGCCTACGGCTATGAGGCCGCCTCGGAATACTATTTCAGCAAGCCCGCCCGGCTGCTCAAACTGGAAGAAGCCGCGCTGCTCGCGGGACTTCCCAAGGCGCCACAATATTATTCCCCAGTGACCCATCCGGAACGCGCCCTCAGGCGACGCAACCTCGTGCTCAATGCCATGCTTGAGGACGGCAAGATCACTGCTGCACAAGCCGCCGACGCAAGGAGCAAGCCGATCGTGCTCAACCTGCAGAAGGACCCGAATTCGCTGGCTCCGCACTATGTTGAAGAAATCCGGCGCTACCTCGAAGCGAAGTATGGCAGCGATCAGGTTCACGAAGGCGGACTGCGCGTTTACACCTCGCTCGATATGGATATGCAAAAGTCCGCGCGCCAGGCGCTGCTCGATGGCCTCGCCGCCTACGAGCGCCGGCATGGCTGGCATGGCAAACTCGTGAACGTAATTGCCCAGGGTCAGAAACTCGGCAAGTATGAAGATCCGGATTGGGATGAGGAGCCCGAAATCAACGGATATATGCACGCGCTGGTGATTCAAGTCTCGCCGGCGGCAGCAGCAGTTCGCTTTGGCCAGCACACGGCCACGCTCGCGCCGGCCGATGTGGCCTGGACAAAGCTCAAGTCCAAGCTTCCCGACATTCTCGGTCCTGGTGACGTCGTCTACATCAAAGTGCTCTCGCTCGATGCGGGCGGAAAAGCGCGCGTCAGTCTGGAACAGGATTCAGGCGCCGAAGGAGCACTCGTCGCCATCGATAACGCGACCGGAGAGATCAAGGCCATGGTCGGCGGGCGTGACTTTAACGTCTCGAAGTTCAACCGCGCCACGCAGGCCCTCCGCCAGGTGGGGTCGTCTTTCAAGCCGTATGTCTATACCGCCGTGATCGACCACGGCGGCAGCCCCGACGACGCTATCCTGGACGCGCCGGTAACTTTTCAAACTGCCTCTGGCCCTTATTCGCCGCACAACTACGACGACAAATTTGAGGGCACGATCACTCTGCGGCGCGCTCTCGCCCAGTCCAGAAACATTCCCGCGCTCAAGCTGGCCGACCGCATCGGCATTAAGACCGTCATCGACTACGCGCACCGCTTCGGCATCACCGCAAACATTCCCGCATATCTTCCGGTGGCGCTGGGCTCAGCGGAAATCACGCCGCTCGAGCAGACCTCAGCCTTCAGCGTGTTTCCGAACGACGGCGTCCGCGTCGCTCCGCGCTACATCACCAAGGTGACCGACTACGAAGGCCGCATTCTGGAAGAAGATTTTTCCGACGTTAAGGACGCCGTCAGTTCGCGCACCGCGCGCATCATGACTTCCATGCTGCGGGAAGTCGTGCTCCATGGCACCGCGGTCGCCGCCGCCAAAATGCCTTATCCGCTGGCCGGCAAGACGGGAACGACCAACGATTTCACCGATGCCTGGTTCGTGGGCTTCTCTCCGTCACTCACTTGCGGCGTTTGGATCGGCTACGACGAAAAAAAATCCCTTGGCGAGAAAGAGACCGGAGGCCACGCCGCCCTGCCGATCTGGATGCAGTTCATGAACGTCGCTCTGGCCGGTAAGGATCCCGGCGAATTCCAGCCTGCACCGGGTCAAGGGAACTCCGCGGTTGCGCGGAGAGTCGACACTCCAGACGTCGCGCCCGGCGACGGCGAAACGCACTAGCGGCACCTTCAGATTTGCGATCAGACCAGCTTCCGCATCAATCTGCCAATCCGCACGACTCGATAAAGCGGAAAAAATGCGTCCGGCAATCGCACCGCGGCAACATCTCCCGCGCCCGGCGTCCAGACCAGTCGCCAGACATATCGCAAGCGGTCACCTTGGCGCTCACGAAGCATCAGGATCAGTCGAAAGTATTCCGTGGATTCGAAATTATAGGTCGCACTGCGAGCGAGACGCGCGGCGAATATGCTGCCGAGCGCGGGCACCCGCCTATCGGCCGCAATCATCTCCTCTGCGGATTCAGGAATCTCTGCTCGAAGCAGATTCTTCACCAACCAGAAACTTACGCCGAGAATACGAGCGATCCCCAGAGAGCGCGCCCGAGAAAACACCAGCGAGTAGTCGATGGTCTGGGTTCCGGAGTACGACCGCAAAGTCTCTGCAATGTCCGAAAGCCAGATCAGCCGCGTCCAAAGGTGCTTGCCAGCGTGCAGGCACAGCACCAACAGCGAGTCTTCTGCAGACAGACAAGGTACCTCGCGTTCGCCGACGACAGTCTTCCCGGCTCGCGCCATCAAATCTTGCACGCGCAGATCAACCGCATAGAAGTGCGGCAGCAACGCCCACTGCAGTTCGACCAGGTTGTTTCCATCAGCGCTGTCAAACGAGCGCTCGTAACCTGTCCGCAGCCACAGACGTTCGGCTGCGGGACTCTCGATGGGCGGGTTGACCTCCCCGGAAGGCCGATATCCGATTTCAGCCAGAGCCTGCTTCGCTCGCTCGAAGTCCGCGGGAGAAATCAGGAAATCGAGGTCCGAAAAGCTTCGCAGGCCGAGATCGTGGTACAGCGATTGCGCCAGCACCGGCCCTTTGTATGGGACCGCCCGCAACTGCCGCCGCTCGAAGTGCTGCATGATGCGTGCCAGTTCAGCGGCGAACCATAAGCTGCGCCGCAGATTCGCTTCGTACGCGGATCGCAGCGATCGCTCGACTTCCGGTGAAAAGCCGCGACCAAGTTCGATCAGATTGCGGGCCGCGAGCGGAAGAATTCCATGGTACTCAGCCAGGCGAAGAACTTCGCTCCAGTCGAGCGCTAAGAGATTCCAATTCGAAATGCGCACGCGCCTCTCAGGAGTCAGCTCCACGCTCAGCAGCGCGCACAGGAGCTCGAATTCGCCTTGTGTCTGCAGCCGAGTGCTCGACACGGAAGGCGGAGGGAAGAGTTCGGTCATGGAGGCAGATTCTTCGGCGCGACGGCCTGACCGCAGCGGCTAAAGCCGGAACTGGAGTGAGCCCGTCACCGCAGCGCTGAAGCGCTGCGCCACCCAAAATCAATTGAGAACGCGAATCGCCACTATAATACAGAGTCTTGAGCGCGCGTCCGAACTTCGATTGTAGTGCAAGATTCGCAAATAGCCGTTCTCACTTTGATGGATCAAGTCGTTTTCGAATCCGTCCGCAAGATATTTCGCCATCGTCCCGCTCTGTTCAATTGGCTTGGACGGGAGCGGGGCGGCGAAACCATTGCCTTGAAAGACGTTTCTTTCTCAGCAGGAAGCGCAGAGGTCTTAGTGCTGCTCGGCCCGAACGGCAGCGGAAAAACCACGGCGCTCAAGCTGATCTCGACTATGCTCCTGCCCGATGCCGGATCGGTACGCGTGGGCGGCTTCGATGCGCGACGGGATGCCGGTGAAGTCCGGCGGCAAGTCGGCATCGCCATTGCCGGGGAGCGCTCATTCTTTCCCCGCCTCTCCGCTAGCGAGAACCTCGATTTCTTTGCCGCCCTCGACGAAGTCCCGCGCAGCGAGCGAGCGCAAAGGATCAAAGAGGTTCTCCGCGATACCGGTCTCGAAGAACAAGCCGACACGCTGGTCATGAAGTTCTCCAGCGGCATGTACCAGCGCCTGGGGATCGCGCGCGCCCTGGTCAAGCGACCCGTCGTGCTTTTGCTCGACGAACCGACGCGCAGCCTCGACGCCGCCACCACGGCGCACTTCTGGACCACGATCCGCGCTTTGGCAAGGCGACAGACCACGGTTCTGCTCGCTACCCACAACTTCGCGGAAGCGGCCGCCGTTGCGGATCGCCTGCTCCTGCTGCATCGCGGCGAACTGCTCGCCGATCGCGCGGTGGGGGACCGCGAGAGCGCTGAAGCGCTGCGCTCTTTCTACTTCCGCATGACTGGAGAGATTGATGAAACCATGCTCAAAGTCGAAGATTTGTAATTGGTGATTGGTAATTTGTAATTGTGTTTCGGGATTTATCGCTCACAGTGCCCCAATTACAAATTAGAAATTACAAGTTACAAATCACGTTCTACTTATGAATTCGACTCTGGACAAGCTCCATGCCATACTGCGCCGCGATCTGCTAACGGCCATCCGCCACCGCAGTGGTTTCGTGGTGACCATGGTTGGAGTGTTCACAGAATTAGCGGCTTTTTATTTTCTTTCCCGCGCCGTCGGTCCCGGTTTTCGACCCAATGGCGTCGAGTACTTTCCTTTCCTTCTGGTCGGCACCGGTGTCTATACTTTCTTCGTAATGAGCGCGCAAGCCTTCCTGAGCGCGGTGCAGGAGGCGCAGCAGACGGGAACGCTGGAAGTGCTTATGACTACCTCCACCGCCCCGGCCGAACTCGTCGTCCTCAGCTCCATTTCTGCGTTTGCCGGAAATCTGGTTAACCTGCTGGTCTATATTTTCGCGGGGGTGGCAGTTTTCCGGGCGTCAATCCATGCCAACTTTTTCTCATGCGTGGCAGTATTGATTTTTTCTCTGGCGATCGCCTTGGCTTTGGGCATCGCCGGGGCCACGCTTCAGGTTGCGTTCCAGAAAGGCTCGGCTCTGCTGTGGCTGCTCGGCTCCGGACTCTGGTTTCTGAGCGGAACCATGTTTCCCATCCAGAGCTTGCCGCGTCCACTAGAGCTTCTCGCTCGCGCGGTTCCTCTCACCTACGCCATCGACGGAATGCGCAAGGCGCTGCTGGAGGGGCAGTCGGTGGCGGCGATGGCTCCGACCCTAGCCGTGCTGGCCGGGTTCGGCGTGGTTCTGCTGCCGCTCGCGCTCGTCGGCCTGTCCTTCAGTTTGCGGCGCGCGCGGCAAGGCGGAACTTTATCATTTTATTAAGGATATTGAGTTATATAAGGGATGTTAATTCAGCCTCTTCCGCTCTTGGGGGCTTTTGCGATTGGGGCGAACACTTATTGGCATCGGCGAAAGCCTGTAGTACACTGCCTTAACTCTTATCGATACTGGGGGATAAGCCAGCCGCTTGACCAACTGGCTTGATCAATTTATGACCGACAATCGGACCCCTCGCGAGAAACAGCCGCAACCAAGCAGCGCGAGTAAAGAAAAGAAGGTCTACCAAAAGCCGGCATTCCGCTACGAACAGGTTTTCGAGACGCAGGCTTTATCGTGCGGCAAGGTCCACGCGGGTCAAGGCCAATGTCACCACTCGAGAAAAACTTCCTGACGCTGGAAGACACGAGAGAAGACACGAGAGATGAGCGACGCTCGACTTGCAGCGCGGAACGCTTAGCTTTGGCGGTAGAGGCTTTGCGTCAGAGCGGTCATTTGCATTTGCGCGTTCACGGAGAAAGCATGCTGCCGGCTCTTTGGCCTGGCGATCTCGTGGACATCGCAAGCTGCTCGCTCGAAGACCTCCGGCCCGGTGAGATCGTTCTCGCCCGGCGTGAAGGCCGCCTCTTCCTGCATCGTCTCGTCGGCCGCGTCACTGACCCCGATACTCCGAACGGTTTTCTGCTGCGCGGCGATTCCATGCCTGCTCCTGATCCTCGGTTCCCTATTGAAGCACTGCTGGGCCGGCTGGTGCAGAAGGTTGACGAAACCGCTGACAATGGGCGAGCCGTCCATACAGCCGCTCTGCGACCGGGCTTTCGTGCGAATGGGTTTGGCGTGAATGTGAAGTTGTCTCGCGCGCTGGGCATACTGCTATGTTATTGCGGCTTGGCGCGCCGTCTCGCTCTGAAACTTCACAGTCGCCGGAAAGCGCCCGAACTTCGAAACCCTGAACCCGCCGTAAATGTGAGTTTGGCAGATATGGGAGCCCGATGATGGCCGCGCCGCGAACAGTCGCTTGTGTCGAAATCGGAGGGATCCCGATTGCCTTGTCTACTAGCGATGAGGGCTTTCTTGATCTGCTGCGTCAGCGCTATGACGGGTTCCTTAGTTCTTCGCCTCCAGAGTTTGAGCTGGAGTTTGATCTAACCAGCACGGGACCGGCTTCCGACGACGACGTTCGGGTCCGACGCGAAGGTGACGAGTGGCTCATCAAGCGCGGAGACTTCCGCGCTCGCTGGGACTCGCGCACCGGACGAGGCAGCGTGCGGCAAAATGCCAACCCGTATTCTCTCGATTCGGTGCTCCGCATTCTGCACAGCCTGATTCTTGCGCAGCGCGGCGGATTCCTGCTGCACGCCGCCAGCGTGATTTGCGATGGCCGGGCATATTTGTTCTCGGGCGTATCGGGCGCGGGCAAAACCACAATGACGCGGCTGGCGCCTGAGGATATCACCCTGCTCACCGACGAAATTTCCTACCTGCGTCCGAACGCCGAGGGTTACTCGGCCTTCGGCACCCCTTTTGCCGGAGAGCTGGCCCAGGCCGGTGAGAACTGCGCCGCACCGGTCTCTGCTTTGTTTTTTCTGGAGCAGGGTCCTGAGAACCGCGTCGATGAGATGTCATCCGCGGAAGCCGTCCGGCGCCTGATGCGCAATATTCTCTTCTTCGCCGAAGACCATGGCTTAGTGGAAAAGCTTCTTGCCACTGCTTGTGATTTCGCAGCCAGGGTTCCCATTCGCCGCCTGACGTTCTATCCTGATGCCAGGGTGTGGGAGGAAGTTCGCAACTTCGCACGCAACTTCGCAGCTAACTTGCAGGAGGTGCCTGAGCGTGTCTGAGACTTGCATTTATATTGCGCGCAGTTCCGGTATTGCCGCCCGCGCGCTGGCTGGCGAAATGATGGTCATGAACTCGGTCGACTCGACTTTCTTCACCCTGAACCCGGTCGCAACTGCAATCTTTCAGGCTGCCGACGGCCGCACGCCTCTGCGGGATATTGTCCGCGACCGGGTGTGCGAGCAATTTGACGTCGATCCCGAACAGGCCCAGGCGGATGCCGAGCAGTTTGTCGCCGAGCTTTCCGGCCATGGAATTCTTCTCGTTTCCAATCAACCTCTAGCGTCGGGAGCGCCCTTATGAGCCTGATGAGCGAAGTCGGCCAGAAGGCATTTAACCTGGGTGTGCCTATCGCCGTGCACATGGACGTCACGTATCGCTGCAACGAGCGCTGCGTTCATTGTTATCTCGATCACGACGATCATGGCGAGATGACGACCGCCGAAATCAAGGACGTACTCGATCAACTGGCCGAGGCAGGCGTTTTCTTTATCACTTTCAGCGGCGGCGAGGTCTTAATGCGTCGCGACTTCTTTGAGATTGTTGAATACGCCCGGCGTCTCATGTTCAACGTCAAGATCAAAACCAACGCGGTGATGATCCACGAAGAAGAAGCCCGGAGAATCCGCGAACTGGGCGTAGACACGATTCAGATCAGCGTTTATTCGCATCGTCCCGAAGTTCACGATGCCATCACCAAGCTGCCGCACTCGTTCGAACGCACCGTTAAAGCCATTCGCTTTTTGCGCGAGCAAGGACTGCGAGTGACCATCGCCAACGTGCTGATGACCGTGAATTCTTCCGATCACAGCGGAGTGCAGGAACTTGCCGCCGAACTCGGCGTGCAGTACACGCTCGATCCCACGATCACCCCCATGATGGACGGCGACATGTCCGTTCTCTCGCTGCGCATTCCGGGAGAAGAACTCAAGGAAATTTTCCGCAATCCTGCCCTTGTCGGCAACCAGGAAGAGTTCTGTGCTCCTCCCAAGCCGTCGGCGGAGGATCTTGAGGGTTATTCGTGCAGCGCGGGCCATTCCTTCTGCTACATTTCGCCCTACGGCGATGTCTTTCCCTGCGTGCAGTTTCCACTTCCCACGGGAAATATCCGCCAGCAGAAGTTTTTGGATATCTGGAATTTCTCCCCACAGATGAAAGAGGTTCGCTCGATCCAGGCCAAAGACTTGAGCGTCTGCTCCTCCTGCTCGCACGTCGGCACTTGCACGCGTTGTCCGGGCTTGGCTTATATGGAAGGGAGTATGCGAGGCCCGTCCACCGCGGATTGCGAGAAGTCGTTCTACCGGACGGGCGTACCGACGGCGAACATGCTGCGACAAGGGCTCTCGAAGCCACGCACCATGTCAGGCAATACGCCGCCGCTGATCCAGATTCGGCCGATTGCCGTTCCCGCCTGATGAATTCTTCAGTGGAGCGACGCGCGGGGCGCCCGTCCAGCAGGATGGTGGCCGGGCGGGGCGCCCCGCTCTCCATTAGCTACTAGAGTGTGCCCCCGGCAGCGGCATTGTGGCTGCGTTTTAGATCGACCACCGCTTCCAGGCTGGCCAACTGCTCCAGAATGCGCTGCAAGGCGGCGCGAACTTCATGCGTCGCCTCGCTGAACTTTATCGCCGCGCCAATACCCATGTCCATGCGCACGACCTCGCTCTCAATCGTAACGTTCGTGTGTTCGTGCGAGAACGTGAGTTTCAGCGGCGATCCGGGCAACAGAAGACCGCTGGTTTCAACGTAGCAACCGCCCAGGCTCAGGTTGGTAACGATGCCCAGCATCGCCCGTTCCAGCCCCTTTCCAGAAATTTCCGTGGTAAGCCGTCCCCGCACCCGTGGATACAGACGGCGGTTCTTCTGGCTGGCCTGGCTCTGCTTCTGCAGATACATGCGTTTGTCGGCCTCGGAAAGGATCTTTTCGGCATCCATCCCATCCTCGGGATACACCGCCTTGCCAACGCTCAGCGATAGAATGTCCTCGTTGCAGATGTCCTTTCCAGCCTGTTTTGCCAGGTCGCGCATCTGTTCCGCCTTGCGCGCGGTAGCTTCGGGCGTGAGTCCGGGAGCGATGACCACGAACTCGTCGCCGCCCATGCGCGCGACATAATCGTACTCACGGCTGGTTTCCTTCAGCGAGTGCGCAAACAGCCGCAGCACGCGGTTTCCCTCCAGGTGTCCAAAGCGGTCGTTGATCTGCTTGAAGCCGTCCAGGTCGGCGACCATCACGGTCAGCGATTTGTTGTCGCGTTTGCAGCGCGCCAGTTCCCGGTCGAGTTGCAGGAATAGCGAGCGGGCATTAGGAAGACCGGTAAGGTAATCGGTAACCGCCGAACTCTCCGCCTGCTCGTACTTCATCGCGTTCTCGATGGCAAGCGCCATCTTGGAACTTACAGCCAGCAGAATGCGCAGGTGGTCGGAGGTAAAGAAATCCTTTTCCGCGTGATACAACGCGACCACTCCGACCACGCCCGACAAGCCTTCGAGCGGAACGGCGAGGGCTGAGTTCAGCGTGCTGTACTTCGAAGGATCGTTCAGATAGCCAGGCTCGACCGAGGGATTGCCATTCAGAATCGGCTTAAGGTTTTGTGCTACCCACCCCGAGAGCCCTTGTCCCATCGGAATGCGCAGCGAAGCAAACAGCCGGAAGTTGTCGCCATTCACATATTCCGGCACAAGTTCATCACCGTGGCGGACGTAGATCGCAGTCGCATCGTAAGGCATCGCCCGGCGCAGCTTCACCGCAAACACCGAGAGCGTTTCGCCCAGACTGAGCGAAGCCCCCAGATCCTGGCTGAGCTCGAAAAGAGTCTGCGCTTCCTGGCGCGCTGCCGCGATCGAACTGAGAAAACTGCGCTCCGGCGATTGCCGCTGCCCTTGCGCCTCGAACCCGGCTGCCGGCTTGATGGCCGGCTCAACCGACGCGTCCCGGTCTTTGACTTCCGTGGACAATTTCTGCTTGCCGAGGCTGTCCGTGCGTTGGTGGACCAGTTGTTCAAGATCCACATATTTTCGTTCAAGTACCTTGACTACTTGCGGATCAAAGGATTTTCCCGATTCATCCACCAGCCGCGACATCGCTTCATGCAGAGGCAGGGCCCGCCGATATTGCCGATCCGAAGCCAGCGCGTCCAGAAAATCCACCGCCGCCAGGATGCGGGCGCCAATCGGAATCTGCGCCCCGCGCAATCCCAGCGGATATCCGGTCCCGTCGAATTTTTCGTGATGAGCCCGTACGATGGGCACAACTGGATACGGAAAGCGCACCCGTTCCAAAATTTCCGCTCCCACCAGCGGATGAATCTTCATTTTTTCGAATTCTTCCGGCGTGAGGCGCCCGGGCTTCGAAATGATGTGCTCGGGAATCGCCAGCTTGCCGATATCATGCAGCAAGGCCGCAGCCTGCAACGCCTCCATTCCCTCCCGGTCAACCTTAAGTTCCTTCGCCACCTCGACCGCGTAGACGCGAACTCTCTGCAAGTGGTCGTGAGTTGTCTGATCCTTGGCCTCGATCGCGAGTGCCAGCGCTTCAATCGTCCGCATATGCAAGTCAGCCATCTCTTCCACATGCCGCTTCTCGTCTTCCAGTTTGCCAAGGTACAGGCGGTAGGAACGGTAGATGAGGTACACCACCGGAAGCGTCAACAGCGACGTCTGCCAGTCGGTAAAGCCATGCAGCCAGCTCATCATTCCGGCTACGCCCGCGCCCACCAGGTAGTACGGGAAGCTCCAGAAGTAGCAGTCCGCCCAGATCTTTCGCAGCGACCTTCGCTCCGTCAGCGAAATCACGGCTGCAACCGGAAGCGTATTGGCCACGAAGTAAACGCACGCCGCCAGAAATAGCAATGTCGAGGGGTTACTCACCGTGCGATGCACCAGGGAGTAGCGGTAGAATGCGAAGGTTACCGCGATGGCCAGCGCCGTCGAGCTGACGTTGAAGGCGACCTGAATCGGAATCGGACGATCGCGGTCGAAGCATTGCACGACCACCGCCGCGCAGCCCAGCGCCATGGTTTCCGCCAAGCTCAGTTCCAGTACGCCGAGCAGCAGAAATAAAAAGTTCACCGACATCGTCCCGGTAATCCCGGGCAGGTTCACTTTTAGCCGCGAGGCGGCCAGCGCGATTACGAGATAACAGAAAAATTTAAGCGGATTCTCGCTTCGGCCGTGCAAGACAGAATAGGTCAGGACCGTTGTCCCGCAGAGCACGACCACGGTAATAAAAAAGCGCGGCGCCACGCTCATTTCCCTCCAGGATTGAGGGCGAGTTTTCATCTCGGACGAACTCCTGCGCGGGATGCCATTTGCAATTCCCAAGGTTCAAACACGGGGGGACAACTCATTGATAACAGGCGCCGGACAGGCAGGAAAGCATTCGGGGATTTGGAGGTAAACTTCCGTAACGGGGTACAGTGACCTTTTGGCACGACTGATTCTTCCGCTCGCCGGAAACGCCGCGCTTAAGCCATAGAAAAGACAGTGCCAGGCACGGCCCCGGCGGGCATCTCCGCAAAGCGTGAACTTGGCGCTCCGCCGCACCGTATAACAAGAAGAGCACGCAGGTTTGACTCGCCAGAACTCTCAGGCCTAACATGAATGACTCTCTCCCAGGAGTGTTCCGCGGAATGATCGGGCAGACCGTCTCGCACTACCGTGTCCTTTCGCAGTTGGGCGGCGGAGGGATGGGCGTTGTGTACGAAGCCGAGGACATTAACCTGGGCCGCCACGTCGCGCTCAAATTCCTGCCTACCGAGACGGAAAGAGATCCGCTCGCGCTTGACCGTTTTCAGCGCGAAGCTCGCGCGGCCTCCGCTCTGAACCACCCTAATATCTGCACGATCTACGAGGTTGGAGAGGACAGCGGACGCCACTTCATCGCCATGGAGTTGCTGGAAGGCGAGACGCTCAAGAACCGGATCCACGGCCAACCCCATAACCAACCTATGGAACTCGGGCAATTGCTCGACCTTGGCACGCAGATCGCCGACGCTCTCGACGCCGCCCATGCCAAAGGAATCATCCACCGCGACATCAAGCCGGCCAACATTTTCGTGACCAGCCGCAATCAGGCCAAGATTCTCGATTTCGGCTTGGCGAAGCGTACCGCCAAGCCTTCCATTCTGTCTGCCGCTACCGTTGGTTCCGCCGCGACCGTCGACGAGCCGTTCCTAACCAGCCCCGGATCGACCGTCGGCACCGTGGCATATATGTCTCCTGAGCAGGCGCGCGGCAAGGATCTCGACGCCCGGACCGATTTATTCTCTTTCGGCGCCGTGCTCTATGAGATGGCCACCGGCGCGGTGCCCTTCCGCGGAGATACCTCAGCCGTTATTTTCGACGCAATCCTGAACCGCCCCCCGGCGCCACCGCTTCGCCTGAATCCCGACTTGCCTCCGCAGTTTGAAGGGATCCTGAACAAGCTGCTCGAAAAAGACCGCGACCTGCGCTACCAGAGCGCGGCCGACGTGCGCTCCGATTTGAAACGCCTCAAGCGCGACTCCGAATCGGGCGCGATTTTGGCCGCAACGTCCTCCAGCACTTCTATCCGCAAGTCCGCGGCACAAAGTCGAAGCCGCAATCTGCCCCTGTGGCTGATCCCGGCTCTGATCGTCGCGCTGGTCGCCGCCGGCATTGGCATCGTCTTTCTCAAGCGCGGTCACGCGCTCACTGAGAAAGATTCGATCCTGATTACCGATTTCGTAAACACCACCGCCGAGCCCGTCTTCGATGGCACACTCAAGAAAGCGCTGGCCGTCGATCTGGGGCAATCCCCGTATCTCAACGTCTTTCCGGACGAGAAGATCCGTCAGACGCTGCAGTTCATGGGCCGCAGCCCCACCGACCGCATTACGAGCGACGTCGGCCGCGAAATCTCTCAGCGCGATGGCATCAAGGCCATGCTGAACGGCAGCATCGACAGCGTTGGGGGGCAATATGTCATTACTCTGGAAGCTACAAATGCTTCTTCCGGCGATTCGCTCGGACGCCAACAGGCTCAGGCAGACCGAAAAGAAGATGTGCTGAACGCGCTGCACGGCGCCGCCACCAAACTGCGTGGACAGCTCGGAGAGTCACTGTCCATGGTGCAGAAATACGACATGTCTCTCTCCCAGGCGACCACTTCATCGCTCGACGCACTGAAAGCGCTGAGCCTCGGTGACGCCAAGCACAACAGCGGCGACGAACTGGGTGCTGTTCCCAACTATCAGCACGCTATCGAGATCGATCCCAACTTTGCGATGGCGTACGCCCGCCTCGGCACGATCTACAACAATCTTGGACAGACCCAATTGTCGGAACAGAACCGGCAAAAGGCTTTCGAGCTTCGGGATCGCGCCAGCGAGCGCGAAAAGCTCTACATCATGTCCCATTATTATGCGGACAGCGGCCAGCTCGACAAGGGCATTACCGCCTACGAACTCTATATCCAGACCTACCCGCGGGATGCCGTCCCTTTTAACAATCTGGCGGTCATCTATAACCAGCTCGGGCAGTTCGACAACGCGTTGGAGAAAGCGAAGCGCGCCGTGGAGCTCGACCCCGACATGATGAACGGCTATGGGCAAGTGGCTTCGGCCTATGCGGGCCTGAACCGGATTGAGGAAGCGCGCGCTACGCTCAACACATCACTTCAGCACAAGGGGTCCACGGCGACCTCCCATGCGTTCCTGGCCGCGCTCGACTGGTGCGAAGGGAGAGACGCCGATATCGAGAAGGAACTGCAGAGCGCGTCCGCGACCCCCGAGGGACAGTTGGAAGCTCTCCAATTCCGCTCCGGTGTCGCCACCACCCATGGGCAAATACGCCAGGCGCGGGAATTCATGCGCCAGGCCGAAGATGTGCTGGATCGCCTGCACCTGCAGGGTCGAGCCGATGCGGAAGCGCAGCTTGCCAGCTGGGAGGCAATGGTGGGCAATCTTTCCGACGCCACCAACGGCGCCAACGAGGCGCTCGGGTTATCCCGAACTCTTTCTGTGATGGGGAACGTCGCGGTGACATTCGCCGTCCTACGGCAGGACCAGAAAGCTCTGGCATTGGCCGACGAAATCCAGCGCACTCATCCGAACGATACCCTCGCCGTGAACGTAACCGTCCCCATGATTCGCGCGATCGCTGCATTACGTCCCTCGAATTCCGCCAAGGCCGACCCAGCCAAGGCCATCGACTTCCTCAATACCGCCGCCCTCTATGGGCGCGCCAACAACAGCGTTTATTACGTCCGAGGCATTGCGTACGAGCAGGCTGGACGCTACGCTGAGGCCCAGCAAGATTTTCAGAAAGTTCTGGACATGAAGTCCCGAAGCGGACCTGACATTCTGCTTGTTATCGCTCAACTGAAGTTGGGCCGGCTATTTCAGAAGCAGGGTGACGCTCCCAAGGCTCGAATCGCCTATCAGAACTTTCTTGCCGCCTGGAAAGACGCCGACCCCGACCTGCCACTCCTTCACGAAGCCAAGGGTGAATACGCCAGGCTACAGTAGAGACGCGGCTTGCCGCGTCTCCGTCCGCGCGACACTAATGACCCGGTGGAGGGACGGGCGCCCTCGCCCGTCCAGTCGGGTGGAGACGCCGGCGCTCCACCGCCGGAATAGCCAGCAATCAAACCGTCGGCCTTAGAAGTGGAACCCAATCTGAGCCGTCAGCGCGCGCGGCGTCACATAGTGCGTCCCGCTGAAGGTGGAAAGGAAGTTATACAGCGCCGTCTTGTTAGTCACGTTGATGGCGGTAAGGGTAAGACTCCATTTGTACCGATCGCCTTTGAATAGGTTGTCGTCACCCACCGAGACGTCGAAGAGACTCCGTGGGGCGATGCGCTGGGGATTGTGGTCAGGGTTTTGCGTCCCAGGCGCTGGTATCTTCACCAGCGTCGAACCATACTGCGATGGGGCACAGGTCGTGAGAGGTGTAGAGAGTGTTGGGCGTTGGCTGCCGCAGAACAATCCAGCTTGAAGTTGCTGATCCGCGGTAAGCCCAGTCAGGTCCACAGGAGTTGTTGTGTCGGTTGCGAATGGCACCGAGCCCGCAACCAGACCGCTGTCATACCGCCAGTTGAAGCCAACCCATGGCCCAGTTTTCCAGGGCTGGTATTGCAAGTGAGTCGTTTCGTTGAACTTTTCGTCGTGGTCGATACGAAACGGGCCCCCACTCTGCCCTACCGTAGTCCCCAGACCGCTAGTTTGGGGCGGGAAGAAACGTGCGGCGACGCTCGACATCACTACCAGTGCCGTAAATCCGTGGAACTCCGGCACACTCACGCGAATTGCATATCCCGGTATCTTGGAATTATGCCACGCGACCGGGAAGAAGATCGGAGTCGCAGCCAGGATGCTGAAATCGTACCCGGTGTGCGTGTACTTCCAAACATAATCCCCACTCACGACGGCATAGCGGCCGAGCGCTTGCTGCAGGCCGGCATGGAATTCATTGCGATAGCCGGGCTGAAGGGGTGCGTTTACGCAAGGAATGAGCGTGGAAAGAACCGCAGACTGGCACCCAGTACTTGAAACTATCAGATTCTCGTTGAATGGACTTTCAAGGCTCCGTCCATAGGAAACGCGAAGAACCGTATTCGATTTCTTGATGTTGTAAGCAACGCCAACGCGAGGCTCAGCCTGACGAGCAATAACCAAGCCATTGTACAAGTCGCCCCGAATTCCCAGATTAACAGACCAATTCCCTTTGGTGATTTGATCCTGGATGTACAGAGCGGCCTCTTTCACGTCCGTGTGGCCGCGAAATGGGAACAGAGCGCTGCTGGAACTGGCACAGTTGTCATTCGTTGACGGAGTAGCTCTCGTCAAATCGTAGCAGCCGAGAAGTGGCGTGAACGGACTCGCAGCGTTTGGGTTGGTTGCAATGTTTGGTTGTAAACCAGCCCCCGCGCACTGGGTCGGATCGTTGAACCCAGCGACCGGATTGTTGCTTGCATCCAAGCATGGGGAGTTGAGAAATGGACTGACGATACCGAGACTGAAATTCTCGGTGAGGAAGGTCTGTTGATAGGTGGCGCCCACTTTTATGTTGTGGATCCCTTTCACATACGACAGATCGGAACGAAGGCCGACATTGGCAAGCGTCCGATTTTGCGCGACCGTGGATTGCTGAATCGGGCCGAGATCCGCAAAAGGATTCTTGCTCGGATAGTAGTTATAGGCGTCTCGCCGCACGAAAGCACCCAAAGTAAACACAGCGTTTGTGCTGAGAACTCGCGTCCACGACGGCGCAATGTTAAAAGTCTGTATCTGCGAGCGTTGATCCGCGGGGCCTACGACATTTCCATTGGGATCGAGCCCCCCGCTGCCCGACCACGCGGTGGCAAGTTGGGTGTCGAAAGAGTTGGGCGTCTGAAACCAGGAACGTGTGAAGCCCAGGTTCAGGTGAATAGAGTCCGCAGTGGAGAGTTGATAGTCAACGCGGTCAAACACGTTTTCTTCGTTGCCCTTGGCGTGCATTACGACGAATTCCGGCGGGTCAAGAAACCGGCCACTGTTCAACCCGTTGGCAGAGATAAAGTTTCCCCACTTTGCGCCGCCATACGCGAGGTCGAAGCCAACATTGGATGAGCCAAAGGAGCCGTAGGAAGCATTTATGCTCCCATGCGGTGTGGTTACACCCTGGCCTGAGCGCGTCGTCGCCACAATCACCAGGCTCGTCTTGCCGCCGTACTCAGCCGGCGGCGCGCCGGGGATGACCTCCAACGACTGGATCGAATCGACGGGTATTTGATTCGAAAAAACCTTGCTTTGCTGGTCCGTAATGGGCTGCCCGTCAACCGAAAACGAGTTGGACGCGTGGTCGCCCATCCCATGAAACAAGCCGTTCGAATCGGCGGCGACTCCGGGCGATGCCAGCGTGACCAGCGAGCTCACAGACGAGGACTGGCTTTCGAGGGGAATCTTGTCGAACAATCCCCGGTCCACGTCGGTGTGGCCGATCGGATCGTTCTCCACCAAATCCTCTCCCGCCTCGACCGTGACCGCCGTGGAACTGCCCGCCACCTCCAGATTGACTTTTACATTCACGCCCAGAGCCGACCGAATCTCCACATCTTGCGCGGTTTGGGCAAATCCCGCAGCCGTCACCGTCATGTGATACGGATTAAACGGCACGTTCGGGAAACTGAACCTCCCACTACTGTCCGTGGTGGTAGTCCGGTCAAAGCCGCTGACCGCGTTATGAATCTCAACCGTAGCGTTCGCCACCACCGCGCCCGAAGGGTCGAGGACGGTACCGCTAATCCCCGACGAAGTTCCGCCCGACTGCGCATTGGCAGCCCCAACACTCAACATCGTAGCAACGGCCACAATAGCCGCAGCCAGCCGGCTTTTACAAAATAAATACATGATTCCTCCAATAATGGGTTCTGGAGCGAGTCCGATCACATTCAAGATCGAAGATCGCGGTCCTTTGGAATACTTACTGGATTCGGCGCGGAATCAGAATGCAGGTGGGGGACGAATGAACTCGGTAGTGGCGGGACGGAAAATCCGGGAAACTTCTGAAACCGGACTCGCCAGGGCTGCAGTAACCAAAACCGGAGCGGATGCAACCGTCTGGGTGTTGAGTCCGACGTGAGCAGTCGCGCAAATCGAGCAGGTGTGGTGCGATGTGGTCGAGTTCTCGGGATGCGAGTGGGTCGCCTGTATCGTCCCCATCACGCACACCAGGGCGACGCAGAGCACACACACAGCTCTGACGAATACGCCCCGATTTGCCGCTACCTTTAGCATGCTCTTACCGCGTTCCTCATTGATTTAGGCGCGTTGCCTTTAGACGATTGTACCCTTAGATGGTCGTCCACGGAAATTCGCTGCACTAAAAATGAGCCTCCCCGTGCACTCCGGAACATGGCCTTCAGGCTTCTGGTCGCGTCTGACCGATTGGCCGTGAAAACGAATTACTCTCATGACGCTGTCCCATAAGAATTAGAAGTGCGTCATTTCACGGGGCCCTTCCGAGGTCTCGAAGGGAAGGAACCTGCCCTTGCTATACTCGCCGTCACACTCATGAAACCCTTTGCCCTCTGCTTGCTTGGCTTCGGCAACGTAAATCGGAGCCTGGTCGAACTTTTGCAGCAGAAAGAGGCCGAACTGCGCGAGCGTCACGGCATCCAGTGGCGTATCACGGGAGTCGCCTCGCGGCGCATCGGCTGGCGGGTAAACGTGGCCGGCTTTGATGTGGCCGAACTCCTACGCGCGCAGAATTCAGACGCATTCGCGAGAATGCGCGGGGAAGAGTGCAAGCACTATAATGCGTGGCTCGACGCGGCCCAACCGGATGTCGTGTTCGAAGCCACCTCCCTAAACGTCGAAACCGGACAGCCGGCCATCGACCACATCCGGGCCGCGCTCGAACACGGATTCCATGCCATCACGGCTAACAAAGGCCCGGTCGTCCACGCCTATGACGAACTGCGTGACCTCGCGGCCCGCCGCGGCAAGCAGTTTCTGTTCGAATCGACCGTCATGGACGGCATCCCCATCTTCTCGCTCTTCCGCAACACGCTGCCCGCAATCGAAGTGAGAGGGTTCAAAGGAATCCTCAACTCCACCACGAACGTGATTCTGACTGGCATGGAGCAGGGGCTAAGCTTCGATGAGTCTCTCGGCCAGGCGCGGCAACTGGGCGTCGCCGAAACCGACGCCAGCCACGATATCGACGGCTGGGACGCAGCCGTGAAAGTGGCCGCGGTGGTGAATGTGATCATGGGCGTGCGCCTGCCGCCGCAAAAAGTGGAGCGTGAGGGAATCCGCGGGCTCACCGGAGAAGCTGTGCGCTCGGCGCGAAATGCAGGCGCGCCCTACAAACTCGTATGCCGCGCCCAGCGCACCGAGTCAGGAGCAACCGCCAGGGTTCGCCCGGAGCAGATCCCGCTCACCGACCCGATGGCGCTGGTCAGCGGAACATCGTCCATCATCCAGTTTGAAACCGACATCTTCCCCGGCATCACAATCACCGAGGAAAATCCCGGACTCTATGCGACCGCCTATGGCATGCTCGCGGACTTCATCCGGGCAGCTGGCTCGTAGAGCAAGTCGGGGCGAGAACCAACAAAAGCACTATCACCCGCACGGGTATTCTTCGACAATCGTTGGAATTGGAGTTGGAATTGGAACTGGAGTTGGAGTTGGAATTATCGCCGACTCTCGTTCGTTGCAGCGCACCTGCGTCTCAATTTGATCTTTTATTTGATATTCCCAGTTGCGCCTGCTGCATGGGGGCCCAGCGAAGTCAGACTCAGGGAGAAGTAACTATGTCGGGACAAGTCATTTTGTATTTTGACGACCAAGCGGACGCCTTGCGCTTCGCCCTAGCCGCGGGCTCAGTGATGGCGGGAGACGAAGCTCGCGCCACCGACGAATTGGTCCAGAAAACAACGCGAGTCACGCGCATCCGACTGGACGCCGCAAATAAAGGCAAGGGCAAGCAACCCAATCCTCCCGAACGCGCTGCGTAAGAGGGTGCTGAAAGGCCCCGGCCGTGCCGCCCCGTTTCGTATCAGAGCATTGCTTCGTATCAGGGCATCGCTTTAGCGATGCCGAAGTCCTCAGAAATTAGGCGCCCCTTTAGGGGCCCGGGCATCGAATGCCTCGGCCTTCATGCCACCCTCCCGCATCTGCCTCAACGCTCTCATTTAAAATGTCTGCTATGCCAATCGCTGAACAGGCTTCCTCTTCACCCACCGCACTCGACCTCACCTGGGTTCGCTCGCAATTCCCCGCTCTCGCCCAAACAGTCGGCGGACATCCCGCAGTTTTTCTGGATGGCCCCGGTGGCACGCAGGTACCGCAGCAGGTGATTGACGCCCTCGCGGACTATCTCTCGCGCAACAACGCCAACACCGGCGGGGCTTACCACACCAGCCGCCACACTGACCGCATGATCGCGGAATCGCGGTCGGCGATGGGCGATTTTCTGAATTGCGATGCGGATGAAATCGTGTTCGGCCCGAACATGACCACGCTGACGTTCGCAATGAGCCGCGCCATCGGCCGCGAACTCGCACCCGGCGACGAGGTCGTCCTCACCCTGCTCGACCACGATGCGAACTTCTCGCCCTGGAAGGCGCTGGAAGAAAAAGGCGTGGTCATCCGCACAGTGAAGTTCAACGAAGACGATTGCACGCTCGACATGAACGACCTGGCGTCAAAAATTGGCAAGCGCACGCGGCTCGTGGCCGTCGGGTATGCGTCGAATGCGGTAGGCACGATCAACAACGTCGCCGAAGTAGTGAGACTGGCGCGGCAAGCCGGAGCTCTGACTTACATCGATGCCGTCCATTACGCTCCGCACGGGCCGATTGACGTGCGCGCGCTCGACTGCGATTTTCTCGTCTGCTCAACTTACAAGTTCTTCGGTCCGCACATGGGCGTTCTCTACGGCAAGCGCGAGCACCTGAAAAGGTTGCATCCTTATAAAGTCCGCCCTAATACCGACAACATTCCTAACTGCTGGGAGTGGGGAACGTTAAACCACGAATGTATCGCGGGAATCAAAGCCTGCGTGGATTACTGGGAGGAACTCGGCCGACGAGTAGAGACGGGGCTTGCCCCGTCTGAGACGCGGCAAGCCGCGTCTCTACAGGAACGTCGCGCGAAGCCTCCTCTGACGACCCGGCGCGCCGCGATCCTGGCCGCGCACCAAGCGATCCATGAGCACGAGCGAAAGATGATGGAGAAGATGATCGCGGGCTTGCTTGCGATTCCCGGATTGAAGCTCTACGGCATCACCGACCCACGGCGTTTCGAGAATCGTTGCGCCACGATCGTTGTCCGCATCGAAGGCCACACGCCGCTGGAACTGGCAACGAAGCTCGGCGAGCGCGGCTTCTTTACGTGGGACGGAAACTACTATGCCCTGAACCTCACCGAACAGTTGGACGTCGAGCGCCTGGGCGGATTTCTGCGCATAGGACTGGTGCACTACAACACGATGGAGGAAGTGGAGCGGATGCTGGCGGCGCTGCGGGAGATTGTGGAAAGGTAGTAGGTCTACGTCTTGTGGCTCGCCTTCCGTTTTCGACTTGGACGCTTTGTTCGAACGCGTTTCGACTGCCCGCGCTTCCGAGCGAGTTTTGGCTGAATCTCCTCGACGGAGGTGCCCCGGCCGACGACCACCAACTTCGCCAGCCCGATAAACAATCCATGCTCAACCACTCCTGGCGTGCCACGCAACTCTTGCGCGAGCGCTGGAGGATCCGCGATCTTCCCGAAGCTGCAATCGAGAATCTGATTGCCATTGTCGGTCACGAAGGGACTGCCATCGGCCTTCGTGCGCAATTTGGGCGATCCGCCGAGCGATACGATCTTCCTCTCGACAACAGTTCGCGCAAACGAAATTACCTCTACCGGCAAAGGAAATTTGCCGAGCACGGGAACAATCTTGCTGAAGTCAGCAACCACCACCATCTTCTTCGATGCCGTAGCGATGACCTTCTCGCGAGTCAACGCACCGCCGCCGCCTTTGATCAAATTCAGCTTGGGATCGACTTCATCTGCGCCATCGATGGTGATGTCGATTTCCGGATGTTCGTCGAGCGTAGTCAGCGGAATGCCGACTGCGCGCGCCAAGTCGGCGGTATGCACGGAAGTTGGGATTCCGATTATCTTCAATCCCGCACTCACGCGCTCGCCCAGAGCAACAACCGCGAAGTAGGCGGTTGAGCCCGTGCCTAATCCGACGACGTCGCCGTCACGCGGCAACTTCGCGGCGGCACGGCCGGCGGCTTCTTTTTCTTCTTCATTCGCCATGGTTGCACCTTATAGACGTCCCGCCTGATCGACACTTCACCCGATCGGCGCTTATCGTCAGACGGTAGACGATCACTTGTTATATATCGCGATGTAGGCGAGATAACCCGCCAGTACCAATCCGAAAAGACCGAGCAAGTAGGATACGAGGTCGATCACGAATCCAGCAGGCTCGAAAGTGTTCGAATCAAGTTGCACTTTGGTCTTCTGATAGCGCCTGAGACCGGCCAGAATCAGCAGCACTCCGCCCACGGTCGAAATAATTCCCAGCCAGGTTGTCAGGCCGGGGGTGGTGGAGTTGTATCCCTGCATCTTCATGAATTCGCGCAGGGCGATCGAGAAGCGTCCGACGGCGAATCCGAAGACGATGGTCGCGACGCCAGTTCGCACCCATGCCAGAAAGGTGCGTTCGTTGGCCAGGTGATCGCGGGCGCGATTAGGGTTTGAATTATCGGGCATGTGTAAAGAGTGAACAGGCAAGTCTAGCAGCCCGCCATTATTCCACCGCCTTCTGAATCAGCGCACCGATTCCGGCGATGCTCTTCAAAAGGTCGGCGGGAAAACCGTGCCGCTGCTGAAGATATTCCGGTGAATTGTAGGAGAGCCACACCTTGCCCTGTTCGTCCTGCCACGCGAGCGCTTTCAATGGAAGGTCGATGGCCAGCCGGGGCGCCGCGACCATCAAAGGCGTCCCGCCTTTCGGACTGCCAAAGATCAGCAACTGCGTCGGGCGCATAGTGAGGCCGGCCTTCTCCGCCTCGCCGCTGTGGTCGACAAGAGCAAACACCGTCAGGCCTTTCTCTTTGAGGATCGATTGCAGCCGCGCGAGAGTCTCGGGCACGGAGTAACGACTGGGCACGTCAATAATTCCGCTCGCCATATCCGGTACCTCCAATTCAGATTGCGTCATCATAAACCCTTGTCATCCTTAGCGAAGCGAAGGACCTGCTTTCTTGAGCGGCGGACGAAACAGCAGGTCCTTCGCTTCGCTCAGGATGACAACTCAGATTTCAGGTCGATCTACGTGATGAGGTGCTAATTCAAAACCATCTTACCCAGAATCTCTTTGAGCAGCTTGGCGGCAACCGTGGCAGTGATCTGGGTGCTGTCTTGCACAGGATTGAATTCCACGATATCAGCCCCGGCGATTTTGCCGGTGATGGCATGCAGGTGCGCGATCGCGTCTCTGACCGACATTCCTCCCGGCTCGCGATGCGAAATGCCGGGGGCAAAGGCCGGATCGAGCACATCCATATCGAAGGAGATATAGACTGGACCATCGACTTTCAGGCGGTCAACCGCGGGCAGCTGGCGCATTTCGATGACTTCAACTCCAAATTTCTCCGCCTGCTCGCGTTGATGTCCATTCATGGTGCGGATGCCGACCTGGATCAAGCGCTTGGTGGCTCCCTCTTCCATGATGCGCGCAAATGGGCAAGCGTGCGACAGCCGGCTGCCCTCGAAATCGTCGTAGAGATCGGGGTGGGCATCGAAATGGAGGACGGTCAGTCCAGGAACCCGCCTTGCGAGAGTTCGAACGATGGGAAAAGTAATCGAGTGGTCGCCGCCAAGAGAGACTGGGCGCAGACCTTGGTCAAGCAGCTTGCCGACCTTGGCTTCGATCGCGGCAAAGGGCTCATGGGCGTTGAATTCCAAATCGCCCGCATCGCAATAAGTCCCTTTGGCGCTCAGATCAACCCCGGTCTCCGTCCACGAGTTCGACGAATCGGAGTTGAAAGCCACGCGGATGATCGGCGGCGCTCCGGCCGCTCCACGCAACCAGGAAGAGTTGGCGTCGAATGGGACGCCCAGAATAACAGGGGTTCCGGGCTTGGCCGTATCGGGACGAAGTGTCACAGGATTAGCAGCTCCATTTCCTTGGGTTGAATCGGCCACTCAGGGCGCCGCATCCGTTATTCTATAGAAGACTCTTTATGGCTACTTCAACGCGGCAAACCAGCGGGAGCGCGGCTCCCGCAATCACCGAAAACTACGAACGCGAACGTGTCTTTAACCTGTTCCGGCAATTTGGGTATCTGGAGGCCGAACTGAACCCGCTCGGACTGCTGCCTCCGCAGCCGCATCCTGACCTGCGGTTTGATAACGAGATCGACAACGAGTGGGCGCGGGAAGCCCGCCGCATTTATTGCGGAAGCGTAGGCGTCGAGTTTATGCACATCGCCGACCCGGAGCGGCGCCGCTGGATTCAGGAACGCATCGAGGCCGAACCCGCCGCCGTCGACCGCGAGCGCGCCCTGGATATGCTGTTCCGCGCCGACATTTTTGAGCAGACGCTGCAGCAGCGCTATCTGGGCAACAAACGATTTTCGCTCGAGGGCAACACGTCTTTGTTGCCGGCGATGGATGAGGTTCTGGACGTGGCCGGCGAGCACGGCGCGGTGGAACTCGTCATGGGCATGAGTCATCGGGGGCGGCTGAGCGTCATTATTCATCTGGCAAGGCGTCCGGCGGAGCAGGTATTTGCGGAATTTGAGGACGTAGATCCACGCAGCGTCTTGGGATCGGGCGACGTGAAGTACCACATGGGCGCGACCGGCGAGTACGTCACCCGGAGCGGCAAGAAAATTCATATCCATCTGGTATCGAATCCCAGCCACCTGGAAGCGGTGAATCCGGTGACGGTGGGACGCACTCGCGCGAAACAGGATCGCGCCGGTGAAGGCGGAGAGGCCAAGTATCTGCCGCTGCTCGTGCACGGCGACGCCGCGTTTGCGGGCCAGGGCATCACGGCAGAGACGCTGAATTATGCCGACCTCAGCGGCTTCACCGTGGGCGGAACGATTCATGTAATCGTCAATAACCTGATCGGTTTCACGACCAATGCCCGCGAAGAGCATTCCTCGCGCTTCTCGGCGCAACTGGCGCGGCGGCAGGCCATTCCCATCTTCCACGTGAATGGTGAAGACGTGGATGCGGTGATGCGGATCGCGCGCATCGCCGCCGAATACCGCTACGAATTCGGCACCGACGTGGTCGTGGACCTGATCGGCTACCGGCGCCATGGCCATAGCGAGGTGGACGATCCTACGGTGACGCAGCCCCTGATGTACAAGGCGATCAAGGAGCATCCGCCGCTGTATCAGATTTACGCCAAACAAATTGGTGTCGAAGATATCGCGGAGCGCGTGGGGGCGATCAAAAGGGAATACGAAGCCGCGCAGAAGAGCGCGACGAAGTTCACCAAGAAGCCGCTGATGCGCGATCTTCCAAAGTATTGGGACGACTACTTCGGAGGCCGCTATAAACCGGAGTACGAGCAGCCGACTGGCATCGCGCGCGAGGAGTTGGTGGAACTCACCGAGCGTTTGACCACGTATCCAGAGGGTTTCCACATCCATCCGAAGGTAAAAAAGTTACTGGAGCAGCGGGCGGAGATGGGCACGGGCAAGAAGCCGGTCGACTACGGCATGGCCGAGGCGCTGGCTTTTGCCAGCTTGGTGAAGGAGGGGATTCCGGTACGCCTAAGCGGTCAGGACACACGTCGCGCGACCTTCAATCAACGCCACTCGATGCTGCTGGATATTGAAGACGAAACGGAATACGTTCCGCTGCGTCACATTGCGCCGGGCCAGGCGGCGTGCGACATCTACAACTCGACGCTTTCGGAAGCGGGCGTGATGGGATTTGAATACGGCTACAGCCGCGATTATCCCGAGGCGCTGGTCTTGTGGGAAGCGCAGTTTGGCGATTTTGCGAACGTTGCGCAGGCCGTGATCGACCAGTTTGTATGCGCGGGCGAGGACAAATGGGGACTGCTCTCGGGCCTGGTGCTCTTGCTGCCCCACGGCTACGAAGGACAGGGTCCGGAGCACTCAAGCGCGCGCATCGAGCGATTCTTACAGCTGGCGGCGCGGGACAATATTCAGATTTGTCAGCCTTCGAACGCGGGGCAGTATTTCCATCTGCTGCGGCGGCAGGCGCTGCGCAAGTGGAGGAAGCCGCTGGTGGTGTTCACGCCGAAGAGCATGCTGCGGCACCCGGATGCGCTGTCTCCGCTGGAGGATCTGACCCATCAGAAGTTTCTGCCGGTGATTCCGGACACGGAAGCTCAGAATGCCAAACGAATTCTGATCTGCACCGGAAAAATCGGACACGAACTGCGCACGGAGCGGCAAAAGCGTAGAGACTTGAGCACCGCCATTATCTTACTCGAGCAGATGTACCCGTTCCCGGAGGCGGAACTAACTGCGGAACTGGAGCGTCATAGTTCAGCGCGAGATATTGTATGGGTGCAGGAAGAACCGTCCAACATGGGTGCGCTTTCCTACGTGCTGCCGCGCTTGAAGCGCATAGCAGGTGAGCGGCCAGTACTTTCGGTGAAACGTTCCGGGAGTGCGAGTCCAGCTACCGGTTCGGCAAAGGCGCACGAGGTCGAGCAGAAGACGTTGTTGGCACTGGCGTTCACGACCCAAGAATGAAAGCGGAACTGAAGAAGACGCACACCGAGAGAAAAAATATCCCCAGAACGAAGGGCGAAGAGCGAAGACCCGATCTTCCGTCCTGGGCTATTTCAACAGCGCCAGACGGGGCAAGCCCCGTCTCTCTACCGCAACGCTTAGGGCTGGCTTATGGCCAGCGTTTAGCCGCCTCTTCCCAGCCGGCGACGCGCGCCGGGGCGGGGGCGGCGGCGACCACCGGCGGAATCCGTACCGGTTGCTGCGGCCCGGTGGCAGTTAAGCTCGGTTTGGTCACTTCAGAGAGCTGCTGCTCTTTTTCTTCGGAAAGCAGCGGGGCTGCGACGCGCAAGGCCTCAACTTCCTTTTCCAGCCTGGTCAGTTCAAGTTCCTTCTGCCGTAAAACTTCATACACATTTTTCATCATGGGCACCTATGTGATGCAACAACAGATTAAGCGCAGAGTATGGCTTCCACGGGCAATTTGTCAAGTAAAACAGTCACTTGCCAAGTGCATGGGCGGTTATTGAAGCCTAGTTAGCGAAGCTTGGTTAGCGAAACACCACGACGGCGACCAGGATGCCCAGGATCAGGACAACCACCGCCAACAGATTGACATGGTTCGCAAACCACGATTCTTGCACCGGCACTGCGTTTGCGAGGAAGGCCGGCACGAATTCCTCCGGCGTCGGCGTCGCCAAGGCGCCTACTGAGTCGGACGCTGCCCCCTGCTTCTGCTCGCGCTGCTTCTCCTCGAAAGCCCTCTTCTCGGTATCCTTCTTCTCACAATCAAGGCAGAGCGTCCTCCCCTCGGAAACGGGGAATCCGCAAGATGCACATTTTTGCACGCGGAGCATAGCCTCCGGGACTGAAGCGGACTCTAGCATTGGCTCCTGCTCGGGCGCCAAATCTACGGACGGCGCGGCCGGAAGAACTGCGGGCTCAGCGGGAATAACGAGCAGCTCGGCGGAAACGACTGGCGGCTCGGCACGAAGCACCGGGGGATCGGCAAGAACGACTGAGGCCTCGACAGGAAGGTCTGTAGGCTCCACGAAATCCGGGGCAGTGGGGATGTCAATGGGCATTACGGAAACCTGTTCCGCGCTGCTTGCCGCGGGAGGTTCGACGGGCTTTTCCGCTTCTCGCCTGGGCGCGGGCGCGAAGTTCTGGCGCTGCTCGGCCAGATCAAGGGCCGTCAAAGTGAGGTCGGCCATACGTTCGAGTGCGACCAGATCGCGCTCTTCGAAAGCGTAGGGGTGATCGGAAAATAGTTCGAACAGCCCACTAACCTCACCGGAACGCCGCAGCAACGGCAAAACGACGATAGACGCAATGCCCAGAGCCCGGCAAGTCTCCAGATTCACGCGTGGATCCGTTTCCGAGTTGTCACAGCGCAGCAACTGCCGGCGAGCAATGCTTTCGCCGGTCAGTCCAGAACGAACCTGGAGGCGCGCCCCGACTGCCGGCGCTGAAGATCCAGCGCTGGCACGGCAAACCATTTCCTCACCCTGGGGCAGAGCGAGGGCAGTTCCAGTCGCGCCAGTGATGTATTGCGCCCGTTCCACTAATAGCTGGAGTGCGGAGTCCAGTTCCGTTTCTTCAAGCGCGCGGCTCCCGTTGGACTTGTCACCAACTCCGCCAACGGCGCCAACCGCAGGGGATTGATCCGTCGCCGCGATCGTATCTTCGGTCGCGCCCTCGGTGGTCCCCGCCGGGAATCGGTCTTCGGGTTGGGCGGATGCGTTCATGAAATTGTGGCTCCAGCCACTTTTCGGCAAGCGAATTGCCGGCAATCAAGACCGGCCCCAGGGACGGAAAAAGATTGCACAGAAAGCGCTAAACCGAGTCTCGCCTCGGAGACTCTTGCTGTCAAGGGCAGGAGGGATTGCCGGTTTGCTCGGTGGAGTGCCGGGCGCCCCCGCCCAGCTGGACTGGCGAGCCCGTCCCTCCACCATTATCTCGTACTTACTGCGACTTTCCGTCTTTGTGCCGCAGCCATTCAATAAACATCTGTTCTTTTGGTTTGTCGTAGTCCATGAGCAGGTGGCGGATGCTGCGGCCGCTGACAAAATGGCAAACCTCTTCCGCCAGATTCTTGGCGTGGTCGCCGGCGCGTTCGAGAGATTGCGTCATGAAGATAACCTGCAGGCTGGAGTGATGCGTGACGTTCTCCGGATTCTCGATGTGACGCAGGAAGATAATATTGCGCAGGCGGTCCATCTCGGCATCGGCGCGAAGCACATCAATGGCTCTCTTGACATCCTTTTGCGAAAACGACTGGCCGACGTCGGCCAGCATTTTTTCCAGAACCGTGGCCATCTGGGTCAAGTCGCGGGCATCCTGCGAGTCGAGTCGGTCTCCCGCAGCTTGCGCGCTGGTGGCGAAACTCAGGAGCAGATCACCGATGCGCTCGAGTCCGATCATGACTTTCATACATGCGAGCAACTGCCGGGTTTCGGCCTCCGGAACACGCGTGATGGTCGAGGTCACACCGGAGTCCACTTCCAGGTCAATGGCATCAAGTTCTTTTTCGCACTGCCGGATATCGTTCAGGCGCGACATGGATCCGGTGGCAATTCCCTCCGCTGCGATAGCAGCGGCCTCGCGGGCTAGTTCGCAGGCTTCCACGGTTCGCTGCACCAAGACCGAGTGCGAGGGCTCAGGCAAAGGTGTTTTTACGCTCGCTGTGCTCATAGGCGAAACTGCCTTGTTCGTAGGATGCCGCATTCCGCTCTGGTGGACGCGAGCGTTGTCAGCTCAGAGTTTGACACAAAATCCCAGCAAAAGCATAATTCGTGGCGTCGGACGATAGGTTACAACTTGGTAAATTTCTTGTTGTCGGGGAAGGGAAGGGTCCGATGACGGTCAGTTTCTGGTTTGCCGGCGACACGCTCAGAACCTCGCCGTTCGCTTTCGGCAAGCCCATTTTTTTGGATGTCCTCGGCAAACCCACGCATGGTGGCATAAAAAACTAGAAACTTACAACAGAACTATCGCTGGGATTAAAATTGTCGGATTCCGCTTGCGCTCGGCTCGAAAGGTGAGCCGAAAGAAGGCTCCGTATGATGTTCTCCTACAGAGTAATTCTGCGAGTATTCTTTATTATTCTGGTTGCCGGGGCCGGGTGGTCAACGTTGTCTCCTGGCGCTTCAGGGCAAAGCATGTCGCAGAAAGAGACAGCTGTCCCGGCGACACGCGAAGCCGGCCTTGCCGCGTGGCAGCAGGTTTATTCTGTGTTAACGCATCCCCGATGCATTAGTTGCCACACCGCCACAAACTATCCGCAACAGGGTGACGACCGGCACCGCCATTTGTTTAACGTTGTCCGCGGTCCTGGAGACAAAGGTGTGCCGGGCCTGAACTGCGCTACCTGTCATCAGGGCGCGAATGCGGACAGCACAGGGGTTCCGGGTGCGCACGACTGGCATCTGGCACCGTTGTCGATGAAGTGGCAGGACATCAACGACAAAATCCTGTCGAGCCCCGAGATCTGCAGATCTCTTACCGATCGTTCGAAGAATCACATTCCCGACGGGCTGCTGAAACATCACCAGGTAGAACCACTCGTCCTCTGGGCCTTTCAGCCGGGTCGCAGTCGCGATGGTACCGCACGCGCTCTGCCGCCGCTGACCCACGACGAATTCGTTGCCGCCACCCGGGCCTGGGTCGAAGCGGGAACGCCGTGTCCCAAGAATCCCTGAACTCGGAGGTTCGTCATGGAAACCTATAAGCTCACCGTGAATGGTCAACAGAAAGAGGTAACTGTAGATCCCGGTACTCCGCTCCTCTGGGTGCTGCGCGAAGATCTGAAGATGACCGGTACTAAGTATGGTTGTGGCATTGCCGCTTGCGGCGCCTGCACGGTGCATGTAGCTGGCATTGCCACTCGCTCTTGCGTTGTACCGGTCTCTCTGGTCGGCGATCGGCCCATCGTGACCATCGAGGGCATCGCACAAGATCCCGTGGGCCGCGCAGTCCAGGACGCTTGGGTGTCGGCGGACGTCGTCCAGTGCGGTTATTGCCAGAGCGGGCAGATCATGGGCGCTGTGGCTTTGCTCAAGAGCACGCAGAAACCAACTGACACCAATATCGAAGAATCGATGGGCGGAAATATCTGCCGCTGTGGCACTTATGTCCGGATTCGCCAAGCGATCAAAAGCGCTTCGCAACAACTCAACTCAGGAGGCGCAGCATGACAGCCGCAACCAACTTTGCGAATGGCCTGTCGATAAGCCGGCGGCGCTTTCTCGGCGTCTCGGCCACTGCAGCGGGTGGACTGATCGTCTCCCTGTATCTCAATCTTCCTTTGGCGGCGCAAGAAGCTGGCCAAGCTAAGCCAAGAGTTTATCCGCCGGACGCCTTCGTTCATATCAAGCCGGATGGCAAAATCGTCATCCAGGTGAACCGGCTTGAGTTCGGGCAAGGTGTTCAAACGTCTCTGCCAATGATTTTGGCAGACGAGATGGACGCCGATTGGTCGCAAATAGAAGCGGAACTCGCGCCCGCCGCTGACGTTTATAAAGACCCGCTCTATGGCATACAGATGGTCGGTGGCTCTGGTTCCATCGCGCACTCGTTTCAGCAGTACCGAGAACTCGGCGCCAAGACACGCGCGATGCTGGTTGCTGCGGCCGCGGAACAATGGAAGGTGCCAGCTAGCCAATGTCGCACCGAGGCTAGCGTAGTTCACGGCCCGGCCGGGAGGTCCGCGAAGTACGCCGATCTCGCGGATGCCGCGGCGCACATGCCGGTGCCCGAAACGGCGCCGCTCAAAAAGCCAGCCGACTTCAGGCTGATCGGCAAGAAGGTTCGCCGGCTCGACAGTCGCCCCAAGTGCGACGGCTCCCTGAAATTCGGGCTCGACCTCGATCTGCCCGGAATGAAGGTTGCGCTGGTGGCGCGTCCGCCGATCTTCGGCGCATCACCGAGATCAGTTGACGACAAGGCGGCACGAAGCGTTCCTGGAGTTGCGGATATATTCGAGATCCCCAGTGTCAGCAGAGGGACCGCAGTAGCCGTTGTCGCCGACAAATTCTGGACGGCCAAGCAGGCGCGCGATCGCCTTCAGATTGATTGGGACCTCTCCAAGGTAGAGGGGGCCGACAGTTCGCAATTGCGCGAAAAGTACCGGCAACTCGCTCGCACTCCGGGCAATTGTTGCCATCGCTCGCGGTGACGACAAAGCGCTGGACGGCATCGCCGCCGCCAATCGGATCGTTGCCGAATACGAGTTTCCCTATCTTGCTCACAGCCCGATGGAGCCGCTGAATACCACCATCCGTTTCGACGGCGATCGCGCGGAAGTGTGGGCCGGCTCCCAGTTCCAGACCGTGGACCAGATTGCAATCGCGGAAGTACTGGGGTTGAAACCCGATCAGATCACATTTCACACGGAAATGGCGGGCGGGGGCTTCGGGAGAAGAGCGGTGCCGGACTCTCACGTCCAGCGTGAAGCAGCGGCAATCGCGAAGCATTTTACGGGGACTCCCATAAAGCTCGTCTGGACTCGCGAAGACGACGTGCAAGGCGGCTACTATCGTCCCATGCACTTGCATCGTGTCGAGATCGGAATTGGCCCGGACGGCATGCCGACGGCGTGGCGACATGTGATCGTGGGCCAGTCCCTCACCGCCGGCACCGCCTTTGCTTCTTTCACCATGAAGAATGGGGTTGATGAAACCGCTGTCAAAGGCACTGCGGATACTCATTACGACATTCCTAACTTCCATGTTTCGGCGCATCATCCCACCGTGAACGTGCCGGTGCTGTGGTGGCGTTCGGTTGGGCATACCCACAATGCCTTCGTCATGGAGACACTGGTTGATGAATTAGCGTCTCGGGCGAAGATGGACCCCATCGCCTATCGCCGTAAGCTCCTCAACCCGGACGCCAGGAAATTGCGCGGAGCCCTCGATCTGATGGAACAACAGAGTGCAGCCTGGCGCTCCAGACTGCCGCAAGGGCACGCCTTCGGCATCTCATGTCACGAATCGTTCGAAACCGGTGTGGCCTGCGCCGTGGATGTCTCGATCGAGAACAAGCGGCCCAAGATCCATCGCGTGACGGTTGCGGTTGAGCCTGGTCTGGCAGTGAACCCGCTGACGATCGAGAGTCAGTTTCAGGCGGGGACGGCCTTCGGAGTGTCACAACTGATGGCGAAGGGTGCGATTACGCTAAAGAACGGTCATGTGGAGCAGAGCAATTTCGACACGTATACTCCACCTTACATCGTCGACGCACCGGTGATTGTAGATGTCCACATCGTGCCAAGCGTAGAAAAACCGTCTGGATGTGGCGAGCCCCCTGTACCAGTGATTTCTCCCGCTGTGGTCAACGCTCTGTCACGATTGACCGGCAAGCGATACCGTACCTTGCCGCTGGCGACGGTGTAGTAAAGATAAAGAGCAGCCCAACGGTTGGATGACGCTGTCACCAAGCCGATTGCGGGCTGGTGACGGTCACTTGAAGACTGACTTATGCCGAATCGGCCTCGGAAGCGGGTAGGCTAAACAAAAAGGTCGAGCCGTGGTTAAGGTCGCTCTCGGCGCGTATCGTTCCCCCGTGCGCCAGAACGATATGCTTCGCGATTGCGAGTCCGAGGCCTGTTCCCCCGGATTCCCGCGAGCGCGCTTTATCCACGCGGTAGAAACGCTCGAAAAGACGGTGCAGATGCTCGGAGGAAATGCCTGGGCCGAAGTCTCTGACGTAGAATTCCACTCCGCTCGCAGCCGCGCGCGCTCCGAGAATAATTTTCTTTCCTGACGCCGCATACTTCAGCGCATTCTCGATCAAGTTCGAAAAAATCTGGTGGATGGCCTCTCGATCCGCATTCACATTAGCGGTCGGGACTGCGTTCTCAATCACGAGTTCGACTTCATACGACCGTGCCACTTCACGGAAGCTTTCCAGAGCATCCTGCAGCAGTTCTTCGGTGCTGACCCGCTCAATGTCGAACCTGTGCTCGCCTGATTCGACGCGCGCCAGCGTGAGCAGGTCTTCCGTAAGGCGGGACATCCGAGCGGCGTTCTTGCGGATGATTTCCAGAAAGTCGCGCACGTGATTGTCTGCAATAGGATTGTCGAGCAGCGTCTCGGTATATCCCTGGATGGAAGTCAGCGGAGTGCGCAGCTCATGGGAAACGTTGGCGATGAAATCGCGGCGGCTCTTCTCCATGCGCTCGGTCTCGGTAAGATCGCGGAGTACGGCAACGGCCCCGCCTCCGGGCATGGGCGCCGCGGTGACATCGAAGATGCGACCCGGAGCGATGGTGTTCGAGCGCGCGGAAGTCACAATCTGGTCGCGCGCCGCTTCTTGAATCGCGGCAAGAAAGTCCGGATCGCGGACGCTGTCGATCAACGGCGCATTCAGGCGCGGAGCTCGAAGCAGCAGACGGTCCATGCCCCGATTGGCCCATTGCACGCGCCCGCCGACATCGACCGCAATCACCGCGTCCTGCATGCTGTTGAGAAGAGTTTCCAGCTCGCGCTGGCTGTTTTGAACGCGAGCGTAACTTTCTTCCACGCCGCGCGTCGTCTTATCGAGCGCTGACGCCACCTGCCCGATCTCGTCACCCGAAGTGGACGCGATTCTGGCGGTCAAATCCCCACCGGCCACGCGCTCGGCAAAATTCACAATCCGCTGCAGACGCCGGCCAACATATTGAGCAGCGACCGCTGCCACCAGCACCGCGAAAACGAATGCGGTCAGCGATCCCCAGAACAGTGCCACCGCCAGCGGATGATCCGTAATTTCCATCTCCGGCACTGGGTACGCCATGCGCACCGCTCCTCCAGAAACCGGCACCGCCACGTACAAAAAAGGAACGCCAAGAGCAGGAGATTGACCGCTGCGTTCATCCACGCCGAGTTGGCCGGCGAGAGCAGAAGCAAACTCCTTGCGATGCCTCTGATTCTCCATCGTGCCGGGATCGGCCTCAGAATCGGCCAGTACTTTGCCAGTGGGATCAATGACGGTAGCGCGGGCTCCGGCCGCCTGCCCCTCCTGAGCGGCGATGTCGGCCAGATGATGCTGACGGTCGGCCTCCACGCGATAGGCGAACATCAAAGTTTTCTGCTTAAGGTTGCGCTCGATCTGCTCGCGCAGAGTCCGCTCCCAGACCTTGTGCACGGTCAACTGCAACGTGATCGCGGTTACGCCAATCACCAGCAGAAACACAAACATCAATTTAACGAAGATGCGACTTCTCAACGCGCGACCTCAAAGCGGTAGCCGGCCCCCCGGACCGTCTTCAAGTAACGCGGGTTCTCCGGATCGGGCTCAATCTTTTCACGGATGCGTCGCACATAAACGTCCACCGAGCGCGGCGTGACATACGCCGTATCGCGCCAGACCGAGTCGAGCAACTGGTCGCGAGTGAAAACGCGCCCGGCGTGCCGCATGAAGTAGTCGAGCAACCGGAATTCGGTGGCTGTGGTCGGCACCTGTTTCCCGCGAACCGTCAACGTCATCGCGCCGGGGTCAATGTGGACTTCGTCAATTTTCGTTGGCAGCGGCGGCAGCGGCCGCTCAAAGCGTCGCAGGACTGCTTTGACCCGAGCTACCAGTTCGCGCGGGCTGAAAGGCTTGGGGATGTAGTCGTCAGCGCCCAACTCCAAGCCCAGAACGCGATCCGCCTCGCCGCTTTTGGCCGTCAGGAAAATCACTGGCACCGACGCGAGCGACAACGAATTCCGTATCTGGCGGCAAAGTTCCAATCCGTCCTTTCCAGGAACCATGATATCCAGCAGAAACAGTGCTGGACGCTGGCGCTCCGCATCGACCACCACCAGATTTCCGGTCGAGTAGAGTCGCACGTTGAAGCTGGCGCCTTCCAGATGATGGCGAACCAGTCGGGAAATGTCCGGGTCGTCCTCCACAACATAAATCGTCGGCTTCACGCGACCATTGTAGCTGGGAAGTATGACGATTTGGATAAACAAGCTACCAAACCGCGAAGGTCCTCAAAGGATGACCCGCGGGCCAAAACCTTCGTGATCCTTAGTGCCCCTGGTGGTTCACGGGTTGTCCGGCTTCAATCCCACTCAACGCAGGGCCATTCCCGCCTCCGCGCAAAAATCCATCGCCACAAATTCCCCGCGCAGAAATTTCGGGAAAGCCGCCGCCGCGATCATGGCAGCATTGTCCGTCGAAAGCGCGCGCGACGGAAAGAAAACGGGAAGCCCCTGCATCCCCGCCTCGCGCTCAAACGTGTCCCGCAATTCCCGATTAGCGGCAACGCCTCCGCTGACGAACAGAGTTCGAACGTCATATTCGCGCGCGGCAGCTAGCGTCTTCATGACCAGATCATTCACCATCGTGCGCTGGAAAGAAGCCACCAGATTGAGAGTCTGCCGGTCACAGAGCCTGAGCGTGTCTTCCAGCGTTGGCTTCTCTATGCCCCCAAGCGCCCGGCGGCGATCCTCAATCCCAGCCTTCATATTCTGCGTTTCGACGCATCGCAAAACCGCCGTCTTAATTCCGCTGTAAGAAAAATCAAAGTGCGGCCCGTCTTCCGCCGGAAGTTGCCTATGATCGCCCTGCACATGATCGCCTTGCTTCTGATCGCGCCGGTCCGGATGCTTGATCTGCGCAATCTGGAACTTGACCGCGTGCGCATCGCCGTGCGGCGCGAGCCCGTCAATAATGGGTCCTCCGGGATAGCCCAGCCCCAGAAGCTTCGCGACCTTATCGAACGCCTCCCCAGCAGCGTCGTCGCGAGTGTGCCCGATGTTCCGGTAAGTCCAGAGATTTTCGTGTACCTGGGCGAGATAGAGATGCGTGTGCCCGCCCGACACCACCAGCGCGAGCACAGGAAAATGAAGCTCGGCATCTCCGCTCTGCCGCTGCTCGAGCAACACCGCATGGATGTGCCCTTCAAGATGGTTCACCGCAATCAGCGGTTTCTCCAGCGCGAATGCCAGCGCCTTGGCAAAGCTGATGCCGACGAGCAGCGCGCCCGCCAGTCCCGGCCCCTGCGTGACCGCAATGGCATCGACCGACGCGTAAGTCTGTCCCGCTTCCGCCAGCGCCTGGCGCACCACCGGGACGATTGCGCGCAAGTGCTCGCGCGAGGCGAGTTCCGGAACCACTCCGCCATAAGGCTGGTGAGTGGCGATCTGCGAGGCAACCACATTCGACAGAATCCTCTGCCCCGAACGCACCACGGCCGCGCCCGTCTCATCACAGGAGGTCTCGATGCCGAGTATGAGCGCGTCAGGCATAATGATGGCGGTCTCGTCACCGCGGGCAAAGTTCTTAACCACAGGGAGCGCAGAGGACACAGGGAAACACAGAGAACTTCTTCTTCATCTGACGACTAAAAGTGACTATCAATAAATCCCGGAAGGCTTTCCCCCATGTCCCCCCTGTGCTCCCTGTGGTAAAGATTTCCGCCCGTACGTCCTGCACTCTGCCGCAACTGCTAGTCTAAATGGGGAGCCGTGCCCGTGCCGGAAGCCAAAAAACACGCCGCCGAAATCGTAAGCACCCTGCGCAAGCAAGGCCACCAGGCCTACTTAGCCGGAGGATGCGTCCGCGATCTCCTCCTAGGCCGCGAGCCCGCCGACTACGACGTAGCCACAGACGCAACGCCGCAGCAAGTCATGCAAATCTTCCCCCAAACCTACGCTGTAGGCGAGCAATTCGGAGTAGTGCTGGTCCCAGAATCCAATGGAGCGACGGGCGCCCTCGCCCGTCAAGGCACGACTGTCGAGGTAGCCACCTTCCGCTCCGACGCAGGCTACTCCGACGGCCGTCATCCCGACGAAGTTCGCTTCACCAACGATCCCCGCGAAGACGTACAGCGCCGCGACTTCACTATCAACGGCATGCTGCTCGATCCCGCAACCAATGAGGTCTTGGATTTCGTCGGAGGCCGCGACGATCTAAAAGCCGGAATCATCCGCGCCATAGGCGATCCCGAGCGCCGCTTCACCGAGGACAAACTGCGCATGCTCCGAGCCGTGCGTTTTGCCGCCCGCTTCGATTACAAGATCGATCCCGCAACCATGGCAGCGATACAAAAGATAGCGCCTAAAATTCACCAGGTCTCCTGCGAGCGCGTGCGCGAAGAACTAACAAAGATGCTAACCGAAGGCCAAGCCCGCCGCGCTTTTGAATTATTGGATTCGAGTGGCCTCTTGCCAGAAGTCCTGCCAGAAATCGCCGCTATGAAGGGAGTGCAGCAGCCACCGCAGTATCATCCCGAAGGCGACGTGTTCGTGCACACGCTGCTATTGCTGGAGAAGCTCCAGCCCGACGCGTCTGGCTCCGTGTCTGGTTCCATATCAAAGACGCTAGCCTGGGGAGCGCTCCTGCACGACGTAGGCAAGCCCGCAACCTTCCGCGTCGCGCCCGACCGCATCCGCTTCGATGGGCACGTAGAAGTAGGAGTAAAAATGGCCGCCGAAATCCTCCGCCGTCTGCGCTTCTCCAACCACGAGACCGATCAGATTCTGGCCTTGGTAGACAATCACATGCGTTTCGGAGCCGTGCAGCGCATGAAGCAATCCACGCTAAAAAAGTTTCTCCGCCTGCCGGCCTTCGAACAGCATCTGGAGTTGCATCGCATAGACTGCCTCTCCAGCCACGGCCAACTGGACGCGTATGAATACACGCGCGAGCAGTTGCGTTCGATGCCGCCCGAGGCGATCCGTCCCACTCCGCTGATCACGGGCCGCGACCTGATCGAAGCAGGCTATGAACCCGGTCCACGCTTCAAAGAGGTGCTGACAGCGGTAGAGGACGCTCAACTGGAGGGTCGAGTGGCGTCGCGCGAGGCCGCGATGGACTATGTGCAGCGCGAATTCCCTCTGTAACTTCGAAGAGTGATGGGAGGGACGGACCCCTGACCTTTACCGTGTCAAGGTAATTGATCTTTGTACAGCAAGAGCGGGCAGTCTGGCATCCATCAATCCGCTGGTGTACAATGTCCGATTGGCTTCCCTCATTTCGATAAGGTTGGTATTAGGCTGCATCGAAGCGGCGGATGAGCTTTCCACACTTGGCACAATGAGTATCGGCATATTCCCACGGCCCCCCGTAGGTGCGCATTTCG